>Ga0209758_1001659_pt1 | contig 25224 bp, 22 predicted proteins | sample AraplaMF_Col_mMF_FD_184258 | JGI IMG/M metagenome (GOLD analysis project Ga0209758, IMG submission 184258) | Arabidopsis root microbial communities from the University of North Carolina, USA - plate scrape MF_Col_mMF (SPAdes) (version 2) | ecosystem: Host-associated > Plants > Roots > Endosphere...
GAGATCTCCTCGTCGATCGCAGCCGCGGTCGAAGAGCAGGGCGCCGCGACGCAGGCCATTGCCCACAGCGTGCAGGAGGCGGCCTCCGGCACCGACCAGGTTTCGCAAAACATCTCCGGCGTGACCGACGCGACCGCGGAGACCGGCGAGGTAGCCGGCCTCGTGCTGCAGTCGAGCGGCCGCCTGACCGAGAAGCTGCAATCGCTGGAGAACGAGGTCAGCGCCTTCGTTGCGGGTGTGCGGGCCGCATAACGAAGAAGCGCGCAACACGCCTGTTATTTCCGCGTCGCGGCATCAACCGCGATGCCGATGCTGTTTTTCTTGACATGACCTCGGCCGTGCTCGACGTGTAACGATGTCGAATGAAGGCACGTGCGTGCCTTACGACAAGAAAAGCAACACGGGAAGAACGTCATGAACGCGGGCATCGACGAGAACGACTACCTCGCCACCTTGCGCGGCTTGTGGGGCAAGGCTTGGCCGAAGGGCATACCGCGTTCGCCCACCTACCTGCACGGCGAAGTTCCCTTGACGGAGTATCTTCGCGCCTGGACGAAGCGAAGTCCCGAGCGCCCGGCGGTGATCTTCTACGGGCACGTCACCACCTACGCCGATCTCGACCAGCAGAGCGACCGCTTTGCCGCGCTGTTGCAAGCCAAGGGCGTGCGCAAGGGCGATCGCGTCGCGGTCTTTCTGCCGAATTGCCCGCAATTCCACATCGTGTTCTTCGGCATCCTGAAGCTCGGTGCGGTCCACGTCCCCGTGAGCCCGCTCTCGCGCGCGTTCGAACTGTCGTACGAGCTCAACGACACCCAGGCGGAGGTGATCGTCGCGCTCGACCAACTCATTCCCGTCGTCGAGCAGGTCCGCGGCGAGGTGCGCCTGCGCGAAATCATCGTCACCAGCTTCGCCGAGGTCATACCGGCAATGCCGGCGTTTCCGGTGCCTGACTCGATCCGCACCCCGCGCATCGCGGTCTCGGGCGCAACCGATCTGCTGCCCGCGCTTGCTGCGATGTCGGCACCCACGCCGCTGCCACCGACGGGCCTCGATGAGGTCGCCGCGCTGAACTACACCGGTGGCACCACGGGCATGCCCAAGGGCTGCGTCCACACCCATCGCGACATGGTCTATACGGCTGCGGCCAATTATGGCGTCTCGATGCAATCAGATGAGAGCAGCGTTTCCCTGTCGTTCTTTCCGGAATTCTGGATCGCCGGCGAGAACGCCGGCCTGATCTTCCCGCTGTTTTCCGGAGGGACGTTGGTGCTGCTGGCCCGCTGGGACGCCGTTGGCACGATGGCAGCGATCGACAAGTACAAAGTCACGAACACGGTGATGCCGGTCGATTGCGCTGTCGAGCTGATGGACCATCCGCGCTGGATCGAGTTCGACCTGTCCTCGCTGCAACATGTCCGTGTCGTCTCCTTCGTCAAGAAGCTCAACGCCGATTATCGCAAGCGCTGGAAGGATCTCACCGGCACCATCCTGATGGAGGCGGCCTGGGGCATGACGGAGACCCACACCTCCAACACCTTCACTGCCGGCTTCCAGGACGAGGACTTCGATCTGAACAACCAGCCGGTTTTTGTTGGCCTGCCCGTCCCCGGCGCCGAGTTCAAGATCACTGATTTCGAGACCGGCGAGCTGCTGCCGCTCGGCGCCGAAGGCGAGATCCGCGTGCGCACACCGTCGCTGCTCAAGAGCTACTGGAACAAGCCGGAGGCGACGGCGGAGTCGCTCGTCGACGGTTGGCTGCGTACCGGCGATATCGGCGTGATCGACAAGGATGGTTTCCTGCACTTCCTTGGCCGCCGCAAGGAGATGCTGAAGGTCAAGGGCATGAGCGTGTTCCCGCCGGAGATCGAGGCGCTGCTGGGGCAGCATCCGAAAGTGCTGGGCTCGGGCGTGGTCGGCCGCGACGATCCTGACAAGGGGCAGGTGCCGGTGGCCTATATCCAGCTCAAGCCGGAGGCGGTCGGCAGCATCTCCGCCGAGGACATTCGCGCCTGGTGTGCCGAGCGCATGGCCGTCTACAAGGTCCCCGAGGTGCGTATTATCGAGGCGCTGCCCTTGACGGCCACGGGCAAAGTGAAGAAGCAGGATCTCGACCCGAACCGGACTGCCCCGGTCTGAGTGAGAGATGTGATGTCGTCTAGGAAGCTCCTGATCGCAAATCGCGGCGAGATCGCCATCCGCATCGCACGCGCCGCAGCCGACGCCGGCATCACGACCGTTGCGGTCCATCCCGCTGACGACGCGCGCTCGCTGCATGTGCGTGTGGCCGACGAGGCGATCGAAATCCCCGGCCGCGGCGCGCGGGCCTATCTCGACATCGACGCCGTGGTGAGGGCGGCGACGAGTGCCGGCTGCGATGCGGTGCATCCCGGTTACGGCTTTCTCAGCGAGAACGCGGCGTTTGCCAAGGCCTGTGCGGATGCGGGCCTTGTCTTCGTCGGACCGAAGCCGGCCGCGCTCGAGCTGTTCGGCGACAAGGTCGCGGCCCGGCAACTGGCAAGGCGTTGCGGCGTGCCTGTGATCGCCGGCACCAGCGGACCTTCGTCGCTCGATGAGATCACGGCCTTCTACACCTCGCTTGGCAGCAATGCTGCGATCGTGATCAAGGCGATGGCAGGCGGCGGCGGCCGCGGCATGCGTGTGGTTGAAAACGCGGCCGACCTCGCGGAAGCCTATGCGCGTTGCCAATCCGAGGCCAAAGCGGCCTTCGGCTTCGACGGCGTCTATGCCGAGCGGCTGATCCGCCAGGCGCGCCATATCGAGGTGCAGATCATCGGCGACCGTCACGGTGCGATCTCGCATCTCTGGGAGCGCGAATGCACCATCCAGCGGCGGCACCAGAAGCTGATCGAGGTGGCGCCGAGCCCCTCGCTGAGCGATGGCTTGCGTAGTCGCATCATCGAGGCGGCGAAGCAGCTCGCCACGGCGGTGGCTTACGACAATCTGGGTACCTTCGAATTCCTGGTCGACGGCTCCGCCGACGATAGCTTTGCCTTCATCGAAGCCAATCCGCGGCTTCAGGTCGAGCATACCGTGACGGAGGAAGTGCTCGGACTCGATCTCGTCCGCGCCCAGCTTGCGGTCGCATCAGGCGCGACGCTTGCTTCGCTCGGTCTGGTGCAGGCATCCATTCCGAAGCCGCGGGGCTATGCTATGCAGCTGCGCGTCAACATGGAGACGCTGGACGAGACGGGCGCGACGCATCCGACTGGCGGCGTGCTCGCTGTGTTCGAGCCGCCGTCCGGCCCCGGCGTCCGCGTCGATAGCTTTGGCTATGCCGGCTACAAGACCAGCGCCGCCTTCGACTCGCTGCTGGCCAAGGTCGTCGTGCATACGCCGGGCGAAGCCTGGCATGACGTCGTGGCGAAGGCCTCGCGTGCGCTACGCGAATTCCGCATCGACGGTGTCGTCACCAACATTGCTTTCCTGCAGGCGGTGCTGGCGCATCCCGATTTCAGGACCAACCGCATCGCAACCGACTTCATCGATCGCAATATCGCCAAGCTGGTCGAGTCGGCGGACGGTGCAGCCAAGCCGCTCTACTTTGCCGCGACCGAGCGCGGCGGTGCGCACGTTGCTGAAGCGGATATCACGCCAGTCGTGCCCGAGGGCGCGGTGATGGTCGCGGCGCCCTTGCAAGGAACCATCGTCACCGTCCAAGTCAAGGAAGGCGAGATCGTACGCCCCGGCCAGCAGCTCGCCGTGATCGAATCCATGAAGATGGAGCACCTCGTCATGGCGGAGCAGGGCGGCCGGGTGACGAAACTCGTCGCCGGCGACGGCGTCACGTTAATGCATGGCGAGCCGATCCTCTATCTGGAGCCGCTCGATGTGGCGGCCGATCACACGGCGGCGGAAGCTGACGTCGATCTCGATCACATCCGCCCCGATCTTGCCGAGCTGATCGCACGTCAGGCCAACACGCTCGACGCGAACCGTCCGGCCGCGGTCGAGCGCCGCCGCAACACCAACCAATGCACCGCGCGCGAGAACGTCGCGCAGCTCGTCGATGACGGCTCGTTCATGGAATATGGCAGTCTCGCCATCGCGGCGCAGCGGCGCCGTCGCAAGCTCGACGATCTCATCAAGAACACGCCGGCCGACGGCCTCGTCATGGGCGTTGCCACCGTCAACGCCGAAAAGTTCGGCGCAGACGCCGCGCGCTGCATCGTCGTGGCCTATGACTACACTGTGCTCGCCGGCACGCAGGGCCATATGAACCACAAGAAGATCGACCGCATGCTCACGCTGGCGGAAGACTGGCGCGTGCCGTTGGTGTTCTATGCCGAAGGCGGCGGCGGCCGGCCCGGCGACACCGACCGGCTCGGCATGACCGGCCTCGACGGGCCGTCCTTCGTGCAATTCGCAAGGCTCTCCGGCCTCGTGCCTGTCATCGGCGTCGTCTCCGGCTATTGCTTCGCCGGCAACGCCGCGATGCTCGGCTGCTGCGACGTCATCATCGCCACCAAGAATGCCTCGATCGGCATGGGCGGTCCCGCGATGATCGAGGGCGGCGGGCTCGGCGTTTATCATCCGGCCGAGGTCGGCCCCGTCTCGTTCCAGTCGCCGAACGGCGTCATCGACATCCTGGTCGAGGACGAGGAGGAGGCGACGTCAGTCGCGCAAAAATACCTGTCCTATTTCCAGGGTGCGGTGAAGGACTGGGAGGCCGCCGACCAGCGCCTGCTTCGCCGCGCCATCCCCGAGAACCGCCTGCGCGTCTATGACATCCGCGCCGTGATTGATCTCGTCGCCGACAAGGACAGCGTGCTGGAACTGCGCCGCGACTACGGCGTCGGCATGATCACCGCGCTGATCCGCATCGAAGGCAAGCCGTTCGGCCTGATCGCCAACAATCCGCGCCATCTCGGCGGTGCGATTGATGCCGATGCCGGTGACAAGGCGGCGCGGTTCCTCCAGCTCTGTGATGCCTTCGATCTGCCTGTTGTTTCGCTCTGCGACACGCCCGGCTTCATGGTCGGTCCGGAGGCCGAGAAGACCGCAATCGTGCGCCATGTCTCGCGCATGTTCGTGACGGGCGCGAGCCTCACCGTGCCGCTGTTCGGCATCGTGCTGCGCAAGGGCTATGGCTTGGGGGCGCAGTCGATGATCGGCGGCGGCTTCCACGCATCGTTCTTCACTGCGGCCTGGCCGACCGGCGAGTTCGGCGGCATGGGCCTGGAAGGCTATGTCCGGCTCGGTTTCCGGAGAGAGATGGAGGCGATCACTGATCCCGAGGAGCGCGAGACCTACTATCGCAACAAGGTCACGGAGCTCTACGCCAACGGCAAGGCGGTCTCGATCGCCTCGGTGTTCGAGATCGACAACGTCATCGACCCGGCCGAAACGCGGCGCTGGATCATGGCAGGGCTCCGCTCGGTGCCGAAGCCGCCGCCGCGGACGGAGAAGAAGCGGCCGTGCATCGACACGTGGTGAGGGCGGTGCAGCAAATCAGAGCCGATTGAGGCAATCTGCATCCACATCGTCATGCCCGGGCTTGTCCCGGGCATCCCCGTTCTTGTGCCTTGCTGGCAGGGCGTGGATGGCCGGGACAAGCTCGGCCATGACGAGCGTTGAGACGGTATGCCATACGCAGGTTCCCGGTTCCCGATTGACATCCGCGTCCGTGGTGCCAGACTTTGCACAATAATACAGGGTGGAGACGTCCGCGATGGCCAGCCTTTCGGCCTCGAACCATGTCGCCCGTGTCTTGTCCGTGGCCAATCATGTGGCCGACGTCGATGCCTCCTCGCGCATCGAAAACTCCTGGCGGCGCTGCCTGATCAGCCACAAGCTCGACCCCGCTCGACAAGGCCCGCCGCAGACGCTCACCGAGGCCGAGATCCGCCACGTCGCCGAGCCCTTGGAAGAGACCATCCGGCTGCTCACGCCCGAGCTCGACGATCTCGCACGCGTGCTGCGCGATGCGGGCTATTGCGTCAATCTGGCTGACGCGAACGCGACCATGTTGTTCAGCCGCCTGCCGGGCGAAGCCGACGCGCGGATGTTTCTGGACTGGAAGATCTATACCGGCTCGAACTTCGCCGAGACGTTCGAGGGCACCAACGGGCTCGGTACCGCGCTCGCCGAGCAGAAGCCGATTCTGGTGCATCGCGACGAGCATTTTCGAGCGCAGTGGCACATGTTCTCCTGCGCCGTGGCACCGCTGTTCGACCATGCCGGCCGTCTCGCCGGCGCGATCAACATCACCTCGTGCCGCGAGGACCTTGAGCGCGCCGCGCATCAGCTTGCGCTGGCGGTGACGATGGAGGCGACGCGGCGGATGGAGGCAGCGATCTTCCGCGACCATTTCCGCAACGCCTGGATTGCGAGCGTGCCTGATAATGGCGGCAGCGGCCTGCTCGCCTATGATGACGACCGCCGCATCGTCGGCGCCTGCCGCTCGGCGCGCGCGCTGCTCGGCCTCACTGACGGCCTGATCGCATCGGGCATCGATCTGTCGCGCTACATCAGGCCCGACCATGCGCACCATGCCGACGACGTCCTGGAGATGCGCCGCGCCGATGGCCGCCCGTTGGGCCAGAGCCATGTCGCTCCGCCGCTGCGCGCAAAGTCAGCGACGTTACGCCGGGACGCGCCCACCGATCGTTTCGATGCGCTGCACCGGCTTGCCGGCCGCGATCCCGCCCTGGTCAGGAGCGTGAAGCGCCTCAGGAGCATCGGCGATCACAATCTTCCGGTGCTGCTGCATGGCGAGACCGGCGTCGGCAAGGACGTATTCGCGCGCGCCATTCATGCCGCCAGCAACCGCGCGCGCAATAATTACGTCGCGCTGAACTGTGCGGCGATGCCGGAGAGCCTGATCGACGCCGAGCTGTTCGGCTACGAGGCCGGCGCCTTCACCGGCGCGCGGCGCGACGGCTCGAAGGGCCTGATCGTGCAGGCGGACGGCGGCACGTTGTTCCTGGACGAGATCGGTGACATGCCGATTGGCTTGCAGACACGGCTGTTGCGCGTGCTGGAGAATCGCGAGGTCTGGCCGCTCGGTGCGCTCAAGCCGGTGCCGGTGGATATCCGACTGATCAGCGCCACCCATCGCGACCTTGGCCGCATGGCGGAGGAGGGGGCTTTCCGCGCCGACCTCTATTTCCGCCTGCGCGGCATGGAGGTGCGGCTGCCGGCGTTGCGCGACCGCGCGGACCGGGATGACATCATCGCCCACGTCGCGCGCGAGGAGGCGCCGAACTGCCGCCTGTCGGACGAAGCCTGGGCGCTGCTTTCGGCCTATCCCTACCCCGGCAACATGCGCCAGCTCCGCCACGTGTTGCGGCTGGCCGGCTGCACGGCCGAGGATGGCGTAATCACGGACGCCGATCTCGATCTGCCGCCGTTCGGCGCCAGGATGGAGGCCGACCTCGAAGCGGCCGAACGCGCCACGATCATTGAGGCGCTGCGCAAGCACGGCGGCCGCGTCACCGAAGCCGCCCGCGTGCTGAAACTCAGCCGTGCGACGCTGTATAGGAAGATCAAGCAGCTGAAGATCGAGACCGCGCGGTAGCACCCTTACGAAAAATCCGTCCAACTCAGATGACGGGAATCGAGATCGCCGACTGAAACAGTCTCGCGGATTTCCTGTGGCGTGTGGAAACTGCTGCGCAAGTACACCAGCGGCGCCGCCGCGGCCGAATGCGTCGCACTACGCACTTCGCCGACGAAGATCGAATGCGTCTTGGTCTCGAACTCCTCCGCCAGCATGCAATCGAATGCGGCGACCGCGTCCGTCAGAACAGGCGCGCCGGTGATCCCGCGTGTCCATTGGCCGAAGGCAAACCGGTCGTCGCCGTTGACGCCCTTCTGGCCGCTGAAGGTCAGGGCCAGCAGCGCGTGATCCTCGTGCAGGAAGTTGATCGCGAATGCACCTTCCTCGCGGATGCGTGCATGCGCGCTGGCGTTGCGGTTGACGCAGACGATCAGCGAAGGAGGTGAATCCGACAGCGAGCAGGCCGACGTTACCGTGAGCCCGGTGCGCCTGCCATGCTCGGCGCCGACTGTAACCAGCGCGACCGCGCCGGCACACTGGCGCATCGCCTGCTTGAAATCCTTTGCATCGACGCTCACGCGGACATCTCCGAAAATTGAAGCGGGTGCGACACGGTCGCGCCGCACCCGGTAAGCGTCAAGCTGCCTTCTTGGGGGAGCCGAGATGCTTCAGGCGCGGCATCACCTCGTTCTTGAGCAGCGCGAGTGAGTGGTGCCAGGCTTCCGGCTTGTGCTTGTAGTCGAAGCCGAACACGCAGAGCACGCCGAAGCCGCCGACCTCGTCGTAGATCGTCTCGATCTTCTCGGCGACGGTCGCGGGCGAGCCGACGATCCAGTTCCGCTTGGCGCAATATTCCACCGTGACGTCGCTATCGGGCACGTCGGGGGCGTGCTTCAGATAGTCCTTGAAGCCGAAATGGCCGAGCAGGGGCAGGAAGTACTCGCTCATCATCCGGCCCATCATGTCGCCGGTCGAGAGCTTCCAGGCGTCTTCATCGGTGTCGGCGACGAACACCTCGCGCACCAGCCGCCAGTCCTGCCGGTTCGGCTTGCGGCCGGTTTTCGCCGCGCCGATCTCGACCGAGTCCCAATGGCTGGAGACATAGGCCGGGTTGAGGTTGAGGCTCATCGGAATGAAGCCGCGCTCGCCCGCAAGCTTCAGCGTGTCGGAGTTCTTCGATAGCCCGGCAACGCCAATCGGCGGATGCGGCGCCTGCAACGGCTTGATGTGGGGCTTGAGGAAGTCGAACATGGCGTCCGGCTTGGTCACCGTCCAGAACTTGCCCTTGTGGGTGAACGGCGCCGGCTCGGTCCACAGTTTCAGGATGATCTCCAGCGCCTCGCGGGTCATGTCGCGGTTCTGGCCGCTCATGCCGTCGACGTTGAACATCGCCCAGTCGCTCGGCAGGCCCGAAGCCGCAACGCCGAAATTGAGCCGGCCCTCGGAGAGATGGTCCAGCATCGCAACGCGATTGCCGAGCTCGGCGGGGTGATGATAGGGCAGCAGGAAGCCGCCCGGCCCGATGCGTAGGCGCTTGGTCTGCATCAGGGCCTGCGCGATCAACAGATCCGGCGTGGGATTGGGTTCCCAGGGCGCGGTGTGGTGCTCGCCGATCCAGGCTTCCTGATAGCCGAGCTCGTCGAGCCAGCGCAGGACCTGCAGGTCCCAATCGTGTCCTTCCTTCAGGCCGCACTCCGGCGGATGCGAAGGCATCGTGAAATAGCCGATCTCCATTGGGGGTCCTCATCTCATGTTGACGCGTCTTGCTGCGCGTTCTCTGGTGTGAACAGGAACAGCTTCAGCAAGGGGTGTGCCAGCGTGAGGGGCACCTCAGAGCCGCGAAAAAAGTCTGGTTCGGTGGCGCAATTGCCGATATCCCGGGACGGATTTGCGAGGACCCGTCTCATTCTCGCGAGACGGTGTCTCAGCCGTGAGACCTGAGGATACGATTCGAAATGACCGAACCCGCTTATGTCGCGGTGGACTGGGGCACCAGCAGCTTTCGGCTCTGGCTGGTCGATCGCGCCGGTCGTGTGCTGGCCGAGCGCCGTAGCGATGAAGGCATGCTGGTCGCGGCCAAGGCCGGCTTCCCCGGCGTGCTGCAGTCGCATCTTGCCGCCGTCGATGCGCCCGCTCATCTGCCGGTTCTGGTCTGCGGCATGGCCGGCGCCAAGACCGGCTGGGTCGAGGCCGGCTATGTTGATACGCCGGCGCCTTTGTCCGCGGTTCTAAGGCGGGCCGCCCGCGTGCCCGACGAGGCGCGCGACATCCGCATCCTGCCGGGCATCGCGCAGCGCGACCTGAAAGCGCCGGACGTGATGCGCGGCGAGGAGACGCAATTGCTCGGCGCACTCGGCCTGGACGCTGCAGGCGAGGCGCTGGTCTGCATGCCCGGAACGCATTCGAAATGGGTGCGCGTGAAGAACGGCGTTGTCGAGCATTTCGCGACGTTCATGACCGGTGAGCTGTTCAGCGTCGTCTCGCGCGAGACGATCTTGGCGCTCGCGGTCGCCGGCGCCGGCGAGGCCGAGGATGTCGCGAGTTTCAAGGCGGCGGTAACGGCGGCGTTCGAGGCGCCGGCTTTCGCGGCCAATCTCCTGTTCACCGCGCGGTCGCGCCAGCTGCTGTTCGGCAGCACGCCGGCTGCCGCGCGTGAGACGCTGTCGGGCACGCTGATCGGCGCTGAGCTCGCGGCAGGCCTTTCCGGCACTGTGCTGAAGGTTGGCATCACGCTGATCGCCTCGGGACGGCTGGCCGCTCTGTATCGTCAGGCTTTCGATGCGTTGTCGGTCCATGTGAATTCGATCGATGCCGATGAAGCGGTGCGCCGCGGCCTGTCGATGGCGGCTGCGGCGATCTGGACGAAATAGAAGGATACTTGAGATGAGCGTTCCGTTTCCGCCGATGAAGCGACCTCTGGTCGCGATCCTGCGCGGTGTCAAGCCGGAGGAGACCGAGGCCATCGTCGGCGTGCTGATCGACGCCGGCATGACCGCGATCGAGATTCCCCTGAACTCGCCGGATCCGTTCCGCTCGATCGGCATCGCCGCGAAGCTCGCGCCCACGGGCGTGCTGATCGGCGCCGGCACGGTGCTGACGGCGCAGGATGTCGATCGCCTCAACGATGTTGGCGGGAAGCTGATGGTCTCGCCGAATGTCGATACCGATGTGCTGGCGCGTGCGCATCAGCACGGCATGGTGACGCTGCCGGGTGTGTTCTCGCCGACCGAAGCGCTGCTCGCCGCGCGCTCCGGCGCATCAGGCCTCAAATTCTTTCCGGCGAGCGTGCTCGGCGCATCAGGTATCGCCGCGATCCGCGCTGTGCTGCCCGCGGGCGTGACGATCGCCGCCGTCGGTGGCGTCTCCGACCAGAATTTTGCCGAGTACATCAAGGGCGGCGTCACGGCGTTCGGGCTCGGCTCGAGCCTCTACAAGCCCGGCATGTCGGCCACCGATGTCGCCACGCGCGCAAAGGTGACGATCGTTGCCTACGATCTCGCCGTTCAGAGCGGCTGATTTCTTGCGCTAGCCGCGCTTCACCGACGGCACGGGCAATCGCTCATGGCGGCGCTGGAAGCGCTGCCAGTGCAGCACGATGCCGATCAATGCCGCCGGCAGGAAGCCGAGCGCGATCAGGAAATGCGGCAGCTCCTTCGGCGAGATGAAGGCGATGGCGATGTCCGAGATCAGCCAGAGCGCTGCGAAGATCACCGCGAAATCGGTGCGCGGGCAGCGCAGATAATAGAACACGGCCGTGATGATCACGGCGGGCCCGATCGCGAGGGCGATCATGACCGCCGTCAGCTCCTTCGGCGTCACCGCGTCGAGCACCATCGAGGCCAGCAGCCAGATGGCGGCAAACATGGCGATGATGTCGATCGGATGCCGCAACCCAATACCTCTTGCTGGAACATGCTATCGCAGGGCCAACCCTTCGACGTCAGGCTTTGGACGTCAAGCCCTGGGTCAGTAAAATACGCCTATTCCTCGTCGTTTCCCGGCGTTGGCCGTAACATGAAATGCCCGAAGGCGGAGGCGATCGGCTTGCCCGGATCGTCCTGCCAGGCCCGCGCTTCGAAGGCCACGATTCGCCGGCCCTGCTTCACGATCGAGACATTGGCGATTGTGTCCAGCGCCCGGCCGGAGCGCAGATAATTTATGGTGAGCCCAATGGGCTTCGGCAACGTCACGATGCCGAGCTCGCGCCGCACGCCGAGGATCGCCGTGGTCTCGAGGAAAGCGCCGGTCATGCCGCCATGGATGGCGGGCAGGATCGGGTTGCCGATGATCTTCGGCGAGAACGGCATTGTCAGCGTGCCCTCGTCGTTGATGCGAATGCCGAGGGCGCGCGCGAACGGGCTGGTGGCGAACGGGCCGTCCGGATCGTCAGGCGCCTCCAGCGTCGGAATGCTGCGCGCATGCATCTTGCGGTCCGCCAACATGTTGGTGCGGTTGGCGCCGATCATGAAGCAGGCAGTCGCCGTCGCCACCGGATCGTCCTCGGACTCCTGATATGCGGTGGAGCGCACGAAGGCGATCGAGCGGGTGGTGCGGTAGCACACCGAATGCGCCTTGATGGCGAGGCCGGGCGTGGCCGGCTTCTGGTAGTCGATCCGCAGGTCGAGCGTTGCGATCGCGCTGGTGCCGTCGAGCGCGAGCTGCACCGCCATGCCGCAGCTCTCGTCCAGCATCGCTGTGACGACGCCGCCATGGAGAACGCCGGTCTCGGTGTCGCCAACGAAGACGGGGCGGTAGGGCAGGCTCGACCAGGCCTCGCCGGGCGCGAACCGGTCGAGCTGAAGCCCGCTGATATGGCCGTAATCGGAACGGCGGCCCTTGATGGCCTCGGCGAGTTCCTCAAAGGAAAGCGTGGTGGATGTGCTGGGCATGACGACGTTTCTAGACCAGTGTCGCGGGCGGCGCAAAACCCCGCACGGCGGCCCTGCAATGCCGGTTTGGCCTCGACACAGCCCGCCGAAGCAACGATGGTGAGCCTCCCACTGCCTGCGAGGAGTATCCCCATGGCCGACCCCGAAGCACCCGTCACCAATCCGGGGCCCGTCACCATCTCCAGCTCGAGCTCGGAGCGGGCGCCGATCATCTATTTCGACGGCGCATCCTGTTTCGGCCATCACAACGGCGCGATCCAGATCGAGCTCGCCGCGAACCTTCTGATGCCGGTCGGCGCTGCCGTCAGGGTCGACGTGGTCCAGACCGCACACTTGCGTTGCAGCGTGGCCGCTGCACTGGCGCTGCGTGAAGCGCTCGACAAGGCGTTGGCGATGTACAAGCTGGGCCAACAGCAGCCGCCACCGGAAGACATTCCGGCCGTGAAGAACTGAGGCTCCTGCAGAGCGATCGCATTCTAATACGATCGAAGCTCATCAGCCGACATGCACCGTCGGCTTCTTCCCGCCGTTCCACTTGCCGTCGAGCGCCCGCTCGATCTGGGCGGCGAGTTGCAGCAGCAGGCCGTCATTGGCCTGCTTGGCGATCGCCTGGATGCCGAGCGGCAGGCCGTGATCTTGCGCGGCCATCGGCATCGAGATCGCCGGCATGCCGCAGAGGTTGGCGAGCGGCGTGAAGGCGAAGAAGCGCCAGAGATTGTCGAACCAATCGCGCACATCAGGATTGTCGGAGATCGTGAGGTATTGCTTCGTGCCGACCTTCGGCGTCGGCAGCGCCGTGATCGGCGTCAGGATCACGTCCCACTGCTCGAAGAAGCTGCCGAAGCCGCGCGAGGTCGTGTTGAACACGCCCTGCATCTTCGCGCGCTCGGCGAAGCTGGTGTGGCGGCCGGCCTCCCAGATCCGGATGTTCATGGGCTCGATCAGATCTTCCGGCGGCTTTTCCAGCCCGCGGGCGGCCAGCATGTTGGAGATCACCACCGCGAAATTCGAGATGTAGCAGGTGGTCTGCGCCTCGAAGGCTGCGGGCAGGTCGAGCTCCGGCAAGGCGTAGTCGACGTGGTGGCCGAGGCCTTCGAGGAAGCGTCCGGTCTTCTCCAGCTCGGCGGCGATCTCCGCCGTCGCGGTGTACTCGCCCCAGGTGTGGGACAGCGCGATGCGGAGCTTTCCCGGATCGCGCTTGATCATCTCGCTGTAGGGCTGCGCCGTGGTCCAGAACGGCATGAACTCGCCGGGCGCAGGGCCGCGGGCATGATCGACGAACGCCGCGGTGTCGCGCACCGTGCGCGACTGGCAGCCCTGGATCGAGACGAGGCCGGTCAGGTCGGACATGTGCGGCGCCAGCGAGAACACGCCGCGCGACACCTTCAGGCCGATATTGCCGTTGACGCCGGCGGGAATGCGGATCGAGCCGCCGCCGTCGGTCGCATGCGCGATCGGCATCACGCCGGCCGCGACCATCGCGGCGCTGCCGGCCGACGAGCCACAGGTGGTGTAATCGGTATTCCAGGGATTGCGGGTCACATAGACCGCGGGGTTGTCGGCCGAAGAGCACACGCCGAACTCCGGCGTCGTCGTGCGTCCGATCAAATTGAGTCCTGCCTGGCGGAATTTACCTGTCAGGAATGTATCGGCCGCCGCGCGGTTGCCGCGCATCAGCAGCGAGCCCATCTCCTGGAGCCGGCCCTTCATGGTCGGACCCAGATCCTTCATCAGGAAAGGCAGGCCGGCGAAGGGACCTGAGAGATTGGCGCCATCCTTGGCGGGATCGGCGATCACGTCCTCGAACAGCTCGACCACGCCCGAGAGCGTCGGATTGACCTTGGCAACGGCCGCTGCCGCCTGACGTGCCAATTCCTTCGCCGTCAGCTCGCCCTTGCGGACGCGCGCCGCAAGGCCAACGCCATCGTGCTGCGTCCATTCATTCCAGCTCATCGGCAAAGTCATGAAGTCAGATCCCTCGAGGTGTCGCGTCACCTTTTTCGCAAGGGCCGGCATGAATCAACCGAGCCGCCGCGAGGGGCAGGGTTGCACGGAGAGGAGAGGTGGCCGCGCACAGAGCATGATCCGGAAAAGTGTGCAGCGGTTTTCCGGCCAAGATCATGCTCAAACAATAGATTAGAGCGCGATGACGCGCTTTAGGAGAGCCGGGCGATCACCGCAACCGTTCCGCCGCCCGCCGGCCCCTGATGCTCGGCGCCGCCGGAGACGTAGACGGCGCCGGTGCCGGCAAGGCCGGCGATCAGGCCGCCGACGGCCGCGCGGGCATGTCGCGTCGAGCTGATATCGGTGTCTTCGAGCATGGTGTGGCGGAAGCCGCGTACCGTGCCGTCGGGCGAGGCCTCGGCCTTGGCGAAGATGTTGACGAGTTCACGGTTCGCGGCAACTTGCGGTGCGACGCCAAGCCCGACACTCGTCAATGCCGATACCACGGCCGGAGCATCGATCGCATCGCTCATGACGGCATGTCCGATTTCGAAATCGCTCGCGGAGCCTTCCGAATTGCCGAGTACGATGACGACGTTGTGCATCAGCTCGATTCCCGACGAGGTCGACGCCACCTTCGAGAACAGATCATAGCGCCGCAGCACGTCTTCGTCGCCGACGTCGGCGGCGATCTCGCCGAGCGCGACGGCCACCCCGAGCGCAGAAGCGCCGCGCGAATAGGCCATCGAGCTGTAGGCGCTGCTCGTCGCCGTCTTGTTGCCGCGCGAGGCGGCCGCCTCGACACGCTCGCTGGTCAACAGCGGACATTTGATCTGGACGAAATGGACATCGGCGGTGTCGGTGATGCCCGCATCCGCCATCGCGGCCTTCACCGCCTTGGCGGTCTCGGTGATCTGGGCGGAGCCGCCGAGCTCCTCGGGCAGGAAATCGCGGGTCTGCGCCATGCCTATGCTCAGGCGCTTGCCGGAGAGGCCTGCCGGCCGCTGTTGAACCTCCTGGCGCGTGAACACCGTGATGTGCGGGCTGAGCACGCCCTCGGTACCGCCGGACATCACGAAGGCGATGCGATGCTCGACCTCTTCAGGCGTGAGCTCGAGCTTCGGCGCCAGCGCCGCGCACAGCGCCGCGACGGCATATTCCCGCGTGAAATCGTTGACGCCGCCATTGCCCTCGGTCTTGCCAAGGATCGCCAGGATGGAGGCGGGATCGATCGCGCGGGAGCCGATCATGTTCATCAGGCCGGAGACGTCGCCGGGGCCCTTGGTGGCGATCTTGAAGACGCCGACCGATGTGGTGCGCATGGATGGTCCTCGTGGGCAATTCGATGGTCCGGCGCGCTTAACAGCAGTGGAAGTGGGTTGGAAGTCAAGTGCGGGGGGCTGCGCGGCATACTCAGTTCGCGTGCCCCGGACGTAGCGCAGCACGAAGTGATGCGCTGCAGATCCGTCAGTACCGCAGTCGTCTGGATCCCGGCTCTGCGCAGCAGCGTTTCACGCTGCAGCGCGTCCGGGACACGAGAGTGCGACATCCCCACGATTGTGGCGAGATGGTATCGATTCAACAAAAAAACCTCTGTCGACGGTGTCCCACCGCACCTTGATGAATCAACCTCGGTTGGTCCATAAGCGGCGTCCCGCGGCCGGATTCCGGTCTGCGTCGCGTGCTTGGGAATACAGAGGAAATCTCGCGTGGCAAATATCAACCAGAAAATTGCGCAGGAGCTTGGGGTACGGGCGGAGCAGGTCGAGGCGGCGGTGACGCTGCTCGACGGCGGCGCCACGGTTCCCTTCATCGCCCGCTACCGCAAGGAAGCGACCGGTGCACTCGACGACGCGCAATTGCGGACCCTGGAGGAACGCCTGGTGTACCTGCGTGAGCTCGAAGACCGCCGCAAGGCGATCCTCGAATCAGTCCGCGAGCAGGGCAAGCTCGATGCCACGCTGGAGGCCTCCATTCTCGCCGCGGACAGCAAGGCGCGCCTGGAAGACATCTACTTGCCGTTCAAGCCGAAGCGCCGCACCAAGGCGGAAGTCGCCAAGGAGGCCGGCCTCGAGCCGCTCGCCGTCAAGCTCATGGCCGAGCCCGGCAACGATCCAAAGGTCGTCGCAGAAGGCTTCATCAACGCCGAGAAGGGCATTGCGGATGCAGCGGCCGCGCTCGACGGCGCCCGCGCCATCCTGGTGGAGCGCTTCGACGAGGACGCCGACCTGATCGGCGCCTTGCGCGAGGACATGTGGACCAATGCGCGCATGGCCTCAAAGGTGCGCGACGGCAAGAAGACCGAGGGCGAGAAATTCGCCGACTATTTCGATTTCTCGGAGCCCCTGACCAAGCTGCCATCGCACCGCATCCTCGCGATGTTCCGGGGCGAGAAGGAAGAGATTCTCGATCTCCAGATCCAGGCCGAGGAAGCGCCGCCCGCCGGCGTGCCGGGCGCCTATGAGTTGAAGATCATGAAGCGATTCGGCATCGCCGATCTCAAGCGCCCCGGCGACCGTTGGCTGATCGACACCGTGCGCTGGGCCTGGCGCACCAAGATCCAGGTGCATCTCAACATCGACCTGCGCATGCGGCTGTGGAATGCGGCCGAGACCGAGGCGGTGCGCGTGTTCGCCTCCAACCTGCGCGATCTCCTGCTGGCCGCGCCTGCCGGCACCCGTGTCACCATGGGGCTCGATCCAGGTTACCGCACCGGCGTCAAGGTCGCCGTCGTCGATGCGACCGGCAAGGTGGTCGACACCACCGCGATCTATCCGCACGAGCCGCAACGGCAGTGGAACGAATCGCTGGCGACGCTGGGCCGGCTCGCGATCAAGCATCGCGTCGAGCTGATCGCGATCGGCAACGGCACCGCCTCGCGCGAGACCGACAAGCTTGCGACCGAGCTGGTCAAGGGCCTTCCCGAGCTGAAGATGTCCAAGATCGTGGTGTCGGAAGCGGGCGCCTCGGTCTATTCCGCCTCGGCTTTCGCCTCGGAGGAATTGCCCGGCCTCGACGTCACTCTGCGCGGTGCGGTCTCGATCGCCCGCCGCCTGCAGGATCCGCTTGCCGAGCTCGTCAAGATCGAGCCCAAGGCGATCGGCGTCGGCCAGTATCAGCACGATCTCGGGCAGGCCAAGCTCGCCAAATCGCTCGATGCCGTGGTCGAAGACTGCGTGAACGCGGTCGGCGTCGACGTCAACACGGCGTCCGCGCCGCTGCTGGCGCGCGTGTCGGGCGTCGGCTCGGGCCTTGCGCAGAGCATCGTGGCGCACCGCGACGCCAACGGTCCGTTCAAGTCGCGCAAGGCGCTGAAGGAAGTGCCGCGCCTGGGTCCGAAGGCGTTCGAGCAATGCGCCGGCTTCCTGCGCATCCTCGGCGGCGAGGATCCGCTCGATGCCTCCGGCGTGCATCCGGAAGCCTATCCCGTGGTGCGCCGGATTCTCGCGGCGACCAAGAGCGACATCAAGGCGCTGATCGGCTCGAGCGAGATCGTGCGTACGCTGAAGCCGAAGGACTTCGTCGACGAGACCTTCGGTCTGCCGACCGTCACTGACATTTTGAAGGAACTGGAAAAGCCCGGCCGCGATCCGCGTCCGGCGTTCAAGGCCGCGGTGTTCAAGGAGGGCGTCGAGGAGATCAAGGATCTTCAGAAAGGCATGATCCTCGAGGGCACCGTCACCAACGTCGCCGCCTTCGGCGCTTTCGTCGATATCGGCGTGCACCAGGACGGCCTGGTGCACATCTCGGCGATGTCCAAGACCTTCATCAAGGATCCGCGCGAGGTGGTGAAGCCCGGCGACATCGTCAAGGTCAAGGTGCTGGACTTCGAGGTCGCCCGCAAGCGCATCTCATTGACGCTCCGCCTCGACGACGAAGTCGGGCCTAAGAAGGACGCGCCCGGCATGCAACGCGACAACGGCGCGCGCAATCCGGCCCGCATGACCTCGGCGGCCCCGCGCAAGCAGGAATCCTCCGGCGGTGGCGGCGCGCTCGCGGAAGCGATGCGCCGCGCCGCGGAGAAGAACAACGGCAAGCGGGCTTAAGGCTGGGGCAGTTCGAGGTAGGGCAGGCCCTACCCACGCCGTCATTGCCAGCGCAGCGACTTGTCCGCCGAAGCCTTGGCGAAGGTGGAAGCAATCCGGAATCTCTCCGCGGGAGCAGTCTGAATTGCTTCGTCGCAAGAGCTCCTCGCAATGACGGGGAGAGCTTGATCCTAACTTCCGCGTCAGAATCTGGCGCGCTTGTAAGTTGAAGCGGCCTGTCCCTTCCTCTCTGATCCTCCTGGCGCGGCAGGTCTCGCGCAGCACGGAGGATGCTTCGATGGACAACAGGCTTCTCAAAGGCCTCACTGCGGTGGCAATCGCCGCAGCGATGGCGCTGGCTTCACCAGCGTTCGCCCGCGGAGGTGGCGGTGGCGGCTTTGGTGGCGGCGGTCACGGCGGTGGCGGCTTCGGTGGTGGCGGGCATTTCGGTGGTGGCGGGATGCACGCCGGCGGCATGGGTGGTGGCATGCACTTCGGCGGGATGGGCGGGGCTCATTTCGGTGGCGCGCGCTTCGCCGGTTCGCCGATGGCGGCCCATGCGGCCATCGGGCCGCGCTTCGCAGGTGCACCGCTTGCGACCCGCGCGGCCTTCGGGCCGCGGTTTGCCGGTACGGGCTGGCACGGCAGGCCCTTCATCGGTCGCCATGCCTTCTTCTTCCGACATCATCGCTTCCACCGCTTCGCCTTCTTTGGCGCGCCCTTCTACTACGCCAATTACTACGACGACGGCTGCTGGCGCAGGAGCTGGACACCCTACGGCTGGCAATGGGTCAATGTGTGCGGGGACACCTGGTACTAGCATCGCCGGTCCGCACCATTGTCGCGATCGCCACCGGGTGGTTCCGCTCAGCCCCGGAACGGGATAATCTGGTGGCGATCGTCGCGCGGAGTTTGTCATGACCGGAGGCCACCGCCGCATCCTCGTCGTCGAGGACGATCCGGAAACCGCAGGCCAGCTCGCCGAAGAGCTGACCACATCGGGCTACGACGTCGATCTCGCCGCCACGGGACGCGAAGCGCTCAGCCATGGCGTGGCACGCGACTATGCCGTGATCACCATCGACCGCATGCTGCCTGATATCGACGGCATCACCGTGATGCGCCAATTACGCGACGACGGCATTGCTTCGCCGTTCCTGATCATCTCCGCGCTCGGCGAAGTCGACGACCGCGTGCGCGGCTTGCGTGCCGGCGGCGACGATTATCTTGTCAAGCCGTTTTCCTTCGTCGAGCTGCTCGCACGGCTCGAAGCGCTCGGCCGCCGCAGCGAGACCATCGCCAAGGAAACCATCCTGCGTGTCGGCGATCTCGCCATCGACCTGATCGCGCGCAATGCCAGCCGCCGCGGCCGCAAGATTCCGCTACTGCCGCGCGAGTTCCAGCTGCTCGAATACCTCGTCCGCAACGAGGGCCGCGTCGTCTCCCGCGCGATGCTGCTCCAGCACGTCTGGGATCTGCATTTCGATCCCTCCACCAACATCATCGACGTCTATGTCGGACGCGTCCGCCGCAAGGTCGACGATGCCCAAGCCTATCCGCTGATTCATACCATCCGCGGCATCGGATATTGCCTCCGTGCTCCTGGCTGACACGCTTCGCTCCTCGACCTTCCGACTGGCGCTGATCGCAATCGCGATCTTCGGCCTGATCGTCGCGGCGATCCTGGCCTACGTCTATTTCGGCACACTCGCTTATGTGCGAAGCCGGGTCGGCGACGCTGGCGACCACAGCGGCTTCACGGCGATGCTCGAGCTGGCGATGATCGCAGTTGCCGTGCTGCTGGTGGTGGTATCGGGCGTCGCCGCCGTGCTGGTGACGCGGCGCACGGTCGGGCGGATCGAGGAGATCAATGCCACCAGCCGCGCCATCATGCTCTCGGGCCTCGACCGCCGCATTCCCCTGCGCGGCAGCCATGACGAATGGGACCGCGTCGCCGAAAACCTCAACCAGATGCTCGACCGCATCGAGACGCTGATGGGCGAGGTCAAGCAAGTCAGCGACAATGTCGCCCACGATCTGCGCACGCCACTGACTCGCATGCGGGGCCGGCTGGAAAAAGCCTATCACGTCCCGCGCGACGGCGAGTCCGACGCCGCGCTGATCGGCGATACCATCGCCGATCTCGACGCCGTGCTCGGCATGTTTGCTTCCATCACGCGGATTTCGGAGATCGAGACCCGAGCCCGCCGCAGCGCTTTTCGCGCGCTCAACCTCGCCGAGATCGCCGGCGAAGTCGTCGAGCTCTACGATGCTGCCGCAGAGCAGGTCGCAACGCGCCTGAGCCTCACCGGCGACCGCGAGGTCGCGGTGACAGGCGATCGCGACCTGTTGTTCGATGCCATCGCCAACCTCGTCGACAACGCGATCAAGCACGGCCGTCCCGGCGGAAAGGTCACCGTGACCTGTCGCAATGCCGGCAATCACGCAACGATTGCCATCGCCGACGATGGTCCGGGCATAGCCGCCGACCAGCACGATCACGTGTTCAAGCGCTTCTACCGGCTCGAGCAGAGCCGCTATACGCCCGGCAACGGCCTCGGCCTGAGCCTGGTGGCGGCGGTATCGCGCCTGCACGGCGCCGAGATCGCGCTGCGTGACAATGCGCCGGGCCTGACGATCCAGCTCAGCTTCCCAAATGCGCTATAGCTCGATCACGCCGCGGCGCGCCGCATGCGCGACCGCATCGGTGCGGCCGGTCGCATCCAGCTTGTCGAGCAGCGAGCCGACGTGGAACTTCACCGTGTGCACGGAAATGTTGAGCTGGCGCGCGATCATCTTGTTGGAGGCGCCTTCCGCCATCAGCGCCAGCACGTCGAGCTCGCGCTGCGTCAGGGGAATGTCCTCCGGCATGACGCGCGGATCGCGCGCGACGATGGTTGCATTGCCTGTCTCCCCGGGCGCCGCAAGGCGGAGCCCCGCGACATTGCCGAGCAACGTCGCGAGGCGGTCGGCGAGGGCGGGATCGTCGATCTCCAGCGACAGCACGATGTCAGGCGTGGTGTCCTCGCTCACGCCTCCGGCCTCTCGCCGATCGTGACCTTGAAGCTGACAGGCTCGCCGCCACGGCGGACCGCGACATCGACCACCGTGCCGACGCTTGCAGGCCCCAGCGTTCGCGACAGCGCGCGGACACCAGAGAGCTTCTGGTCGTTGACCGCGACGATCACGTCGCCCTGGCGGATGCCGGCCGTGGCCGCCGGACCTGCCTTGTCGACGTTCATCACCATTGCGCCGAGGCCGTGGTCGAGCCGCAGCGGCTGCAGCCCGAGCCCGAGATATCCGCGGGCGATGCGGCCGCGGTTCTCGAGTTGGGCTGCCACGCGCTCGATCGTCGCGGTCGGGATCACCAGCACCCGCCGCGGCCCGAGCACCGCCATGCCGAAGGGCTCGCCCGAGGCATCGAGCGCAAGGCCGCCCTCCTGGCTCGGACGCAGGCGAACATCGAGCTCGATCCGCGCATCGATCTCGCCGCCGCGCAGGGAGCGCCAGCCCGTGCCGGAGACCGACACCATCCCGAGCGCCGCGCTCGGGGCATCGCGATTGGTGGCCACCACGACCGACAGCGTGCCGAGGGCAGGGACGCCCGCGGCCAGCTTAAGCGGGGCAAGGGCGGTATCCGCGCGCAGCAGCGCGATGTCAGTGGTATGGTCGCGGCCGGCGACCGTTGCGGCAACCGTGCTGCCGTCGGCAAGCACGATCTGGACGTCGCCCTCGTCGGACAGGGCCTCGTCGGCGGTGACGATCAGGCCTGCCTTCCAGACGAAGCCGGTCGAGCGGGCGCGATGCGAGTGCACGGACACAACGGAGGGCGCGATCCGCGCCACGACATCCGCAAGCGCGGACGATAGAGAGGCAAGAGGAGTGAGGTCGGTCATGGAAAGCTCCTGTAAGCTGTCCACAATCTGGGATATTACGGCCGATTGCGAAACTGGCCGGGTGGCCAGTCTTCCCGGGCCACAGCCGACGAACACGTGATGGGGAGCAGTTCACGGGAACGTGTAGCCGCACGCCGGTGCAGCTGCTCAAGCTGTGAGCGGCAGCTCAGAGCTCGCGATAGGCTCGCTCGCCGGTTTCGGGCCGCATGAACACCGCGACGCGCTTGTTGGTCTCGGGATCGATGAAGCGCTCGCCGGTATCGACCCAACCGGGTCCGAGCGACTGCTTCGAAGCCGGCTTGTAGCGGGTGTCGTAGATGTAGCTCGCGATCAGACCGATTCCAACGAATGTCACCGGCACGCCGAACGGAAAGAAGTGGCCGACCGCGAGCAGCAGGATCGCGATCACAAGCGCGGCGATACCGATCGGCAGCGACATGCTAATGCGCGGGTTCGATGACGACGGCCGTTCCGTAGGCGACGATCTCGCTCATGGTCTGGCCGATCTCGGCGGAATCGAACCGCATCATCACGATCGCATTGGCGCCCATCGCGGTGGCGTTCTCGACCAGACGATCGATGGCGTGGCGGCGCGCGTCCTCCAGCAGCCTCGTATATTCCGGAATCTCACCGCCGACGATCGAGCGCAGGCCGGCGACGATGTTGCCGCCCAGTCCGCGGCTGCGGACGACAATCCCAAAACACTGGCCCAGCGTCCGGACCACGCGGTGGTTCGCGACATTCTCGGTGGTGACGATCAACATGGGGTTTCCTGCCTGGTTGCACGCCACCATTAGTCCTGTCCGGGAAGGAACGGTTCATTGGCGCCTATCCTCAGGATATCATCAATGCCGTCTCGCCGTACCCAGGACGTTGTCCCAGCGGTAGGAATAGCCAACGCCGACGATGTAATCCGGCGAATTCCTGTTGAGGCCGAACGCCACGTGGAAATCGATCTGCTCGGTCCGGTTCAAGAGATAGCCGCCGCCTACATTGAACAGTGCCGTGATCGCCCCGCGCGATGGATAGTCGCCGACATATTCGGCAAACAGCTCCAGCTCGTCGTTGACCTTCCGCTCGACCGCGAAGGTCGCCTCGCTGGTCTGGCGGTTAGCGAGATCCGACGGCTTGAAGAAGCTGGTAAACATGCCGCTGATGCCCCAGCCGCCGCCGAGCTCATAGGACCAGGGGAATTGCAGATAGGGCTGAAGGCCTGTGCCTGATATCGCGGGCGTGCCGGTCGGTAGGCCAAGGCCTGCTACCAACGAGAGGTTTGCCGGTTCAGGCAGTCCGCTGATCTGCCATTTCACGCCGGGGGTCACGTTGGTGAAACCGGTGTCGATCGGGCCGGCCAGCCGCCCCACATAGCTCGGCACATCAATCAGCACTTCGAGGCACGGCGCGAGGCCGAAACGGAGGCGACTGTTGCTGCCGTCGAATCCCTTCGCCGCGCCCTGGCCTGACGTGTTGACGCCGTTCTCGATCTGGATGCTGCCGCCAGGCACGACCAGGCTTGAATTGGTCACGTCAGGCCGATCGGTCGCGATCTCCGATTGCGGCGAGGGGCATTCACCGGCCGCAGCCATGCCGGGGCACATCGCAACGGCGAGGAGGCCAACGCAACGCAAAAAAGCCCGCCAACGATGCAGGACAAGTCCCAAAACCACAAATACGCTCTTCGATGGCCGATCGCTTGCTGGCAATTAGACCCCATGGTAGCACGCACCGGATCGCACGCCTGCCAGACAAGACTAATCTCCTCCGGACTTTATTCCCGACATGACCGATTTTCGCGGCGTCTTTCCTTATCTCGTCTCCCCTGTCGACACCGACGGTACAGTGCGGACGAACGTGCTTGCCAAGCTCTGTGACGATCTGATCGGCGCTGGCGTGCACGGCCTGACGCCGCTCGGCTCGACCGGCGAGTTCGCCTATCTCAATGCCGCGCAGCGCATGGCGATCGTGCAGACCACGATCGAGGCCGCGAAAGGCCGTGTGCCCGTGGTGGCGGGCGTCGCGTCCACCTCGACCGCCGACGCGGTGGCGCAGGCGCGAGCCTATCAGAAGCTCGGCGCCAACGGCATTCTGGCGATCCTCGAGGCCTACTTCCCACTCACGGATGCCCAGGTCGAATCCTACTTCCGCAGCATCGCCGACGCCGTCGACATTCCGGTCGTGATCTACACCAATCCGCAATTCCAGCGATCGGACCTGACCCTCGACGTCATTGCACGCCTCGCCGAGCATCCGCGCATCGGCTATATCAAGGATGCCTCGACCAATACGGGCCGGCTGCTCTCGATCATGAACCGCTGCGGCGATTCCTTGCGCGTGTTCTCCGCCTCCGCCCATATCCCTGTTGCGGTGATGCTGATCGGCGGGCTCGGCTGGATGGCGGGACCGGCCTGCATCATCCCTCGCCAGAGCGTCAAGCTCTACGGCCTCTGCCGGGCCGGCCGCTGGGACGAGGCCATGGCGCTTCAGCGCGAGCTGTGGCGCATCAACGAGGCCTTCGCCCGCTTCAACCTCGCGGCCTGCATCAAGGCCGGCCTTGCCATCCAGGGCTATGAAGTCGGCGATCCCGTCCCGCCGCAGGCGCCGCTGACGGCGGATGCGCGCAAGGTGGTGGAAGCAGCGCTCAAAGAGCTGGCCTGAGCTGTCATTCCGGGGCGTCCGAGGGACGAACCCGGAATCTCGAGATTCCGGGCCCGGTCCTTTGGAGCGCCCCGGAATGACGATCCTGAAATCGGCATGACGAAATCGTAGGTATCCCGCCCGAAACCGCGGCTGGTCTGACCCCAATTGGTCCGCTAAAAGGCTGCCCGCATTTAAGACCTCGAGGACCCAGCGGAATGAACATTCTTCCCGGCAATTTGCGTTTCGGAGCGGGCCAGCCCGTCAAGCGTTTGGAAGACCAGCGGCTGCTCACCGGGAAGGGGCAATTCATCGAC
>Ga0209758_1001660_pt1 | contig 25214 bp, 23 predicted proteins | sample AraplaMF_Col_mMF_FD_184258 | JGI IMG/M metagenome (GOLD analysis project Ga0209758, IMG submission 184258) | Arabidopsis root microbial communities from the University of North Carolina, USA - plate scrape MF_Col_mMF (SPAdes) (version 2) | ecosystem: Host-associated > Plants > Roots > Endosphere...
GCAGCGCCATCTGCAGGATCTCGGCGCGCTTCTTTTCGCCGCCGGAGAAGCCGACGTTCAGCGGGCGCTTCAGCATCTCGGTATTGATCTGCAGTTTGGCGGCAGCGTCCTTGACGCGGCGCATGAAATCCGGCGTCGTCAGCTCGTCTTCGCCGCGCGCCTTGCGCTGCTCGTTCATCGCTACCTTCAGGAACTGCATGGTGGCAACGCCCGGAATTTCGACCGGGTACTGGAAGGCCAGGAAGACGCCCTTGGCGGCGCGCTCGGCCGGATCGAGCTCGAGAATGCTCTCGCCATTATAAAGAATGTCGCCCTCGGTCACTTCGTAGTCTTCACGACCGGACAGCACATAGGAGAGCGTCGACTTGCCGGAGCCGTTCGGTCCCATGATGGCGGCAACTTCACCGGCCTTCACGGTGAGGTTCAGTCCACGGATGATCTCGGTGCCGTCTTCGGCGATGCGGGCATGAAGGTTCTTGATTTCAAGCATCTTTGGTTCCTGCGTTCTGTCTGCGTAGCTCATAGGAGCCTCGCGTAATTTCTAGGGGCATCGGCATGTTGTATTCGGCGCTATCGCCAAATGAGACGAATGAAGCGGAAAACCGCGGCCACTAGGAGCCAAATCAATTCGGGGCAACCCATTGCCTCCTGAACGATCCCTCCCGGCTTTTCCAGTTTTTCCATGCGCTGCCGGAGAAACACATAAGGCCGCTCCGGCGGCGTTTCCGCCTCGTATCTTTGCTCGCGGGGGCCTATCGTCGACAGGATCTCCCCGCGCATATTTGTCAGACGTTCAAGAATTCGCTTCTTGTCCGCCTCGCTCATGTCAGCCGACGCTACCTTCGAGCGAGATGCTGATCAGCTTCTGCGCCTCGACGGCGAATTCCATCGGCAGTTCCTGCAGAACTTCCTTGACGAAGCCGTTGACGATCAGCGCGATCGCAGCCTCGGTCGGAATGCCGCGCTGCAGGCAGTAGAACAGCTGGTCTTCGGAGATCTTCGAGGTGGTCGCCTCGTGTTCGAACTGGGCCGTCGAATTCTTCGCTTCGATGTAGGGCACCGTATGAGCGCCGCACTTGTCGCCGATCAGCAGCGAGTCGCACTGCGTGAAGTTTCGGGCGTTCGAGGCCTTGCGATGGGCCGAAACCTGACCGCGATAGGTGTTCTGCGAGACGCCGGCGGCAATGCCCTTGGAGACGATGCGGCTCGACGTGTTCTTGCCGAGATGGATCATCTTGGTGCCGCTGTCGATCTGCTGATGGCCGTTAGACACGGCGATCGAGTAGAACTCGCCTCTGGAGTCATCGCCGCGCAGGATGCAGGACGGATATTTCCAGGTGATGGCAGAGCCGGTTTCGACCTGCGTCCAGGAGATCTTCGAACGGTCGCCGCGGCAATCGCCACGCTTGGTGACGAAGTTGTAGATGCCGCCCTTGCCGTCCTTGTCGCCCGGATACCAGTTCTGGACGGTCGAATATTTGATCTCGGCATCGTCGAGCGCAACGAGCTCGACCACGGCGGCGTGAAGCTGGTTTTCATCGCGCTGCGGTGCGGTGCAGCCTTCGAGATAGGAGACGTAAGCGCCTTCCTCGGCGATGATCAGCGTGCGCTCGAACTGGCCGGTATTCTTCTCGTTGATGCGGAAATAGGTGGAAAGCTCCATCGGGCACCGCACGCCCTTCGGCACGAAGACGAAGGAACCGTCGGTGAAGACGGCCGAGTTCAGCGTCGCATAATAGTTGTCGGTCGTCGGAACGACGGAGCCGAGATACTTGCGCACCAGTTCAGGATGCTCGCGGATGGCTTCCGAGATCGACATGAAGATCACGCCGGCCTTCTTCAGCTCTTCCTTGAAGGTCGTCACGACGGAAACCGAATCGAACACCGCATCGACGGCGATCCTTGGCTTCTCGACGCCGGCCAGTATTTCCTGTTCCTTCAGCGGAATGCCGAGCTTCTCATAGACCTTGAGGATTTCAGGATCGACTTCGTCAAGCGATTTCGGACCCGGCGTGCTCTTCGGCGCCGCGTAATAGTGGATCGCGTTGAAATCGATCTTCGGGTAGTCGACGCGCGCCCATGTGGGCTCGTCCATCGTCAGCCAGCGCTTGTAGGCTTCCAGGCGCCATTCGAGCATCCATTCCGGCTCCTGCTTCTTGGCAGAGATCAGGCGGATGATGTCTTCGGAAAGGCCCTTGGGTGCCTTGTCCATTTCGATGACGGTTTCAAAACCGTATTTATACTGGTCCACGTCGATCTGACGGACGCGATCGACTGTTTCCTGGACTGCAGCCATGTCGTTCTCCAATCTTGCCGGAGAAAAGGTCCGGCAGCTTGTCGTGCGGGCAATTTTCTTTTGCCCCTGATATAAGTGGCCAAAAGGGACTTTTCAGCCCTGATGGCAAGTGGAAATTTGCGTTTTCGCAAGTTTGTGAGGCGTTCAGGCCGCCTCGCCCGCCAGCTTTCGCCGGGCGGCAATTTTCGTAAAGGCGGCAATCGCCCGATCCACGTCTTCTTCCGTCGTCGAAAAGCCGAGCGACATGCGTAGCGCCCCGAGCTTCGGATCGCGGCCCATCGCCGTCAGTACATGGCTTTCGCCGACCCTGCCGGAGGAGCAGGCCGAACCCGCCGAAAGGGCCACGCCTTCGAGATCGAAGGCGATCTGCCCGGTCTCCGCCTTCAGGCAGGGAAGCGTGAAGAAGATGGTGTTGGCGACGCGCGGGCCGCCGGCGCCGTGGATGATGACATCGGGCGCTGCAACGCGCATGCCGGCTTCCAGCCGGTCGCGCAGGACCGCAATCGCAGCATTGCGCTCCTCAAGATTCTGCAGCACGGCTTCCGTAGCTGCCCCGAAGCCGATCAGCGCCAGCGAATTCTGTGTCCCCGACCGGTGACCTTTCTCCTGCCCGCCACCGCGGATCAGTGCCTTCGGCATCAGCGCCTCGCCGCGGGCGATCAGCGCGCCCGCTCCTTTCGGTCCACCGATCTTGTGGGAGGAAATGATCATGAAATCGGCGCCGATCCGCCCGATCTCGATCGGCAGCCGGCCGGCCGCCTGCACGGCATCGACCACGAAGAGCCCGCCATGAGCACGCACGATCTTGCCTGCCTCTTCGACCGGCTGGACGATGCCCGTCTCGTTGTTGACGAACATGATCGCCACCATCGGCAGGCCCGTCGACTTGTCGTGGGCGTCGAGAAGTGCTGAGAGCGCGGTCAGGTCGACAATGCCGGCGTCAGTCACCGGGATTTCGGTCGTCTTGTCCTTCGGGAAACGGCCGCCCTCGCGCACAGCCAGATGCTCGACGGCGGAATGGTAGAGGCGGCCGAGCTTCAGCGGCGTGCGGCCCATGCTGAAATCAGGGGTCAGCACCATATTGGCGGCTTCGGTCGCACCGCTGGTGAAGACCACATTGGCGGCATCAGTGCCTGACAAAAGCGCGATCTTGCGGCGCGCACCCTCGATGGCGGCGCGCGCGGCACGGCCCTCGCCGTGCACGGAATTGGGATTGCCGAAGACGTCCACGGCGCGCATGACCGCGTCACGCGCGGCAGGGTGCATCGGCGATGTTGCGTTCCAATCGAGATAAAGGCGTGGCGGCGCCATTGTCTTCGGTCCTGCGCTTGACGAGCTTGCTTTGGCGTGGCGGCGCATTTTTCTTGAAATTTCCGCCGGGCTTGCCTTATGACACGTTCCACGCTGCGTGGATTGCCATGCAAGTTTCGAATTGTTCTAAACTGCGTTTTAGAAAAGCTGACAACTGTCGTCAAGTCATGTTGTCGCCAAACGTGGCGTGAACGCGAAATAAAACCCGGAGTACCGATGCCCGAAGTCATTTTCAACGGCCCAGCCGGCCGTCTTGAAGGCCGCTACCAGCCCTCCAAGGAAAAAAGCGCACCGATCGCCGTCATTCTGCACCCGCATCCGCAGTTTGGTGGCACGATGAACAACCAGATCGTCTACCAGCTCTTCTACATGTTCCAGAAGCGCGGTTTTACGACACTGCGCTTCAATTTCCGGGGCATCGGTCGCAGCCAGGGCGAATTCGACCATGGCGCCGGCGAGCTTTCGGATGCCGCCTCGGCGCTCGACTGGGTGCAGAGCCTGCATCCCGATTCGAAGACCTGTTGGGTCGCCGGCTACTCCTTCGGCTCCTGGATCGGCATGCAGCTTCTGATGCGCCGCCCGGAAATCGAAGGCTTCATGTCGATTGCCCCGCAGCCGAACACCTATGACTTCTCGTTCCTGGCGCCCTGCCCCTCCTCCGGCCTGATCATCAATGGCGAAGCGGACAAGGTAGCACCGGAAAAGGACGTCAACGGCCTCGTCGAGAAGCTGAAGACCCAGAAGGGCATTCTCATCACCCATCGTACGGTGCCGGGCGCCAACCACTTCTTCAACGGTCAGGTCGACACGCTGATGGCCGAGTGCGAGGATTATCTCGATCGCCGCCTCAATGGCGAACTCGTGCCGGAACCGGCAGCCAAGCGGATCAGGTAACGGCCTGCCGCATGGCGGCCGTCATCTCGAATTCTACGCATTGAATATTCTCGATAAAGATCGGCCCGCGCACCTGCATGCCGATCTTTTTTAATATGCGCTGTGAGGCGAGATTGTCCGGGTGAGTGAAGGCGATGAAATGCGGCGCAATCGCCTTTGCAAAGAACCAGTCGGCGAGCCCTGCCGCAATCTCCGTCGCATAGCCTTTGCCCCATTCGCGGGCGAAGAAAGCATAGCCCATCTCATATTCGCCGTTGGAATAGAGCGAGATCCCGGCACGCCCGATGAAGCGGCCATCCTCACGGCTGACGATCTTGTACTTGGTCGTGCCGTCGTGCGCCTGCTCGGCGAGATAGGTCTGCAGCCGCTCCTCGCACTTCTCGCGTGACCACGGTGCGCCGCCGGACATAAATCGCGTCGTCTCGACCGTTGAATGCAGGTCATGGATCAGATCGGCATCGCCATCGTCCCACATCCGCGCGACAAGGCGCAGCGTTTCGAAAATGACCTCGGCACTCATCGCGCAGGCTCCACCGATACGCCGCCGCTGACCGGCTGGCTGACGCCCGTCGTGCCGGGATAGGTCAGCGGCAGACCCTCGAGCGAGCGAACGGCGAGATAGGCCCAGGCTTCCGCTTCCATCGCATCACCATCGAAGCCCGCCTGTTCGGCGCTCATGACGGTGGAGCCTTTCGCGCCAGCCATATCGGCGAATTCCGACATGATCGTGCCGTTCAGCCGCCCGCCGCCGCAGATGATATAAACTGACGGGTTGTCCGGCAGGTAGGAGGCGGATTTGACGATCGAAGCCGCCGCGACATGGGCGAGTGTCCTCGCGCCATCCTCAAGGCTCGCCTCGCCCTCAGAGAGCGGCTTGAAATCGCCGCGATCGAGCGAGCGGCGGATATTGCCGCGGAAGAAGGGACTCCCGAGATAACGGGCGGCAATATCGGGCACCACCTGCCCGCGCTCGGCGATCTCGCCGTCGGGATCATAGGTCTTGCCGGTCTGCATCTCCACCCACTGGTCGATCAGCGTATTGCCGGGACCGCTGTCGAAGGCGGCGATGCGGCCATCGGCGCCGATATAGGTCAGGTTGGAAATGCCGCCGATATTGACGAAGCAGACGCTCTGCCCGTCCTTCTGGAAGCGACCGGCAAGCGCTGCGTGATAGGCGGGCACGAGCGGCGCGCCCTGCCCGCCATGCACCATGTCGTTGGCGCGCATATCGTAGACCACGGGAATGCCGGATTGCTCGGCCAAGAGCACACCGTCGCCGATCTGGATCGTCAGTGCATCGTCAGGCCGGTGCAGCACGGTTTGGCCGTGGAAGCTGAGTACATCGATATCCTCCCGGCCGAGCCCGAATTTATCGAGAAATGACGTTACGGCATCTGCATGACGCAAGGTGAGCTCGATCTCGATTTCGCGTAGCTTGTCCGGCCGCGCGCTGCGATCCTTCAGCGGTCGCGCCAGATCGAGTGCCGTCTTCAGCCTCTCACGAAAAGCGCCGTCATAGGGAATGCCCAGAAACGGACCGCGCTCGATAAAGCCTCGCCCGTCCGTCCTGAGCAACGCCACATCGATGCCGTCCATCGACGTGCCGCTCATCAAGCCGATCGCAGTCCTGACGATATCCATTGCGCCGCGCGCCTTTCATGCGATTCCCGGATGCACTTTTGGAAAAACAGTGCTAAACGCGCCGCGACGGTTCAACAAGCGTCAATCCCAATTCACGTTCGACGTTCAAGAGACGAAGCCCATGCCTGAGTTCAAGTCCGATTTCCTCCGCACCCTGCAAGAGCGCGGCTTCATTCATCAGATTTCCGATGAAAGCGGCCTCGACGATCTCTTCGCCAAGGAAACCGTGACGGCCTATATCGGCTTCGATCCGACCGCACCCAGCCTGCACGCCGGATCGCTCATCCAGATCATGATGCTGCACTGGATGCAGAAGACCGGCCATCGCGCCATCTCGCTGATGGGCGGCGGCACCGGCATGGTCGGCGACCCCTCCTTCAAGGAGGAGGCCCGCCAACTGATGACCGTCGATACGATCGAAGGCAACATTGCCTCGATCAAGCGCGTCTTCTCGAACTACCTGAATTACGGCGACGGCCCCAAGGACGCGCTGATGATCAACAATGCCGAATGGCTGCGCTCGCTGAACTATCTCGAGTTCCTGCGCGACGTCGGCAAGCATTTCTCGGTCAACCGTATGCTGTCCTTCGACAGCGTGAAGACGCGCCTTGATCGCGAGCAGTCGCTGTCCTTCCTGGAATTCAACTACATGATCCTCCAGGCTTACGACTTCGTCGAGCTTGCCAAGCGCTACGACTGCCGCCTGCAGATGGGTGGTTCGGACCAGTGGGGTAACATCGTCAACGGCATCGACCTCGGTCACCGCATGGGGACGAAGCAGCTCTACGCGCTGACCTCGCCGCTGCTGACCACATCTTCCGGCGCCAAGATGGGCAAGTCGGCAACCGGCGCCGTCTGGCTGAACGCCGACATGCTCTCTGCCTATGACTTCTGGCAGTACTGGCGCAACACCGAGGATGCCGACGTCTCGCGCTTCCTGAAGCTCTACACGACGCTGCCGATGGACGAGATCGCTCGCCTCTCTGCGCTTGCCGGTTCCGAGATCAACGAGGTCAAGAAGATCCTGGCAACGGAGGTCACGGCGATCCTGCATGGCCGCGAGGCCGCCGAGCAGGCAGCCGAAACGGCGCGCAAGACCTTCGAGGAAGGTGGCCTCTCCGATAACCTGCCGTCGGTCGAGGTCCCCGCATCCGAACTCGATGCCGGTATCGGCCTCCTGTCGCTGATCGTCCGCGCCGGCCTTGCTGCTTCGAACGGTGAAGCCCGCCGTCACGTCCAGGGCGGCGCCGTTCGCATCAACGACCAGGCGGTCAGCGACGAGCGCAAGTTGATCGGCAGCGGCGAGATCACCGCCGATGGCGTCATCAAGCTGTCGCTCGGCAAGAAGAAGCACATTCTGATCCGCCGCGCAGCGTAAGCGGCTTCGATTCCGAACGAATACCAACGCCGGCATCCGCCGCGCGGGCTTTATCTTGTAGACAAACCTCGTCTTTTAATCGGCGTCATCCTCGGCCTTGTGCCGAGGATCTGCTGCACCGACTGCAGATGCTCGGGACAAGCCCGAGCATGACGAAGGAGGCGTTGGCCGACTTTGTCAGCAGTCTGAAGCGGGCGCCTGTCTCGGCTTTCCCTGTCTCATTGAAACTCGAAGATCTGCCGGAAGACGCCGGGCGCGATCACCGAGAGCGGGTTGATCTGCAGGCTCGGCTGGTCGAACTTGCCGGTGAGCTTGAAGGTAATGCCGATCAAACCGCGGTCCGAACCATTGCCGAGGATGGCGCCGATCAGCGGCAGTTCGGCAAACAGCCGGTTGAGGCCATAGGCCGGCATGAAGGTGCCGGTCATGTCCATGTTGCCCTTCGCATTGCGCACCACGCCCTGGAAGGTGGCGCCGATCTGGTCGCCGCGCAGCACGCCGTTTTCGATGGAGATTGCCCCGCCGCGCGAAACGATACGGGCAAAGCCGCGCTGGAAGCGCTGCGAGGAGGTATCGATATCGCGTTTGACGGCTTCGTTCAGCGTGCGCTGGTCCGAACCGACAGGTGTGGAAACGATCGAGCGCAGGCGTTGCTCGTTGACGATCGAGAAGCGACGCACGTCGAGCGAGCCGTCCCAGCCGTTGCCCGCATTGAGGCGGATCGACAGGTTGAGAAGCCCGCCCTGCATATGCTGGTAGAGATCGGCGAAACGTGAGACGGAACCGGCATCGCCGCTGGTGATATTGATGACGCCGCCGCTCTGCATCTGGCTGACGACCGCCTCGCCGCTATCGGTGATGCCGGAGAAATTCAGCGATTGCAGCCGGCTGCCGCTCATGGCGATCTGCGCCTGGAAATTGCCGATCTTCTCATCATTGAAGCCGATGATGTTCTGCAGCTTCGCCCGCACGGTCACGCTGCTGCTGTCGCTGCCGTCGCCATCGCTGTCCGAATCCGATTTCAGCCGAGCGATGATCGGTCGCGCGTCGGCGCTGGCGCCGGATACGGAAATATCGAAGCCGCCTTTGCTGCGTTTCAGCGACAACCCGAAATCGTCGACCGAAGACAGTTTCACGCTATCGAAATCAGCCGATATAAGGCCGCTTTTGCCGATCACGAGCGCCCCGGTTGCCCCGAAGCCATCCCCCTTCAAACGGAAATTCTTGACCTGCGTATTGTCAGGTGGGCCGGAAACCTCGAATTCGGCATTGGCCGGAATACCGCTGCCCTTCGACCAGCCGATCCAGGGCAGATCGAGCGATGCCTTGCCGAGATCGAGCTGCACGTCCTGCCGGTCCTCGTCGAGGCGCGTCAGTACCAGCTTGACGCTGCCGCCGAGGATGCCGGAAAGGCCAGGCAGCAACCTGTCACGCTGGTCGCCGTTCAGTGTTGCCGTGATCACGCGCTGCGGCTCGATGCCGGAAGATTTGTCGACAGGCTCCAGCATATCGATATCGGCGGATACGCCGTCGACGTCGGCCTTGCCCTTGACCTTCACCTGCTGCGGATCGGCATCGAGCATGCCGTCGAGATTGGTGATGACGCGCCCCGAGAACGGCTTGGCAAGCGCAACATCGGTAAGCTTCATCTGCGCCTCCCATTCGGGTGGCGGCGGGTTCTGCGAGGACAGAAGTCCGAAATGCGCCTGCACATGCGCGTCGATAGTGCCCTTGAGGTCGTCTGGCACAAAGCCTGCGCGCTGCAGCACCTTGATCGGCTTGTAGGTCAGAAGCTCGCCCACCGCATCGGCTGCGCCCGAAACGGAAATGTCGGCATCGGCCATCAGCGGCTTGTCATAAACTGCCGGCATCACGAAGGTGCCCGGCTGCACCGCCACTGAACGCCCGGATGGGAAATAGGAGGTGCCGCTCTTGAGCGAGATCGTCGCCTTTCCGCCCGTCAGGTCGAAATGCGCCGCGGTATCGCGCACAGGCGGGATCTCGCCGGCGACATTCAGGCGCGTACCGGCGATGTCGAAGGCGATGCGGAGCTGGTTCTCATCGAGCCGCAGGCCGCGTCCTCCCGCCGCCTGGTCCAGCCGGCCTGCCGGAATGAAGACGGAAATGGAAGCATTGGTCACCGTGCCGCCGAACAGGTTTGCAAGCACCCAGACCCGTGCCTTGGACGCCATCCAGAAGGGCCAAAGCTGCTTGACCGCCGTCGTCTGCATCTGCTGCGACTGGCCGGCAAAACTGATCTCCGGTGATTTCTCGTTCAGTCGGATGTGAAGAGCCCCGTAGAGCGAGCCGAGCGGCGAGGAAGCCACCATATTGGTGAACTGAAATTCGCGGCCGGCAACGAGATAGCGCCCGGTTGCCTGCAGATCGAAGGACAGCGGCTGCTCGCCGGAGTTGGGCGCCGCCGTGCCGCCGCTGATCAGCGCGTCGATGCCGAACCCCTTGCCCGCATTCGGATCGAGCTTGTCGAGGTCGATCAGTGCTCCGCTAATCGGCAGAATGGTCGCGCCGAGATGCAGCTGCGATTTGGCGATCTCCAGCGTCTGCTTGTCGAAGTCATAGGCCAGATTGAGTTGCCCGTCCGTCAGCTCCTGAGAATCGCCGTCGACGTAGATGAGGCCTGGATCGAATTTGAGAGCCGCATTGAGCGATGGCTTGACGCCGTCGGCAGCTCTGACTGCGGAAATGGTGAGATCGCCGAAGGTATTGAGGCCCTGGCGGATCTCGCCCTGTTCGTTGCGCTTCAGTGTAAAGGGCGTCAGGTCGGCATGCGACAATGTGGCCACGAGCCGGGATGCGTGCCCGCCCGCCTGTTCGGTGATCACATTGAGGTCGGCCGCCTCGCCGTTGATGGAAATCTGGCCGCTCAATTGCAGCGAGTTCGGCCCGGCATGTTCGAAGGCGAGACTGTCGACGACGAGCGAAAGCGGCCCATTTGCCGTATCCGCGAGCTTGATATCGATGCCGGAGATGCGCACGGAGTCGGTAGCGCCGCGCTCGACGAAGTTTTCGAACAGGTCGAGATGCGAGAAGATCGTCTCCATTGCCGCTGGAATGGCATCGACGCGCAGGTCGTCAAGCTTGATGGGAGCGCTTGATGGAAGCAGCGACGTATCAAGGGCAATGCCGTCAGCTTCGACCGATGATACGGCGATGCGGCCGCGGAAGAGCTGCAGCGGATCGAGCGCCATGCGCATGGAGGATGTGGTGGAAAGATGCTGGCCGCTCTGCTGGTCGATCATGTTGACGTCGCGCGCTTCGAGCGCCAGCCGCAGGCCGGAGGTGAAGCGGATGACGGTGGAGCCGACCTCGGCGCGGTAGCGCGGCCCGAGCGCGCTGTTCAGCGCCGACTGCGCCTGCTGCGACAGCGGCGCGTCGATAATCCCGCTTTCGATGGTGAAGACGATCGCCGCCAGGATGAACAGGATCACCACGCAAAAGCCGCCGGTGACCTTTGCGGTGCCACGCATGCGCGAGCGCGGCGGCGGGCAATGCACGATCAGAGGATCCTCCACTTGCGCGGAAGGCAGGTTGTGCAACGCGACGATATCCTTCTTGCGAAACGTGACTTTTTCGCCGCGGATGGCTGACATGCGCCTTGGGAAACTCCTGAATCTGATTTGAACGGCTCTGGGCGGGACGCCGTTTCATCCACTATATAACCCGTCTGATATAGTATCCCTCCTAAACCCGGCAAAAGAAAGTTTTGAGAATGTCCGCTCCCGGTATTGGCTCTCCTGCTCCCGATTTCAGCCTCCCGCGCGATGGCGGCGGGCGCATTTCACTCTCGGATTTCCATGGAAAGCCGGTGGTGCTGTTCTTCTATCCCAAGGATGACACGACGGGCTGCACGACCGAATCGCTGGATTTCACGGCACTTGCCGGTGAGTTTGCAGCCGCCGGTGCCGCCGTCGTCGGAATGTCGCCCGATTCGGCCACCTGCCACGATCGTTTCATCAAGAAACACAAGCTGACGGTGGCGCTCGCCTCGGACGAAGAGAAGACCGTGCTGCAGGCCTACGGTGTCTGGAAGGAAAAGAAGATGTACGGCCGCACCTTCATGGGCGTCGAGCGCACCACCTTCCTGATCCGCAGGGACGGCACGATTGCCACCATCTGGCAGAAGGTGAAGGTTGCCGGCCATGCCGAAACGGTGCTGGCAGCCGTCAGGAACCTCGCTGCGTGACGACCATCACCTCGCTGCGTGGCGGCGCGATCGATGCGATCTGCTCCGCCGATCTCGACCGCAAGACTGAGCTCGCGCAGGAAAGCGCTACCAGATGGTTCGCCCGGCGCATCTCGCTGCGATCGCCGCTGGATGCTCCCTTGCCCGAGCGTCCCGGCCGGCCGGAAAAGCCGCTGCTGGTGCCCCCGACGCAGGTCGGAAAACGCTCGCTCCATACCGTTCATGGCCGTATCGCCCTGCTCCACGCGATCGCCCATATCGAGCTCAATGCCGTCGATCTGGCGCTCGATATCGTTGCCCGATTTGCCTCCGCCCATGTGCCGAATTCCTTCTTCGATGGCTGGATGCAGGTGGCCTACGAAGAGGCCAAGCACTTCCGCATGGTGCGCAAGCGGCTCAATGATCTTGGCGCCGATTATGGCGATCTGCCCGCCCATGACGGCCTCTGGCAGGCCGCGCATTCGACCCGCAACGACCTCACAGCCCGGCTTGCCGTCGTGCCGCTCATTCTCGAAGCGCGCGGCCTCGATGTTACACCTGCGCTGCAGGCCAAGATGCGCGAGACCGGCGACCTCGAAAGTGCTGCCGTTCTCGACGTCATCTACAACGACGAGAAGGGCCATGTCGCCGTCGGCGCCAAGTGGTTTCGCTTCCTCTGTGCGCGCGAAAAGCGTGATCCTGCAAGGACGTTTCAGGAGCTGGTGCGGGCCAATTTCCGCGGTCCGCTGAAGGCGCCGTTCAACGATGTGGCCCGCGCCGAAGCCGGCCTGACCCCCTCCTTCTACCGCTCGCTCACCTCGACCAGCCAGAGTTGAGCGGCAAGCTCCAATAGGCCTGCGTAAACCGACTGTTAACCATAAAAGTATGTAATCATTTCCCAATGAGGCTGGGCGCTAAAAGCGAATCTTTGGGAGACCCTTCGTGACGAACGGACATCACAGTCGGGTCTTCGGCAAAAAGGCACAGGAACACGTCCTCATTCTTGCCAGTGGCGACAAGGTGCATCACATGACGGTAAAGCCATGGATGGCGGCGCTAGCCTTCTGCTTCGTCGGCGTCTTTTCCATCGGCTATCTGCTCGCCACTTCCTACCTCGTGCTGCGCGACGATCTGATCGGCGCGACCATGGCCCGCCAGGCCCGTATGCAGCATGATTATGAAGATCGCATCGCCGCGCTGCGCGCCCAGGTCGACCGCATCACCTCCCGCCAGCTTCTCGATCAGCAGATCGTCGAGGACAAGGTCGACAAGCTGATGGAGCAGCAGATGGCGTTGACCTCGCGCCACGGCAAGCTTGATAACCTGCTCGACCGCGCCGAAAGCTCCGGCCTGACCGGCAAGGATGCGCCTGCCGCGAATGTTCCGGCGCAATCCTATGCGCCCGACGTCAAGGACAAGCGCGCTTCGCTGACCGGCGGTGCGCAGGCGATTGAAAAAATGCTGGCAGGCGACAGCAAGCCGGCCGACGCCGAAACACCCGATAATTCCACCCTCGCCTATGTTCCATCAGAGGAAACCGTTGGCGACCGCGCCGACCGCATCTTTTCCAAGGTCACGCTCTCGCTGAAGAGCGTCGAGCAGGATCAGAAGAGCCGTATCGAGCTGCTGACGAGCGACGCCGGCAATGCTGCCGATACGATCCAAGGCGTACTCGACCGCTTTCATATTACGGTCCCGGCTGAGGCTGTTGCCGCTAAGGAAGATGAGGACGACGCCGTCGGCGGTCCTTATGTGGAGCCTGAAAGCAACGACGACTTCAACAATTCGCTGATCCAGCTCGACGGCGCGCTGACGCGTCTGGAGGCCGTGCGCAGCACCGCCGAAGCCCTGCCCTTCCGCAATCCGGCCATCGGCAAGGAAGTCACCAGCCCCTTCGGCAATCGGCGCGATCCGTTCCTTGGCCGGCTTGCCCTTCATTCCGGCATCGATTTCCGCTTCTCGCCCGGCGAAAGGATCCGACCCACCGCGCCCGGCAAGGTGATCGCGGCCGGCTGGACCGGCGGTTACGGCAACATGGTCGAGGTCGATCACGGCAACGGTATTTCGACGCGCTACGGCCATATGTCGGAAATTCTGGTCAAGGTCGGCGACATGGTCGACCGCAATGATGTCATCGGCCTGGCCGGCAGCACGGGCCGCTCCACCGGCACGCACCTGCATTATGAGGTGCGTCAGGATGGAAATGCCGTCGACCCGATCTATTTCATGAATGCCGGCCTTAAACTTGCCACTTATATAAAATAGCCGGCCGCGGTAACGAATACTTCACCTCGCTACCTGGGGTGGAGACGCTATTCCTTGACTTGCCGGCCGTTTCGGACTATGTCGCCCAGCATTGCGGCATGCAATCCCGCCGACTCGCCAGAGACCGGCCGAACGGAACGGAAACAGTTTTCCCTTTGACGACATTTGCTGATCTTGGTTTGAGCCCCAAAGTGCTCTCCGCTGTGACCGATGCGGGCTACACGATTCCTACCCCGATCCAGGCAGGGGCAATCCCCTTCGCGCTTGAGCGCCGTGATATCTGCGGCATCGCGCAGACCGGCACCGGCAAGACGGCATCCTTCGTTCTTCCCATGCTGTCGCTTCTGGAAAAGGGCCGCGCCCGCGCCCGCATGCCGCGCACGCTGATCCTGGAGCCGACCCGTGAACTGGCCGCCCAGGTTGCCGAAAACTTCGAAAAATACGGCAAGAACCACCGTCTCAACGTCGCCCTCCTCATCGGCGGCGTTTCCTTTGAAGATCAGGATCGCAAGCTCGAGCGCGGCGCCGACGTGCTGATCTGCACGCCCGGCCGCCTTCTCGACCATTTCGAGCGCGGCAAGCTCTTGATGAGCGGCGTCGAAATCCTCGTCATCGACGAAGCTGACCGCATGCTCGACATGGGCTTCATTCCCGATATCGAGCGTATCGCCAAGCTGATCCCCTTTACCCGTCAGACGCTGTTCTTCTCGGCCACCATGCCGCCGGAAATCCAGAAGCTCGCGGACCGCTTCCTGCAGAACCCCGAGCGTATCGAGGTCTCCAAGCCGGCCTCGGCGTCGGTCACCATCACGCAGCGTTTCGTCGCATCTCACGACAAGGATTACGAGAAGCGCGCCACATTGCGTGACCTCATCCGCGCTCAGACCGATCTGAAGAACGCGATCATCTTCTGCAACCGCAAGAAGGATGTCGCCGATCTCTTCCGTTCGCTGGAGCGTCACGGCTTTTCCGTCGGTGCCCTGCACGGCGACATGGACCAGCGCTCGCGCACGACGATGCTTGCCAACTTCAAGGACGGCAATATCCAGCTGCTCGTTGCTTCCGACGTCGCCGCCCGCGGCCTCGATATTCCCGATGTCAGCCACGTCTTCAATTTCGACGTGCCGATCCATTCGGAAGACTATGTTCACCGTATCGGCCGTACCGGCCGCGCCGGTCGTTCAGGAGCTTCGTTCACCATCGTCACCCGTCGCGACCAGAAACATGCTGACGCGATCGAAAAGCTGATCGGCGAAAAGGTCGAATGGCTGAGCGGCGATCTCTCCGCCCTGCCGCCGGCCGAAGAAAGCCGCGACAGCGAGCGCTCTCCCCGCCGCGCAAAGACTCGTGAGCGGGATAAGGATCGTGGCCGCGACCGCCGGCCTTCGAGTCACAAATCTGATATCAACGCCGAAGATAATGGCAGCGAAGTCGTGGAAGCAGCACCAGCAAGGGCCGAAAGCGTGAAGAACGAGCGCAAAGCAGAACAGAAGCCACAGAACAACGCGCGCGGCAGTCGGCAGTATCCGGCAAACGATGACAATCGTGATCGTCGCCGCCATCGCGACCATGACGACGGCCCGACGCCGGTTGGATTCGGTGATGACATCCCCGCCTTCATGCTGATCGCGGGCAACGCCAAAGCCTGAGCAGTCCCATGGGTAAGCCCGGCATCGATTTCCCTGGCCTCGGCGTAGGCCTGGTAATTTTGCGTGACGGCAAAATCCTTCTCTACAAGCGCATGCGTCCACCTGAAGCCGGCTACTGGAATATCGTCGGCGGCAAGGTCGACCATATGGAGCCGGCTGAGGAAGCCGCGCGCCGCGAGGCTGAAGAAGAAACGGGACTGACCGTCGGTCGCATCGAGCAGATCGGCTCTACCGAACAGATCATTGAAGCCGACCGCCAGCATTGGATTTCCCTTCTCTATATCGCCCGTGAAGTGACGGGCGAGCCACAACTCACGGAACCGGACAAGCTCTCGGATTTCGGCTGGTTCGGCCTTGCCGACCTGCCCGAGCCGCTGTCGGCTTTCACCAGGGTCGCGATATCAGCTCTGCCGGCGGGGCAATTGCGCTGATCATTCCGCGCGCAACGCCGCCTCATAGGCAAGCCGCACCCAGCGCGCCATCACGTCGGGATCGTCATAAGCCTCGTCGGGGATGCTCCAATAGGGCATCTTCACCGAAGCGCCCTTCTTGCCTTCGTAGAACCATTGGCTGGCACCTGCCGCGGCGAACTCCGGTGCGCTCTCTTCATCGGCCTTCAGCAGGATTTCGTCGCGCACTTCGAGTGCCAGGATACGGCCGAGATGATAGATGCCCTTGCCGCCGAACATGCGTTTGATGGTGACGGGTCCAAGCGACTGAAACATTTCCTCGATGCCGGCATTGTCCATGATTTGAGGCCTATACCGAATGATAGCCGCGGTTCAGATAGAGAAGCGCCGGATGCATTTCGGTAAAGCGCACGGCAGCGACTTCGCCGAAAATGACATTGTGGGTCGGCATTTCCTTGATATCGGTCACCCGGCAGTCGAAGACGGCAAGCGCATCGGCAAGGACCGGCGCGCCCGTTGCCAGCGTTTCGAAGCGGGCGCTCAAGAAACGATCTCCGTTTTCCAGATGCGTGCGGCCTGAAAAGGCATCGGCAACGCCCTGATGATGGGCGCCGAGCGAGTTCAGCGCGAAGATGCCGCTTCGCCAGAAGATCTCGTTCTTCGCATTGGTGTTGCTGAGGCAGACGAGAACGGAAGCCGGATTGTCGGACACCGAGCAGGCAGCCGTGATGGTGACGCCACGGCGGGCTTCACCGAGCGCCGTCGTCACGAGCTGCACATGGCCGGCATAGCGGCTCATGGCATCGCGATAGAGGCCGGGATCGATATGCTGCCTGTTCAACACATGCTTCTCCACAATCAGTGTCTTGTTTTTATTATTTCACCAATATGGCGGGCATCGGTTACCTTTTCTACAATGGCACCCTCTAAAAGCTGCAGAACACGCTTGTTTTTCTTTGACGATTGCCGCCGTGCGGATAAAAGGGCATGGACTAGACGAGAGACCTGCACCTTTCATGATGACCCTGCGTGTCATAGCCGCCCTTCTGTCGCTTCTGGCGTTGACGGCCGAAAGCCGCGCGGCCGGCGTGACGATCGGCGTCGTGGCGCCGCAGGATGGCACTTTTGCCTCGCTCGGCGCGCAGATCTTCGCCGGCGCGAATTTTCAGATCCAGCAGGCGGGCGACACAGTCGTTCCTATCAATGAGACCTGCCAGGACAATAGCGGCCAGCCGATCGCCGATGCGCTGATCGCTGCCAAAGTCCAGATCGCCATCGGCTTCCTGTGCAGCGAGACGCTCGAAGGTGCTTTGCCGAAGCTGAAGGACGCGAATATCCCTGTCATCACCGTGTCCGTGCGTTCACGCATCCTGATGGAAGATTCGCTGAAGAACGGCTGGCCCCTCTTCCGCCTCGGCCCACAAGACAGTGATGAAGCCGCCAGGATCATCCAGATCATCCTGCAGCAATGGGCGGCTTCTCCGATCGCTCTCATCGAGGACGGCACGATCCACGGCCGCGAACTGACGGAAGCCGTACGCAACGCGCTGGAAGAAAACGGTCTGAAGCCCGTTTTCACAGACACCTACCGGCCGGGACAGGAACAGCAGATCGGCCTCGTGCGCCGCCTGAAACGGGCCGGCGCCACCAAGGTTTTCATCGGCGGCGACAGGAACGATGTCGCTACCATCGCCCGTGATGCGAAGGCCGAAAATATTCCGCTCGATATCATCAGCGGCGATGCGATGCGCGCAGCCAACCAGCCACTTGCGCTGACGGATGGCGTGCGCGCGGTCGCTATTCCCGAATATGCGCGTCTGGCGGATGCGGCTGCGACCGTCGAGGTCTTGCGCGCAGCAGGAACCGAGCCGGAAGGTTATGTCTTGCCGGCAGTAGCAGCCGCGCTGATCGCCGGTCAGGCCGTGCAGGCAGCGGTGGCCGAAGGCAGGCCGGTTGCCGAAAAACTGATCGGCATGGAATTCCGCACACCGATCGGCCCGGTCACCTTCACGCCGGCCCATGAGCTTTCGCAAAATCCCTATCGTCTTCTCGAATGGCACGGCGATGCTTTCGTCCCGCCAGCCGATGGGACGGACTGACCTGTTGACGATGCCGTAAGGCGGCCCGCCCGCTACCGGTTGAGAGGAGACCGAGACCATGACGACACTGCCCATCCGCATCGCCCCATCGATCCTGGCGGCAGATTTTGCAAAGCTCGGCGAGGAAGTGCGCAACGTCACCGCGGCCGGCGCCGACTGGATCCATCTCGACGTCATGGATGGGCATTTCGTGCCGAACATCTCCTTCGGTCCCGATGTCATCAAGTCGTTGCGTTCCTATACGAATGCACCCTTTGACTGCCATCTGATGATCTCGCCGGCCGATTCCTATCTGGAGGCCTTCGCCAAGGCCGGCTGCGACCGCATCACCGTGCATGCGGAGGCAGGACCCCACCTGCACCGCTCGCTGCAGACGATCCGCCATCTCGGCAAGAAGGTCGGCGTCACGCTCAATCCGGCAACGCCGCTCTCGGTGGTTGAGAACGTGCTTGACGATGTCGATCTCATTCTCATTATGTCCGTCAATCCCGGTTTCGGCGGCCAGAAATTCATTCCGGCAATGGCAGACAAGATCGCAGCGGCGAAGTCACTCATCGGTGACCGCCCGATCGAGCTTGAAGTGGACGGCGGCGTGACGGTCGATACCGCGCCCGTCGTAGCGAAGGCCGGCGGCAATGTGCTCGTCGCCGGATCGGCAATTTTCAAGGGCGGCTCGGTCGAGGCCTATCGCCAGGCGATATCAGCCCTTCGCAACGCGGCTGAGGGAGCTCGCTGATGACCAAGCGCATGTTCATGGGCGGATTTTTCGCCGCCCTGCTGACCGGCATGGCCGCCACGGCCTATGCCGGCGATATCGCCAATATGCAGCCTATCGGCTTTTCCGCCGACGGCAAGGTCTTCGCCTTCCAGGAATTCGGCCTGAAGGATGGAAAGGTTCCCTATTCGGATACCTATTTCATCGATACGGATACGGGGGCCGATATCGAGGGTACGCCCTTTCATCTGGAACTGACGGACAAGGACGCCAATCTGTCCAAGGCGCGCCGCCAGAACCTGACGGCAGCCCGCCAGCAGATGGACAAATATGACCTTCTGACCAATCCGGGCCTGATCGCCGCCTTCAACCCGCCGACGGAACTCGGCTCGCCGATGAAGACGATCCGCTATACGACGATTGCCAGCGACGGCCCGGCGCGCGGCGCCTATTCGCTGCTGCTTGGCGATGCCGACGTCGCCAAGCCGGAAAGCTGCAAGAACGTCAATCGTGTCATCGGCTTCACCCTGCAGCTCATCGAGAAGGACGGTGCGCCGAACCGCCAGCTCGTCCACGAGGATAAGGCAATCCCTGATGACCGTGGCTGCCCGGTGGAATATCGTATGGGCGGTGCCCTCGTCTATCAGCCGGAATCGGGCAAGCCTGTCCATATCGCCCTTATCCTGGCGCTGAGCGCTGCCGCTGACAGCCGCAACGGCCGCTGGATCGCCGTTCCGGTTCACCCCTGAGGATGAACCGTTTGCGGGCGGCATGGCCGTCCTTTTCAGAACTTTTCATCGGCGCCCCGCTCTGGGGCGTCCAGATGCTGATCTCGGCGATGGCCGGGCTCTATCTGCGCAATGGCATGGAGACGAGCCATGCGCTCGATCTCGCCCTCCTCTATTTCGGCGGCGGCATGCTTTCCTGGCCCTTCAACCTGCTTGCCGGACGATATCTTGCGCTCGGCCATCGGGTCGAGACGCGTTTCGCCGCCTTCTTCCTGGCGCTGACGGCGGGCACGGTTCTGATGACGGCCTTTCTCTTCGCCATGGATTATCGGGTTTTCTATTCCCGCTGGCACGCGCCGTTCGGGTCGGTCATCTGGATGTTCCAGTTCGTCTTTACCGGCGCCAGCGCCGTTTATCAGTTCCTCGTTATCGGTCTGGGGTTGTTTTTGCCCATCGGACTCGTCTGTCTGCTCGCCACCAGTCTGGCTCTTGCTAAACGCATGCGTTGAGATTGCCGGCCGTCTTTGCTACAGGGGCGGCAGCTACTGTCACGAAATGAAGGCGCTCGCCCATGATCCCTCGTTATTCCCGACCCGAGATGGTCGCCATCTGGTCTCCCGAAACCAAGTTCCGCATCTGGTTCGAGATTGAGGCCCATGCCTGTGACGCGCTCGCAGACCTCGGCGTGATCCCGAAGTCGGCCGCCGCCACCATCTGGGAAAAGGGCGGCAAGGCGACCTTCGACGTTGCCCGCATCGATGAGATCGAGGCCGTCACCAAGCATGACGTCATCGCCTTCCTGACGCATCTCGCAGAAATCGTCGGCCCCGATGCCCGCTTCGTCCATCAGGGCATGACCTCCTCCGACGTGCTCGACACCACGTTCAACATCCAGCTCGTGCGTGCCGCCGATATCCTGCTTGCCGACATGGACCGCGTTCTCGCAGCGCTGAAGACGCGCGCCTTCGAGCACAAGGATACGATCCGCATCGGCCGCAGCCACGGCATCCATGCCGAGCCGACGACGATGGGCCTGACCTTCGCCCGTTTCTATGCGGAGATGAGCCGCAACCGCGCCCGCCTCGTGGCCGCCCGCGCCGAAATTGCCACGGGTGCCATTTCCGGCGCCGTCGGCACCTTCGCCAATATCGATCCCGTTGTCGAAGAGCACGTCTGCGCCGCCCTCGGCCTCGTGCCGGAGCCCGTCTCCACGCAGGTCATCCCGCGCGACCGCCATGCGATGTTCTTCGCCACGCTCGGGGTCATCGGCTCTTCGATCGAAAACGTCGCGATCGAAATCCGCCACATGCAGCGCACCGAAGTGTTGGAAGCGGAAGAATTCTTCTCGCCGGGCCAGAAGGGCTCCTCGGCCATGCCGCACAAGCGCAACCCAGTTCTGACCGAAAACCTGACCGGCCTTGCCCGCCTCGTGCGCATGTCGGTCGTACCATCAATGGAAAACGTGGCGCTCTGGCATGAGCGTGACATCAGCCATTCAAGCGTCGAGCGTGCCATCGGCCCGGATACGACGATTACCCTCGATTTCGCGCTGAACCGCCTGGCCGGCGTCATCGAAAAGCTCGTGGTCTATCCCGAGAACATGATGAAGAACCTCGACAAGTTCCGCGGGCTCGTCCATTCGCAGCGCGTTCTCCTGGCGCTGACGCAGGCCGGCGTCTCCCGCGAGGATGCCTATCGCCTCGTCCAGCGTAACGCCATGAAGGTCTGGGAACAGGGCAAGGACTTCCTCGAAGAACTGCTGGCCGACGCCGAAGTGCGCGCCGCGCTGTCCGAGGCGGATCTTCGCGAGAAGTTCGATCTCGGTTATCACACGAAACATGTGGATACGATCTTCCGCCGCGTCTTCGGCGAAGCTTGATCGGCACTAGAGAGCCGTGCGTCCATCCGGACGCACTAAGGACGCTCTAACTCTTTGAATTTACGCATCAGGCTTTCCGAAAATCGATTCCGATTTTCGGGCCGATGCTGTAGCCATGTCAAGAGACGGCGCCTGCGAGGCGCCGTTTTCATTTTCGCTTCCTGGACGTAGTCACCGGCGCAGCGCGCTTCTTTTTCTCCGGCTTGACGACCGATGTGCCGTCTGGCTCCTCCGATATCTCGCAAGCCTCTGTCGCACCCCGGCCCTTGGCCGCCTTGGCCACCAGCCGGTCGAGATGCTTGAGATCCTCTTCGTCCAGATTTTCGATGCCGATGAAGCGGTTTTCGGCATGGCTCGTCAGGATGATCTCATTGAGCTTGGCCTGAATGGCCCGTGTATCGCGCGTCTGTGCGTTCTGGAGCAGGAAAACCATCAGGAAGGTGATGATCGTCGTGCCGGTGTTGATCACGAGCTGCCAGGTTTCGGAGTAGTCGAAGACCGGACCGAGTGCAGCCCAGATGACGACGCCGACAAGCGCCAGGATAAAGGTCACCGGCTTGCCCGCCCACTCCGATATCTTGGTCGCGAAACGGGCAAACAAATGGCGTAAAGTCACCTTGAAATCCTCCTCATAAGTCGGCGCAAGACTAACTCCAAGGAAGGTTCCGAGGTTCCCGAGTACAGTGAAATTCCGGGGCATCGTGCAAATTCGCGACACCCCAGGAATGTTGCCGTCACGTGGCTTCGCGGGCAATCAGCTTCCGGTAGAGATGCCAGGTCGCATGGCCGAGGATCGGGATGACGAGTGCGAGGCCGGCAAAGAGCGGGATCGTGCCGATGAGCAGCAGCGCGGCAACGATCAGGCCCCAGAGCAGCACCGGTACCGGATTGGCGAAGGTTGCCCGGATCGAGGCGACCATCGCGGCCACCGCTCCGCAGTCCCTGTCGAGCAGCATCGGGAAGGTCACGACCGTGATCGCCAGAACGACGAACGCAAAGCCGAGGCCGACCAGATTGCCCCACAGGATGAGCTGCATGCCTTCGGGCGTGCCGAATACCTGCTGCAGGAAGAGCGACGTGGAACGCGGGAAAACTTCGCCGAGAAGGTTCGTATATATGGTCTGCGCCGTGACCAGCCAGACGGTGAAGATCCCAAACAGCAGGAGGCCGACGGCGATGATCGACGGCAGAGCCGGCGAACGGCGCACGTCGAGCGCATGTTTCCAGGAGGTGTCGAGCCCGGCTTCCCGCCGGCGGCTGATTTCGTAGAGGCCGATCGCCGCAAGCGGGCCGATCAGCACGAAACCCGACATCAGCGGAAAGGCCATCGGCGCGAGATTGGCGCCCGAGGTCAGCATCGTCAGGAAGATGCCGGCGATCGGATACATGAGACACAGAAAAACGTAATGCGAAGGCTTCTCGCGGAAATCCTCGAAACCAAGCCTGAGCGCGTCGAAGACGTCGGCTATGCTGATCCTGTTAACCGCGGGCCGCTCGAAGTTCTCGCTGGCACCCGTCATGACATGAAATGTCGCCATGGCTTTCTCCTCCTCAGCCAAGATGAGCCGGAGGCGAATGTGGCGGCAACAAAGCGGGCCGACACGAGAACGCAACCGGCATACAGCCACCATAGCAAATTTCTTGAGCTAAGTCGCTCTTTCCCTTGACATCGCGGTCAAGCTTTCTCACATCGGCGAGACTATGAAAGCTTCAGACGCAGATATCCTCATCATTCCCGGCTACACCAATTCCGGCCCCGACCATTGGCAGAGCCGCTGGGAAGCAAAGCTCAGCACCGCGCGGCGCGTCGAACAGGCGGAATGGTCCAAGCCCGTGCGCGAGGACTGGATCGCCCGCATCGCCGAAGAGGTGAATGCCTCGACGCGCCCCATCGTACTCGTCGCCCATTCCCTCGGGGTGCCCTCGGTCATCCATGCGATCCCGTTGTTTCAGAAGCGGGTTGCCGGCGCCTTCTTCGTGGCACCTCCTGACGTCGCCAATCCGGATATCCGCCCGAAGCATCTGATGACCTTCGGTCCCTATCCGCGCGATCCGCTGCCCTTCCCGTCGATTACGGTCGCCAGCCGCAACGATCCCTTCGGCACCTATGAGCACGCCGACGATATCGCCAACAGCTGGGGTTCCTTCCTGGTGGATGCCGGCGAGTCCGGCCACATCAATGCCGAATCCGGCCACGGCCCCTGGCCCGAGGGCACGATGGTCTTTGCTCAGTTTCTGAGCCGCCTGCCCGGCTGAGAAACCGGAAAATCCGGCATTTCCAGAGAATTAAGCGATCGCTTTCTAAGTGTTTCTTAATGGAAAGACCGCAGACTGCGCTCACGCCAGAAAAGCGAGAGCGCGCCCGTGAAGCAAAGCTATCCGCCAAAAGCCGCCGCCGATATCAGTCGCGACGAATCGGAGGCCGATGGTTTTGCAAGCTGCACCGACGATTCCGACATTGCCGAGCGCGAAAGCCGCTGGAACTACGCGCTCGTCGGCTCCGGCCTTGGGGTGTGGGACCACAATTACCGCTTCGACAAGAAATACTACTCGCAGACCTGGAAGGCCATCCGGGGCATGGCGCCCGATGAGGAGGCCGACGGCGACTATGAGGCCTGGCTGCAGCTCGTTCATCCCGACGATCGCGATTTTGTGGTCAACGCCATCGAACGCCAGAATGCCGGCGACCCTGACTATCATGTCTTCCAGTATCGCGAGCGCCACAAGGATGGCCACTGGGTATGGATCGAATGCCGCGGCGCGCCCGTCGAGTGGGATGAAAATGGCGCGGCCCAGCGCGTCGTCGGCACGGACACCGACATCACCGCGCGCAAGGAAACCGAGGAGATGCTGGCGCAGCTCTCCCGCCGCCTCGACCTTGCCTTGCAGATCAGCGATATCGGCGTTTTCGAAGCCGATATCGACCATGGTACCGTCCAATGGGACGATCGCCTTATTGCCATATACGGTATGAAGGGCCTGGATCACCGCACGGCTGCCGCCGCCTGGCCGGATGCGATCCATCCTGACGATCGCGAGCGCGTAATCGGCACCGTCGAGCGTAACCTCCGAGAGGAGACGGGGTTTAACCAGGAATTTCGCATCATCCGGGGCGACGGCGCCGAGCGTATCATTCGCGCCCGCGCCGCTTTCTTCGTCGATGGTAACGGCTGCCGGCGGTTGATCGGTGCCAACTGGGACGTGACCAATGACGTGGCGCTGCGCAACGAGCTGCAGCGCGCCAAGGATCTCGCCGAAGCCCGCAACCGCGAACTCGAAGCCGCCAAGGAAAGCATCGAACATCTGGCGTTCCATGATTATCTGACCGGCCTGCCGAACCGTCGTTATCTCGACAAGACGCTGGAGGAGCGCTCCGCCCATTGCCGCGAGGAAGGCCTGGCGCTCGCGATCCTTCATATCGACCTCGACCGCTTCAAGCAGATCAATGATACGCTCGGCCACCGCGCCGGCGACCACATGCTGAAACATGCTGCCCGGGTATTGCGCGACTCCATTCGCAGTACTGATTTCGTCGCGCGCATCGGCGGCGATGAATTCGTTGTCCTCTGCATCGTCGACACTGCTTCGAAGAAGATCGCCACCGTCGCCGAGCGCATCATCCGCGAGCTGAGGAAGCCGATCAAATATGAGGGGCACGACTGCCGCTTCGGCGCCAGCATCGGCATCGCCATCGACAGCGGTCCGAAGCTCGATGAAAAGCAGCTTCTCCTTAACGCCGATATCGCGCTCTACCGTGCCAAGGGCT
>Ga0209758_1001661_pt1 | contig 25177 bp, 23 predicted proteins | sample AraplaMF_Col_mMF_FD_184258 | JGI IMG/M metagenome (GOLD analysis project Ga0209758, IMG submission 184258) | Arabidopsis root microbial communities from the University of North Carolina, USA - plate scrape MF_Col_mMF (SPAdes) (version 2) | ecosystem: Host-associated > Plants > Roots > Endosphere...
GGAAGGTGCCCGCGCCCATCTCCATGTCGTAGGGCTGCAGGATCACGCAGCCCTGCTCGGCCCAGAACCGCTGGAGCGCGAGGATGAAGCCCTGGAACGAGCGTTCCGGGCGCATATGGGCGGGCAAGGAGGCGTCCATCGTCAGATCAGGCTCTCGCGGGGGTTTTGAATCGCGCGGGACCGTATCGACGGCGGGGGTGGGAATCAAGGCAAAGGGGGCGGATTCGGCCGTCATTCCGGGGCGCCCGCAGGGCGAGCCCGGAATCCATTGCGCCGCTCGCTCCGTGGTTCGATGGATTCCGGGTTCTCGCTTCGCGAGCCCCGGAATGACGATTGAGCGGAGTGCCCCTAACTCGGCCTGTACGCCCCAGTCACGGGGTCACGTTTCAGCGTCTGGATATCCCCCACGTGGGCGGTCTCGGCGACGCGCGACAGGCGCATCTCCTCCAGCTCCTGGTTGATTTTGACGGCGGTCTTGTAGGCCCAGCGGACCACGGCAAGCCCACCCAGCACGCCCGCGAAAGCGACGAACGGCGGCATCGGTCGATCCTTGTCTAGTGCTCAGCCCCCGTGAGCATTCTCGCGCAGTCCGGGCCGCGCCGCAATTGGCATGGCGAGGGGCGAAATGGCGCGGGACGGCGCCGGCTAGAACCCGAATTTCGCCCAAATCGCCCGCGTTTCGACCGCCGAGATCAGATCGTCCGGCAACCCGGCGATCGATTCCAGCGCCGCAAGCTGCCCCGCGCCGGGCGATTTCCGGCCCAGGAGACCGGACAGCAGCCCGGTCGGCTGCGCGATCACGGGGGTGAGAACCTTCTCGCCATAACGTGCACGAAGAGTTGAGCGCAGATCGCCGATGCTGTCGGCAAGCCCCAACGCGACCGAACTGTCGCCGGCCCAGTATTCGCCCGTGAACAGCGTATCGTCCGAGCCCTTGAGGCGCACACCCCGGCTCTCCTTCACCAGCGAAATGAAGATCTGGTGGATCTCGCGCTGGATCGCCTTCAGCTTGGCGACGTCGTCGGGATTCTCGGGCAGGAACGGGTCGAGCATCGCCTTGTGCTCGCCTGATGTGTAGAGGCGCCGCTCGATGCCGAGCCGCTTGATCGCCTCCTGGAAGCCGAAGCTGCCGCCGACCACGCCGATCGAGCCGAGGATCGATGAGGGATCGCAGATGATCTCGTCGCCGGCGCAGGCGATCATGTAGCCGCCGGAGGCCGCAACGTCCTCGACGAACACCAGCACCGGCAGCCTCTTCTCCGCCGCGAGCTGCTTGATGCGCAGATAGATCTGGCGCGACTGCACCGGCGAGCCGCCGGGCGAATTGATCACCAGCGCCACCGCCTTGGCGTGACGATACGAGAACGCGCGCTCCAGCACTCTCGCGACTCCCGCAAGCGTCAGACCGGGGCGCAGCGGCGTCACCGCGCCGATCACACCGGAGAGCCGCACCACCGGCACCACCGTGGTGCCGGGGCGGAAGCGCGCCGGCAGATATTGCATGAGCTTGTCGGCCAGGCCGGAACTCTCACGATCGTTCAATTGTTCGGCCATGCCATTACCTCTGATTAACCATTTCTTATCACGCGACTGTCATTGGAAGTGCCTGGAACGTGTTTTGCAGATTTTCCCTTGGGAGGCTGCAATGAGGCGGTGGAGAACACCATGAAAATCTATCTGCTGATGCTGCTGATCGGCGCGCTGTTCATGGCGATCCGCCTGACGTCTCCGCAAGAGCAGCAATCGGAATCGCTTCCCCAGTAACCGTCAAGGTTCTACCAGCGGCAAGGCCGCTCTCCCCTCCAGAATCTCCGTCATCTCGTTTTTTGATACGCGCGCCTCGTCGTTGAGCATGAGGCCCGGCAGCAATCGCGTCGGGGCCCGGCCACCTTTGACCGCACGCACCAGCACGCGGATCGCGGGCCGCCCCGCTTCGCCGTGAACCGGCAGGATCGAGAGGCTGCCGAAGCCGCGCGACAATGCCGCCAGGACATCGGCGATGCCATCCGCACGCCAGATCAATGTCAGCACGCCGTTCGATCGGAGGATGCGACGCGCTGCATGCACCCACGCATGCAGAGTCTCCTCCGTCGCCACATGCGCGATGTGACGCGCCTGATCGGGCGAGCCGCGATGCCGGGCCGGATCGTTGAAGGGCGGATTCATCAGCACCACGTCGACGCTGTCGGGCGACAGTTCGTTCGACGCAAAGGCCTCGGCACCGGCCGTGACGTCGAGCACGATCGTCTCGGCGGCAATCGCATTTGCCGCCGCGTTGCCGCGCGCGAGCTCGGCCAGCTCCGGATCGATCTCAACCAGGCTGAGGGCGACACCGGGGACGCGGCGGGCCAGCGCCAGCCCGGCCGTACCGACGCCGGCTCCGAAATCGACCACGCGGTCTCCGGGGCGGGCCTCGGTTGCCGCCGCGAGCAGGATGGCATCATGCCCGGCGCGATGGCCGGACCGCTTCTGCTTCAGGCGCAACTGTCCGCCGAGAAAGGCGTCCTCGGTAATATCTGCCGCCTCACTCATCGCCGCGCAGTTCGTGGCTGAGGCCGGCCTGGGTGAGGAGTTCCCTCGCCTCCCGGGCATCGTCCTCATGAACGAGGATCCGCCGCGGCAGGATACCGAGCGAGCCCTCGATGATGCTCATGTTCTGGTCGAGCACCAGATGATGGATATTGGCGCCATCGAGCAGCGCGCCGATCGCCGACACCAGCACCATGTCGTTGGTCCGAACCAGTTCACGCAAATCGCAGGTCTCCTGCCTGAAAACGCGGCAGCGGCAAATGTCAATGGTTCCGCAGCACTTGCCGCATCCGCCGCCAGTTTCTATTGTCTTTCCGTCAGAATAGCCCTTCCGGGGCAAATATTGGAGACCGGCGTGGCCGTCATCGTACCTTTCGAAACTCCCGGCGCGTCGATCGAACAGCTCGTTGCCCTTGTCGCCCCTGACATGGAGCGCGTCAACGCCACGATCCTGTCACGGACCGGTTCCGACGTGACCATGATCCCGGAAGTCGCCAACCATCTGATCTCCTCCGGGGGCAAGCGGCTGCGGCCGATGCTGACGCTCGCCATGGCCAACCTCGCCGGCTACACCGGCGACGGCCACATCAAGCTCGCTGCCTCCGTCGAGTTCATGCATACCGCCACGCTCCTGCACGACGACGTCGTGGACGAGAGCGAGATGCGCCGCGGCAAGCTGTCGGCGCGCATGCTCTGGGGCAACGAGGCGAGCGTCCTGGTCGGCGACTTCCTGCTCGGCCAGGCCTTCCGCATGATGGTCGAGGTCGGCTCGCTCCGCGCGCTCGACATCCTCTCCGCGGCGGCCGCCACCATCGCCGAGGGCGAGGTGATGCAGCTTGCCGCCGCCAAGAACACCGCGACCACCGAGGACGAATATCTCGCCGTGATCCGCGGCAAGACCGCCGAGCTGTTCGCCGCCGCCTGCGAGGTCGGCCCCGTCATCGCCAACCGCCCGAAGGCCGAGCAGACCGCCTGCCGCTCGGTCGGCATGAATCTCGGCATCGCCTTTCAGCTCGTCGACGACGTGCTCGACTATGGCGGCAAGAGCGCCAAGCTCGGCAAGAACACCGGCGACGATTTCCGCGAGGGCAAGATCACGCTGCCCGTCGTGCTCGCCTTCCGCCGCGGCAACGACACCGAGCGCGCCTTCTGGATCCGGGCGCTGGAGCGCGGCGAGATCGGCGACAGCGATCTCGATCACGCCCTCGGATTGATGAACAAGCACCGCGCGCTGGAGGACACGCTGAGCCGCGCCCAGCACTACGGCGCCATGGCCGTCGACGCGCTGGCGCTGTTCCCGTCCTCGCCGATGAAGAGCGCGCTGGAGCAGGTGGTGGCGTTCTGTCTGGCGCGGTCGCACTGAGCGCGGCGCTTCGGCCGCATGCGGCAATCCGCTCTTGCTCTGTAATTCGCCCCGTCATCCTGAGGCGACGCCTGTGACGCAACGCGTCCCGGGCCGAGCCTCGACGGATGCACGGCCGAGGCTGCAGCCGGGCCGTCGCCCTTCGAGGGCCGCTGAAGCAGCGGCCGCCTCAGGGTGACGGTGATGGACTGGAGCGTGCAGCGACGCTTCGGCGGGGTGAATGCCAGCGTGATCTTCCGCCGCATGGATTAAACGAGGGGGCGTTCGAACCTGAAGACTTGCAATCGCGGTCCGCTGCGCTACGAAAACAGGATGATCGAAGCCAATATCTGGCTGTTCCTGGCCGCAGCCTGTCTCATCGCCGCCGTTCCCGGTCCCGGCATCTTCTACGTCGCGGCACGGACCTTGTCCGAGGGCCGCGCCAGCGGCTTTGCCTCGACCACCGGCACGGCGCTGGGCGGGCTGGTTCATGTGGTGGCGGGCTGCCTCGGCATCTCCGCAATCATCATCGCCAGCGCCGAGCTGTTCGCCGCCGTCAAATTCGTCGGCGCGCTCTATCTGGTCTGGCTCGGCATCAAGACGTTCCGGAGCGCCGGCCAAGCGCTGTCGCTCGAGAGTGAACCTGTCGGCGACGAGCGCGCGTTCCGCGACGGCGTGCTGGTCGAGGCGCTGAACCCGAAGACCGCCGCGTTCTTCCTCGCCTTCATTCCGCAATTCCTCGATCCCGCGGGATCGAGCCCCACCCTGCAATTCATCATGCTAGGTGCGATCTCGGTGGCGTTGAACACGCTCGCCGATGTCGTCGTGGTGCTGATGGCCTCCGCCACCCGCACGCAGCTGATCGGACGGCCGCATCTGATGCGGCGTCTCGCCCAGGGCTCCGGCGTCTTCATCGCGGGCCTCGGCCTGTCGCTTGCATTGGCGCGGCGGCCGGCCAATGGCTAGCGCCCCGCAGAGCCACTTCTATGAATCGCACGGCCTGCGGCTGCATTACGCCGATTGGGGCAATGAGAGCGCGCCGCCCCTCATCCTGGTTCACGGCGGCCGCGATCATTGCCGGAGTTGGGACGTCATCGCCCGGTCGTTGCAGCCGCATTTCCACGTGATCGCACCGGACCTGCGCGGCCACGGCGATTCGGACTGGACCAAAGGCGGCAGCTACGCCCTGACCGAATATGTCTACGATCTCACCCAGCTCGTCCGCGTCATCGCAGCGCCTCAGATCACTCTGATCGGCCATTCGATGGGCGGCATGGTGAGCCTGATCTTTGCGGGATCATTCCCTGAACAGGTCTCGAAGCTGGTCGTGCTCGACGGCGTGACCATGCTGCCGGACACGCCGAAGCCGCCGGCGCATGAGCGCATCGGCAAATGGGTCGGCCAGCTCGACAGACTGCACGACCGCACGCCCCGCCGCTACGCGACCCTCGAAGACGCTGCGGCGCAGATGATGCTTCACAACAAGCGGCTCGCCCGCGACCTCGCGCTGCATCTCGCCACCCACGGCGCACGACAGAATGAGGACGGCAGCTACAGCTGGAAGTTCGATCCGTACCAGCGCGCATCGGCGCCGCACCGGCTCTGGCCGGACGATCACGTCGCGCTGTGGTCACGCATCGCCTGCCCGACCTTGCTGCTCAATGCCGGCGAAAGCTTTCTCGCCGGCGCCAGGGCCGCAGGCCTGGAGCGCTATTTCCGAGAGGCGCGGGTCGAGACCATCGCCGGTGCGGGCCATTGGCTGCAGCACGACAAGCCGCGCGAGGTGCTGGGCGAGATCAGGCGGTTTCTAGGACTGGCTGAGGGTTAGCTCGAGTGCCGTAGGGCGGGCAAAGCGAAGCGTGCCCACCACTCTCATCGCGCATCTTGGATGAACGTGGGCACGGCGCTGTGCGCCTTTGCCCACCCTACGGCACTACGCAGCGTCGCTACTAGCTCAACGTCCCCGCATGCACCCACCAGCCGGGGTGATCGCGACGAATCCTTTCCGCGGCGGCATGCGCTTCGTTTGCCGCGCCATAGATCGCAAAGCACGTCGCGCCCGAGCCGGACATGCGGACGAGCTTGACGCCGGCGGAGTCGCGCAAGGCCTCCAGCACCTCGCCAATCACGGGCTGGATGCGCAGCGCAGGCGCTTCGAGATCGTTGGGAACGCGTTCGAGCACGGCGACCCAATCGGCGATCGATCCGCCCTCTTCCGGCCAGGCCGGAGCGCGGATGACGTCGGTGACGCCGACCAGCAATTCACCGTTGCGCAGGCCGAGCTCCTGAAACACGTCCTTGGTGGCGACAGGCACGCGCGGATTGACCATCACGCAGGGCATGCTCGGCAGCCGCAGCGGCAGCAACTGCTCGCCGACGCCGGTCATGTCGCAGGCGCGCGAGATGAGGCACACCGGCACGTCGGCGCCGGTCGCGAGTGCGACCTTCTGAACGCGGGGATCGTCGAGCGAGAGATCGTTGAGACGCGCCAGGAGCCGCAGCGCCGCCGCAGCGTCGGCCGAGCCGCCGCCGATGCCGGCGGCTACCGGCAGCACCTTGTCGAGCGCAAACGCGCCGAGCTTCAGGCCAGGCACCGCCTCGGCGAGCAGCCTGGCGGCCTTGACCACGAGATTATCGGACGTCTCCCCGCAGGCCGCAGCCAGCGGCCCGGTGGTGGTGAGCTTCAGCTCGCCGCCCGGCTCCAGCGTCAGCCGGTCGGCGCAGTCGGCGAACGCGACCACGCTTTCGAGATCATGATAGCCGTCGGCACGACGGCCGACCACGCGAAGGCTCAAGTTGACCTTGGCCCGCCCTTCTTCGATCAACGCCGGCATCGGCGACACGCCCCCAACTTCGCTCAGACTAAGGCGCGATGCGATTAGGATGAATCGTCATCGCGCTTTAGGTTGTTATTTACGCATGATCTTTTCGAAAAACCGCTGCGCACTTTTCCGGATCATGCTTTAGCCGCCCCTGCCGTCGTCCTTCTTCTTGTCCGCCTGCGCGGCCGAAGAGTTCGAATTGTCGTCGGCAAGACCATTGGCGATCTTGGCCTCGATCTTCGGAAGCTCTTCCGGCTCGGGCTTGAGATCGCGGGCGTGCGACCACTGGAATTTGGCTTCGAGGGTGCGGCCGACGCGCCAATAGGCGTCGCCGAGATGGTCGTTGATGGTGGGATCCTCGGGCTTGAGGTCGATCGCGCGCTCGAGATTCTTCACCGCCTCGTCGTAATTGCCGATGCGGTAATAGGCCCAGCCGAGGGAATCGACGATGTAGCCGTCGTCGGGACGCTGCTCGACGGCGCGCTTGATCATCTTCATGCCTTCGTCAAGGTTCACGCCCTGGTCGATCCAGGAATAGCCGAGATAGTTGAGGACGTGCGGCTGGTCGGGCTGCAGCTCGAGCGCCTTCTTCATGTCGACCTCGGCCTTGGCCCACTGCTTGGAGCGCTCCTCGCAGATGCCGCGGTAATAGTACCAGACGCTGTTGGCCTTGTCGTTGCCGGCCGGCAGCACGTCGATGCCCCGCGAATAGGTCACGCCGCAGTCGCCGAACTTCTTGCGTCCGCGCTCGATGTTGCCGAGCGCCATGATGGCTTCGAGATCCTTGGCATCCTCCGCGGTGACGCCCTTGAGGATCTTGATCGCCTCTTCGGTGCGGTCGGCGGAATCGAGATCGATGGCGAGCTGGATTTGCGCGTTGCGCTTGAGCGGCGAGGTCGCGGGCACGCGCTCATAGACCTTGATCGCCATCTGCGGCCGCTTCACCGATTCATAGAGATCGGCGAGCGAGAGCAGCGCCAGCGGATGCGTCGGCTGGAGGTAGAGCGAGAGCTGGAGATAGACCAGCGCCAGATCCTCGCCGCCGCGGCGGGTCAGCGTGGCGCCGATGCCGTAGAGCGCTTCGGCGGCGCCGGCCTGCGCGGAATCGACCAGCGGCGGCATCTTCTTGCCGGCCTTGGTCTCGCGCAGGCCTTCCTGGATCAGCGGATGGCGCGCGAGCTTCTTGTCGAAGGCCTGATAGACATTGGTCGCGGCAGCCGAGTCCTTGTTGCGCGACAGCCAGCGGCCATAGGCCTCGGTCACGCGCAGCATGGAATCGTCGAGCTTGTAGGCGCGCTCGAAGCGGGTGCCGGCGTCCTTCTCCTTGCCGGAGAGTTCGAGGATCATGCCGGCGTGAAGGTCCTTGAACAGCGGATACCATTCGGGACCTGCCAGCTTGTCGATGGTGGCGACACCGCCCTTGGCATCGCCCGCACCATAGGCGGCCCATCCCGACAGCAGCGTGGCGACGAGATCGGTGATCGGACCGCGGATCGACTGGTTGATGTTGGTCTGCGCGGCCGCGTACTTCTTCACCTTGAGATCGTGGACGCCGACGACGAGACGCGCGACGCGGTTGGTCTTGTCGATGGTGAGGATGCGCTCGGCGAGCTTGACCGCTTCGTCGATGTCACCGTCGGCGACCGACGAGATGAAGGCGCGGTCGAGCAGCTCGTTGTTCTTCGGATCGGTGCGCAGGGCCGAGCGGTAGAATGCGGCAGCGGAAGCCGCGTCGCGCTCGACGCTGGCGTGACGGGCGGCGAGATAGCTGCCGGCACCGGTCAGCGACTTCAGATCGTTTCGGGTCGGAAACTGCGCCGCCGTGTCGGACGGATGGTCCGGCGTCTGCGCCAGCACCCTGCCGGGGACGGTCGCGATCGCTGTGCCCATGAGGGCGATGGCGGCAACAGTCCAGCGGTTGAAACGATTTGAAAACATCAGGGCTCGCCTTGAGTTGGTAGTGCCTGGGTTTGCAGCAAAGGGCCGTATCGCATGCGAAGGCGGCCGGAGGCATCCGGACCCGGAACCGTTGCGCCGACAATGCCGCTTTTGGCGCTTCGCCGCAAGGATTCGGACCTGACGCCCGCCTCCGAAAGGCCCAAATCGGCCAAGTCACCGGTCAGGAGCAGCCCCAAGACGCCGCTACTATGGCCTTATCGTGGCCGCGACCCGTCGTCGCGCCCCCGTGCTCACGCGAACGTGCGTCGGATCACTCCGTGATCAGATCCGCATGCTTCGTCGACCTTACATCGCCTCGTAGTTCGGGCCGCCGCCGCCCTCCGGGGGAACCCAGGTGATGTTACCGTTGGGATCCTTCACGTCGCAGGTTTTGCAGTGGACGCAGTTCTGAGCGTTGATCTGGAAACGCGGACCAGAGCCCTCCTCGATCCACTCATAGACGCCGGCGGGGCAATAGCGATTCGAAGGACCGGCGAAGACGTCGTGCTCGGAGGCCTTCTGCAGGTTCATGTCCGTGACCTTCAGATGGACCGGCTGGTCCTCCTCATGGTTGGTGTTGGACAGGAACACGGAGGACAGCTTGTCGAAGGAGATCTTGCCGTCCGGCTTCGGATAGTTCTTCGGGGCGTGGCTCTTCGCCGGCTCGAGCGTGGCGCGGTCGGGCTTGGCATGAGACTGGGTGCCGAACAGCGAGGCGCCGAACAGCGTGTTGCACCACATGTCGAAGATGCCGAGGCCGGCGCCGATGAAGGTGCCGAACTTCGACAAGAGCGGCTTGGCGTTGCGTACCGGGTAAAGGTCCTTGCCGACGACGGAGTCGCGCCACGCGTTCTCGTATTCAACGAGCTCGTCATTGGCGCGGCCCGCAGCAAGTGCGGCATTGACATGCTCGGCGGCGAGCATGCCGGTGCCCATCGCATTGTGCACGCCCTTGATGCGCGGCACGTTGACGAAGCCGGCGGCGCAGCCGATCAGCGCGCCACCGGGGAAGCTCAGCCGCGGCACCGACTGGTAACCGCCTTCGGTGATGGCGCGGGCGCCATAGGCCAGCCGCTTGCCGCCTTCGAGCGTGGCCCGCACCGCAGGATGGTTCTTGACGCGCTGGAATTCGTCGAACGGCGACAGATAGGGATCGTTGTAGTTGAGATGGACGACAAACCCGATCGACACCAGGTTCTCGTCGTAATGGTAGAAGAACAGGCCGCCACCGGTATCGTTCTTCAGCGGCCAGCCGACCGCATGCTGGACCAGACCCTTCTGGTGCTTGGCCGGATCGATCTGCCAGACTTCCTTGAGGCCGATGCCGAATTTCGGCGGCTCGCTCTTGGCGTCGAGCGCGTATTTCGCGATGAGCTGCTTGGACAGGCTGCCGCGGGCGCCTTCCGCGAACAGCGTGTACTTGCCGAGCAATTCCATGCCGCGGGTGAAGGAGTCCTTCGGCTTGCCGTCACGGCCGATACCCATGTCGCCGGTGGCGATACCCCTGACGTTGCCCGCCTCGTCATAGAGCACCTCGGCTGCGGCGAAGCCCGGATAGATCTCGACGCCAAGCGCCTCGGCCTTCCGCGCCAGCCAGCGGCAGACATTGCCGAGCGAGCCGATATAGCAGTGATGGTTGTTCATCAGCGGCGGCATGATGAAGTTCGGCAGCTTGATCGCGCTGGTCTCGGTGAACCAGAAGAAGCGGTCGTCCTTGACCTGGGTCTTGAGCGAGCAATCGGGATCCTCGCGCCAGTCCGGGACCAGCTTGTCGAGCCCGGCCGGATCGATCACCGCGCCGGAGAGAATATGCGCGCCGACCTCGGAGCCCTTCTCCACCACGACGACGTTGAGATCGGCGTTGAGCTGCTTTAGCCGGATCGCGGCCGACAGACCCGAGGGGCCGGCGCCGACGATGACGACGTCGAATTCCATGGATTCGCGCGGGGGAAGTTCTTCGGTGCTCATCTGATCTCAGCCCTTGAGACGGTCCTCGGTCGTTTGCGCCCCCTTGTTTCCGATTTTTCCGGGCAGGACAACAGCGGAAATGCATTTCGCTGGGATGCAAGGCGCCCCAAACTGATATAAAAGTCGGACTTTCCAGATGATCCCCGAACCCGCACCCACCGTCCGAGAGCTTCTTGCCTTCTATCTGGAGGCCGGTGTCGACTGCGCGCTCGCCGATGAACCGATCGACCGCCTGGCGGAATTGGATGCTCCGCCCGCGGCCCCGCGCGCGGCAGCTGCGATCGAGGTGCCGCGGCCGCTCGCCGCGCCGGCCGTGATGCGCGGCGAGGCCGCGCCTGCTCCCGACGTCGCCATCGCCTCCGCGCGCGAGGCCGCGCGCACCGCGCCGACGCTGGAGGCGCTGCGCGAGCTGATGCAGAATTTCGAGGGCTGCGCGCTGAAGCACACCGCGACGCGGCTGGTGTTCGCCGACGGCAACCCGCAGGCGCGTATCATGTTCGTCGGCGAGGCGCCGGGCCGCGACGAGGACATCGAGGGCCTACCCTTCGTCGGGCGCAGCGGCAAGCTGCTCGATCTCATGATCGGCGCCATCGGCCTCAACCGCAGCACCGCCTACATCGCCAACGTGATTCCGTGGCGGCCGCCCGGCAACCGCACGCCGACGCCGCAGGAGACGCAGATCTGCCTGCCGTTCATCCAGCGCCATATCGAGCTGGTGAATCCGGACGTGCTGGTGACGCTCGGTAACCCCTCGACGCAGACGCTGCTGGGAACGCGCGAGGGCATCATGCGCACCCGCGGACGCTGGTTCGACTACGAGACGGGGGCGCGCACCATCCGCGCGCTGCCGACGTTTCATCCCGCCTATCTGCTCCGCTCGCCGTCCTACAAACGGCTGGCGTGGCAGGATCTGCGTGCGATCGCCAAGGTGCTGGCGGAAGGCGCGGTGTAACTACACCCACGCCGTCATTCCGGGGCTCGCGAAGCGAGAGCTATGGTGCGCAATTGCGCACCTGAGAATCCATCGAGCGGCAGAGTTAGTGGATGAATGGATTCCGGGCTCGCGGGTTCGCCGCGCCCCGGAATGACACCGCCCCTACGTCCCCTTCGGCCGCACGATGGCCCAGCCGATGCGCAGCAGCTGCTGGCGTCCGGTCACCAGCCACTCGAACGCACGCGGCACTTCCGGCACGATGCCGGGAAAGCGTTTGAGAATGTCCGGCGGCGGCGTGCCGGCGGTGTCGGAGGCGCGCCAGACCACGACGCCGCCGGTCTCGTTGAATTTGGCCTGATTCATCCACGGCGTGCGCGCAGGGTCGGCGTCGATGAAAAGATGCGGACGACCGGAATGCAGCGCGATCAGGCTCGCAAGCTGCGTCTCGCCCGCAACGGCGCGCAGGCGATGGTTGGTGCGGCGGGCAAAGCTGTCGTCGAAGAAGTCCGAGATCGCGCGTGCCGGCATTGAGGTCGCGATCTCGCCCGTGCCGGTCCAGGGCAGGAGCAGGACGCCCAGGACGACGCCGATGGCCGGGGCCACGACGGCCGCGGCCCACACCATGCGCAGCAGCCGCGCGCGGCGCATCGCAATGAGATCGCCGGCCGCGACCACCACGGCAAGCCCGGACGTGACCAGCACGACGCCGGCGCCGCCGACGACGGATTCGAGCCCGAGCAGGCCGGAGATCAGCACCCCGCCCAGCACTGGGGCGAGTGCGAAGAAATAGACGAAGCTGCGCGCCAGCGGCTCGACCGGCGGCCGGTAGATGATCGGCGGCTCCTCGCCCTTGCCGGCAACCAGGCCGGTGTTGAGGAAGGTCAGCGCCGGGATCGCGGCAGCCCCGAGCACGAGGCCGCCGAGCAGCCAGGCCGCATGCAGGGCGCGGGCACTCAGCTCCGCAACTTGCGGCAGGGCCGGCATCGCAAGCGTCTCGGCCCGCATCAGCCAGACCGCATAGGGCAGCGCCAGCACGGCGACGACGATCAGCGCGAACAGCGGATCCAGCGCGCGCAGCGTCCGGCGGCCGCCGCCGGTCGAGACCGCGAACACGACGAGCAGGAGCAGCAGGAAGATCGCCGCGGGCGTCGTCAGCAGCAACAGGCCGGCCTCGATCGACCAGGCGAACCAGGCATTGCCGCGGCGCTGGCCGATGATCTGCCAGGAGTGCAGCAGCAGCAGCGCCCACAGCGGCCGGGCCAGCACGAGGGGTCCGAAGTCGAGCGCCGAGGAGGAGAACGCGAGCACCGTCATGGTGAGCAACACGGCAAGCACCGCCTGCTGCGAGCCGACCACGGCGCGGGACAGATGATAGAGCGCGATGAAGGTCGCGATCTCGCAGAGCTCGGCCAGCACATAGACGCCGAACATGTGGCCACCGGCGGCGCGATAGGCGATGTCGGCGAGCCAGACCGGCAAGGGCGGCCCGAGGTCGGTGCCGACCTGGTATTCGCGTCCGAAAGCCAGCAGCGTCGCCAGCGTGCCGGGCGGGCTGCGGTAGAACACCAGCGCCACGAACAGCCACATCAAAGCCTGCAGCAGCACGGCGATCCAGACGATCAGCCGCGGCCGGGCGCGAATGAGCTCGATGACCAGGGAGGTAAACCGCATGCAACGCCCGAAAGATGCAGCCAACCCGTCCAGCCGGCCCTATTCGCTCACGACTACTTTGATAAGGGGCGTCGCGGTTTGTGGCAACTTCGGTGTGCTCCCTCTCCCCGTTCTTACGGGCTGCATCCGCAAAGACGATACGAGTTGGACTCGCGGAGAGTCCCCTCACCCGGATTGCATCTTCGATGCAATCCGGCCGCTCCCCGCAAGCGGGGAGAGGCGCCGCCGCGAGAGCGGAATGCTAAAGGCCTGCCGCGGCGTCGATCTCAACGCTCGCGTCCGCCTGCACCTCGACCTCGGTCACCGAGAACAGGTCTCGCACCGGCTCAACGGTCCAGGGCATATGCTTGGCGCGCGCGGCCGCGACCGGGGCAAAGAAGCTGCGGTGGTGGATGGTGGGGCCGAGGCGGTCGAGCGCGTCGAGGTGCTCGGGGACGGCATAGCCCTTGTGCTGCTCGAAGCCGTAGCCGGGGCAGTCCTGCGCCAGCGCGCACATCAGGCGGTCACGCGTCACCTTGGCGATGATGGAGGCCGCGGCGATCGACAGCACGATGCCGTCGCCGCCGATCACGGCCTCACAGTCGCATTCCGTGTCGAGCCGGTCGCGGCCGTCGACGAAGACATGCCTGGGCGCCTCCGGCAGCGCCACCACGGCGCGCTTCAGCGCCCACAGCGAGGCGCGCAGGATGTTGTCGCGATCGATTCGCGAGGGCGAGGCAACGGCAACCGAGACCTGCGCGGTGGCGCAGATCTTGTCGAACAGCTTTTCGCGCTCCTCGGCCGTCAGGCGCTTGGAATCGTCGATGCCGCGCGGGATGCGGTCGGGGTCGAGAATCACGGCAGCGGCCACCACCGGCCCAGCCAGCGGTCCGCGACCGGCCTCGTCGCAACCGGCGACCGGCCAGACCCCGCGCTTGATCAGCGCGCGCTCGCGGCGAAAGCTCGGGGGGGCGACGGCAATGATACCTTTCTTGCCGGCGGGAGCGGCCATTGCCTTGGCAGCAGCGGCTTTGGCAGGCGCCGCCTTCTTCGCAGCAGCCTTCTGAGGCGCAGCTTTGGCCGGCTTGGTCGCGGACTTGTCCCGAATCATGGCCGGGATCGTGCGCAAGGGGCCCGGCCTGCGCAACCGGGAACCTCGCACAATTCCCGCTATTCAGGCCGCCTATTCCGCCAGATGCACCCGCCGGTCGTCGCCGACATCGATGCCGGGCGCGACCACGACCTCCCAGGGATGGCCGTCGGGGTCGGCGAAATAACCGCAATAGCCGCCGTAATCGGTCTCGTGCGCGGCCTTCACCAGCTTCGCCCCCTTGCCGAGCGCGAAGGCCATCACCGCATCGACCTCCTCACGGGTCCGACAGTTCCAGGCGAGCGTCATGCCGCGGAAGGCCTGCGGCCTCGGCTGGTCCGGCAGCCCCGCGTCGGCCGCAAGCTGATCCCAGCGATACAAGGCGAGCACGGGACCACCGGTATCGTAGAACGCAACCGCCTCGCCGGTCGCCTTCAGCCGGCGCGAGAAACCGAGCGCGTCGTAAAAAGCGATGCTGGCGCGGATGTCGCTGACGCCGAGTGTGATGACCGTGAGCCGCGGCACCGGCGCGTTGAGTTCCCCGAGCATGCGACGCCTCTTCCGTTCTCGATCAGAACAGGCTGAGCTGATCGCCGTTCCGCTTCGGCCGCGCAAAGTGATCCGTCGTCAGCTTGGAGCGGCGCTTGTTCAGGCCGAGCCGCTCGCAGGCGATCTCGAAGCGGCGACCGATGGTCCAGGCCATCGGTCCGGTGCCCTTCATCCGCTCGCCCCATTTCGCATCGTAGTCGCGGCCGCCGCGCATGTCGCGGATCAGGGTGAAGACGTGGCGGTAGCGGTCCGGATAGTTCGCCATCAGCCATTCACGGAAGAGATCGCGCACCTCCAGCGGCAGCCGCAGCAGCACATAGGAGGCTTCCTTGACGCCAGCATGGGCGGCGGCATCGAGAATGCGCTCGATCTCGCAATCGTTGAGCGCAGGGATCACCGGCGCGACCATCACGGTGGTCGGAATGCCGGCGTCTGAGAGCTGCTTCAGCGCCTCCAGCCGCTTTGGCGGCGTCGCGGCGCGCGGCTCCATGGTGCGCGCCAGCTTCGGATCGAGCGAGGTCACGGAAATCGCGACCTTGGCGAGGTTGCGCTTGGCCATCCGCGCGAGAATGTCGATGTCGCGCAGCACCAGCGCCGATTTGGTGACGATGCCGACGGGATGGCCGGCACGTTCCAGCACCTCGAGGATGCCGCGCATGATCTTGTGCTCGCGCTCGATCGGCTGATAGGGATCGGTGTTGGTGCCGATCGCGATCATCCGCGGCTCGTAGCCGGAGGCGGCGAGCTCCTTCTCGAGCAGCGAAGGCGCCTCGGGTTTCGCAAACAGCTTCGATTCGAAATCGAGGCCCGGCGACAGGCCGAGATAGGCGTGGGTCGGCCGGGCGAAGCAGTAGACACAGCCGTGCTCGCAGCCGCGATAGGGATTGATCGAGCGGTCGAAGCCGATGTCGGGTGAGTCGTTACGGGTGATCACCTTGCGCGACGTGTCGACTGCGACCGTGGTCTTGAACGGCGGCAGCTCTTCCAGGCTCTGCCAGCCGTCGTCGAAAGCGACGCGCGCCTCGGCCTCGTAGCGGCCGCTGGCATTGGACTGCGCCCCTCGCCCTCGCCGGCGGGCGCGGTCGATGGCGACGCCGAGTTCCGGAAAATCAGAGTCCGCACCCGCCGGCTCGGAGGGCGCCTTGACCGGCGGGTGCTTGAGAGCATGAGAGGATGCTGCTGGACTCATGACCCCAAGATAGCACGCCAAAGGAACAAATCAAGAACGTCGATAAAAAATGGAAAAACAACCCCATGCAAAGCTGCCGCCCAAATTTCGGGCGCGTTCTTTTGACCTCACGCAACAAGCCTGTCGCAACGATCCCGTTTGATGCGGGACAGGGATCGATCGCGCCGGAACAATGTTGGTGACGATCGCGGGGCGTAGCTCGGCAACAATCGGCAAGAACATGACAAATCGACAACAATCAGCTGCCGCGAGCAGCGATCTCGATCTCCTTGATCGCTATTGGCGCGCCGCCAACTACCTCTCCGTCGGGCAAATCTACCTGTTCGACAATCCATTGCTGCGCGAGCCGTTGCGGGCCGAGCACATCAAGCCGCGCCTGCTCGGCCATTGGGGCACGACGCCCGGCCTGAACTTCATCTATGCCCATCTCAACCGCGCGATCCGCGCGCTGGATCTCGACGTGATCTATGTCTGCGGCCCCGGCCATGGCGGGCCGGGAATGGTCGCCAACACCTATCTGGAAGGCAGCTACAGCGAGATCTATCCCGAGATCGCCCGCGATGCGGACGGCATGCGCAAGCTGTTCAGGCAGTTCTCCTTTCCCGGCGGCATCCCAAGCCATGCGGCGCCGGAAACGCCGGGCTCGATCCACGAGGGCGGCGAACTTGGCTACGCGCTGGTGCACGCCTACGGCGCGGCCTTCGACAACCCTGATTTGATCGTCGCCTGCGTCGTCGGCGACGGCGAGGCCGAGACCGGCCCCCTGGCTGCGTCCTGGCACTCCAACAAGTTCCTGAACCCCGCCCATGACGGCGCGGTGCTGCCGATCCTGCATCTCAACGGCTACAAGATCGCCAATCCGACCGTGCTGGGCCGGATGCGAGATGCGGAAATCCGCGATCTCTTTCGCGGTTTCGGCCACGAGCCGCTGTTCGTCGAGGGTGACGATCCCAAATTGATGCACCAGGCCATGGCGGACGCGCTCGACGTCGCGCTCGCCAGCATCCGCTCGATCCAGCAGCACGCACGCGACGGGCGCGGCAGCGTCGAGCGGCCGCGCTGGCCGATGATCGTGCTGCGCAGCCCGAAGGGCTGGACCGGTCCGAAGGAGGTCGATGGCAAGAAGGTCGAGGGCTTTTGGCGCGCGCATCAGGTCCCCGTCTCCGGATGCCGCGAAAACCCGGCGTACCTGAAGGTGCTCGAAGACTGGATGCGCAGCTACGAGCCTGAAAAGCTGTTCGACGCCGGCGGCGCCCTCGTTCCCGAGCTTCAGGCGCTCACGCCTCGCGGCGACCGCCGCATGGGCGCCAACCCGCATGCCAATGGCGGCCTGCTGAAGAAAGAGCTGAAGCTGCCGGACTTCCACCGCTTCGCGATCGAGGTGCCGCAGCCCGGCGGCGTCGTGGCCGAAGCGACGCGCGAGCTCGGCAAATTCCTGCGCGACGTCATCCGCCTCAACGCGACGGAGCGCAACTTCCGCATCATGGGCCCGGACGAGACCGCGTCAAACCGGTTGGACGCGGTGTTCGAGGCGACCGAACGCGTCTGGATGGAGCCGATCGAATCTTACGACGTGCATCTGGCGCAGGATGGCCGCGTCATGGAGGTGCTGAGCGAGCATCTCTGCCAGGGCTGGCTCGAGGGCTATCTGCTCACCGGCAGGCACGGCTTCTTCTCGTGCTACGAGGCCTTCATCCACATCGTCGATTCCATGTTCAACCAGCACGCCAAATGGCTGAAGGTAGCGCGGCATCTGCCATGGCGGCGCCCGATCGCCTCGCTCAATTACCTCCTGACCTCGCATGTCTGGCGTCAGGACCACAACGGCTTCAGCCATCAGGACCCCGGCTTCGTCGATCTCGTCGCCAACAAGAAGGCCGATATCGTCCGCATCTACTTCCCGCCGGATGCCAACACGCTGCTGTGGATCGCCGATCACTGCCTGCGCACCTACAACCGCATCAACGTCATCGTCGCCGGCAAGCAGCCGGCGCCGCAATGGCTCTCGATGCGGGACGCCGCCACGCATTGCGATGCCGGCATCGGCATCTGGAGCTGGGCGGGGACGGAACAGGCGGGCGAGCCCGATGTGGTGATGGCCTGCGCCGGCGATGTTCCGACGCTGGAGACGCTCGCCGCCGTCGATCTCTTGCGCAGGGCACTGCCGGATCTGAAGATCCGCGTCGTCAACGTCGTCGACCTCATGACGCTGCAGCCGAAGGATCAGCATCCGCACGGCCTGTCCGACCGCGACTTCGACAGCCTGTTCACGCGCGACAAGCCTGTCATCTTCGCCTATCACGGCTATCCCTACCTGATCCACCGGCTGACCTATAACCGCACCAACCATGCCGGCATGCATGTGCGCGGCTTTGCCGAGGAAGGCACCACGACGACGCCGTTCGACATGGTCGTGCTCAACGAGCTCGACCGCTACCACCTCGCGATCGAGGCGATCGAACGCGTGCCCGGACTCGCGGCCAAGGCCGCGCAGGCCAAGCAGCAATTCCGCGACAAGCTGATCGAGCATTCCCGCTATGTGCGCGAGCACGGCGAGGACATGCCGGAGATCCGCGACTGGATCTGGCCCAACAGCTCCGGCGACAACACGCCTGCCGAAGCCGGCGACTAGCCATGTCGGACACGGTCCTCGTCCTCAACTCGGGATCGTCGAGCATCAAGTTCGGCCTGTTCGACATCTCGGCGGCTGAGCCCGTCCTGCTCTGCAAGGGCCTGCTCGACGAGCACGAGGCAAAACCGCGCCTCGTGGTGAAGAGCCCGGCGGGCGACGACCTGTTCGCGACACGGAGGGAAGCGCCGGATGCCGGCGGCGGCCATTTGTTCGCCGACGTGCTCGCCTTCATCGAGGAGAGGTTCGGCGCCCACAGCCTGCGCGCGGTCGGCCACCGTATCGTCCACGGCGGGCCGGATTATTCGGGCCCGGTGGTGCTGACGGACGACGTCACCGCGACGCTGGCGGCATTGACGCCGCTGGCGCCGCTGCACCAGCCGCGTTGCCTCGCGCCCGTTCGCGCGCTTGCGGCGATCCGGCCGGCGCTGACGCAGATCGCCTGCTTCGACACCGCCTTCCACCACAGCCTCGCGCCGCCCGCGCGCCGCTTCGCGATTCCGCGGCGCTATGAAGAGCGTAGCGTCCGACGCTACGGCTTTCACGGCCTCTCCTTCGAATATGTCGCCGGCCGCCTTGCCGCGATCGCGCCGGAGCTCATTGCCAAGCGCAGCGTCATCGCGCATCTCGGCAACGGCGCCAGCCTGTGCGCGTTGCACCACGGCCGCAGCATCGACACCACGATGGGGCTGACGCCGCTCGACGGCCTCGTGATGGGCACACGCTGCGGCACGATCGATCCCGGCGTGCTGCTCTATCTGCAGCAGCACGAGAACATGTCGGTCGAGGAGGTCCAGCACCTGCTCTATCACGAGTCAGGCCTCTTCGGCGTCTCCGGCATTTCCGCGGACATGCGAACGTTGCTGGCGAGCGGCGAGATCGGGGCGCGGGAGGCGGTCGAGCTCTTCACTCTTCGCGCGGCGCAGCAGATCGCAACGATGGCCACCACACTCGGCGGCCTCGACTGCCTGGTCTTCACCGGCGGCATCGGCGAGCACGCCAAGGAGATTCGCAGCGCGATCTGCGAGCGGCTCGGCTGGCTCGGCGTGCGCATCGATGCTGCGGCGAATGACGACGCGCGCGAGCGGATCGGCGGCGACGGTGGTGCTGTTGATGTGTTGGTCATCCCGACCGATGAAGAGATGATGATTGCGCGACATTGCGCAAGAATGCTGCGAGCGCCAGGAGCTCCACCCGATAGGGAAGTATCGTAGGGTGGGCAAAGCGACTTGTCCGCCGTAGCTCGAAGAGCGAAGGCGGAAGCGTGCCCACCAAATCCATCGCAGTGCCGGATGGATGGTGGGCACGGCGCAAGCGCGCCTTTGCCCACCCCACGGTCTCGCTGGCGACAAGCTAATGCGTCCCCGACCATATCTGAAAACACCCGATCGCGACCTCGATCACGATCAGCACCACGACCGCGATTTCGAGGCGGAGCGAGCGCTGGGTGTCGATGATGTCGGTCAGCGCGTTGGCGGTCTCCGACACCGCGGTGAGCTTGCGCTCGAGCGTGTCGAGACGCTCCCGCAGTTCGTACTCGTCTTCCAGGCGGGAATAGAGCCGGTCGAGCTCGGGCTTCTCCCAGAGCACGTCGGGCTTCTCGGCGATCGCGACGCGGCCGGCGACGCGCTGCTGCACCAGCAATGCGTTGCCGATCAGTTGCAGGATGCTCCTGCGCCGACGCGGCGTGCGGCCGTGTTCGGCGAGTTCCCGCGCAAAAGGCTCGATCACATCGAACACCGCCGCAACGCGGCGCTCGTCGCGCGCCAGCGACGTGCTCTTGGCAAGCGCATCCGCAACCAGCAGCAGGCGGTCGTCGGAGAATTTGGCAAGGCAGATCGGCCCGCCCGGCTGGATCGCCTCGGCGGCCTCATCGCTGCAGAGCTGGGCCTGCGCGATCTCTTCTTCGTAGGGGCTGAGCTCTCCGGTCACGCGTGACTTCAGGCTGTCGATGAGAACCTTCTCTTCCGACGGGAGCAGGCCGATCAGCACCACGACGCCGTAGCGGAAGATCACGGCCAGACCGGCATGGACCCGGAAGGCCGCCGGGGTGGAAGAGACCAGCGTCCCGATCTCCAGGCCGGAAGCATTGATGCGGTCCCCCAGCATCAGCGCCCGGATCCGCAAGCTCGACGCAGCCTCCTGCTTCGGCGATGTTGGCGCCGCTCCGACGGCGAGTTGATCGGCATTCATGTGAGGCCTCCCCCGGCACCAGGATCGCACATTTTCCGTTCGACCTTATCTGGCAAGCTTCGTCCTCGTCTGCGAGAGGCCGACCGCCCGCGCGCAGCGAAGTGTTGCCATGAAACTTCGGGTTAATAACGTCGGGATGAGCTTGTGCCGAAACATTCGGCAATATTACCTGCCCGCGCGTGACCGATTTGGCCGCGATGACTGGCTGCGGTTTACCATCGCACGCCGAAGCGCCGCCCGAAAGTTGCACTCGGCAACGCGACCGGTTTATGACAGCATCATAACGAGCTACGCTTCTCCCGAAGTGCGGACATTGAAGCCTCAATCATGCTGAGCGTCATCATTCCGACCGAAGGCGTCGAGCAGACGGCGGTGGCGACTTTGGCCGCGCTGGTGCCCGGCGCCGCCGCCGGTGTCGTCCGGGAGGTGCTTCTGGTCGACGGCACCCGCAACGGGGTGATCGAGCGTGTCGCCGACGTCGCAGGCTGCCGTTTCGTCGGCTTCGAAGGGACCTCGCAGGGTGCCGCGCTCGCCGCCGGCGCGCTCCAGGCGCGTTCGCCCTGGTTGATGTTCCTGCCCGCCGGCGCCGTGCTGGAAACCGGCTGGATCGAGGAGACCACCCAGTTCATCCAGGCGGTCGCGAGCAGCGGACGGGACCGGGCCGCGGTGTTTCGCTACGCGCGCTCGCCTTATGCAGATACCGGATTGCGCGACATCCTCCGGGCCGTGGCACGCAGCCTGATTGGCCCGCTCGGGGGCCAGGGACTGCTGATTGCCCGTGGTCATTACGACCGGATCGGCGGTTACCCGCCGCAGGCCCGGCATTCCGAGGCACAGCTGCTCCGGCGGCTCGGCCGCTCGTCTCGCACCATGCTGCGCAGCCGCATCGTCATGATCAACTGAGATCAGTCGATACTTGCCAAAATCAAATAATTATTTGACAATGGCAAGTATTGAGGTGATCCATGCCGATCGACGGTACCGACGACCACATTGCAGCGGTCCGCGCGTTCAACCGCTTCTATACCCGCAAGCTTGGCGTGCTCGACCAGCATCTTGGAAAGAGCCCGTTTTCCCTCAGCGAGGCCCGGGTGCTGTATGAGCTCGCGCAGCGCGACGACCTGGCGGCCAAGGAGATCGGCAACGAGCTCGGTCTCGACCCCGGCTATCTCAGCCGCATCGTCCAGAGCTTCGATGAAAAGGGGCTGATCACGCGCAGGCCCCTGCCCGCGGATCGCAGGCAATACCAGCTCAGCCTCACCGCCAAGGGCCGCCAGGCGTTCACCAGGCTGAACCTGAGCTCGCAAAATGAGGTCGCCGCAATGCTGGCCCAGCTTTCGGCCAGCGATGCATCGCGGCTTACGCAGGCCATGGCGACCATCGAGTCCGTGCTGGAGCAACGCCGAACCCAGCCCGCGGCTTTCATGCTGCGCAGCCATCGCGTCGGCGACATGGGCTGGGTGATCTCCCGACAGGGCGCCGCCTATGCCGCGGACTACAACTGGGACATCAGCTACGAGGCGCTGGTCGCCGAGATCTGCGCACAGTTCATCCGGAACTACGACGCCGCGCGCGAGCACTGCTGGATCGCGGAAGTCGGCGGCGAGCCGGTCGGCTCAGTCTTCCTGGTCAAGGCGACGGACGAGATCGCCAAGCTGCGCCTGTTGCAGGTGGAGAAGAAGGCGCGCGGGCTCAGCGTCGGCCGCGCGCTGGTCGAGCAGTGCATCCAAGGCGCACGCGAGCGGGGCTACAGCAGGATGACGCTGTGGACGCAGAGCATCCTGGTCGCCGCGCGCGGCATCTACAAGAGCGCAGGCTTCAAGCTCGTGAAGGAAGAGAAGCACCACAGCTTCGGGCAGGATCTGATCGGCGAGACCTGGGAGCGTGATCTCTGATCATCTCGCAACGAGCACGATACGCATGACTGTGCCCTCGCCCCTTGTGGGAGAAGGCAGCAGAGGGATCGTAGGGTGGGCAAAGGCGCGCTCGCGCGCAGTGCCCACCACCTTTCAGCAATGGGCAAAATCGTGGGCACGCTTCCGCCTTCGCTCTTCGAGCTACGGCGGACAAGTCGCTTTGCCCACCTACGCCGTCGCGCCCTGGGCCTTCGGCCTTCGCAGATGCTCGTCCAGGCGCGGCATGATCTCGACGAAATTGCAGGGCCGCGTACGGTAGTCGAGCTGGGCCGCAAGGATGCCGTCCCAGCCGTCGCGGCAGGCGCCGGGCGAGCCGGGCAGGCAGAAGATGTAGGTCGCACCCGCAACGCCCGCCGTGGCGCGGCTCTGGATCGTCGACGTGCCGATCTTGGCGTGGCTGAGCATGTGGAACGCGATCGAGAAACCGTCCATGCGCTTTTCGAACAGCGGCTCGATAGCCTCCGGCGTGACGTCGCGGCCGGTGAAGCCGGTGCCGCCGGTGGTGATGACGACGTCGACGCCGGCATCCGCGATCCAGCGGCGAACGACGTCACGGATCGCCTCGACGTCGTCGGTGACGATCTCGCGCGCGGCGAGACGATGGCCGGCAGCGGTGAGACGATCGACCAGCGTCTGGCCGGACTTGTCATCCGCCAGCGCGCGCGTGTCTGACACCGTGAGCACCGCGATGTTGAGCGGGATGAACTGCTTGGTTTCGTCGATGGAAGCCACGACTTCACTCCTGTTTCCCCAGCCTCCGCCGTCATCCTGAGGTGCGCGCCCCTGCGATGCACTTGCATCGCAGGGCGAGCCTCGAAGGATGGGCCAGGGGCTCGTCCTCCTTCGAGGCTCGCCGAAGAGGCGAGCACCTCTCCATGAACCACCTGTCAGACGACGTCTGGCAGGTGGTTCATGGTTCCATGTGCAGCGTCCGCTTTCGGCGCTGGGGGCTCAGGATGACGCCACTACTTCTGAATCCTAAGATGCACAATCACGCATCATAATTCGTGCTGCGTCCGGGCACGAACTCGCGACTACAGCGCCCCCGCTCCGAACGTGTTGCAGGCCTGGACCGTGCCCTGCTGATAGCCGGTCATGAACCACTGCTTGCGCTGCGCAGCCGAGCCGTGGGTGAAGGAGTCCGGGACGACGCGGCCCGTCGACTGGCGCTGCAGCGTATCGTCGCCGATCGCGCTCGCCGTGCTCAGCGCAGCCTCGATGTCACCCGGCTCGAGGAAGTTCGGGCGCTTCTTCGCCTCGCGATTGACCCAGACACCCGACAGACAGTCGGCCTGCAATTCGACCTTCACCTGGAGCGCATTCGCCTCCGCCTTCGAGCCCGCCTGCTGCTGCAGCCGCGTCACCCGCGGAATGATGCCGAGCAGGTTCTGGATGTGATGGCCGGCCTCGTGCGCGATGATGTAGGCGGTGGTGAAATTGCACGCCGACTTGCCGGAGCAGCCGCGGAAGCGCGTCTCGACCTCGCGGAAGAAGCCGGTGTCGAGGAAGATGGTGCGGTCCGGCGGACAATAGAACGGGCCCATCGCCGACTGCGCCATGCCGCAGCGCCCGCCATTGGTGGCGTTGCGGAACAGCACGATCTTCGGCCCGGTATAGGACTGACCCGAGGCCTGGAAGATCTCGGTCCAGCGATCGTCGATCTCGCCGAGAATGCCCGAGATCATGCTGCCCATCTCGTCGGTCGGCGCGCCGCGCTTGCCGGAGGAGGCCTGGCGGTCGGTCTGGTAGCTCGGCGCATGGCCGCCGCCGGTGAGGATCTCGGCGCCGCCGATCAGGATGCGCGGATCGATGCCGAAGGCGTAGCCGACCAGACCGAGGATGATGATGGTGCCGATGCCGAGCCCGCCGCCGCCCATCGGCAGGCCGAATCCGCCGCCTCCGCCGCCGCCGCCAAAGCCGCCACCTTCGTCGCGACGATCCTCGATGTCGTCGCTGCGGCGGAAGTCATCGTAACGCATGGCGGCCTTCCTTTGGGGTCCCTGATTCAGGTTCGTCGGCTTCGTCGGACGCATGAACGCGAAAGCTCAACGCGCCACACACGTAAAATTTCCGTTGCTTTTATCAATATCGTGGCCGGCAAAAATTGCCTAGTGCGGCAACATGCCGATGCCAGCAATTTTTTCCGAGGGTCGAGCAATTTTTTCCGAGAGAAATTTGCAGCCCCATTGAAGCCATGATTGCTTCCGCGGCCCAAGCAAACGCGAAATCCCCTGTAAAACACAGCGAATCCTCACGACGACATGCACGCAGAACGCGACTTGAGGCCTGCTCAGCAAAGCGGCGGGTTAAGTCGATTTTTACTTTGCCGCTTCAATGTAACGGTCAGTCGGTTGTTTGGTCCCGCGTCGCCGACAGCGTCGCCTGAGTCAGAGTTCTTGAGTCATGGTAGAGTCGCGTCGCGGGGCGT
>Ga0209758_1001662_pt1 | contig 25159 bp, 18 predicted proteins | sample AraplaMF_Col_mMF_FD_184258 | JGI IMG/M metagenome (GOLD analysis project Ga0209758, IMG submission 184258) | Arabidopsis root microbial communities from the University of North Carolina, USA - plate scrape MF_Col_mMF (SPAdes) (version 2) | ecosystem: Host-associated > Plants > Roots > Endosphere...
AACTGGCGCGGCGATTACAACGATCACCGACCGCACTCCGGCCTCGGCTGGATGACACCTGCCGAGTTCGCTCAGACCATCAACCCGCGACGTGATGCGGTGCTGCGCAGCCGAAATGGCTCCGCACTGCAACCCGCCGCTACCGCCCCAAACACAGCAACCCAAAACCGCTGGAGCGAACTTCAAACTGGATAAAACTTGGGGGCAAGGTCATGGGCTATGATTTTGAGCCGGAGACGCTCTGGAATGCCATTCAAAAACCTGGGAAGAAGCTTAGTCTATGATTGCGGATAGCGTTCTTTCGTTCCCGGATCTGGTGGCACTTGCTTATATGAGGGGGGCCAACACTGAACTGTCGTCAGGATGGCATTTGTTGCACTCCGTCGGTTATTGCAGCATCCACGGTCTGAGCCCGATTGCGCGACGCGGGGATGGCGGCTGACGCTTCGGATCGGTGAGCTGCAAAGGGCATGCTTGCCTCCAAGGTAGGGTGTTTGTGGTTAGCAACCTCACCCTGCCACAGTGCTCGTCGCTATCCACCCCATTCATAGGATCTACAAAATTCCGGATAATTCTCTCAAATGATGTAGATCACTTGTTCTCCATTCCTGTCTTTGAAGTGGGATGACAGATGGATCTGCGTCACAGATCGACTTTACGCCCTTCCTCTTCCGGTCTCGACAGATCAAGTTCGGACCCGACAAGCGGCGAACGGCGCAATGCAGACAAGGTCGTGTCCGATGGTTCGCCAGACACCGGCGCTTTGACTATCATCTCGCCGGATGCGGGAGGGCTGATCGTCTGCCGGTACCGGCCAATGAAAGCCTTGGTGGCAGGCGAACTTTCGCCCTTGCGGTAGGCGATCGCCACGTCCGACGTCACCGTCACGCTCTGAAGCGGCCGGTAGTGGATATCCGGCAGTTCCACGCGGCTCATCGATTGCGGCACGAGAGCGATGCCGGTGCCGATGCCGACAAGGGCGGCGATTTCGGTGAAGTCGTGTGCGATGGCCTTGACGGAGGGTTCGAAGCCCGCCTCCCGGCAGGCCTGCAGCGTGTTGCGGTGAAAGCCGACTTCTGGCGGTTGGCGTGGCGTGATGAAGGTATTGTCGGCCAGTCGGGCGAGCGTATCGATGGCGCGCTCTGAGAATTCATGATCCGCCGAAACTATCGCAACCAGCGGCTCGCGCAGCACGACCTGCACGGAAACGCCAGGCGGTATCGGCGCCGGCGCGCGGATATAGCCGAAATCGAGCAGACCGTCGGCAATGCGCTGCAGCTGCTGGCGCAGCTCCATTTCCTGCAGTTCGACTTCGACATGGGGATAGTGGCGCTGGAAGTCCCTGATCGAGCCGACGACCGCGCCGGAATAGGCGGCGGACGCGACATAGCCGATCGAGATGCGCCCGCTTTCGCCGCGCCCGGCGCGGTGGATGGCGGCGACCGTCGCCTCAGTCTGGGCCAGGACTTTCCGGGCCTCTTGAAACAGGGTCTCGCCCGAATGCGTGAGCTGCACGCCGCGCCGGCTCCGATCGAGCAGCGGCGTGCCGACAATCTTTTCGAGGCTCCTGATCTGCTGGCTGAGACCCGGCTGGGCGATGCCGAGCCTGACAGCCGCACGTTCGAAATTCCGCTCTTCGACCAGGGTCACGAAATATCGCAGGTGCCTGAGTTCGAAGCCGGGGTCGGTCAGCGCCATCACGCTCTCCTAGAAGAATTCAGATCTATGACGTTTCGCCGGTTTCATAATCCATGCTTATGAAAAATTCGAGCCCGGTTTATTGGACCTCTCAAAAATAACATGATTATAAAAATCCAGTTTTACGGCATATAACGGGCTCCCGATGACTGGTTCTCTTCGCTTGCGCAATTTCGCTTCGACTACGGCTCTCGCGGGCGCGCTTCTGGCGCCGCTGTCTGCGTTTGCCCAGGACGTTAATCCGACCACGCTCGCCCCGATCGTCATCAGCGGTGCCGAGGATGAGGATCCGACGGCTCCGGTGAAAGGTTTCGTCGCCCGGACCAGCGCGACCGCGACCAAGACCGGCACACCGCTTCTCGAAACCCAGCAATCCATCTCGGTACTGACGGCCGATCAGCTGAAATCGCAGGACGTCGAGACCGTCGGCCAGGCGCTGGATTATGTGCCTGGTGTCGTCGGCGAGCCCTATGGCGCCGATCCGCGCTTCGATTCCCCGCGCATCCGTGGTTTCGACAGCCGCCAGTCGCAGTTCCTGAATGGACTTCGCATGATGCGGACAGCGGGTGCTCCTGCTGTCGATCCCTATCAGCTCGAGCGGATCGAAGTGCTGCGCGGGCCGGCATCGGTCATGTACGGCCAGGGCAATCCCGGCGGCATGATCAATCTCATCAGCAAGCGGCCGGTCTTCGAGCGTTTCGGCGAAGTCGGCGTTCAGGCTGGCAGCTACGATACCTACGGCACCTATTTCGATTTCGGCGACATCATGCCCGGTAATCCGGATTTCGCCTATCGCCTGACGGGCCTCGCAAGAGCAGCCTCGGCACAGGTCGACGAACTCGACAATGACCGCTATTTCATCGCCCCGGCGCTGACCTGGCAGCCGGATGAAGACACCAAGCTGACGATCCTGACGAGCATCCAGCACGATAATCCGAGCACGCCGTCCGGCCTGCCGCCGCAACTCACGCTTAACGCATCGGACGCCAATCGCCTGTCGCGGGACTTCTTCGTCGGTGACAAGAGCTTCGACACCTCGGACCGGACCTTGACCAATATCGGGTATGAATTGGAACACCGCCTCAACGATACCTGGACCTTCCGCCAGAATCTTCGCTACCAGAATTTCGACTGGAACTATCAGGCGCTCGGCATGTCGACGATAGGCCTTACCGGCGGCCGGACGATCAACCGCAATGCCACCATCCAGGACGAGTTGCTGAACACGTTCAACGTCGACAACAACCTGCTTGCGGAATTCGACACCGGCGATATCAGGCACAAGATGCTGTTCGGTCTGGACTACCGCTATTACAGCAACAATGTCGGCACGCAGTTCTGGCGCGCCATCCCGCTCGACGCCTTCAATCCGGCCTATGGCTCGGTCAATCTGATTGCGCCGACGCTCAGCACCTATGTCGATTCCACCATGACGCAGGTTGGCATCTATGTGCAGGATGAGCTGGCCTATGAGAACTGGCGCGCAACGGCAGCCCTTCGCCAGGACTGGGCGAGCACCGAGGGAACATCGACCAACCGGTTGACGGGTATATCGCGGCCTGTCGATCAGGACGATCACAAGCTGACCGGCCGGGCCGGCCTCAGCTATGTCTTCGACAACGGCATTGCCCCCTATATCAGCTACGCCACCTCCTTCGAGCCGGTGCCGGTAACGGCAACAAGCGGTATCCTGCGGCCGACGACGGGCGAGCAGGTGGAAGTCGGTATCAAATACCAGCCGGAGGGCTGGAACGGCTTCTTCACCGTTGCCGCCTACGATTTGAAGCAGAAGAATGTCTTGACGACGATCGGGACAACGACCGCGCAGATCGGTGAAGTCGACGTCAAGGGCATTGAGCTGGAAGGTGTCACCAGCCTCACAGACGGGCTCGACCTGCGCTCTGCCTACACCTACATGCAGGCTGAAATCGTCGGCGGTGGTGATAACGGAAATCGCCCGGACAATGTGCCCGAACATGCGGCAAGCCTGTGGCTCGACTACACTTTCCTCGAGGATACGACGCTTGAAGGTTTCGGCCTTGGCGGCGGCGTGCGTTATGTCGGCCAACGCTACGGCGATACCAAGAACACGCTCGATCTTGACGCCGTGACCCTCTTCGATGCAGCTCTCCACTACAAGAAGGACAATATGGTGGCCTCGCTGAACTTCAAGAATCTCGCCGATAAGGATTATGTTGCGAGCTGCAGCTCTTTCGGCTGCACCTATGGCGATGGCAGAACGGTGATGGGCAAGCTGACCTTTCAATGGTGAGAGACTATCGAGCGGCACAGGGACAAGGCTTCAGCCGTCGGCAGGCACTTGCCCTGCTGGCGGCTTTGGTCATTCCGGGTAAAACCTTCGCAGCAGGTCGGAAGCGCATTGCCGCGATCGATTGGGCGATGCTCGAAACGCTTGTAGCACTCGGCGTCATGCCGATCGCCGCGACCGAGCTCGTGCAGTTCCGCAAGGATGCGGTCGAGCCGATGCTGGACAAGAGCGTCGCCGATCTCGGCCTGCGCGGATCGCCGAACCTCGAGCTTTTGCGCCTGCTGCGCCCGGACCTCATCCTGATTTCGCCCTTCTATGTCAGGTTCGAGGCGAGCTTCCAGGCGATTGCGCCTGTCCTGTCGCTGCCCTTTTATAACAGGGGTGAGCCGCCCTATCAGAAGGCTATCGATGCCGTTTCGGCCCTTGCCAGGGAACTGGGTGTTGAGGACCGCGGCCGCGAGGTGGTCGCGCAACAGGCGGCCCTTATCGAGGAGACGCGTGAAAGTCTGCAGGGTTTTGCCTCGCGGCCGACCTATCTCGTCAATATCGGCGATGCCAGGCATGTGCGAGTCTTCGGTGCCGACAGCATGTTCGGCGATATCCTCGGCCGTCTCGGCCTGCCGAATGCCTGGGCGGATCGCTCGCGCTATACGTTCGCCGCGCCGGTGCCGATCGAAAATCTCGCCGCCGAGCCGGATGCGAGGATCGTCATCATCTCCGATATCCCGGTCGAGGCCCGCAATGGGCTGAAGAACAGCATGATCTGGCAATCGCTGCAGCCGGTACGGGGCGGCCGCGTGCTGATGCTTTCCAATATTAATCCCTATGGCGGCATCTTGGCAGCCGCCCGGTTCACCCGGCTTTTCAAGGCGGCGATGCTGTCGTCAGGGGAGATGCCGTGATCAGACCCGCCGCACTCTTTGTCGCGCTCTCAGCCTTTGCCGTTTCCGCCGGCCTCTTTCTTCTGACAGCACTGAACCATCTGCCCTTTGCCGACTGGCCGTCTCTGCCGTTTGATCCCGCGCAGATGACGACGCGGCAGATCATTTTCGCCTATGCCGTCCTGCCGCGCGGGGCAGTCGCGATCCTCGCCGGTGCCGCGCTCGGGCTTGCCGGCGCGCTGCTGCAGCGTCTGCTGCGCAATCCCATCGCCGATCCCTCGACGCTCGGTGTCTCCTCCGGCGCGCAGCTCGCGATCGTCACGGCGACGCTGTTCTTTCCCGAGATGCTCGACGGCTACCGCGCTTTCGTGGCGCTCGCGGGCGCGGCGGCGGCCACCGCTATCGTCTTTCTGCTCGGCTGGCGGCGCGCCTTCGAACCCATCACCATGGCGGTCTCCGGCCTGCTCGTCGGCATTACCTGCAGTGCGCTCTCTGCGGCGATGACGCTCTCGCAGGGCGAGTATCTGATGTCGCTGGTGACGTGGAACGGCGGCTCGCTCAGCCAGCAGGACTGGTCGACGACGACAACCCTCGGCCTCGATCTGCTGCTCGGGCTCGCCGTCACGCTCCTGCTCCTGCGTCCGCTCACCTTGCTCGGCCTCGGCGACAGCAGTGCCCGCTCGCTCGGCGTGGCACTCGCGGGTACGCGCATTGCCGTCGCAAGCGTTGCGGTGGCGTTGAGCGCGGGCGTTGCTGCTGCCGTCGGCCTCGTCAGTTTCGTCGGCCTTGCCGCACCCGCGCTCGTGCGCCTGCTCGGTGTGCGCACGACACGCAGCATCCTGCTTCTCTCGCCGATTGCCGGCGGCCTGTTGCTCTGGTTCTGCGATGGTATCGTGCAGTTCATCGCCTCCTCTGCCGGCGAGACTTTTCCGACGGGATCGGTAACGGCCTTGATCGGCGGACCGCTGCTGCTTTGGTTGCTGCCGCAGGTACGCGCCGTCGAGCTGCCGCAGCCGCCCGATAGCGTCCTCGTCGCACGGGCACCCCTGTCACGGCTCGCCCTCATCCTCTGCCTGCTGGCGCCACTCGTCTGGGCGGCCCTCTGCGTTGCACGCCTGCCCGATGGATGGGCGCTGCTGCGCGGCGATCTTTTCTGGGAGCTCTTCCCGGCCCGCTGGCCGCGTCTGGTGGCATCGGCCGCTGCCGGCGGCCTGCTCGCCATGGCGGGCGCCATGCTGCAGCGCCTCACCGGAAATCCGTTGGCAAGCCCTGAAGTACTGGGTGTCAGCGGTGGCGCCGGCGTCGGTTATGCCGTTGCCTTAAGCTTCTCGGCCGATGCCGGCGCGCCCGCACTCTTCCTCGGTGCTGGCGGCGGCGCGATCGTGGTGCTGGTCATTGTCGCGCTTTTTGCCGCCCGCCGGCATCTGCCGCCCGAACGCCTGTTGCTCGCAGGCATTTCTGTCAGTGCTTTCAGCTCGGCGATCCTGAGCGCTCTTCTTGCCGTCGGCGATCAGCGCGCCTGGCAGATCCTCGCCTGGCTCGGCGGCTCGGCAGCGGCCGCCACGCCGGAAACGGCGGCGTTCCTTGCCGGCCTCACCATCGTCATCCTCGCAATCGGCCTGATCTTCACGCGCTGGCTGACCATCCTGCCGCTCGGTGTGCCGACCGCGCTCGCGCTCGGCCTACCCCTGGTCGGCGCTCGCACGATGATGGTGTTGACGGCGGGCATCGCCACGGCGGCTGCCTCGCTCCTCGTCGGTCCCTTGAGCTTCGTCGGCCTGATGGCACCGCATATTGCTCACCGCGCCGGCTTCGAAAAAGCGGGCAGCAGGCTTTTCGCTTCGGCCGTCATAGGTGCTGTGCTGATGGTGATCGCCGATCTCGGCGCCCGCACCGTGACTTTCCCCTACGAACTGCCGCTCGGCCTCTTCGCCGCCTTCGCTGGCGCGCCTTATCTTGTCTGGATGATCGGCAGGCGACAGTGAGGCTGGCCGTCAGCCGTGCGACGAGGATATCGCTGTTGACCGTACTGCTTCCGTCGAGCGTAACGAAGAGAGGAACTCAGCCTGGGGCATGGGGCGGGAGAACAGGAAACCCTGCAGGTCGTTGCAGCCGGCTGCAACGAGAAAGTCTCTCTGCCCCTCCGTCTCGACGCCTTCCGCCGTGGTTGCTTTTCCAAGCGTGCGGCTCAGGCCCAGGATCGCCGAAACGATGGCGGCGCCCTCGGCCTGTGTTCCCAGCAACCGCACGAAGGACCGGTCGATCTTGATGCGGTCGATGTTGAACTGAATGAGGTGACTGAGCGACGAGAAGCCGGTGCCGAAATCGTCGAGTGCAATCCGGATCCCATGGGATCGAAGCCTGCCGAGTGTGCCCTGCGCGGTCTCGTCGATGTTGAAGAGGGCGGCTTCCGTCAGTTCCAGCTCGAGGCGCGATGGCGGCAGGCCGGTTTCCGCAAGGATCGACAGGACGTGGCGGTCGAAATCCCTATGCCGGATTTGCGAGGGCGAGACGTTGACGGCGACCGACATGTCGGCTGGCCAGCTTGCGGCTGCCTTTGCCGCGTTCCTCAGAACCCAGCCGCCGAGCTGATCGATCATGCCGGCCTCCTCGGCGATCGGGATGAACTTGTCCGGCGACAGCGGTCCAAGGGTGGGATGGCACCACCGCACGAGGGCCTCCGCACCCGAAAGTCTTCCATGCGCGTTAGCACGATGCACGCCCTGGAAGAAGACCTCGAGATGGCCCGGATCACTTCGACGCTCATGCTCTTCGCTGTCGGGAAGATGCGTGGGACCTTCCAGCGCAAGGCGAAGATCGTTTTTTAGATTTTCCCGTGCCTCGACCCGGTGATCCAGTGAGGGTTCATATTCGATCAGGCGCCCGCGGCCGCTGGTCTTGGCTTCATAAAGGGCGACATCCGCACGCCGCAAAATCTCGCTCGTTGCCTGGGCCGCGTCATGAAAGGCAGCGATGCCGATCGAGCATCCGATGCGGACGACGACGTCGCCGCCACGAAGCTGGAACGGCTTGCTCAGGGCCTCGATAATGGCGTTGCAGAGGAGGATGCAGCTATCGTCGCCCTCCCTGACATCGGGAAGAAGCAGGGCGAATTCATCGCCGCCGAGCCTTGCAAGCGTGTCGCCTGATTCGATCAGTGCATTCATCCTGTCGACGGCGCCGCGCAGCAGCTCGTCACCGGCGGCATGCCCATGAATGTCGTTGACTTCCTTGAATTTGTCGAGATCGACAAGGGCAAGGACGGCGAGCTCGCCGGGCGATTTCATGGCCGCAAGGCATTGCTCGAAACGGGCCGCAAAGAGCGCCCGGTTCGGCAGGCCCGTCAATACGTCATGCAGCGAAAGATGCCGCGCATGATGTTCGCTGGCGCTGAGTTCTCTGAGGCTGCCGCGCAATCGACCCATCAGGGCGAAGAAGAGGCCTGCGATGACAAGGCCGGCCACGGAGAGCACGGGAACAAGCCGGCCGATGACGCGTGAGCCCGGCAGATCCGGCCTCCAGATGATGAAGCCGATAGGGTCGCCTGACGCCGTTGCTTCGATTTCGAACGCGACTTCGTTCTGCTCCTGATCCGCGGTGCGGGCATAACGAGCGCCGGCCAAGCCCTGTTCGCGGCTCAGCGTATCGAGCGTGACACCGTCGAGGAAGCGGAACGCCACGAGGTAGAGCCTGTTGCCGTCATTTCCTTCCTGCGGATCCATTTTCGAAGAACCCGTGACTGAAACGACGCCGGCGACCGAAGGGCGGCCCTCAAGCCGCATCAGCTCCACGCGGCTTGGTTCCGGATCGGAGTTCGGCCCCTGCGGGACACCATGGTGCGTTGCTTCCAGATCCTGGATCATCGGCTGAAGCAGCGGACGCACCCATTTGAAGCGGCGTTTCGTTTCGGGATCGGACTGTAGAGCAAGCTCACCTGCCGGGGTCACGAGGAATGCCGCGTTGTAGCCGAATACCGTTGTCGCGATCTTGCCGAATGTCGCGGCGGATGTCGCGCCTGCGCGCTCGCTCTTGCCGCTGGCCGTTGCTGAATCCGCCACCAGCAGCGAAGCATAACCTGCACCCATCAACTGGATATCCTGAGATACACGCCGGACCTGATCCAGGAGGCGGCTGTTGACGAGTTGGCGCTGCCGATCGAGGGCGGCTGCGTCGCTCTCCCTCCCGGCCCAGATAGCAGCCAGGAACACCAGGCCAAGAATTGCCAGCCCGCTGATCGCAAGCAGCACCAGTATCGACCCGGACGATGTCCAGGTCGCTTTGTGAGCGAATAATCTTAAAGGCGGATCAGCAGGCACGCAGTCTTCTCCCGAGCGCCCTGATACTGACCGCGATTGTTTACAAAATACTTTTCAAGCAGCATCAAAATTGATGGCCCAAAATGGTGAGCTTTTTAATCGTTTTGTGATTGGCTGCTCATTGCGCAACGCTTGCCGATGCAAGGTTGGCGATCTAGCTCTACATCAAGGTGATTGATATGTTGCGATTAGGATCTCTCTATTGTTCGAAGTTCTTCGCATTTGCTTGTGCGGCCGTTGTCGCGGTCAGTATTTTTGAGCCTGCTGCTGTCCGGGCTGCCGAAAACGACAGCATCCGTATAGCTGTCGAGGGCGCATTCCCACCGTTCAACTATGTCGATTCCAATAATCAGCTTCAGGGATTCGACGTGGATATCGCCAAGGCCCTCTGCGAGACCGCGAAATTGAAGTGCGAATTTGTCATCCAGGAATGGACGGCGATGATCCCGAACCTGCTCGACAACAAATATGACGCGATCATTTCGTCGATGTCGATGAGCGCGGAACGGCGAGAAAAGGTTGCCTTCACCGAGAAGTATTATGACAGCCCGACGGTCTTCATCGCGCGCAAAAACGACGACATTGCAGGCACGTCACCCGATGATCTGAAGAAACTGCGGCTCGGCGTGACGGCAGCAACCTCCCAGGAATCCTACGCCAAGAAATTCTACAGCAGTGTCCCGACCACTGTGTTCCGGGCATCGCCGGATCTTTACAAGGGCCTTGCCGACGGCAAGGTCGATATCATCTTGGAAGACAAGCTCGCCGTCTACGACTGGCTCGCAAACACCAAGGCGGGCAGCTGCTGCGAGTTCAAGGGCGAGGATATCAAGAACACCGAATATTTCGGTGACGGAGCCGGCATCGCCGTGCGCCCGACCGACAAGCCGCTGCTGGACAAGCTCAATGCTGCGCTTGCAGAAATCCAGGACGGCGACAGCTACGACACGATCAACGCGAAATATTTCCCGTTCAGCATCCGTTGAGGGCGCCGGGCCGAATTCCCTTGATTGTTGCGGCCGATCCTATGGATCCGCCGCAGCATTGTTTGCCGCCTGCGGCATGCGTTCCCAATGTTTGCGGGCGCGCCACAGCACCGTTTCGTCCGCGTAGCCCAGGACTTGCGCAAGCTCTTTCATTCTGACTGCGCCGTTCTGGCTCTGCAGCGCAAGGATACTTTGGCGGTATTCCCGCATCAGGTCCCTCAACGATGTCCCCTGCTCGGAGAGCCGCCGTTGCAAGGTTCGCGGCGAAAGGCTGAGCTCCTGCGAAAGCCCGACGAGCGTGATGGGTTTGTGTCCCAGATAGATCCCGATCAATGATCGCACATGATCGACGGTCGAGTCCGATTGCAACAACTTGCCGCTCAGATCCGCGATATGGCGCTCCAGGACCGCCGCCAGATCGGGCTGCTCCTGCCGGTAGACACGGCGGGCGTCTTCTGCCGAAACCACGATGCGATTGGCGGACTCGCCGAATTTTAAGGGCGCCCGGAAAATCCGCTGCAAGGTCGTCGGATCGCGAGGCGCCCGATGTTCAAAATGGACTTCGACGGGTCTCCATCCGCGTGCGAAGCAGGCACGGACGAGCTGGCAGGACGCGGCCAGCGTGAACTCGCTGTCCTGCCGTCTCGGCCAGAGCCTGGGATCGTCGAGACGGTAGCTCCAGACCAGATTGCCGTCTTCCTGAAAGACACCGGAATTGGTGCCGCTCTGGACGGTGTTCACATATTTGGCCAATCGTTCGAAACCGGTGCGGATCGTGCTCGATATCGAAAAGAGCACGCCGATCGGGCCGATATCGCTCGGCTTGAACAGGGTTCCAAGCAATGCGCCGATCGTCGGATCTCCGACGATCGATGCCGCATCTTCGAAGATTGCCACATATCGGCTCATGGGGATCATGGCATAGGGATCGTCAAGCTGGCTGCGCAGAAGACCATGAAGGGCGAGTAAAACGTCTGCCTTGCCGGATTTCCGGTCGATTTGCTCGATGAGCGGCAGCAGCACAGAGGCACGAATTGAAGCAAATATCTGCGCGGGCGTGCCGGTTTGCTGGGCAGATGACATGTTTTTGTTCCCCGCTGCCAGTGGTGGCGCGAATTATCGATTCATTGGCATGAACTGCAATTTTGAGGCCAATCGGTCGCGGCTACCGTATTGATGAAAATCAAAAACAGGGGTTCTCATGACAACGCACACCACTTTGGGAAATCCTCCCGATCGCCTCGCGAAAAACTCCGTCGGCCTTGCCCATATTGTCTTCTTCGTCATGGCGGCAGCAGCGCCGCTCACCGCCGTGGTCGGCGCGACGCCCGCCGCTTTCGCTTTCGGCAATGGACCCGGTGTACCGGGTGCCTTCGTCCTTGCGGGGATCCTGTATCTCATCTTCTCGGTCGGCTTCACGGCGATGAGCCGGCATGTCGGCGGGACGGGGGCCTTCTACACCTACATCACGCAGGGTATCGGCAAGCCGGCCGGTGTCGGCGGTGCGCTGATGGCGCTTCTGACCTACTCGTCGGTACAGATCGCCATCTACGGGTTGTTCGGCGTCTTCATGAGCGGCGCCGTGGCATCGATCGTGGCGCTTCCGTGGTGGGCTTGGTCCTTTGCCGCACTCGTGGCCGTCCATCTTTGCGGCCAGCGAAACATTGCCTTTTCAGGCACGATCCTTGGTATCTGCATGCTAGCTGAGGTCGCTATCCTTCTGCTTCTCGACATCGGCATTGTGCTGACCGGCGGCGGGCCGGAAGCTTTCAACCTCTCCTCCTTCAGCCCGGCCACCGTATTTTCGCCGGGCCTCGGCGTCGCGCTCGTCTTTGTGGTCGGCTCCTTCATCGGTTTCGAGGCCACTGCCATCTTCGGAGAGGAGGCGGAAGACCCGGAAAAGACGATCCCGCGCGCAACCTATGCCGCCGTTTTGCTGATCACCGTCTTCTACGCGCTGTCGACCTGGGCCATCGTGCAGTTCTATGGCCCTTCGAAGGTGCAGGCGACTGCCGGCAGCGGCTTGGAAACCTTCTATTTCGTCGCCTCCGACGCGGTCCTCGGACAATGGTCGTCGCAGGTGATGAATATCCTGCTGATCACCAGCCTCTTTGCCTGCATCCTGTCCTTCCACAACACGCTGAACCGGTATTTCTACGCGCTTGGACGCGAAGGGCTCGTCGTCAGGGCTTTGGGCAAGGTCCATCCGGTCCACGGTTCGCCCTATATCGCGGGTGCCATCCAGAGCGCCATTGCCGCCCTCGCGCTTATCTGCTTCATCGCAGCCGGTGCCGATCCCTATACGGTCGTCTTTTCCTGGATGTCCGCTCTGGCCGTCCTCGGGATCCTGGCAGTCCAGGCCCTCGTCTGCGTTGCAATCGTTCTGTTCTTCCGGGGATTGCCGCATCGCTATGGTCTATGGACCACGGTGGTGGCACCGGTCCTGGCGCTGCTCGGTATCATCGGCTCGATCGTCCTCGTCATCATCAACCTGCCGCTCCTGTCGGGATCGGAAAGCGTGATCGTGAAATCCTTCCCGCTGCTGATCGTGCTGACCGGCCTGATCGGGGCCGCTTTTGCGGTGCGCATCAGGACTGTAAAGCCTGAACTCTATGCTTCGCTCGGGAAGGCATTCGAATGACGAGACTTCAACCTTTGACCCTCGTCGACCGGATGTCGCTGATCACCTTGATGGCTTTGACCATCGCCACAATCCTGGTGGCGGCAGAAGCACACGCATTTTGTTCTGTCTTCTGCATCCATGGTGATCGCACGCCCGAAATGGACATCTGCGTCGGCCGCTGACGCTGAGCCCCGCAGTGCGCAGCCGGATGCGCACTGTGCACCACCCAAAGCACATTAAGGACTGACAATGGACGCCGTTGTAGAAACGCTTGCCTATCCGCTCGACCCGTTGAGCCTGACCGAGATCTCGGAAGCCGTCGCAATTCTGAAGGACGAAAGGCAACCGCCGCGATCGATCCGCTTCCCGATCATTCGCCTGGAGGAGCCGACCAAATCCGACATGGCCATGCATCGCGAAGGAAAGAAGCTTCCCCGGCTGGCATTTGTCCTGTCGCTGGATTCCAGTTCGGGCGAGGTTCATGAATCGATCGTCGACCTGTCGAACAAAACTGTCGTGGAGCACAAGAGGCTGCCGCTTGAATCAGCGCCTTACGGGCAGCCACCTGTCATGCTTTGCGAGTTCGAGACAGTCGAGGCCACAGTCAAATCGGACCCGCGCTGGATTGCTGCGGTCAAGAAGCGCGGTATCACCGAGGAAGATATTCCGCTCGTCCAGATCGACCCGTTTTCCTCTGGCTTTTTCGGACGCGAATTCGAGAAGGGCGCCCGCATCGTTCGCGCCGTCTCCTATTGGCGCGAGGATATCCGCGACAATGGCTACGCCCATCCGATCGAAGGGGTCGTTGCCGTTGTCGACCTGATCAGCAATCAGGTAGTCGATCTCGTCGACGACGAGACCATCATTCCAGTGCCGAAGAAAAAACGGAACTACGGACAGGAGTCCTTTCCCGATGTCCGCCAGGATGTAAAGCCGCTCAACATCGTGCAGCCGCAGGGTCCGAGCTTCTCGGTGGATGGCTGGACGGTGCAATGGCAGGACTGGTCGTTTCGTGTCGGTTTTACGCCTCGCGAAGGTCTCGTCCTGCATGAGCTCGGGATTAAAAATGGCGGCAAGCTTCGTCCCGTGATCTTCCGTGCCTCGGTGACCGAAATGGTCGTGCCCTATGCCGATCCGACCGCCAACCACTATTGGAAGAGCGCTTTCGACGCCGGAGAATATGGGCTGGGGCGGCTCGCCAACAGCCTTGAGCTCGGCTGCGATTGCCTTGGCCAGATACACTATTTCGATATCCCGTCGGCGGATGATTTCGGCCAGCCGGTGATGATGAAGAACGCCGTTTGCATGCATGAGGAAGATTTTGGGATCCTCTGGAAGCACTACGAGTTCAGAAACGGCATTTTTGAAGTGAGGAGATCGCGCCGTCTCGTCATCTCCTTCTTCGCGACGGTCGGCAATTATGACTATGGCTTCTACTGGTATCTCTATCAGGATGGCACCATCCAGCTCGAGGCAAAGCTGACCGGCATTATCCAGACCGCGGCTGTGGCAGGCGGCCAGAAATATGCCTGGGGTGGAATGGTCGACGACAATCTCGGCGGCCCGACCCACCAGCATTTCTTCAATGCGCGCCTGCACATGGATATCGATGGCGGCGGGAACACCGTCAGCGAACACGAGTTCCAGCCACGCCCATGGGGCGAGGACAATCCCTACGGTAATGTCTTCGATACGAAGACGAGAATTTTGAAACGGGAACTCGATAGTCCCGCCGTCGCCAATGGCGAGACCGGCAGGTATTGGAAGGTCCAGAACCCCAACGAGCATAATTCCGTGGGCAATGCGCCCGGCTATAAAATGGTGGTCATGCCAAGTCCCCTGATGCTCGCCCAGGAGGGGTCGACCGTTGCTCAGCGTGGCGGCTTCGCCAAGAAGCACATCTGGGTGACGGCTTTCGACGCGAAGGAAAAATATGCGTCGGGCGACTATCCGAATGTGCATGCAGGTGGAGACGGGCTGCCGAAATATGTCGAGAACAACCGGAATATCGAAAACGCCGATATCGTGCTCTGGCATTCCTTCGGGCATACGCATGTCTGCAAACCGGAGGATTTTCCGATCATGCCGGTGGAATATGCAGGCTTTACCCTGAAGCCCAATGGCTTCTTCGACAGCAATATCGCCATGAACCTCCCCGCTGCCCGCAACGAGCACAGCCGTGACAACCACGGCTCGGCCGCCTCCGATCAGGGGGACAAGGCCAGCGGCAGTTGCTGCGGACATTGACGGGATCATCGCATGCAGCATTGGGCGGCTGTAAAGGTCGCCCCTTATCTGCAGGCTACCCTTAGCTCTCGGTAATGCGCCGATCCTCGTCGGAGCCGACAGAGAGCTGCTTCCAGTCGAGATCTTCCTGCAATTCGAGATATTGCGTCGGCCCGATCTTGTTCTTATCGCGCAGCTCTTCGAGGCGTTGGCGCTGGGCGATCACGGCGGCGATCGTCAGCTTGCGGCGGCGCACGAGCGGCGAGGCCTCGCCGGCGTCAGAGGGCACCGTCCAGTGATCCCTGCAGATCGTCCGGATGGCCTCAGCCTCGGCGCCACCTTCCTTCTCGAGCCGGTCAAATGCAGCTTCGGCAAGCGAGCGCCTTGCGGCTTCCAGTTCGTCGTGAACTTGCGCCTGCCGCCCGAGTTTCAGGAAATGGATCATCGGGGCGAGCGTTGCCCCCTGGATGACGAGCGTTGCCAGCACCACGGCAAAGGCTGTCAGCACGACGAGATCCCGCTCCGGAAAGTCGGCGGGCAGGGCAAAGGCGGTGGCGAGCGTGACGAGGCCGCGCATGCCGGACCAGCCGACCAGGAAGGTCTCCCCGTGCCTGAAGGGGGCTAGCATTTTGCCGCGTCGGTGGCGCGAAATGACGAAGGCATGCAACAGGAAGGCCATTGCCAGGCGCGTCAGGATGACGCCGACCACGACGATGGCGGCAAAGCCCAGTGACCGCTCGAGCGCGTCGGCCGACATGGATTCCAGGATGCTGCGCGCCTGAAGCCCCATGAGCAGGAAGGCGACGACGTTCAGCAGGAAGACGACGGTCGTCCACACGGCAAAGGAATGCACCCGCATGCGCGGAGAATCGTCGACCGTCGAAAGCGTGGCGATCGTCATGGCGCTCGCAACCGTCGCAAGCACGGCCGAAAGATGCAGATGCTCGGCGATCAGCCAGGTCGAAAAGGCATAAACGAACTGCAGCAACGTGCCGCCGACCGTATTTTCGGTAATCGGTCGGAGCCGCGAAACGAAAAAGCCGAAGGCGATGCCGAGGAGAATGCCGCCGGGTGCGGCAAAGCCAATCTGGAGCGCTGTCGCTCCGTCGAGGCCGCCGCGTGCCTGGACCGTGAGTGCTGCTCCAAACAGCAACAGCGCCGTTGCATCGTTAAACAGGCTTTCGCCCTTGAGAAGTGCATCGACACGACGGTCCACCGGCAGATTGGAAAGCACGGCGGTCGCCGCCGCAGCATCGGGCGGAGCAACGATGGCGCCGAGCGTCACCGCAACCGCAATCGGCAACCCGACCGTCAGCATGCTTATCGACACCACCACGCCCGTCGTCACCAGAACGGCAATGACAGCATAGAAGATCAGCGGCAGCAGCATGCGCCGCGCAGCCCCCATCGGGAAATCATAGGCGGAATCGACAAGCACCGGCGCGATGAACAGGGCAAGCGCCGTCGGCGGGTCAATCGGGATGACAGGCGCACCGGGCAGCATCGCCACGCCGACGCCGGCAGCGGCCAGAATGCCGGGATAGGGCAGGTGCATGCGCCGGGTGATCTGCAGGAGCAGGATGGCGACGGCCAGCAGGGCAACGAGGGTTTCGAAGAAGGTCATGTCGGCATAGTAGCAGGCTTTCGGGCGCATTGAAGCGGGTGCGGCTCCGATGTAAAGCTTAACCCTATCAAGGTGATGACGAAGCGCGGAGCGAAACGGTGACGATAGACTACGACGTGGCTGTTATCGGCGCCGGCGCAGCGGGCATTGCTGCGGCACGAAGGCTCATCGATGGAGGACGCTCGGTCATCATCCTCGAAGCCAGCAACCGGGTCGGCGGCCGGGCCTGGACGGTCGAGCTTTCCGGCATGCCGCTCGATATGGGCTGCGGCTGGCTGCATTCGGCCGAGCGCAATCCCCTTGTCGCGATCGGCCGCGAGGCAGGCTTTACGATCGAGCGCGGACCGACGGCCTGGCAGAACCAATGGCGTGATCTCGGTTTCTTGCCCGAAGAACGTGCGGCTGCTGCCGCTGCCTGGGAGGCGCTTGAAAAGCGGCTGCGGGCCAATCCGCCGGCAAGCGACAGGGCCTCAGATGCGCTGGAGCCGGATGGTGAGTGGAATGCCTATTGCCAGTCGCTCAGCGGCTATCTGAACGGCGCGCCGCTGGAGCGGCTGTCGGTTGCCGACTTCCTTGCCTATGACAATGCCGCAACCGATGCCAATTGGCGGGTGCATGAAGGCTATGGAAGCCTGATTGGCGCTGCCGTTCCCGATGTGACCCTGCGCCTGTCGACGCCGGTGCGCCGTATCGCGCTGACCGCTGAGGGTGTCCGGCTTGAAACCGATCGCGGTCCGGTCACGGCAGGTGCGGCAATCATCACGGTCTCGACCAATGTTCTCGCCCGCGGCATTATCGCCTTTGACCCTGAGGCCGATGATCACCTGCACGCCGCAGCGCAACTGCCGCTCGGCCTTGCCGACAAACTGTTCATGGAGCTTCACGGCAATCATGGCCTCGAGCCGGAAACCCATCTGCTCGGCGATGCCAGGAACGACGAGACCGGCAGCTATTATATCCGGCCGCTCGGACGCCCAGTCGTCGAAGGCTTCTTCGGCGGCAAGGGCGCCGTCGTCATCGAACAGGCTGGCCTGCTCGATGCCTTCGCCTTCGCGCTTGACCAGCTGTCATCGCTCTTGGGGAACAACATCCGCCGCCACCTGCGGCCGCTCGCAGCCTCGTCCTGGTGCCACACGGATTGGGTTCGCGGCTCCTACAGCCATGCGCTGCCCGGCCATGCCGGCGCCCGCACTGTCCTTGCCCGACCGGTTGGCGACCGGCTGTTCTTCGCCGGTGAGGCGACGCATCAATCGGACTTCTCGACGGCACACGGGGCTTGGGAGAGCGGGTTGCGGGCCGCCGAGATGATGGACAGCGCCGGCTAAAGGCTGTTTGGCAAAGTCAAATATACCCACGCTTTGGCCGACGCCTAAAGTGTGATCTAGTTTTCCCTACTTTCGAATTGCTGCCCAGCATAAAGGATGCGCAAGACAACAACCTCTGTCGGTCCAACGACGAATGCCACGCTTACGCGTCGCTCAAAACCGACGACGCGCAAACCCGGCCGGACATGATCACGAATGCTGCCCCGTTCAGGAAATGTCTCAAACCCATCCATAAAGGCCTTGATGCGGGCCACGTAATTGCGGGCGACGGCAGCAGATGCGGATTTTTGCGGACGAAACCCTAGATACGCGCCAAGTCCAACTCCGCCTCTTCGGTGAGGCGGACCTGATAACGCTCCATCAATCTTCTTCTCGGTCGATTTCGTCCATTCGCGCTTCCAGGCGCTTCCAGGCTTCGTCGATGGGCAGGGCTTTTGTGGGGTCGGCCTTGTGGGCATCGTAGGTGGCTGCAACTTCTGTGCGCAGCCAGTGCTCGACAGCGTTTTCGCGTTCCTGCAAAGCGCGCAGCCCTTCGCGGATGACTTCACTCTCTGAGACGTAATCACCGTTTGCCACCCGCTGCTTGACGAGATTGGCCATTTCCACGGGCAGTGTGATGCTTAGCTGTTGCGTTGAACGCACGGCTTGCACTCCTGTCTTTTCGCGCCCTTTATATCACGCGATAGGATAGAATCCTACTTTCTCCTGACAAGGCTATTCTTGGATAAGTCCCGACCAATTTAAAGCAGCCATCCGTCCAATTTAAAATATGGTCGCCTTGGCAACCTTCATCACGCTACTGCTGAGAGAGCCAGACGACACACCGATTACGGTTAGTCCTGGCCCTCTCAGCTATTGCCGTTCCAGGAATCGGCCAGACGGTCAGGCGATCCTGTCGCCCTACTGCAGCGTTCGACCCTGGAGCTGTCCCGCGGCGAAGTCCGGCACGGCAGCGGCCGCTCCAGCGCCTTCAAGGCCGGTCGCGACGACCGAGACACGGAACCTGCCGTCGAGGCTGCGGTCGAAGATCGCTCCGACGACGATTTCGGCATCGTCCTGTACTTCGTCGCGAATGCGACTTGCAGCCTCGTCGACTTCGAACAGCGTCATGTCGGAACCGCCGGAAATCGAGATCAGCACGCCCTTGGCACCCTTCATGGAGATATCGTCGAGCAGCGGGTTGGCGATGGCAGCTTCCGCCGCTTTCATCGCGCGGGCCTCGCCCTCAGCCTCGCCCGTACCCATCATCGCCCGGCCCATGCCGCGCATGACGGACTTCACATCGGCGAAGTCAAGATTGATCAGACCTTCCTTGACGATGAGATCGGTGATGCAGCCAACACCGGCATAAAGCACGCGATCCGCCGTCATAAAGGCATCGGCGAAGGTGGTCTTGGCGTCCGCAATGCGGAAAAGATTCTGGTTCGGAATGACGATGACGGTATCGGCCGCCTGGCGCAGCGCCTCGATGCCGGCTTCGGCCATCTTCATGCGGCGGTTGCCTTCAAAGGTGAAGGGCTTGGTGACGACGCCGACCGTGAGGATGCCGGCCGAGCGGGCTGCATGCGCGATGACGGGAGCCGCACCGGTGCCGGTGCCGCCACCCATGCCGGCAGTGACGAAACACATATGCGAGCCGCTCAGGTGATCCATGATCTCGTCGAGCGATTCTTCGGCAGCGGCGCGCCCGACCTCCGGCAGGGAGCCGGCGCCGAGACCCTCGGTGACATGCGCACCGAGCTGGATGCGGCGCGATGCCTTGGAGGTTGCCAGCACCTGGGCATCCGTATTGGCGGCGATGAAGTCGACACCCGCCAGTTTTTCGGCGATCATGTTGTTGATCGCGTTTCCGCCGCCACCACCGACGCCAATCACCGTAATCTGCGGCCGTAGTCCCGTAATGCCGCTCTTGGCGTCTGTCATCGAACTCTCCTTTTGTCCCTCGTGCGTGCTCCGCCCGTCGCGGTCCGCGAATCGCACGTCACATTAAGCATGCAACAAGGCAGAGGCGGGGCGGGCTTTGCAATATCCAAAGGGATTTCAGCACTCGATCATATTCAAAAGATCGCACGGTGAGATTACCCATCAAGGATGGCACCAGCAGCGATTGCTTTGCCTCGAACCGAAGTTTCGCTAAAGATGAAAGCGAAACGAAGGGAGGTCGCGCATGTTTCTGTCGGATCGTCAGGGGAAGATCGTCGCGCTTGCGAAAACGTCGGGCCGGGTGCTGGTCGATGATCTGGCAACGCAGTTTGCCGTGACACCGCAAACGATCCGCAAGGATCTGAACGATCTTTGCGATGCGCAGCTCCTGACGCGTATTCACGGCGGCGCAACCTTCCCGCGCGGCACGGAAAACGTCCGTTACGACGCAAGGCGCCAGATCGCCGCGAGCGAAAAACAGGCGATCGGCATTGCCGCGGCCGATCTCATTCCCAACAACAGTTCGCTCTTCATCAATATCGGCACGACGACGGAAGCCGTGGGCGAAGCGCTCTCCGATCATCACGAGTTGATGGTGATCACCAATAATATCAATGTTGCCAATAGATTACGGCTGATCGACCATATCGAGGTAGTGATTGCGGGCGGTGTGGTGCGCCAGTCCGATGGCGGCATCGTCGGCGAGGCGGCCGTCGATTTCATCCGGCAGTTCAAGGTCGACTATGCCGTGATCGGGGCGTCGGCGATCGATCCGGATGGTGCGCTTCTCGATTACGATTTTCGCGAGGTGAAGGTAGCGCAAGCGATCATCGCCAATGCCAGGCACGTCATTCTGGTTGCTGACTCGACCAAGTTCGAGCGTACCGCGCCGGTGCGGATCGGCCAGATTTCGCAGGTCCACACCTTCATCACCGACCAATGCGATTCGCCTTCCATCCGCAATATCTGTCAGCAGAGCGGCGTCGTTCTGATCGAAGCGGCGAAAGCAAACCGCTGATTTTCGCGGCGGAAAACATTCGTTTGACATTCGAAAAATTTTCGATTTAATCATCCTTACTTTCGTAATGGTTTGGGGAGAATCGTTGCGCTGTCCTGGTGCAACGAGGGGGAACATGGGCCGTATCCACGATATTTTCGTCATTGGGGGCGGGATCAACGGCTGCGGCATTGCGCGCGATGCGGTTGGCCGTGGTTATACGGTCGCGCTTGCCGAGATGAACGATTTCGCCTCCGGCACCTCCTCGGGTGCCACCAAGCTCATCCATGGCGGATTGCGGTATCTCGAACATTACGAGTTCCGCCTGGTGCGCGAATCGCTGATGGAGCGCGAGATCTTATGGGCCATGGCCCCGCACATCATCTGGCCGCTGCGCTTCGTGCTGCCCTACCACCGGGGAGGCATCCGACCCGCCTGGATGATCCGCCTCGGCCTGTTCCTCTACGACCATCTCGGCGGCCGCAAGCTCTTGCCGCCGACGGCGGTCTTGAACATGCGCAGCGATCCGGCCGCCAAGCCGCTGAAGGCGCTCTTCACCAAAGCCTTCGAATATTCCGACGGCTGGGTCGACGATGCCCGCATGGTGGTGCTGAATGCCCGCGATGCCGCCGACAAGGGGGCGCTGATCATGCCGCGCACCAAGGTGGTGTCGGCCAGGCAAGAGAAGGGTGGCCAGCAAGGTGGCATCTGGACGATCGAGACGATCAACACGGTGACGGGCACGAGCGAGCGGCATCAGGCCCGCATGCTGATCAATGCCGCCGGCCCCTGGGTCGACCATGTCATCCGCTCCGCCTTCGGCCATAACGAGGCCCACCATGTGCGCCTCGTGCAGGGCAGCCACATCATCGTCAGGAAGAAGTTCGAGGACCCGCGCGCCTATTTCTTCCAGAACCCCGACAACCGCATCATCTTCGCCATCCCCTACGAGACCGACTTCACCCTGATCGGCACCACCGACCGCGACTACACCGCCGATCCGAAGGACGTGAAGATTTCCGAGGAGGAGACGCTCTATCTCTGCAACGCGGCCTCGGAATATTTCAAAGAGCCGGTGAGACCCGAGGATATCGTCTGGACCTATTCGGCGGTGAGGCCGCTCTTCGACGACGGGGCCTCCAAGGCGCAGGAAGCGACGCGCGATTATGTCTTGAAGGTCGAGGGCAAGGCGGGCGAGGCACCGTTGCTCAATGTCTTCGGCGGCAAGCTCACCACCTACCGGCGTCTGTCGGAACATGCGCTGGAGAAGATCGGCGCGGCGATCGGCGTCAAGGGCAGGCCGTGGACGGCGGGCAGCCATCTGCCGGGCGGTGATTTCCCGGTGCAGGGTTATGAGGCCGAAGTCAGCAAGCTGAAGAGCCGCTATCCGTTCCTGACCGATGCCCATGCCCGCCGGCTCATACGCCGCTATGGCACCAGGGCAACCGTCCTTCTCGGCAGCGCCCAGAAGATCGAGGACCTCGGCAGGCTCTTCGGTGCCGATCTCTATGAGGCCGAGGTCGAATATCTCGTCCAATATGAATGGGCCAGGCACGCGCAAGACGTGCTCTGGCGAAGAACAAAGGATGGCCTGCGTCTTTCGAAAGAGCAGGTGAGATTACTGGAGGAGTACATGGCTGCCATGCCGGCGAAGATGGCCGGATAAGGTGGCGTGTGGTCCCCGTTGCGAGGAGGCACGGGAATAGGAATGCTGGAGCTGCGAAACGCCGCCAAAATGGTGGGCGCGGACTATCACATCTATCCGACCGATCTGGTTCTCGAGCGGGGCACGCTGAATGTCCTGCTGGGGCCAACCCTGTCGGGCAAGACGTCGCTGATGCGTCTGATGGCGGGGCTCGACCGGCCGACCGAAGGTTCCGTGCATTTCGACGGCGCCGATGTCACCGGCATGCCGGTACAGAAGCGCAACGTTGCCATGGTCTACCAGCAGTTCATCAACTATCCGGCATTGAGCGTCTATGAGAACATCGCCTCGCCGATGCGCATTTCCGGCAAGGATGGCGCCACGGTCGACCGCGACGTGCGCAAGGCGGCCGAACTCCTGAAACTGACGCCTTATCTCGATCGCACGCCGCTCAATCTCTCCGGCGGCCAGCAGCAGCGCACCGCCCTTGCGCGCGCCCTTGTCAAGAATGCCAGCCTCGTGCTGATGGATGAGCCGCTTGCCAATCTCGACTACAAGCTGCGCGAGGAATTGCGCGAGGAACTGCCGAAGATCTTTGCCCAGTCGGGTGCGATCTTCGTTTACGCCACCACCGAACCATCAGAAGCGCTGCTGCTCGGTGGCAATACGGCGACGCTGAACGCTGGCCGGGTCACGCAGTTCGGGCCTACGATCGAGGTCTATCGCCGGCCTGTCGATCTGGCCACCGCCGGCATCTTTGCGGATCCGCCGCTGAATGCCATCGAGGTCACCAAATCAGGTCATGTCTTTGTGCGTCCAGGCGGGGGCTCGCTTCCGGTCCCCCCGCATCTCGCCGTGGTGCCGGACGGGCCTGTCACCATCGCCTTTCATCCGCACCATCTTGGCCTTACGCCGCAGACCGGCGATGCGGCCCGCCTGCAGGCGCGCACGCTGGTCTCCGAAATCACCGGTTCGGAGAGCTTCGTTCATCTGGACTATGACGGCGTGCGCTGGGTGATGCTGGCGCACGGCATTCACGACATCGATCCGGACATGGACATCGAGGCCTTTCTCGACATGCGCCACCTGATGGCCTTCGGCACCGACGGGCGCGCCATCGCCACGGTCGCAAAGGTTTAGGAGAGCACAATGGCACGCATCACGCTCGACCATATCCGTCACGCCTACGGCGCCAATCCGAAGACGGAAAAAGATTATTCACTGAAGGAAGTCGACCACGAGTGGAACGATGGCGGCGCCTATGCGCTTCTCGGTCCCTCCGGCTGCGGCAAGACCACGCTGCTCAATATCATCTCGGGCCTGCTGCAGCCGTCGCATGGCCGCATCCTGTTCGACGGCAAGGATGTGACCGACCTTTCGACCCAAAGCCGTAACATCGCGCAGGTCTTCCAGTTTCCGGTCATCTACGATACGATGACGGTCTACGACAATCTCGCCTTTCCGCTGCGCAACCGCGGCGTGGCCGAGGCGGATGTCGACCGGCGCGTTCGCGATATTCTCGAGATGATCGACCTCGCCGGCTGGGCGCGACGCAAGGCGCAGGGGCTGACGGCCGACCAGAAGCAGAAGATCTCGCTTGGGCGCGGGCTGGTGCGCAACGACGTCAATGCCATCCTCTTCGACGAGCCGCTGACCGTCATCGATCCGCATATGAAATGGGTGCTGCGCTCGCAGCTGAAACGGCTGCACAAGCAGTTCGGCTTCACCATGGTCTATGTCACCCATGACCAGACCGAAGCGCTGACCTTCGCCGAGAAGGTCGTCGTCATGTATGACGGCCAGATCGTCCAGATCGGCACGCCGGCCGAACTTTTCGAACGGCCAAGCCACACCTTCGTCGGCTATTTCATCGGCTCGCCCGGCATGAACGTCATGCCGGCAAAGATCAACGGCAGCACCGTCAGGGTTGGGGACGAGACGCTGACGCTCGATTATGCGCCGAAGACCGAGGGCGCGGCCAAGACCGAGCTCGGCATCCGGCCGGAATTCATCCGTCTCGGACGGGAAGGCATGCCTGTCTCGGTGAGCAAGGTCGAGGATATCGGCCGGCAGAAGATCGTGCGTGCCCGTTTCGCCGGCCAGCCGATTGCAATCGTCGTGCCTGAGGATGGCGAAATCCCTGATGACGCCCGCGTCAGCTTTGATCCCGCGGCCATCAGCATTTACGCCGACAGCTGGCGCGTCGGCAGGGAGGCCTGACCATGCAGAAGACGTGGAACAACAAAGCCTGGTTTCTGGTCTTGCCGGTGCTGCTGCTCGTGGCGTTTTCGGCCGTCATCCCGCTGATGACCGTCGTCAACTATTCGGTGCAGGATACATTCGGCAATAACGAGTTCTTCTGGGCCGGCACCGACTGGTTCGTCCAGACCCTGCATTCCGACCGGTTCTGGGAAGCATTGCAGCGCAACCTGCTCTTCTCCTTCATCATTCTGGCGCTGCAGATTCCGCTCGGCATCTTCATCGCGCTCAACATGCCGAAATCAGGCCCGGGCGTTCCCGTCTGCCTGGTGCTGATGGCGCTGCCGCTGCTCATTCCGTGGAATGTCGTCGGCACGATCTGGCAGGTTTTCGGCCGAGTCGATATCGGCCTGCTCGGCCATACGCTGGAAGCGATCGGCCTCGACT
>Ga0209758_1001667_pt1 | contig 25113 bp, 18 predicted proteins | sample AraplaMF_Col_mMF_FD_184258 | JGI IMG/M metagenome (GOLD analysis project Ga0209758, IMG submission 184258) | Arabidopsis root microbial communities from the University of North Carolina, USA - plate scrape MF_Col_mMF (SPAdes) (version 2) | ecosystem: Host-associated > Plants > Roots > Endosphere...
AACAGGCTAAAGTGGGCTGGTTGCCTACCTTAAATGTTCAGGCCAATGCCAGCACCAGTTATCCTTCCAAGAACAGCTTGAACGGGATCAGCCTTAGCAGCTTCCTGAAAACTGATCACATTGAGGATTATAACCTGGTGGCCAATCTTTCCTGGGAAATAGATGTGTGGGGTAAGATCAAGCGCCAGAAGGAAGCGGCCCTGGCCGACTACCTGAACAGCTTTGAAGGCGCCCGCGCCGTGCAGACACAGCTGGTGGCCGATGTTGCCAACAGCTATTATAACCTGCTTATGCTGGACGAACAGCTGCAAATCGCCAAATACAATGTATCCCTCAGCGACTCCATCGTACAGATGATGCGCCTGCAGAAAACAGCAGGAGATGTAACAGAACTGGCGGTTAACCAGGCTATCTCCCAGCAGCAGACGGCTGCCTTGCTGGTGCCCCAGCTGGAACAGGGTATCGCCATCCAGGAGAATGCCCTCAGGATCCTGGCAGGCCAGGCGCCGGCTACACTGCCCCGCAGTGGCAAGCTGGAAGAGGTGGCTATGTGGGATCAGCTGTCTGCCGGTGTTCCTGCAGACCTGATCAGCAAACGCCCGGATGTAAGGGCTGCAGAGGCGCAGCTGGTTTCTGCCAACGCCCTGGTAGGCGCAGCGCAGGCCAATATGTATCCTGCACTGACTTTGACCGCTTCCGGTGGACTGAACTCTTATAAAGCCGCCAAGTGGTTTGATATCAACTCACTGACCGGTAGCGTGCTGGGAGGCATCACACAGCCTGTATTCCAGCGCCGTCAGCTGAAAACTCAACTGGAAGTAGCAAAGATCCAGCGTGACCAGGCTGAGATCCGTTTCCGTCAGCAGGCCCTGAACGCCATTGGCGAGGTATCTAATGCCCTGGTAAAACTGGATAAGCTGCAAACACAACGCCAGATAGCTACTGACCAGGTACAAACCCTGGGTACAGCAGTAGGACAGGCCCGCCTGCTTTTTGGCAGCGGTCTGGCCAACTACCTGGAAGTGATCACAGCCCAGAGTAATGCCCTGCAGGCACAGCTCTCCCGCGCAGATATCGTGCGTCAGCAGCTGAGCGCTTCCGTTGAGCTATACCGCTCACTGGGTGGTGGCTGGAAATAATATCATCAGCACACTGATTGATTATAAGCTGATTCAATAGAAAGGAACTTATTCGCTAGATTGGTAAAAGATAAAGAGCACATTGGCTTTGAATGAGACGCCGCACTTTTGTGCGGCGTTTTCTTTTTGTTACAGGGCGAAATCTGCCTGGTAATATTTAAATTGTCAGACAAACACCCTATATGAGAATACTGTACTTATGCCTTTTCTGCATGATACCCGGCTTGCTGCGGGCGCAGGAGATGACCTACACTGTTACCCCGGTCCTGGCAGACTCTCCTTATTTCCGGGTGGAGTTAACCTACAGCGGATTTAATGCTGATTCCCTGCAATTTTCCATGCCTGTCTGGACGCCCGGCTACTACCAGTTCATGGACTACGCCCTGGCGGTACGAAATATGCGGGCCAGCGATGCAAACGGCCAGGCGCTGAGCTGGAAGCAACAGGACGCGAACAGCTGGACAGTATACAAGACAGCCGCCTCCATTCATCTGCAATATGAAGTGCGTTCTACAAGGCCATTTGTGGCTGCAAATTTCCTCGATACAAACCGGGCATATATTTCTCCCGCGGGCATGTTCCTGCACCCGGAAAGCGGTATTAAACAGCGGGTTACGCTTACCATACAGCCGGCTTCCGGCTGGACCACCGTGGCTACCGGGCTTGAGCCGTTAAAGGACCGTGCATATACCTATACCGCTCCTGACTTCGATGTGCTCTATGACAGCCCCATCCTGATGGGAAAGCTGGAAACATTCCCTTCTTTTGAAGTACAGGGCAAGCCCCACTATTTTATCAGCTACCATCCCCGGGAGTTTGACAGGCAGGCGTTTATGAATGACCTGCAAAAGATCGTCAGCACCGCTGCGGGCATCATCGGCGACATTCCCTATGATCATTATACCTTCCTGGGCCTTGGTCCCGGTGGAGGAGGCATAGAGCATTTGAATTCTACTTCCGTTTCCTTTACGGGCAGCAATTTGAGTAACCCGAAAGGTAAGATCGGAACTTATAGTTTTCTTGCCCATGAATATTTTCATCATTACAACGTAAAGCGTATCCGTCCGATAGAGCTGGGACCTTTTGACTATGACAATGGCAGTAAGACCAGGTTGTTATGGATATCCGAAGGGTTTACCGTTTACTACGAATATATTATTCTTCGCCGTGCAGGCCTCAATACAAGCGAAGATGTGTTTCACGGATTGCAGGAGAATATGAAGGCTTATGAATCCAAGCCGGGACACCTGCTGCAGTCTGTTGCAGACGCCAGCTATTATACCTGGAGAGACGGGCCTTTTGGAGGTGGTGACAGCACGATTTCTTATTATGACAAAGGCCCGGTGCTGGGCGCTATGCTGGATCTGAAGATCCGGCATGAAACCAAGAACAAGCGTTCCCTGGATGATGTGATGCGGGCGCTGTACAGGGAATATTATCAGCAAAAGGGGAGGGGTTTTACGGAGGCGGAGTTCAAAGCACTGGCAGAACGTATAGCAGGTGTTTCGCTGGAGGAGTTTTTCGTGTATGTTAATACGGTGAAGGCGCCGGATTACCGGAAGTATTTTGGTTACGCGGGTTTGGATGTTGCTGTTGAGGATGGGAGCTTTGCGATCAGCCGGAGAAAGGTGATGAATGCGTTACAGGAAAGTATTTTGAAAGATTGGCTGAGATAAAGGACGGAACTGGAAAAATAAATTACCATGAGCGCTGCTACCTGTTAAGGGTGTGGAAATGACAATTATTTTGTAAAAAGGTACAATTGACCGTATTTTTATTATATTTGTTTATATGACAATTATTCCACGGGTCATAAAACGATAGTTGGGACTATACTAAAAGTTAGCGTTATGATACCTTTTTCTTATCCCTTTATATTCGGTCTACGGTGAACATGTACGATGATAGTGAACTCGTTATCCGGCTTCATAAAGATGACGTAAGGGCTTTTGATTTGCTGTATAGTAAATACTACCGGGCGCTCTACGCTTTTATCCTGAAGTACCTTAAGCTGCCGCAATTGTCAGAGGATATTCTCCAGGAAGTGTTTTTAAAGGTGTGGGAAGTCCGGAAGCAGATCATCCCGGAATGCTCTTTCCAGGCATACCTGTATAAAATTGCCCGCAACAGGGTATATAAAGAATTTAAAAAGATTGCAACAGAAGATGAGCACCTTCTTTTGCTGGCAGGGCAGATCGCGCAATCAACGGAAGAGCCGGAGGCGAAGGCCCGCTGGAACGAATACCAGCGCATCTTTGAGAACGCGGTGGAAAGGCTCCCCGCACAGCGGAGAAGAATTTTCAGGCTCTGCCGCCAGGAGGGAAGAAGTTATGAAGAAGTGGCCTCCGAACTGCATATTTCCCGCAATACCGTAAAGGAACACATGGTATTAGGTACAAAATTTATTAAAGAATTTATCTTTCAATACTACCGTATAGAGAGTTTATTTATCCTGCTCGCCGCCCTGGTACATTTAATCTGAAAAAAATTTTTATTCCGACCCACCCTCTCATCGCAAAAACGGATACTATATAATGGAAGTATGTTAAATCTTCCTTTACTATGCGCCCTGATGAGGATTATAAAAGAACGCTGTTAAGGCTTTACCTGGAGAACGGATGCACACCTGAGCAACTGGAAGAGGTGATGGAATGGCTCCGTACCAACGATGCCGACCGCGTTCTGCTGGCGCAAATGAGAGAGGATTTTGCTTCATCCCTGGATGCTTCGCCGGCCATGAGCGAAGAGCAATCTATCCGGCTTAGAAAGGAAATACTGCAAAAGATCAGCCCTGCTCCGGTGCTGGGAATAAGGCCGCGAAAATGGATGATGGCGGCTGCCGCTGCTGTGCTGGTTTGCCTGGCCACAGGGATCATGTATTATGCTGTTCCCCGGAAGACAGTTATTCCGGTTGCTTCATCCGCTTCAGAAATGGCTGCAGAGATCGGGCCGGCTGTCAATAAAGCGGTGCTTACGCTTGCAGATGGCTCTACCGTAACACTGGACGATGCGCAGAATGGAACACTGGCGCAGCAGGGAAATACACAGATCGTGAAGCTGGGTGCAAAGCTCAACTATAAAAACACAGGTAATGCAGGCGGCATGCTGCTGTATAATACGATTGTAACGCCTCGTGGCAGTCAGTACCAGCTGGAGCTGCCGGATGGCACAAAAGTATGGCTGAATGCATCTTCTTCCCTGAAATTTCCAACAGCTTTTAATGGAGACGAAAGAAGGGTAGAGATGACAGGAGAAGGCTATTTTGAAGTGGCTTCCATAAAGATGAAGAACGGCTTAAAAAAGCCATTTATTGTAAAGGCAGGCAGCGCTGAAGTAAAGGTGTTAGGTACTCATTTTAATATCATGGCCTACCAGGATGAACCGATTGCCAAAACTACGCTGCTGGAAGGAGCGGTCAGGGTCGTGAATGGAAAGGACAGCGTTGTGCTGAGTCCGGGTCAGCAATCGCAATTGACAAAAGAAGGAAATATGCGGGTTGTCTCAAATGTAAATACAGGAGAAGATCTCGCCTGGATGAATGGCTATTTCCTGTTTGAAGACGCCGACATAGGAACCGTAATGCGCCAGCTTTCAAGATGGTATGACGTAGATGTCGTTTACCAGTATAAAACAAATGAGCGTTTTAACGCACAGCCGTCAAGAAGTGCAAAGCTTTCAAATGTGCTCAAAGCACTGGAAATGACAGGCAAGATCCATTTCACCGTTGAAGGCAAAACCATCCAGGTAATGCCTTAATACACCCCGACCGAAACGTTATGTAAAAACTGATTCAAACCAAAATCTATGCGATTATTTGTTTCCAGCCGGTTGCTGCAACCGGCCCAGCAGAGCATTGTCAAAACTATTTTGATCAGAAAATTGATTACTGCATTTATTCTGCTCTTTTCATTGGCTGCTACCGCCAGGGGCTTTTCCCAGCAATTAAGTATCAGCGTGCGAAACGCTCCGCTCAGTGCCGTGTTCAAGGAGATCAGCAGGCAGACTGGCTATAGCTTTGTTTACACCACTGATATGCTTAAGAATACCAGGAATGTAAGCATCCAGGTCAATAACGCATCGCTGGAACAAACACTTGAACTATGTTTTAAGGACCAGCCGGTTACTTATGCCATTGTCGATAAGATGATCGCTGTAAGAGAAAAGACGCAGCGAAATATGATCAACGAGGTGGCGCCGCCCGTTGTGCTTAGCGGTAAGGTATTGACCCAGGAGGGGACACCGCTTCCGGGCGCCAGCATCAGAGAAAAGCAGGCAGCCAATAATACCAGCTCAGGAGAGGATGGAACATTCACCATTACCGTTCAGCAATTGCCTGTTACACTGGAATTCTCTTATATCGGTTATGCAAAGAAGGAAATTACCGTTCAGCGCGCGTCAGAGATCAGGGTTACATTGGTGCAGGCTGATGCCAACCTCACGGATGTGGTGGTGATCGGCTATGGTACCCAGCGAAAAGGCGATCTGACCAGTTCCATTGCCTCGGTAAAATCGGAGAATTTCGTGAAAGGCTCTGTGACCGATGCAGGTCAGCTCATCCAGGGAAAAGTAGCCGGTTTGTCTGTTATTTCTCCTAATGGCGACCCTACCGGTTCTACCCAGATATTGCTGAGAGGACAAACCTCGCTGATGGGAGCCAATCAGAACCCGCTGGTGCTGATCGACGGGATCCCGGGTGATTTAAGAACAGTGCCTCCGCAGGACATTGAATCGATGGATGTGCTGAAAGATGGCTCAGCAGCTGCCATTTACGGAACAAGAGGTACCAACGGCGTGATCATTATCACCACCAAGCGGGCCGGCGGCAATAACAGAACGGCGGTAGAATATAATACCTATGTGGGCACGCAGACGATTGCCCGGAAGTTGAACCTGTCAACTGCAGCCGATTTCAGGGCCCAGTTGGCAGCCGGTCAGCGTCATCTCGAAATGCCGGATTATAAAGAGAATACGGACTGGTTAAAACAGATCACCCGCAAGCCGCTTATCCAGTCGCACAACCTTACTTTCAGGGGAGGTAACAGCGGCACCAATTACCTCGTCAGCCTTACTTACAATGGAACGGAAGGCATGTTTAAAAAATCTTACAACCAGTTGTTTTCCGGCAGGGCAGATTTCAATCACTATATGTTTGATGACAAGCTGCGTATAAACCTGAATATCTTCAGCTCTTCTCGCCGGTATAATGGTTTTAACAGTAATATCTACAGGCAGTCTACCTGGCAGAACCCTACGGCTCCCGTTAAAAATCCGGATGGCACCTGGTTCCAGGAACTGACCAAGTTCGATTATGAGAACCCGGTATCAGACCTGATGGAAAGCGACGGGCGGACCAAAGAGCTTAATTCGAGATATAAGGGAAGCCTTACGTATACACCCCTTAAAGGGCTTAAGCTCAGCGCAGTATTTTCATATGCCAAAGTGCAGGATGAGGCAGGATATATGGAGACCAAGCAGCATGTAAGCACACTCCGGGACGGAAGGAACGGCTATGCCAGGATCAATGGAAGCGCTTCTACCGACAGGCTGATGGAACTGACAGCCGAATATGCAAGGTCCATCAACCGCCACAATTTTACCGTGCTGGGAGGCTATAGCTACCAGGAGAATGAATTTAACAACAACTCAACCGAAAACTGGAATTTTCCTACAGACCGGTTTGGCTGGGATAATATAGGACTTGGCCGTGCCATCAGCAGCGGCGATTACCAGGGGCTTATCAATAGCTTTAAGAGTGAAACAAACCTGATCGGCTTCTTTGGAAGGCTTACCTATAACTATGATCAGAAATATCTTTTAATGGCAAGCGTACGCAGAGAAGAGGCCAGCCAGTTGTGGGGGACCAGGAACCCCTGGGGTGTTTTCCCTGCCGTTTCAGCAGGATGGCGTATCAGCCGGGAGCCCTTTATGAAGGATCAGCACATCTTTAACGATCTGAAATTGAGGGCAGGTTATGGCGTTACGGGCTCTCAGCCTACAGATCTGTTCCGCGGTGTTGGCGTGATCGGTTACAGGGGTTTTGTTTATTCCAACGGAGAGTGGATACAGACACTTACTCCAACACAAAACGAAAACCCTGACCTGAAATGGGAAGAAAAACGCGAAACCAATATCGGGCTTGACTTTAGCATGTTTAACAGCCGTGTAAGCGGTACAGTGGATTATTACAACCGCCAGATCCATAACCTGCTGTTTCTCTATGATGTACCCAGCCCCCCGAATCTTTTTAACCAAACGCTTGCCAATGTTGGCGTAATGGAAAACAAGGGGATAGAAGTGATGCTGAACTTTGTGCCTGTTAAAGCAAAGAACTTCGAATGGAACACCAGCTTTAATTTCTCTACCAATACCAACAGGCTCGTAAGCCTTTCCAACGATATCTATAAAACATCTACGAACTATTTACAGGTAGGGGCCATCTTCCCGCCGATACAAACATTTTCGCACCTGCTTAAAGTAGGCGGTCCGGTAGGCGATTTTTATGGATTCAAAGTAGTGGGCGTCGGCGATGATCCCAGTGATGCCGCTAACTACGGCCAGTGGGTGTATGAAGGGGCCGATGGGAAGCCTGTTAAATACTCCGACTTTACCCATTCGTTTGGCGACAAAAAAGTGATCGGCAACGGTCTGCCGAAATATTATGCCGGTTGGATCAACACTTTCCGGTATAAGAAATGGGACCTGAATATTTCACAACGTGGCGCATTTAAATTCCAGGTGGCTAACCTGCAGCGCATGATGCTGGAAAATCCTACACAGGCGCAATACAATTTGCTTAAAACCGCCTATGAACCTGTGTTTGGTAAAGCACAGCTGAAATCGCCGGTGGAATTCAACAGTTACTATATTGAGAATGGAGACTACTGGAAGGTGGATAATATTACGATCGGCTATACCCTGAATGAAACAGGGATCAAACACATACAATCCTTAAGGGTATATGCGTCATCGCTCAATACTTTTATTATCACCGGGTACAAGGGCATTGATCCTGAAGTGAGCCTTCGCAACGGTACATCGGTTGCGCAGTCAGGCGTTGCACAAACACCTACTGCTGGTCTTGATCCGGGTATGGACAGCCCTTATAAATATCCCACTACCCGCACATTCACTTTTGGCCTTAACGTAACGTTCTAACCAGTAATATTCCGCAATATGAAAAAGATAAAGAACACGGTCTTTGTAATAGCCTGCCTGGCAACTATACTGGCAGTTGCGTTTTCAGGCTGTACCAAGTTGAAGGATACTTCCTATAACCAGATCATCGCAAGCGATTTCACACCCACCAGTTCAGACCTGGCCGCGCTGGCCGGGGCGGCTTATGTGGATTGGCGCGGACTGCTGCTGCAGTGGAATACGCTTTACCGGGCGCAGGAAGTGTCTGCCGATGAGATGCTTACGCCTGCACGTCCTAACGGATGGGTAGATGGCGGAGTGTACCGCAGGATTCACGAGCATAAATGGACAACAGATGATGATATAGTGATTAACATCTGGACAAGAGCCTACCAGGGTATCACGAATTGTAACCGCATCATTTATCAGACAAGGTCCGGTGCAATCCCTGTTGATCCTAAAGACACGAGTGCATTGATCGCCGAGATGAAGCTGCTCAGGGCTTCTTATTACTGGGTGCTGATCGATTGCTATGGTAATGTTCCGATTGTAGACAGGTTCGATGTGCCTGAAGGCTATCTGCCAACGCAGGGTACAAGAAAACAGGTGTATGATTTTATTGTAAACGACCTTATTACTAACATACCGCTTGTAAGCAAGGATAATAGTAAAGTGACCTACGGGAAGTTCAACAAATGGGCGGGGCTCGCGCTGCTGGCAAAAATGTACCTCAATGCTGAAGTGTATACCGGTACCTCCGAGTGGGATAAGTGTAAAGCTGTTTGTGATACGATCATTAATTCCGGCTTGTTTATACTGGAGCCTAATCAAAAGAGTGTGTTTGTCACTAAGAATGAAAATTCAAAAGAGATCATTTTCGCCCTTCCTTTTGATTCGAAATATGTAAATGAATGGAATTCCTTTGATGTGCATATGCAAACACTTGAACCGGAAAACCAGGCCACTTACAACCTGCAGTTCTCTCCCTGGGGCGGTGTATGTGCAGTGCCGCAGTTCATCAGCACATTTGATACGCTTGACAGCCGCTACCAGGACAATTACATCAAGGGGCAGCAATTCACGGCGTCCGGCGATACCATTTACGGTACAATGGGGGCCTTTACAGGCAAGCCATTGTCGTATCGTAATTATGTGCCCGGCGTAGACATATCAGATGAAGTAGATGGCTTCCGCCTTGGTAAATTTGAAATTGCAATGGGCGCTACCAACCGCCTGAGTAATGACTGGCCGCTGTTCCGCTATGCAGATGTTTTAATGATGAAAGCAGAATCCCTGTTACGTAACGGCGACGCTAACGGCGCAGCAGTAATTGTAAGCCAGGTGCGGGAGCGTAATTTCAGGGACAACCCGGCTAAAGCTGTTGTGACGGGCGCAGACCTGTTGAAAGGCAGCGGTTATGACTACGGGCTCAGGAACCATCTTGCCTCTTCCACCGAAGGTGGGGCAGATATAAAGTTTGGGCGTTTCCTTGACGAACTTGGCTGGGAATTCTGCCAGGAAGCACGCCGCAGAACCGATATGATCCGTTTTGGCGCCTTCACGAAAAAATCCTGGTTGTCTCATTCTCCCAATGGAAACTATAGGGCGCTTTATCCTATACCAAGAACGGAAATTGCAAAGAATGGGAACCTGAGCCAGAACCCTGGATACTAGCGTTTATAAAAATAATATTGATAAATGAAGAAGATACTTTGGCTGCTTTTTGTGTTGGTAACAAATACAGCGGTAGGACAGGCGGTTCAACAGACAGGCGCTGGTATAAAAGCAACCGTAAATGACATCGATATTGAAATAAAATTTTATAACCCGGATATCATCCGGGTTATAAAATCGCCGAAGGGAAGCGTCTATAAAAAGGAAAGCCTTTCGGTTATTAAAGTGCCGGATGATGTTCCGCTCAGTATTGATCAGCGGGATGCATCAGTGACGGTCAAAAGTGATGCGGTAGCCGTAAAATTGGATCTTCAGACAGGGAAGATCTCATTTGCCAACCGGAATGGAAACCTGCTGTTAAATGAAAAGGATTTTGGTATTCAGTTTACCCCGGTCAAAGATGCCGGAAGCGCAGCTTTAGATGTAAGGCAGGCTTTTATGCTGGATAAAGAGGAGGTGATTTATGGTCTTGGCCAGCAACAGAATGGCAGGATGGGCCAGCGCTTTCAGAAGATATTTCTTCGCCAGGATAATATGAAGGTATGCATTCCTTTCTTCCAGTCTGTAAAGGGCTATGGTCTTTTCTGGGATAATTATGCCCCCACGGTTTTTACGGATAATTTGCAGGAAACGGCATTTGATAGTGAGGTAGGAGAGGCGGCAGATTATTATTTCCTGAATGGCGGCAATGCAGCAGGCGTCGTCGCGCAGATGCGTACGCTTACTGGTCAGTCGCCGATGATGCCGTTATGGGTATACGGCTTTAACCAGTCAAGAGAGCGTTATAAAACGCAGTATGAACTGGTGGATGTTGTAAGAAGATACCGCAGCCTGAAGGTGCCGCTGGATGGTATCGTGCAGGACTGGCAGTATTGGGGCCGGGATAGTAACTGGAATGCCATGAGCTTTGATCCTTCCACTTTTCCAGCGCCGCAGCAAATGGTTGATAGCGTACACGGCATGAATGCACATCTTTTTATCGTGGCATGGCCGGGGTTTGGCCCCTTAACACGGCAATACAAAGAACTGGAAGATAAAAAGATGCTGCTGCATTTTGAAACATGGCCGCCTAATAGTGGTACGGTGCCTTATGATGTGTACAATCCTGCAGCCAGGGATATTTACTGGAGGTACCTCAGCCAGGGCATTTTTGCCCTGGGTACAGACGCATGGTGGCTTGACTCATCTGAGCCAGATCATGTAAACCTGAAAGAAAGGGATTTTGATATTCATACTTACCTTGGTTCATTCAGAAGCGTGCGAAATGCATTTCCGCTGCAGCATGTTGGCGGAGTGTATGACCATCAGCGTAGTGAAAGCGGTAAAAAGCGTGTGTCCATACTCACCAGGTCTGCTTTCGCGGGTCAGCAGCGTTATGCTGCCAATACCTGGAGCGGGGATGTAGTATCCAGCTGGGAAAGCTTCAGGAAACAGATACCGGCTGCACTCAATTTCTCTCTCAGCGGTATTCCCTACTGGAATGCAGATATCGGCGGCTTTTTTGCAGGCGCCTTCGTAAAGGGAGGGGGCGCCAGGAATCCGGAATTCCAGGATCTGTATACGCGCTGGCTACAGTTTGCTGCCTTTACGCCGATGATGCGTTCGCACGGAACAGATATCCCCCGCGAGATCTACCAGTTTGGCAACCGTGGCGATTGGGCATTTGATGTACAGGAAAAATATATCAACCTGCGATATAGCCTGCTGCCTTACCTGTATTCAACCGCCTGGAACGTCACTCATCACAGCGGAACGTTTATGCGGGCATTATTTATGGATTTTGCAGATGATAAGGAGGTATATAATATTGGCAACGAGTACCTGTTTGGCCCTTCAATACTGGTAGCTCCTGTAACGGAGAAAGCAGCTGTTCAGCAATCGGTATACCTTCCGAAAGGGACAGCGTGGATCGACTTTTGGACGGGAGAAAAGATAGACGGCGGCAAAACCATCATCAAAAAAACTCCCAGGGATATTTTGCCACTGTACATAAAAAGCGGTTCTATCCTTCCCTGGGGCCCTAAAGTGCAATATGCAGCAGAAAAGAAATGGGATGAGCTTGAGATCCGTGTTTATCCTGGTGCAGATGCTGATTTTATCTTGTATGAGGACGAAGGCGATAGCTATAATTATGAAAAGGGATCATATACTGAAATAGTTTTTCATTGGGATGATCATTCACGTAAACTGACTGTTGGTGAAAGAAAGGGTGCTTTCCCGGGAATGTTGAATAGCAGGAAGTTCAATATAGTGTTTGTCAATGAGAAGAAGGCGATTGGAAGTGGAAACACCCTGGAATTTAACAGGCGTATCGTTTATAATGGGAAGCAGACAATGGTATCATTATAAGGATAAGCCGGCAATACCGGCGGCCTTCTTCACTCCTGGTTGAAGGCCGCCGTTTTGCATTGTGTCAGTCACCTTTTTAAAGGCTAATGCTTCGTAAGCCAGTCTGCCACAGCACGGGAAAAGTCGGCTACGTCGATCGGATGCCTGCTGGTGATGAGGTTTCCGTCTACCATCACGGGCACGTCTGATACCTGTCCGCCGGCATTAATGAGGTCTGTGTGCACGTTCCAATATCCCGTGAGCTTCTTACCTTTCAAGATATCGGCAGTGGCCAGTACTACGGGAGCGTGACAAATAGCGCCTACCAGTTTACCTGACCGGTTAAAGCTTTGGATAAAGCGGATCACATCCTTGTCATAGCGCAGGTTATCCGGGTTCCAGGCGCCACCGGGAATGAAGATGGCATCATATTCATCCACCTTGATCTGATCGGCAGTGCGGTCTACTTTCACCCAGCCTACGGGGTTGAGATATTGAATAGCCATGATGTGATCTTTGGCCATTTCCGGGGTGGTTAACCCGTAGCGTGCAGGAGCAGGATTGAATTTCGGCGCTACGATGTCGACCTTTGCGCCAAGTTCCCTGAAATACCAGAGGGGGCCCAGCATTTCGATCTCTTCAAAGCCATCCGCTGCTATCACGGCGATCCTTTTTCCTTTCAGCTGCTCTTTATTCTGTACGGGTGTGAGGAAAAAGCTCTTGAGCTTTTCATTGCCCGGTACATTCAGCATGGCAGGCACCGACAATCCTGAAACAACTGGCTGTGTGCTTAACTGTGAAAGAATGTCAAATTCTTTCGTCGCCGTATTTTGGGCCTTGCACAGCAAACTGGCTCCGGCAAAGATGAATAGCAATGTTCCTTTTTTCATTATTAAAGGTTTGTGGTTAGAAATTATTTGTTGGGGCAAACCCGACCAGGCGATGAAGCCCTTTCTCAAACGGAGGCGCTTTTATGGAAGTCCGCAGGTATTGAATTACCGGCTCAACAGCAGGTATTTTTAAATGAGCCTGAAAGGCTTCCTGACTGCGGAACTTCTCATAGGTAATAAACTTTGTCTTGTCTGCCGATACCTGGCTAAGTTGATAAGTAATAACACCCGGTTCATTTCTGAATGCGGGCATGGCCGTATGATAGAGCGATTTGAAGTTATCTTCTGTACCTTCCTTTGCATCAACAAACAACATAATGGTCAGTGGATGATCACCGGCGCGGGGCATTTTCCGGTAGGCTGCTTTCGGGAGCGGTTCCAGGTCTTGCACAAAGAAGACGTCGGCCGGCGACTCTAATCCATCCTTTGTTAAAGCCATAATATTTTTTGCTGCAGGACTGCCGTCATTTTTATCAAGAAAGCTCCGGTCGCTCCACCGCTCAATAAGCCATAAAATGGAAGGAGCCGTTTCTTCATAGTACGCTTCCGCCATGATATTGCCTGCTGCTTTCAGTGAGCTGGATACGTAGCTGCTTAAAGCCTGCCGGAACTTTTCCCGGAAAGAAGGCTTCACATGATATTGTGTCAATCTGACAGCAACGGTTGCCGGAAGAGCGTTCGCTTTGGCGAGGGCAGATGTGGCCAGGAGAAACAGGGCGGCAACCCAACAAACAGTAAACCTTTTCATAATAGTGGATTTAGATTAGCCAGTAACTGATCTGACATTTCAAAATTGGGAAGAAGAGCCGTGCCAGACAAATAACTAAGCTGATAGCTGCTCCCATAATTTTTATGAATAGGCTTGTCTAGGCATCCAGGTACAAGGGCGCAAACTGAATGAGGCGGTGATATCCTCTTTCAAAAGGCGGCTCTTTGATAGAGGTCTGCAGGAATTTTATAACAGGTGCCTGTGCAGGGTCTTTTATATGGTACTGGAATGCATCCCAGTTGCTGAATTGCTTGAAAACAATGAACCTGGTTTTATGAGAAAGCACCTGGCTGAATTGAAAGATCAGCCCACCTGGCTCATTCCTGAATGCGGACATGGCCAGCTGGTTGAGCGACAGGAAATGATGTTCTGTACCCGGTTTTACATCTACAAACAGCATGACGGTGATGGGCTGATCATGGGCTTTGGGCGCCATCCGCCACATTTTCTTCGAAAAGAATTCCAGGTCTTTTATAAAAAAGGTTTCAACCGGAGCGGCCAGCCCTGTCTTCGATAAATTGCTGATAAGCTTTGCTGCTGCTGTTTTGCTGTTATACCTGTAGCTGGTCCGGTTGCCCCAGCGTTCAATGATCCACATGGTATTACTATCTCCTTTCTCATAATAGGCTGCTGCCATTATATTGCCCCTGGCGCTGATGGAACTGAAAATATATACACGCATCGCCTCCAGGAATTTATCCTGGAAGGAAGCTTTTACATGATATTGCTTTAATACAGCCGTAGTGGAGGATAGCACCGCCGTCCACCATGTTCTGAGAATTTGCATGACGTAGATATTAAGAAAGGCAGTGGATTTACCCGGTAAAAGTGGGAAGAAGTACCGCAACCGGAAAATAAGCTGAGTAATAGCTATTCTTATTATGCTGATACCTTGCGGTATTACCAACTTTTTACTATCTTTCGCATACTGCAGCAGTGTGTAGAAATGCCGGCCCCGAAAATGGCTTTTGTTCACCAATCATTTTTGAAAAAACTATGTCCAGGGTATTTGTAGCTATCATCCTGTTCTACCTATTGATGCCAGTTGACGGGCGATCGCAATCTTCCGCACAGCCATCCGCTCCTGTATATGTTTACCATCCGCCCGGCGAAGACAAGGCTTCCTGGCAACGGCTGCATTTGTGGATGAGCGAAACTTTTCTTGTTGTTGCAAAGGAAGGGCAGGCTGACCATGACAGTTGCATGTATGCAGCCAGTCGTTCTATTGGTATCAGCCGGTTTCACATACTGGCGGAAGGGATGAATGATCCCGACTTATTTGGGCAATCAGCATGGATCGACCAGCGGGATCCCGGCAAGGGTATCCGCTTGCTTTCGGCGGCCACGGGTAGAGAACATTTACAATGGCTGATATTACTGGGTGCTTATTATGCATTTGAGCCCGGTAACTATCACAGGTACCGGGACAGCGTTGAATATTTTCTGAGCAGGGCAATCAATGAAAGCAAGTCATTGAAGGAAGAAAAGCTGGGCAGGCAGGCGCAATGTCTGCTGGGAAAAGTATACATCCAGGCTAACGATGAAAAGGGCGATGCGATCAGCAACGCGCTGATCAGGCAATGCAGGCAGGCTGGTGATAAAGAAACGGAGGCAAGGATCCTGGCATACCGTGGCATATACAAACCTCCATTACCTTCCACACTGGAACAAAAGATGACAGACCTGCAAGCAGCGGCATCTTTATATCTCAGTTCGGGCAATAAGGAAGGAGCAATTAATGTGTTGACAGACCTGGGTTATTTGCAGATGATCACCGGGCAATTGCAAACGGCCTATGAGAATTTATTAAAAGCATATGAGCTGGCGCAGGCTATTGGTTTTCCCTATACACATTATAGCACGCAGGCGCTTGCTACCGCTACAATTTACCAGGGGAAGTTTGGTGAGCCATGGCGTTATGTAAATCAAACGATCAGAACTGCTGAGATCACCCGCGACAGCCTTGCATGGGGATATTTTTATACCAGCCTGTCGCTGCTGCTCGGTTCAGAGGGCAGGGATAAAGAAAGTGCCGAGATTGCGCAAAAGTCGGTAGACAGGTTTGTTGCTGACCGTAATACCTCGGTGTATAATATACTGAACGATGTGGTGGACTATATGGGACAGGTGGGACGCGCAAAAGAAGCCTTGGCGCTTACGCAGGATATCGCAAATAAAGTAGGTTTCCCGGATAATTTTTCGGAACAGCTCTTCTATCACTTTGCGTTTTCCAACTGTTATCTGAATCTTAAAATGCCGGACGAGGCGGAGATGCACATCAACAAGCTGGACTCCCTGGAAGCCAAAGCCGCGGTGTTCAGAGGGCCGCTCAGAAGATCCGCCATTAATGGGCAGTTTGCATCCCTGTTTTTGCTACGGAAACAATACCAAAAAGCCAGGACATATTTTGAAGAACAGATCGTTGCCCCTACCATCGATGGAGCTACTTTGCCAAGTCAGCTGCATACCTACCGTTCGCTGATCTTTATTGATTCTGCATTGGCAGATCATGCGGCTGCAGCGGCGCATTATAAAAAATATACGCAGTTGCTGGATTCCAGTTTTAAAATAGCAAAAATCAGACAGGCGGAAGAGCTGCAGGTAGTATACCAGATGAATGAAAAAGAGAGCCAGATCCAATCGCTCACACAGGAAGCAAAGCTTGAAAAGGCCAATTCAGAGAAGGCGGCCCTTGTGAGAAATTTAACGATCATAGGCATTTTGGCAACCATTATCATTGCCGGTCTATTATACCGGCAGAATCGCCTGAAACAGCGGAATAACCAGGTGATTACGGACAAGAACGAACAATTGCAACAATTGCTGTCCGATAAAGAATGGCTGTTAAAGGAGGTGCATCATCGCGTTAAGAATAATTTGCAGATTGTTATGAGTTTGTTGGATTCGCAGTCTGAGTATATCAACAACGATGCCGCCCTGGCTGCTATTGAAGACAACATGCGCCGGGTACACGCCATGGCCTTGATTCACCAGAAACTTTACCAGTCTGAGGACATAGCCACCATCTCCATGCCGCAGTATATCAATGAACTGGTAAGCTATGTGCATGACAGCTTTGATACCGGCAACCGGATAAGATTTGAACAAGCGGTTGAGCCGATGGATCTTGATGTATCGCAGGCCGTTCCACTGGGGCTCGTCATCAATGAAAGTGTTGTCAATGCTATCAAGTACGCCTTTCCTGATGAGCGGAAAGGCGTGGTGAGCATCCAGCTTTACCATGACGGACCAGATCATTTAGTCCTGAATATATCAGATAACGGCGCCGGTCTGCCGCCCGGTCTTAATACAAAAGCGCATACTTCACTGGGGCTTGATCTGATACAGGGACTTGCGAAGCAATTGAATGGCCGCCTTAGTTTTGAAAATAGCAACGGTTTGCATATTACGATCAGGTTTGTGGTTTTAGGTAGTCTGTTTTCTCACAGATCTTTAGTCAACTCTTAAGTTTCCGAATCTTATGAAGAAAAAAGTGCTGATTGTAGAAGATGAATTTATTGTAGCCAATAATCTGCGCTTGATATTGCAGCGGGTTGGCTATGAGATCAGTGCTATTGCAGCCTCCGTCGAAGAGGCGGAAGAAAGCCTCGGGAAAGACAGACCGGATATTGCCTTGCTGGATATCCGGCTGCAGGGGGAGCGCTCCGGTATTGACTTCGCCAGGAAATTAAAGGTGGAGAATATCGCGTTTATTTATTTGTCAGCCAATTCAGGTCAGAAAATACTGGAAGAGGCAAAGGCAACCGGGCCCTATGGTTTTTTGGTAAAGCCATTCAGGAAAAAGGACCTCCTGATTATGCTGGACATTGCATGGTACCGTCACGCGGCCAGTCTTGAAACAAAGACCCATCAGGAGGAGCTTTTAGAACGGCAGATCAGGGAAACCGGTAAGCAGGGTTTGGATAGCCGGCAGATATTGTTGAAAATTGCCAGGGTGCTGCAATCGCACATACCCTTCGATCTGATCACTTCAGGGCTTAGGCCGCTCAACACCACGCAATTCAACGATATGGGGTATTTACGGATCGGTTTCGATGAATACCAGTTTATCGGTGAACAGGAACTATTGACAATCGCCAATTTAAAGAAAGCCGCTTTGTCTGTTATCCTGGCAAACAGCCATACGGATATAAACACGGTTATTTACAATCATGAAAATGCCGCCGAGCAACCGAATGTGCCTTCATTGCAAAAAACATTGATCGAAACATTCGGCATACAATCATACCTGGTGTTTCCGGTTACACTCGGCAATGGGCTCTCATTTCATTATTTTTTTTACAGCAGGCAGCGCAGTATTTATACGCATCATCATATAGCCTTATTGGATAGCTTGAAAGTATGTTTAACAGCTGTAGCCGAAAAGATGATCTATGGTGAGCATCCGGTCAGTTCCATGCCGGGACAGCCGGGTGCTGTCAGAAGCTTACAGGGGGAAGCAACGGATCCCCCGGAGTTCAGAAACATTATAGGGAACCACCATCTCTTATTGGCGGCACTGGACCTTGCTGCGCAGGTAGCTCCTTACAATACGTCTGTATTAATATTGGGGGAAAGCGGAACGGGGAAAGAGAAGGTGGCGCAATCCATTCATTTGCTATCGCCCAGAAAGAAGGGGCCTTTCATAAAGGTAAATTGTGCTGCTATTCCATCTACCCTGATAGAATCGGAATTGTTTGGTCATGAGAAAGGCGCATTTACCGGTGCAACAGAAAAAAGAAAAGGCAGATTTGAACAGGCGGAAGGTGGAACGATCTTTTTAGACGAGATCGGCGAACTTCCACCGGAAATGCAGGTGAAAATATTACGTGCACTGCAGGAGAAGGAAATTGAATACATCGGCGGCGGCGCTCCCGTAAAGCTCAATGTGCGTGTGGTGGCTGCCACCAACCGGAACCTGGAGAAAGAGGTAGCCGCAGGGAATTTCCGGCTTGACCTCTACTATCGCCTCAATGTTTTCCCTATTACATTGCCACCACTGAGAGAACGGAGAAGTGATATTGGTGGACTGGCCACTTATTTTGCAGAGAAGTTTTGCAGGGAATTCAATAAGCCGTTCAATGGCATTGCTGACTCAATGATGCAGGAAATGATAGCTTATGATTGGCCCGGAAATATCCGCGAACTGGAGAACGTTCTGGAGCAGTCTGCTGTTCTCAATGATGGCCAATCAAAGCTCGAATTAAAGCGAAGTCTTACAGAAAAGGAATCCGATCCGGTTACAAAGGTGGATATTAAGACGCTGGAAGACGTAAAGCGTGTACAGAGAGAAACGGAAAGAGATTATATCATTTCCATTCTCAGGAAAACCGAGGGCCGCATCCGTGGCGCCAATGGCGCTGCCGAATTATTGAACATCAAACCCACTACGCTGGAGTCAAAAATGGAAAAGCTGAATATCAAAAGAGATGACCTCTGAGCTGGCGTTAAGGCCCCGATATTTTCGGAGACGGCGCCTATTGCCTCCGTTTTGTTCGGATCGTTAGCTACTTTCTCTTCTGAGCTGCTATCCCGGCATTCAGATAACTATATGATCATTAGTGAATTGCGGGATCCGGCTTGCCGGGTTTCAGGTGAATGACCAACTGGCACGCAAATAGCTGGCGCTGCCTTGTGATCATAAAACCCACCTATATGTTGAACCTCGAATGGCTTAGAACTTTTAAAGCAATTTACGAGACCGGCAACCTGACCGCTGCAGCACAAACCCTCTATATTTCTCAGCCGGGCGTAAGCCTTCATTTAAACTCGCTGGAGACGTATACCGGTTATCCGCTGTTCAATCGTGAAACACGAAAAATGAAGCCTACAGAGCGGGGCGTTATTCTCTATAATTGCGTCCTGGATTCCCTGAATAAGCTGGAGGAGGCCGAGCAGTCATTCTTCAGGAATTCCCGGGTGAATAAGCCTACGATCAGTGTAGCAATGGCAGTGGAAACATTTGAATGTACACTCGAAGCGCATCTGGCAGAACTGACCTTTAACCTGATCCTGCGTTTTGACCGTTATCCGGAGCTGCTGCAGGACCTTGATGCAGGGAAGCTTGATCTAATAGTAACCCCTCAGAAGGGTTTGCAGGTGAACCTGGAATATACTCCCTTTGTCAACGAACGTCTTGTTTTGATCTGCGGCAGTAAAACGGATTCTGAACAGCTAGATCAGCTGGTGTTGAACAATGACAGAACAGCCATCAACCAATGGTTGAAGCAGCAGGTATGGTACACTTCAACGGCAGACAAGGAATACCTCAGGAATTTCTGGCTGACAAATTTCGATTCTCTCCCGGATTGGACCCCCAATTATGTAGTTCCCCATTTCTCATCTATCCTTCGTTGTCTCAGCAATGGTAACGGCTTTGCAGTAATGCCGGATTTTCTTTGCAGGCGGGCCATTGGAAATAAAACGATCAAGCTGGCCTGGGAAGGAAGTCCACACGTAGAGAGTATGTTGTATTTCTGCAAGCGGAAAAAGGCGATTTTTAAAAAGGAGATCCGTCAACTGGAAGAGTTGTTGGTGAGGAACCTGGAACAGTGATAAGTTAATATCCTACCTGCCGAAAACACGGGTAAAGCGATGGCGGTTCCCGTCGATAAAAACGCCGAGCTGGTAATTCTCCTCCGAATCGATCGCCAGGTTCTCGATATCGTCGATACCGTAGGCAAAGGGTTTTGGCCCTACCTTACGCTTGCCCCCGGCATGGAATGTTGCGCGGTTAAACACATGCAATATGCCGTCTTCAACAAAAGTGTTGGGGCGGTCTTCGCGTATGAAATCCGTGTCGCTATCGTAATATCTGCGGTTCAGGGTCCTGATGGTAAAGACCGAATCATACCTGCGGTCTTCGGCGTTGACCACATATTTGTCGTAGGCCTCGATCACGCCGTCGATGGTCTGATGTTTCAGGAATGGGAAAACCGGTCCCAGCTGAAGGAAATGTTCGCCCTCCGCCTGTTCGAGTACTGCGGCGGTCGCCCTGTCAGAGCTGAGCTCCAATTCGATCTCCTGCGGCGTTGCCTGGTAGGCATTGATCACTTTTACTTTACCCGACCGGGCGTAGCTGTTTTTAATTCTGTCAGAGTCGGTGTTGACAATGATCTTACCAACCTGCGGGATCGCTTCGAGCTTGTCGACCATCACACTGTAAAGCGGGTTACCGGCGATGTATTCGAAATGCCGGTTAGGAAAATAATACCCTGCTTCCTGGGGAATCGAAATGAGTGCAGTAAATGAATAATTGCTCATCGTTTAAATAGTTCCGGGTTTTAGGATAATTTGTAGACGAAGGCTTGGGCGCCTTACATAAAGAATTGCTCGGAAATTATTTTACCATCTTTGACAGTATATACACAAAGCTCCGTTAACCGTTCGCGGTCCCTGCCTTTCATTTTGATGTCCATCGTTAGCACAAAGGAAAATACATTTCCGGCAATCAGGGGCTCAGAAACGGTGGTTCCATGTCGGGATTCTACCATCGAGCTGAACTTCCTGTCTTTTTCCATTAAAGCACTCAGCCCCCTGGTTTCTTTCTCAAAACCGGGAATTTCGAAAGGTTCGATGCTCACGGCATCATCGGCATAGAGTTCTTTTTGCGCCACACTAAATTGTTCATTGCGGCAGTAATTTGCCAGGCGGGTTGCTATTTGTGCTACTGTCATGATTATTGATTTTGTCCTCCTTAAAGCTACAAAATAGGAATCATTTTACTTATTATAAGAGGGCGGCAGATATGGCTTAAAGCATAAACGCAAAAAAGGCTCATAAAACAACCGTTTTATGAGCCTTCTAATATCATCTTGCATCTAGTTGAAAACTCAAAAAGTATCAATTCGTTGTAAGTTAGAAAATCGGGATTTTAACTCCGCTAAAAACCCTTCTCCAACCACCTGGTACTTTGCTCTGATCTGATGTTGCTTTTTTAGATTCCACATATCCGTAGGATCTGCAACGTATCTTAATCTATCGTGTATTTCAAGCGATATTTGTTGTCCGTCAATATCAAACGTGATCAGATGAACTTTGGGCAGATATTCTGCTATTTTTTTTGTGTTGTAGATTCCTAATGGTGTCTTTAGTCCGCCATCTTGTAACCGGGCTTTTTCTAAGCGAAAATTATCGAAGATGATATGCTCTTCTAATTCACCTGCTGTATCAGTGGTGAGAAAATGCAAATCCTTACCACTCAAAACCCAGAAAGCATCGGTTTCTACCCGCCTGAGCTTTACCCCAACGGCTGACAACGCCACATTTTTTAGTCCATCACCTACTAAGTTTTGAACTTTACTGGCTGTACTTTGGGGTATAGACGCAGAACTGAAAGCATCAATTACCTTACCGTTCATCCAATCGTTAAGAAAAGAGAAATCCTGGTGTAGTAACTCATTTTTGTAGGAAGCATAATGCTGGCGTTCCTGGTCAATATTTATTTCAGCTTTTGCAAAGCTGTGGCGTTTCTTCATTATTACCATAAACACCAGGCCTGCGACAACTACTATTACCGGAATAAAAAATATGGGGTCCATATTTATAAGAGTAAATTAAGCTTGAGTTTAAATGTTTGTAGGTTCTACTTTTTCTTTCTTTGAAGGAAGAACCCCCCAGATCAATAATCCGATAATCAATATCGCCACTATTTTACCCCCATATCTTGTGTAAAAAGGCAATTTAATAAGCGCTTCTTTATTTAGCTTTTGAGCTGTTAAAATTGCGTCCATTTGATCTTGAGGTATATCATAATAAGATTCTGTTTGTTCATCAAACCCAACCAGTTTAGGCTCTTCGGTGATGTACAACGGAAGGATATAGGCAATGTTGAATTCTTTATGAAGTGTTGCCAGGTCAATAAAATTGCCATTTTTTAATTTAAATTCATCTGTATTAGGTAAGTCATACACCTTTTTTAATACTTCTCTTTCCCCCAAAGGAATTCTGGCTTTTGCAAAAACGGAAGCTGAGGAAAATACAATTAGTAGAGCGACAAAAATTGGACGGACCATGTAAATCATGTTGATTTAAGATTACTTATTTTAAGGTTAATAGCTTAGACGGATAGTCTATAGGGCTAATGTCGAGATAAATATACATTTTTTAATTAAAATATGATAAAATAAAGGTATTCATCATAATGTGGGTTCGTTTTTCTGAAGAGCGAACAAGTTGGAAAAGAAAAGTTATACTTAATTATAAATTATTGGGATACTTAAACGTACCAATAACAGCTAAGATTTAATACCTATTTTTGATTTTACAGGGAAACCTGTAAATGCTATCTATGAGAAAAACATTTATCGTTGGAGATATTCATGGCTGTTTTGATGAACTAATGACCTTAACCGCCCAGATAGGATTACAGGAGGACGACCTCCTGATTTCACTGGGCGACATTGTAGACCGTGGTAATAAGTCTGTAGAAGTATACCAGTATCTTAAGAGCAGGCCCCACTCAGTGGTGTTAATGGGCAATCATGAGCGCAAACATCTGAACGGTGTATTAAGCTATGCACAGGAGATCGTAAAAGTCCAGTTTGGAGACGGCTATCCTGCCTTCCTGGATTGGTTAAGTACATTGGGATACTACTATGAAACAGAGGACGCCATTATCGTACATGCCGCCTTTGAGCATGATGTTCCCCTGCCTGCCCAGAGAGAAGAAGTGCTTTCCGGCTCCACAGCCGGCGAAAAGTATTTGGAAAAGAAGTATGCTGCAAATACCTATTGGAGTGATCACTATCAGGGTGAAAAGCCAATTATTTACGGGCATCATGTTGTAGGTGATTTTCCTAGGGTCCAAAATAATACTTACGGTATTGATACCGGCTGCTGCCATGGTGGTTTTCTTACGGCTATCGAGCTTCCGGGATTTATTGTGCACCAGGTGAGATCCGGAAAGGACTATTGGAAAGAAACACAGGCGCTTTGGCAGATACCTGTGCTCAAAGCGAAAGACTGGGACAATATGGAGATTCCCGCCATTCAAAAACAGCTGGCCAAGCTGCATTATATAGAGGACCAGGGAGTAAGACGGTTTTTGGACAGCATTGATCACTGGTTGCGACAATTGGAGGCGTTGACTATAACCATAAAAACAGGGCTGGATGCCTTTGCGTATGAGCTGTTAAGTAAGCACCCTGACAATTTTAATGAAGCGGCTAACAAATTTTTTTTCCGGACCTTCCTGTTTAAAAGTAAAGCAGGCAACCTGACAATAGAAGATGTGCAAAGGAGCCTGAATACACCCAACAAGATTGTTGCACTGGCTACTGAGATAAAGATCACCAATATACCTGCGAAATGGTGAACCGGAATGACAGCCGAAACAGCTTCTATTGAAGTTGGCCCAAGCAAAGGGGATAGTATAGCGAATCGCAGGATAACCTGGCAGCCAATAGGATACCTGAATTAAAAGCCTTATGATGAAAATCATAGGGCTTTTATTATTTTGCACACCATGAGAAAACCTTTACTGTTCCTGTTTATCGTCCTCGCTAATATAGTAAATGCACAGCCTGATAAAGCTTACCAGAATAACCGGCAAACGTATAACCTGAAGGGCGATGTAAGATCTATTATAGAATTTAACTACAAGCAATACGTTCCTGATTCCGAACTAACTTACTATGTTACAAAACGATATTATAAATTTAATGCCGCAGGTAATTGTACTGAGTTAACCACTTTCCTGGAGCAGGAAAGCTTTCAGGGCAGGAATGTATACCAATATGATGAAGCTGGTAACAATACTGAAATAATTGCCTATAATAAAGATAGCACCCTGGATTACAAAGTTACTTATGTGTTCGACGAACAGGGCAACATGATTGAATTTTCTAATTACGGTAGCTCCGGGTACCTGAAATACAGGGACCAACGTACCTATGGCCCAGGCCTTAGTTTTGTTAAACATCGGGTTGGTTTGACGCCTCCCGGCTCAACCTCTACCTACAGGTATACATACGATTCCCAGGGCCGGCGTACCTCTGAGAACTATTACACCGATGATGAAACAAAACTTAAAAGAAGAACAGAGTGGCTGTACAGTGGAGATACTACAAGAGAAACAGAATATAACCGGTTCGGTGAGCTCTCAGGAACGAAGCTGAGTGTATATGACAAAAACAGCCGCTTGATTGAATCTAAAATAAATGCCAGTTACGAGGACATG
>Ga0209758_1001670_pt1 | contig 25082 bp, 22 predicted proteins | sample AraplaMF_Col_mMF_FD_184258 | JGI IMG/M metagenome (GOLD analysis project Ga0209758, IMG submission 184258) | Arabidopsis root microbial communities from the University of North Carolina, USA - plate scrape MF_Col_mMF (SPAdes) (version 2) | ecosystem: Host-associated > Plants > Roots > Endosphere...
TTCGCTACCTGCCGGTCGATTTCCAGAAACCCTGTTACCTTACCCATATTTTCGTCCCTTACCGTCATGACCGCCTCGCCTGCGGCCAGTTGTCTGTTCAGCCTCGATCGCGGAGGCAGGCTGTTTGCTTTGACCGTCATCAGAACATATCCCCTGATTTCCATCCACGCGGTCGCGCCAGCTTCAAGCTCGCGGCTGATCGTCGTTGAGTCATTGAGATATTTCAGTCACCCGCCACGCGCTGTTGAGGCGTGGCGGATTGTTCGGTGCAATTACTCGGCAGCGATGCCCATCCGGCTGCGCTCCATTTCCTCAAGCGCACGGCGATATTCGACCGGCATGACCTTGCGGAATTTCGGGCGGTAGTCGGCCCAGTGCTCAAGGATTTCCTTGGCGCGGGTGGAGCCCGTGTAGTGCAGGTGGTTGGAGATCAGCTGGTAAAGGCGCTCCTCGTCGTGACGCGTCATGTCGCCGGAGACGTCGACGCGTCCCTTGTGCATGAGGTCGCCCCCGTGATGGTGCAGCTTCTCCAGCATATCGTCCTCTTCCGGAACCGGCTCGAGCTCGACCATAGCCATGTTGCAGCGGCTGGCGAAATCGCCGGCTTCGTCGAGAACATAGGCCACGCCGCCGGACATGCCGGCCGCGAAGTTGCGGCCCGTTGCACCGAGCACGACCACCACGCCACCCGTCATATATTCGCAGCCGTGGTCGCCAACGCCTTCGACGACGGTGATGGCGCCGGAATTGCGAACCGCAAAGCGCTCGCCCGCCACACCGCGGAAGTAACACTCACCTTCGGTCGCGCCGTAGAGCACGGTATTGCCGACGATGATCGAGTCCTCAGCCACGATCCTCGAATTGTCAGGCGGACGGATGATGATCTTGCCGCCCGAAAGACCCTTGCCGACATAGTCGTTGCCGTCGCCGATCAGGTTGAAGGTCACGCCGCGTGCCAGGAAAGCGCCGAAGCTCTGGCCTGCTGTTCCCTTGAGGGTGACGTTGATCGTGTCTTCCTTCAGGCCGCGATGGTTATAACGCTTGGCCACTTCGCCCGAGAGCATCGCGCCGGCCGAGCGGTCGACGTTCTTGATGTCGACCTCGAAGGCGACGGGCGTCTTCGATGCCAGCGCCGGTTCGGCTGCCGCAATCATCTTGCGGTCGAGAATGTCGTCGATCGGGTGCTTCTGGCGCGTCGTCCAGTAAGTCTCTTCCTTGGGCGCATCGACCTTGTGGAAGATCTTCGCGAAATCGAGTCCCCTAGCCTTCCAGTGCGCCAGCATCTCATCCTTCTCGAGCAGCTCGGAAGCGCCGATGATCTCATCGAGCCTGGTGAAGCCGAGGGAGGCCAGAATTTCGCGCACTTCGTTGGCGACGAAGAAGAAGTAATTGATGACGTGCTCGGGCGTGCCCTTGAAGCGCTTGCGCAGGACGGGATCCTGCGTCGCCACGCCGACCGGACATGTATTGAGATGGCACTTGCGCATCATGATGCAGCCGGCAGCGATCAGCGGAGCCGTCGCAAAACCGAATTCATCGGCGCCAAGCAGCGCGCCGATGACGACGTCGCGGCCGGTCTTCAGACCACCGTCAACCTGCAGGGCAACGCGCGAGCGCAGACCGTTCAGCACCAGAGTCTGCTGCGTTTCGGCAAGGCCGATTTCCCAGGGAGAGCCGGCATGCTTCAGCGAGGTGAGCGGTGAAGCGCCTGTGCCGCCGTCGAAACCGGCAACCGTGATATGGTCGGCGCGCGCCTTCGCAACGCCGGCGGCAACCGTGCCGACGCCGACTTCCGAGACGAGCTTGACCGACACATCCGAGGTCGGGTTGACGTTCTTCAGGTCGTAGATCAGCTGCGCCAGATCCTCGATCGAATAGATGTCATGGTGCGGCGGCGGCGAAATCAAGCCGACGCCCGGGGTCGAGTGACGCGTCTTGGCGACGACCGCATCGACCTTGTGGCCGGGCAGCTGACCACCTTCGCCGGGCTTGGCGCCCTGCGCGACCTTGATCTGCAGCACGTCGGCATTGACGAGATATTCCGTCGTCACACCGAAGCGGCCGGACGCAATCTGCTTGATGGCCGAGCGCTCGGGGTTCGACGAACCATTCGGCAACGGCATGTAGCGGTCGCTCTCTTCACCACCCTCACCGGTGTTTGACTTTCCCCCGATCCGGTTCATGGCGATCGCCAGCGTCGTATGCGCCTCGCGGCTGATCGAGCCGAAGGACATAGCGCCCGTGGAGAAGCGCTTGACGATATCGACCGCCGGTTCGACGCTGTCGACCGGCACCGGCTTGCGGCCGAGTGCCTCGGCGCTCTTGATCTTGAAGAGGCCGCGGATCGTGTTCATACGGAGCGCCGACGTGTTCACCATCTCGGCGAATTCGCGGTAGCGATCCTCGGCATTGCCGCGAACCGCATGCTGCAGGGCAGCCACGGCATCCGGCGTCCAGGCATGGCTTTCGCCACGCATGCGGTAGGCATATTCGCCACCGATATCGAGCGTGCTGGCGAGCAGCGGATCGCGGCCGAAGGCTGACTTGTGGCGGATGACCGTCTCGCTGGCGATTTCCTCCAGGCCGACGCCTTCGATGGTCGTCGCCGTGCCGAAGAAGTACTTGTCGACGAATTCCGACTGCAGGCCGATTGCATCGAAGATCTGCGCGCCGCAATAGGACTGATAGGTCGAAATGCCCATCTTGGACATGACCTTCAGGATGCCTTTGCCGACAGCCTTGATGTAGCGATAGACCACTTCGCTGGCGTCGACTTCCTTCGGGAATTCGCCCTTGGCATGCATGTCGAGCAGCGTGTCGAATGCGAGATAGGGGTTGATCGCTTCGGCGCCATAACCAGCCAGCAGACAGAAATGGTGCACTTCGCGCGGCTCGCCGGTTTCAACGACGAGACCGACCGAGGTGCGCAGCCCCTTGCGGATCAGGTGATGGTGCACGGCAGCGGTCGCGAGCAGCGCCGGGATCGCGATACGATCAGGGCCGATCTGGCGGTCGGAAAGCACAATGATGTTGTACCCGCCCTTGACCGCCGCTTCCGCCCGTTCGCAGAGGCGATCGAGCATTTCCGGCATGCCTTCGGCGCCACGCTCCACATCATAGGTGAAGTCGAGCGTCTTGGTGTCGAAACGGTCTTCCGTATGACCGATCGAGCGGATCTTCTCGAGATCGCCATTGGTCAGGATCGGCTGACGCACTTCGAGGCGCTTGGCGTTCGCCATGCCTTCATGATCGAGAATGTTCGGACGCGGACCGATGAAGGAGACGAGACTCATGACGAGTTCTTCGCGGATCGGGTCGATCGGCGGGTTCGTCACCTGCGCAAAGTTCTGCTTGAAGTAGGTATAGAGCAGCTTCGACTTCTCGGACATGGCCGAGATCGGCGTATCCGTGCCCATCGAGCCGATCGCCTCCTGGCCCGTCGTCGCCATCGGCGACATCAGGATCCTGGTGTCCTCGGTCGTGTAGCCGAAGGCCTGCTGGCGGTCGAGCAGCGAGACGTCGCGGCGAAGCGCGCGCGGTTCGACCGGCTTCAGGTCTTCGAGGATCAGCTGCGTGCGGTTCAGCCAGCTGCGATAGGGATGAGCGTTCGCAAGCTGCGCCTTCACCTCGTCGTCAGAGATGATGCGGCCCTCTTCCATGTCGATCAGCAGCATCTTGCCCGGCTGCAGGCGCCACTTCTGGATGATGTTTTCTTCCGCGACCGGCAGTGTGCCGGCTTCGGAAGCGAGGATGACACGGTCGTCATTGGTGACGAGATAGCGGGCCGGACGCAGACCGTTACGGTCGAGCGTAGCACCGATCTGCTTGCCGTCAGTGAAGGCAACGGCTGCCGGTCCATCCCACGGCTCCATGAGAGCGGCATGATATTCGTAGAATGCCTTGCGCTCCGGCGACATGGACTGATTGCCGGCCCAGGCTTCCGGAATCAGCATCATGACCGCATGCGACAGCGAATAACCGCCGCGCAGAAGGAATTCGAGTGCGTTGTCGAAACAGGCCGTGTCCGACTGGCCCTCATAGGAGATCGGCCAGAGCTTGGAGATATCCTCGCCGAAAAGCGGAGAGGAGACCGAAGCCTGACGCGCTGCCATCCAGTTGACGTTGCCACGCAGCGTATTGATTTCACCGTTATGGGCGACCATGCGGTAGGGGTGCGCAAGCTTCCAGGACGGGAAGGTGTTGGTCGAGAACCGCTGGTGCACGAGTGCCACGGCGCTTTCGAAGCGCGAGTCCGACAAGTCCTTATAATAGGCACCGACCTGGTAAGCCAGGAACATGCCCTTGTAGACGACGGTCGTGCTCGACAGCGACACCGGATAGAAGTGGCTCTCTTCACCGTCGAACTCATCATAGATCCGGTTGGAGATGACCTTGCGAAGGGTGAAGAGCCGGCGCTCGAATTCGTCGTTCGTTGCAGCATCCTTGCCGGCACCAATGAAGACCTGCACATGATGCGGCTCGGTCGCGGCAATTGCCGGCGCCTTCGAGAGCGAGGAATTGTCGACCGGTACGTCGCGGAAGCCGATGAAGACCTGGCCTTCTTCGGTGATGACGTCCTTGATCACCTTCTTGAAATGTTCGATCTGCTTTTCGTCACGCGGCATGAAGATATGGCCGACGCCATATTCGCCGGCCTTCGGCAGGGTAATGTCCTGCTTGGCCATCTCCTCACGGAAGAAGCGGTCGGGAATCTGCACGAGAATACCCGCGCCGTCGCCCATCAGCGGATCGGCGCCGACGGCACCGCGGTGCGTCAGGTTTTCGAGGATGAAGAGACCGTCCTTGACGATCTGGTGGGACTTCTGACCCTTCATATGCGCGACGAAGCCGACACCGCAGGCGTCATGTTCATTGCGCGGATCGTAAAGCCCCTGTTTTTTCGGCAGGCCGGAGGCAGATTTACGCGTATTGGCCGTTGTGCGCACGTCTGCTGCTGCGAACTGGTCAATACCCATGGATGGCGTCATCTTCGTCATCGTCTTCCTCCTGTCGAAGCCCGCGGGGCTGCGGGTGGCTTTTTGTCGCGCTCCGCACCCTGAAGATAGGTCCGGCGCGTGACAGCGCTGTTGCATTGTGAAGATCCGGTCGCAGACACCTGCTTCTCAAGGAAAGCAAACCGTCGCGTTCCGCGCCTGCCATTCGCCTCCGCGCGCCGCCATGCAAGGCTTGGCGCTCGAAAGAACTATAGCGTGAAAGCCGCTCTGTGCCAGGGCTTTTGGCGCCTCTTCGGCCGGGAAGGCCAAAATAGGACAGCAACCCTGTCCTAGTTCATCCGTTCAATGCCAGAAACAATTCCTCTTCGCAAGGGCGTCCTCTTAAAAAAACATCAATTTGCGACGAAAGATTGCCAAATTGACCAAAACAGCGACATAAAATTACACAGAGAGAACACATTTTGTTTTTTGATTACGCAGTTCAATTTCTGTGATGCATTCCGGCTTCCACCCTTGATCCTGTGAAGCTTTGGCGTAATGTCCCTTCCCGAACCTCCCGCCCCATCATTTTCAATGGTTTCCTCCATGATTTTTGCTTCTGACAATTGGGCTGGCGCCCATAAATCCATTGCCGAACGCCTGCTCGCCGAATCCGCCGGGTTTGCCGCCGCTTATGGCAACAGCGATCTCGACAAAAAGGTGGAAGCCCGCTTCTCCGAGATCTTCGAACGCGAGGTTTCCGTCTTCTTCGTCGCCACCGGCACAGCGGCCAACTCTCTGGCGCTGGCAAGCGTCCAGCGCCCCGGCGGGATCACCTTCTGCCATTCGGAAGCCCATGTGATCGAAGACGAATGCGGCGCGCCGGAATTCTTCTCCGGCTCCGCCCGCCTCATGGCCGTCGACGGTGAAGCCGGCAAGATCGATCCGGCCAGGCTCTCGGCAAAGATCGCGCACTTCCCCGAAGATGCCCTCCGTCATGGCCGCGCCAGCGCTGTGACCATCACTCAATCGACCGAAATCGGTACCGTCTATTCGCTGCCGGAAATCGGCGAGATTTCCACGATCGCCAAGAAGCGAGGACTGCCCCTGCACATGGACGGTGCGCGCTTTGCCAATGCGCTCGTCGCACTGAAAGCAACACCTGCCGAAATGACCTGGAAGCGCGGCGTCGACATGCTGTCCTTCGGCGGCACGAAGAATGGCTGCTGGTGCGCGGAAGCGATCGTCTTCTTCAATCCGGAGCAGGCGAAGGAAATGCATTTCATCCGCAAGCGCGCCGCCCAGCACTTCTCCAAGTCGCGCTTCATCGCAGCCCAGTTCGATGCCTATTTCGAAAACGGCCTCTGGCTCGATCTCGCCCGCCATTCCAACGGCATGGCAGACCGCCTGCGCGCCGGTATCGGTGCCAGCAATTCCGCTCGCCTCGCCTGGCCGACAGCCTCGAACGAAGTCTTCGCTGTCATTCCGAAGTCCGCGGCGAAGACGGCAGAAGCCAGGGGCGCAAAATTCTACGAGTGGCCAATCCCGGCCGGCACGTCGGATCTGGTTTCGGAAGGCGAAACGCTCATTCGGCTGGTCACCAGCTTCGCCACGACCGAGGCCGATGTCGACGGCTTCCTGAAGTGCCTGGCGGCCTGATTTTCGAAAGCACCGGACGCCCGCTCACAAGGTGGTGTGTTCCGGTCTCTTTTGGAACAAAGCCGGTTTCTTCGAATGAAAATCCCGCCGTTCGGGCGGGATTTTGCACTCAGGTAGACCGCAACCCCCTGACCTTCTTCAAAATATCCTCCGAAAGGGCCGCCACCAACGCCTGATCGGCTCCCTTGCGCGGCACCAGAACGAATTCGACATCCTCCAGCACCGGCAATCTGCCCGGCGCGATTTCCTTCAGCCCCGAAGGCGCCATGCTGCGCGGCTGCACCAGCACCCCCATGCCGGCGCGCGCCGCAGCCGTCAGCCCGCTCAGGCTGCCGCAGGTGCAGACGATGCGCCAGGCCACACCGTGGCGTCCGAGCGCCTCCAGCGCGATAGCGCGCGTGACGCTCGGCGGCGGAAAGGCGATCAGCGGCAATGGACCGGAGGAAAGCACATGCTCGGGATCACGGGCCAGCCAGACCAGCGGCTCCCGATAGACGAGCCTTCCAAGCTCGTCGCCGAGCCTCCGCTTGGCAAGCACGAGGTCGATCGCTCCCGCATCCTGCATTTCGTAGAGCATACCCGAAAGTGCGACCGTCAGTTCCAGATCGACGGAGGGATGCGAGCGCACGAAGTCTTCCAGCACCGCCGGCAACTGGCTCGTCACGAAATCTTCGGAGACGCCGAGCCGCAGGCGCCCCCGCAGGCTGCCGCTTTTAAACAACGACTGCACCTGACCCTCGATCAACAGCATGGCGCGCGCATGCGAAAGCAAGGCCTCGCCGTCACCGGTCAGCACGACCTTGTGCGTATCCCGCTCCAGCAGCCGGCGCCCGAGCGAGGTCTCCAGCCTCTGAATGTGCTGGCTGACCGTCGACTGCCCGAGACCCAGCCTTTCAGCAGCAAGCGTGAAGCTGCCCATTTGTTCGACGGTAACGAAACTGCGAAGCTGTGAGAGATCCAGCATGCCTGAGATCCAGATTTGTGATAACTGTTATTTCTTGCATCCTGGATCATAATGAGCGACAGAACAATGACTCATTTATTCCAGTGAGACCGCCATGCGCCGATTTTTGCCCGATACATTCACGATCCTGCTCGTCTGCACCGTTATCCTCGCCTCGATCTTCCCGGCGAGCGGCACGTTTGCCGACTGGTTCGGAGTAGCGACCGATATCGCCATCGCGCTGCTGTTCTTCCTGCATGGCGCGCGCCTTTCGCGTGATGTCGTCATCGCCGGCCTGCTGCACTGGCGGCTGCATCTGGTGATCCTGCTAACGACCTTCGGTATTTTCCCGATCCTTGGCCTCGCAGTGGGCCTCATTCCAGATTCGATCCTGCCGCAGCCGCTCTATCTCGGCATTCTCTTCCTCTGCGTACTGCCGTCGACGGTCCAATCCTCCATTGCCTTCACCTCGATGGCAGGCGGCAACGTGCCGGCGGCGATCTGCTCGGCTTCAGCTTCTAATATCTTCGGCATGTTCCTCACCCCGCTGCTCGTCGGCCTGCTGTTCTCGGTCGGCGGCCATGGCGGCTTTTCCTTCGACGCGCTCGAACAGATTCTGCTTCAGCTCCTGGCCCCCTTCGTTGCCGGCCAGATCCTGCAGCCGTGGATCGGCAACTGGATCCGCTCCAAGAAGAAGATCCTGATGCCCGTCGACCGTGGCTCCATCCTGATGGTTGTCTACCTGGCTTTCTCAACCGCTGTCGTCGAGGGCCTGTGGCACACTTTCTCGATCGGCGACATCGCTGCCGTCATCATTGCCGACATGGTGCTGCTTGCCCTCGTTCTGATCATGACCATGTACGGCAGCCGCTGGCTGGGCTTCAGCAAGGCCGATGAGATCACCATCACCTTCTGCGGCTCGAAAAAGAGCCTCGCAAGCGGCGTACCGATGGCAAACGTCATCTTCGCCGGCCAGTCGATCGGCGCGATCGTTCTGCCGCTGATGCTCTTCCATCAGATCCAGCTGATGGTCTGCGCCGTCATCGCCCAGAAATATGCCACGGCCGCAGCCCGCCGAGCGTCGGAAAAAGAACTCGAAGAAGCAGCAAGCCCGGCCTGATCGAGCAAAACAATCCCAAAACAAAAACGGCGCCCTTTCGGGCGCCGTCAGACTGATCCATAGGAAAGCGGATTAGCTGTTGACGACCTGTGCTTCGATCGCCTTCGGAGCTTCGACCGGCTCTGCGGCAATCGCAATCTTGCGGGGCTTCAGAGCCTCCGGGATGCTGCGCAGAAGGTCGATGTGCAGGAGGCCGTTCTTCAGCGAAGCGGCAGTCACTTCGACATGGTCGGCAAGCTGGAAGCGGCGCTCGAATGCGCGCTTTGCGATGCCGCGATACAGGTACTCGCTGCCATCGGCATTTTCTTCGCGCTTTTCACCTTTCACGGTGAGCGCATGGGCATGCGATTCGATAGCGAGTTCGGTTTCGTCGAAGCCGGCAACGGCCATGGTGATGCGATAGGTGTTCTCACCGGTCCGCTCGATATTGTAGGGCGGATAGGTCGGGACCTGCTCCGGCTGGGCAAGGCTGTCGAGCATCGTGAAGAGACGGTCGAAACCGACGGTGGAACGATAAAGGGGAGAGAAGTCTACGTGACGCATGATGTCCTCCTTGGGAAGCGACGTGTTGCGATATAATCCCCCTGAAACCCCATTCTTGGCGGCTTCGGGACGGTTACGCGGACCCTTCTGGCGTCCGCAAAGTTCAGATGGTGATGGCCTTCCGAGACTTCAAGCCCTTCTCCAAATCGCTGGAATTCCTGCGTGAACCCTGCATGAACGACAGGTTCGGCGAAGGTTCAGGCGCAACTGTCTAGAGATAGGCGCATCGGGTGACACTGGCCCGAAGGCTGGAGTGTATCGTCCCTTCTTCTTCAGCCTAGATTCGGCCGGCCAAGAGCTCCCTCAGCTCCGCCGGCCTTTTTTCTTCAGGCGTAAAGCTCTGCAAGCTGATCCTGCGTCGCATCCAATCTGTTAGGCTTCATGCCGGGACAAATCTTCGTTCGCACTAACCATAACGTGTGTGTGCTTTTGCAAAACTTGCCACATAGAAAAACCTGAATATATTATACTTATCTTATAATGAGCGGCAATTTCGCCATTGATTTTCCCAGCTTCTGCGATATCCCCTACTATATATCTCACGCGAAGAAACATTCAGCCTATGGAACAGGTTCTGTATTCGACTCCAGACAATCCGGCGCCGGAGAACCGCACCGAGGGCTTTTTCGAGACCCACGACGGCCACAGGTTGCGTTTTGCCGTCTTTCGGTCGCAAACACCGGTCGCCCACGGAACGGTGGTTCTCCTGCACGGACGCAGCGAATATATCGAGAAGTATTTCGAAACGATCCGCGACCTCACCGCCAAGGGGCTCTGGGTCGCGACCTATGATCTGCGCGGTCAGGGTGGTTCGTCCCGGCTGATCAAGAAACGCAATCACGGCCACATCCGCCGCTTTTCCGATTACGAGCGCGATCTCGACACGTTCCTCGAAAAGGTCGTGCTGCCGGATACAAGGCTGCCCTTCTACATGCTCGCCCATTCCACAGGCGCACTGATTGCGCTTTCCGCCGCCCCTTATCTGTCGACGCGCATCGAGCGCATGGTGCTATCAGCCCCTTTCCTTGGCCTTATTGGCCAGGCCGCTTCCGAGGGTATTATCCGTACGGTATCAGCCACGCTCAGCGCCATCGGCCTCGGAGGCGTGCCGCTCGGCAAGATGAAAGAGCTGCAATTCCCTGATAACCCTCTCACGTCGGATGAAACGCGTTTCGAACGGAACGCGGCGATCGCAAAGGCCCACCCGGAGCTCGCTCTGGGAGCGCCAACCGCCCGCTGGATGCACGAATGCATGAAAGCGATCGACCGGGTGACCCAACCCTACCATCTCTTCTCGATTACCATCCCTTCCGTCGTCATCGCACCGACGCGCGACGGGCTGGTGCCTTATACGGCGCAGGAACGGCTCTCACGCTATTTCCGCGCCGGTCAGCTTGTGCCGATCAACGGTGCCCGCCACGAGATATTCCAGGAAAGGGATATGTATCGCACCGCCGCCCTCGCTGCCTTCCATGCCTTCATTCCCGGCAGCGACGCTGAGGCCACTGACGACGTGACGGCGATCGGCGTCTGAGCCCTTTCTTACGCATGTCGCTGTAAAACCGCTGCACACTTCTGTGCGACATGTTTAGCGCTGCAGGATGGCGATCGCCTCTTCGTAAACCGCCTTGCTGCCGGCTGCGATGATCGAGCCACCATTTTCCGGCCGCCCACCGTCCCAGGTGGTCATGATCCCGCCGGCGCCTTCGATGACGGGAATGATCCCGCCGACGTCATAGGGCTTGAGGCTGTTCTCGATGACGAGATCGACATGGCCTGCGGCCAGCAGCGCATAAGCATAACAATCACAGCCGTAACGGAAGAGCCGCACCTGACTTTCGATCTCGCGATATTTCTCCATCTCCTCGCCGACGAAGAGATGCGGCGAGGTGGTGAAGAGGATCGCATTCGAGAGGGCACCGCAGTCGCGCACCTGCAGCCGGCGCTCGCCCTCTGGCCCGCTATAGGTCGAACCGTTCTCATCGCCGAAATACCGCTCGCCGGTGAAGGGCTGCTCGATCATGCCGGCAACTGCCCGGCCATTCTTCTGCAAGCCGATCAACGTTCCCCAAACCGGGACACCAGAAATGAAGGCGCGTGTGCCGTCGATTGGATCGATCACCCACACATGCTCGCGATCGAGGCCGACATTGCCATGCTCTTCGCCGAGAATGCCGTGCTCGGGGAAATGCGCCTCGATCAGCGCACGAATGGCCGTTTCCGCCGCCCTGTCGCCTTCCGTGACCGGATCGAAGCCCGATGACAGCTTGTTGGTGACATTGATCCCCGAGCGAAAGCGCGGCAGGGTTTCTGCCTTTGCAGCTTCGGCGAGACGGTTGAAGAACGAACGGTCAGGGAGCATGGAGAAATCCACATAGCTGGCGGGAAATGACGTTTTTCATAGCGAAAAAGCGGCGGAATGCAAATACAACAGGCAATTTCCGATTAGCTGCCTAAAGATTTTGCAGTGCAATATATTGCTTGACAATTGTGCAATGCAGCAGTAGTTTCTGACCTACAGTCTTCTGACTGTAAATACCCTCCTTGGGTGTTTCCTCCCTAGACTTAGCCGCGCTGATAAAGCGCGGTTTTTTTTGACCTGAAGGCTGAAAATCACTCGGCCGCAAGGGCTCGGTCGCCGGCAAATTTCTCGACATAATCTGCCATCTGCCGCATGAACGACGTGATGGCGGTCACAACGGTGTCGAAATCCGGCCGCTTCTCCAGCGTTACCTCATCGACATAGATCGAACGGTTGACCTCGATCTGCAGCGCATGCAGCCCGCGTGACGGCCGGCCGTAATGCTCTGTGATGAAGCCGCCGGCATAGGGCTTGTTGCGGATCGCCGCAAAACCCATCTCCTCGAGAACGCCGATCGCCATGCGCGAAAGCTCTGCCGAAGCGCTGGTGCCGTAACGGTCGCCGATGATGAAATCCGGCCGCGCATTACTGCCGGCGACACGCACATTGCCCGGCATGGAATGGCAATCGATCAAGACCCCGAAGCCGAATTGCACGTGCGTGCGCGCAATCAGCCGCCGCAGCGCGAAATGATAGGGCTTATAGACGCTTTCGACACGTTCCAGCCCTTCCTGAACGGGCAGCCGGCGCGCATAGATTTCCATGTTCTCAGCCACGATGCGCGGAATCGTACCGAGCCCGCCCGCAACCCTTAGCGAGTTGACATTCGCATAAGGCGGCAACAGCCCGTCGAACATGCGCGGATCGAGCTCGTAGGGCTCGCGATTGACGTCGAGATAAGCGCGCGGGAAATTCGCAAGCAGCAGCGGTGCGCCGAGATCCACCGCCGCGCCGAACAGTTCATCGACATAATGGTCTTCGGAACGGCGTATCGAGATACCTTCCAGCCGCGACTGCGCGATGAATTCCGGTGGATAAATGCGGCCGCTGTGAGGGGAGTTGTAGACGAAGGGAATGGTCTGCGACACGGGCTCATGCACTTCAAAAAGCTCGTATTCGCGTACTTCCGGCACTTTCTGCCCTCTTTACCATGTCATCAAGTGGCTGTGTCGGCCATGTTGCCAGTTGCCCGCCCTTAAGTCCATACTACATAAAAGGGATGACGGTCGCGGCCAGGGCGATTTCACCGGTTGTTTACCGGGCGAAGTCTAGTGTAGACGGCTGGTATCCCATAAAACAGTAGTGATCAGCGGTCCGGATTAATGACTCAAAAGATACTTCTCGCCGAAGACGACAATGACATGCGCCGCTTCCTCGTGAAGGCGCTGGAAAAGGCTGGCTACAAGGTCCTTTCCTACGACAATGGTGCGAGCGCTTATGACCGCCTGCGCGAAGAACCCTTCTCCCTGTTGCTGACCGATATCGTCATGCCGGAAATGGATGGTATCGAGCTCGCGCGGCGCGCGACCGAGCTCGATCCCGACCTGAAGGTCATGTTCATCACCGGTTTTGCGGCCGTCGCGCTGAACCCTGATTCGAAGGCTCCGAAGGACGCAAAGGTCCTTTCCAAGCCTTTCCACCTGCGCGACCTCGTCGACGAGGTCAACAAGATGCTTGCCGCGTAAGGCTTCCTGGCGGCTCGTCACAAAACTTCAAAAAAGCCTATTGACGGCTCCGGAGGTTTTGTGGTCTATGCGCCGACATCGGATGGGCGTGTAGCTCAGCGGGAGAGCACTACGTTGACATCGTAGGGGTCACAAGTTCGATCCTTGTCACGCCCACCATCCTAATTCACTGAAAAGCAAGGCCTTTCGAGAAATCGAAAGGCTTTTTTAGTTTTGGCTGTTCGCGGCGAACGAAGCCATGCGCACCATCTCATTTCAGGCCGTAGCGAAGGTGTCGAAACCAAATTCAGACACAGAGCCGTGCCATGCGCGATAATGGAACCTGAGGCATTGATTCGCCTCGTCAGGACATGGGGTTCAAATCGAAATGAAATTATCCGCACTTGCCGCCGCCTTCTCCACCCTCGCTTTTGCTGCTGCAGCGCAGGCGGATGACAATTTTCCAGGTGCCCCAGGCGTCATCGCACTTTCAGGTAAATGCCAGAAGCTGGTCGTTGCCAAGTTTGATGCCACGAAGGGCTGCAAGGGAGAGCTGGCAAGTGTGACGCTCGTCAACGGCACAGTTACCTTCATCTTCACCTCTGATGGCAAGCTGCTGGGCTTCCAGGGCGATGGGAAGGGCATCAAGCCCGCATCCAATGGCAATGCCCGCCTGCCGCTCAGCCTCGTCACCACCGGTGTCGGCAACAAGATGACGGGCGAGGTGAAGGTTGCAGGCTTCTGCACCTTCGGCAATCCCTATGCCGGCAAGCCGACAGCCATCGAATGCACGGCGGAAAGTAAGGATTCGGCCTTCACGGGCAGCTTCCGCACCAGCGGCAAGGCACCGGCACGGAAAAACGGTGGAAAATAAGAGATCGTTGGACTGACGGCCTCAGGCGCACCAGGAGCCTGAGGCAGATCCCGGCTTCCTCGCCAGGCCCTCGTTGATAAGACGCGTACCGAAGGAGCGCCCGTCGCGCGAAATGACACGCGGCGCGCCACGGTCATCCGCCTTGCCGGCGGCATTCATGTTGAATGCACCGGCATTCAGCAGCGCCAGCAGCCGCGATTTGGCGGCAAAGGCGATCTTCCGTTCGTCTTCACAGCGCGCGTGGTCGACATCCGGGCTCACCATATCAGCGATGACGATCTTCTCACCCTTGTACCAGAAGGTGCCGGCATCGCCGACGCAATTGATATGCTCGCCTTGCCCGCAATATCCAAAAGCCGCTTTGGCGGTTTCCGAAGAGGACGGGGCAACAGGGGAGATGGAGGCCGGCACGATCTTTGCCGTCGGCACCGGAGCCGAGGGGATCGCCATAGGCGGCACCGGATCGTTCGTCTGCCGTGGCTTGGCGGCAGGTGCTGCGACGGCAGCCTGCCTCGGCGCTTCCTTGGGCGCCTGAGGCTTGGCTTCAGCCGCGTCGCGGATAACGGCAGCCGGTGCCTTGCCGAGCATCGGGCGAATGGTCTTCCAGTTGTCATAGGTGGCAATGGCGCCCACCGCGACAATGCCGAACACCAGCCAGGGCATCGCACCTCCGGAGGATGCGCTGCTCTTCCTTTTTGCCGGCGCCTTGCGGCGGCCGCGTGTCGCTGTCTTGGCCATCGGTCCGATTCCCTTGAATGGGCCGGATTATTGCCGCGCAATCCTTTCCGAAAGGTTGGCAAGGCATCGCCGCGGATCGCTTCCCCAAACCGAAATTCGCCGGAAACGAAAATGCCCGGCTTCATGGCCGGGCGTCTCGCATAAGTTCTATCTGGGACTCAGCAGCCTTGCGCTGCCGAAGGTGCAGCAGCGGGCGTCTTCTCAGTTTGCTCGCTTGGGGGCACGGATGGCGTCTCGCGCTTGCCGATATCGATCCGGCGTTCGGCCGCCTCGCGTACGGCCTGCCACTCATATTCGTGCTGGATGAAGATCTCACGCGGCACAAGATTGATCGTCATTCGTATCTCACCTGTCTTGTCGTTACGGAACTGGTTTTCAGCGGACGGGCTTTGCGACCTTGGCATCGTCGCTCTTGATGTCAGGTCCGCCCTTGGAAAGGTCGCTGCCGGTTACATGCGCCGGCACATGGATGTCGTGGAAGACACCTGGCGTAAGCGTCAGGTCGACCTGGTGCGGCGGAAGCACCTGGGCTTTCTGCATGCGATTGGGTCTTGCCCGCTTCATGCGGTCCGAGGCTTCCGTGCGCTTATCGGGAACATGGGTCGAATTCTGCATCGTCGCCCTCCTTCAAGAATATCTGATATGTATTCATCGGTTCAGCTAGGTCGTAACGGGCGAGAGCCCCGCATGGTTCCAAAGAAATCGCTAGCTCTGCCCGATCGGGTGTCTTGACTGGCGCGGTAACTTCACTACCTAGTGGAGCACCCGCCGCCTCATCCAGACATCGGCTGCGGGGGAACCTGGTGCCGGGCCCCTCTGGCGAGAGTTTTTACGGCGCTCTCGTGATGTCGGTACCGCCTGCAAATTAGCCGGCGGATTTTTCATCGATGAAAAAGCTCACCATGCCAAACGCGCATGCCCTTTGTGGTACGCGTTTTTCTGCTTTTACCTCATTTTCCAAACAGGTTTGCGGCTGCGAGGTGCAGCCATGAACCAGCTTCGTTCTCACAAATCCTCGCTCGGCTATTTCCGCTGGGCCTTCATCGTCACGGCGCTCGGCCTTGCGCTCGGTGCCTTCCTCGGCTGGCAGTCGACCGGCACACTTGGTGGCATGGCCACCGTCTTCTTCATCTGCACCGTGCTGGCCGTTCTGGAGATTTCGCTCTCCTTCGATAATGCCATCGTCAACGCCAACAAACTCAAGGAAATGACACCCGTCTGGCAGCATCGCTTCCTGACCTGGGGTATCGTTATTGCCGTCTTTGGCATGCGCATCGTCTTTCCGCTGGCAATCGTCGCCATCGCGGCAAAGATCGGCCCATGGGAGGCGCTCATGCTGGCGGCACGTGAACCTGGCGAATATGCCCGCATCATGAATGATGCACATCTGCCGATCGCAGCCTTCGGCGGCACTTTCCTGATGATGGTCGGCCTGACTTACTTCTTCAATCATGAAAAGGAAGTCCACTGGATCGGCTCACTGGAACGGCTGATGGCCCGTTCGGCGACCATCAAGGGCATCGAGATCGCCTTCGTGCTCCTGCTGATCCTGCTTTTCTCCTATCTCCTGGAAGGCGAAGACGCGACCACCTTCGTCTACTGCGCCATCTACGGTCTCGTAACCTTCCTGGTGGTGGAAGTCATCGGCGGCCTTCTCGATGCATCGCAGCGCGCGATGAGCGAGGCGGCAAAGGGTGGCCTGGGCGCCTTCATCTATCTGGAAGTGCTGGATGCCAGCTTCTCCTTCGACGGCGTCATCGGCGCCTTCGCGCTGACGCAGAACCTCTTCATCATCGCCATCGGCCTCGGCATCGGCGCCATGTATGTGCGCTCCATGACGATCATGCTGGTGGAAAAGGGGACGCTTGCCGAATACCGCTATCTGGAACATGGCGCCTTCTACGCCATTCTGATCCTCTCGGTGATCATGTACGTCCAAACCTTGACGCACATTCCCGAGATCATCACCGGCCTTGGCGGCGCAGCCCTGATCGGCATCTCGCTCTGGTCCTCGATCCGCTACAACAGGCAAGAGCGGCGGAAAGAAGCTGATATCCCCCAGCGGGAGCGCCTGCACGCCTGATGGTCAAAAAGCCGCTGCGGTCTGGCGCTGCGGCTCGCATAGTCCCAAAAAGCAAAGCCCGCGACCAATGGTTGCGGGCTCATTCATTCAATAGATGATCTGGCATTCAATCTACGCATTCGGCACGTCTTACCGGATGACACGGCCGAAGCTTACCGGATCGATACCGAGTTCTTGCAGGTCACGTGCGCGCGGCTTGCGGCCACCTTCGACGGCGGCGCTGACTGCGTTTGCGGCACCGAGCGCGGCAAAGGCGCGGGCCAGGAAACCATTGTGGATCGACTTTCTGAAAGCGGACATCTTCTTTTCCTCTCGCTCTTTGGTTGACCCTTCGTACATGGGGAAATCCGGATGCACCTACAACGCGCAGGAAATCACCGCAGCTATGCAAAAAGCGCATATTTCTTTCGCCGGCAAACGAAAAACGGCCCGAGTTCACCCGAGCCGAATCGGAATTCTATTAACAATTCAGATGGTTAGAATTCCGACCACTCCTGCTTCAAGGCAGCGTTTCCAACGCTTGCATATCCAGCCGTGCGCGCAACCGTCGGCTTGGCCGATGCAGAAGGCGGAGTGGCGGCCCGGTGCGTCGAAGCATTGCCCTGACCGAGATCGAAACGGGCAATTAGCTCGCGCAGTCTGCGGCTTTCGGTTGCCAGCGTGGCACTCGCCGCATTGCTTTCCTCGACCATCGCAGCATTCTGCTGGGTCACCTGATCCATCTGGTTGACGGCAGAATTGACCTCTGTCAGTCCCGTGGACTGCTCCCGTGCTGACGTAGCAATTGCTTCCATGTGCTTGTTGATCGTCACGACATAATCGCCGATCGTGCTGAGGACCCTGCCCGTTTCACGCACCAGCTTCACACCGACGGCAACCTCACCTGTCGAGGCACCGATGAGGTTCTTGATCTCGCGAGCCGCCTGAGCAGAGCGCTGAGCGAGTTCGCGCACTTCCTGGGCGACAACAGCAAAACCCTTGCCCGCTTCGCCGGCACGAGCCGCCTCGACACCGGCATTAAGCGCCAGCAGGTTCGTCTGGAAGGCGATGTCATCGATGACGCCGATGATATTGGAAATCTGGCTCGAAGACTGTTCGATCCGCTCCATTGCGTGGACGGCATCAGCGACAACGGCACCGGATTTTCCTGCGCTGTCGTTTGCCTGGATTGCCACCGACTTGGCTTCATCGACGCGCTTGGAGGAATTCGCGACATTGACGGTGATTTCGTCAAGCGCTGCCGCCGTCTCCTCCAGAGAGGAGGCTTGCCGCTCGGTACGGCGGGAGAGATCGTCTGCACTCTGGCTGATCTCGCGGGTGCCGCTGTCGATGGATGAGGCGCTGGCGGCGACGGCGCGCATGACATCGGCGAGCTGTGTAACCGACGAATTGAAATCGGCACGCAAGGATTCAAAATCGGCGGCAAACGGTTCCCTCAATTGAAACGTGAGGTCACCGGCGGCAAGGTGCTTCAGACCGTTCCCGAGCCCAGCCGTGGCCCGTCGCATCTCCTCAGCCTTGATATGCTCGTGTTCGGCGCTGCGACGACGCTCTTCCTCCGTGAGATTGCGCTGTGCCTCGCCCTCCCTCTCCAGACGGCGATTGGCGACCGAATTGGCGCGGAAGATTTCGACCGCCCCAGCCATGTCGCCGATCTCGTCGGAACGGCCCGGGAAGGGAATGGCGCTATCCGTATCGCCGGCTGCCAGCTTCTTCATCGAAACCGTGATCAGCTCGATGGGGCGGGCAACGCCGATGATGGCAAAGGCCACTGCTGCCACCAGGATCGCAGCACAAACTGCAATCAGGACAGCAGCTGCCAGAACCGTCGTCTGGAAGACCGAGATGCCATCACGGTAGATCCTGTCGGAGCTTGACGTATTGAAATCGAGCAGGTCCTTGAGATAACCCGACGCCTTGTCGAGTTTGCTGCGCATGTCGCCGGAAAGCAGCGCCTTCGCTTCCGCTTTCTTGCCGGCACTCGATAGAGAGGTCATCTGCACCGCAACCTGCTTGTAGTCGGCGACGCCGCCTTCGATAGCCTTTAGAAGTTCACCACCGCGCTGGGTGGTAACGAGTGGCCGGTACTTTTCAATCTGCTGCGAAAGCGTGTCGGTGCGTTGCGCGATCTCGGTCTCCGCAGCCTTCGTCGCTTCGGGCGTATCGGCCAGGATATGCTCGAAATAGGCCGAGTTCAGCCGGTAGAAAGCACTCTCAATGCTTTTGCCGGTAGCGATTTTCGGAATCCAGTTGGTCGCGATGACTTCCGTCTGGCCGTTCAAGAGCCGCATGCTGCTGATCGACATCCACGCAAGCAGGCCGAACATGATGGCGATGACGGCAAAGACAACGGAGAGTAATAATTTTACGTGTGGGCGTCTCATACGATGTTCCTGACAGAAAAGGGGAAGCGGCAGGCTGATGAGGGCTTCATGCCCTGCATCCCGGGCAGTGGTGATGCAAAATATTGGGAGATTCGCTTAAATTTAAATTAAACATCGGCTGGATCTGTCACTGTGAAATTGTCGCGCCACAGAACAAGAGTCATATTTATTAGCTTTTCTTCAGGACGAAGATCGCGCAGACTGAAAAAGGGCAAAGAAAAGACCGGCCATGTTGCCACGGCCGGCCTGAATTGGGGGTCAGGTCGTCTTCTTGTTTTTAGTCTTCATTTGCCGCGAGCTGAGAGAGAACCTGGCCGCGGCCACGCAGTCTCAGGATCAGCGGAATGAGGAAGGCAGCAGCCGCGACGATCAGCAGGCCGCAGGCGATCGGCGACATGACGAGCGTGGTCACATCGCCCTGGCTGATCGAGAGCGCTCGGCGAAGCTGCTGCTCGGCCAGCGGCCCGAGGATAAGGCCGACGACCGTAGGCGCGATCGGATAGCCGAAGATCCGCATGATATAACCGAGCACGCCGAAGGCGAGCAGCATGCCGAGCTCGAAGACCGACGGGTTAGCCCCGATGGTGCCAAGCGTGGCAAACAGCAGGATGCCGGCATAAAGCCATGGCTTTGGAACCGTCAGCAGGCGAACCCAGAGACCAATCATCGGCAGGTTCAGGACCAGGAGCATCGCATTGGCGATGAGCAGGCTGGCGATGAGACCCCAGACGAGCTGCGGGTTGGTCGCAAACAGCAAAGGACCCGGCTGTAGGCCGTATTGCTGGAAACCGGCAAGCATGATTGCCGCGGTCGCTGACGTCGGCAGGCCTAGTGTCAGCAGCGGCACTAGCGTGCCCGCGGCAGAGGCATTGTTAGCGGCCTCGGGACCGGCGACGCCTTCGATGGCGCCATGGCCGAATTCCTCGGGGTTCTTCGACAGGCGCTTTTCCGTGGCGTAGGAGAGGAACGTGCCGATTTCCGCGCCACCCGCCGGCATGGCGCCGATCGGGAAGCCGATGATCGTGCCGCGCAGCCACGGCTTCCAGGAACGCGCCCAATCCTGGGCATTCATCCACAGCGAGCCGCGGACCGCTTCCACTTTGTCCTCGCCACGATTGCCTTGGGCGGCGATATAAAGCGTTTCGCCGATGGCAAACATCGCCACGGCAAGCGTCGTCACCTCGATACCGTCGAGCAGGTCAGGAATGCCGAAGGAAAGGCGAGCCTGGCCCGTCTGCTGGTCGATGCCGACCATGGCGAGCGCAAAGCCGATGAAGAGCGAGGTGAGACCGCGCAGCGCCGAATCCCCGAAGGCAGAGGAGACGGTGACGAAAGCAAGCACCATCAGCGCAAAATATTCGCGCGGGCCGAAAACAAGTGCCAGCTTGACGATATAGGGCGCGACGAAAGCAAGGCCGAGCGTAGCGATGAGGCCGGCAACAAAGGAGCCGATGGCAGCTGTCGCCAGCGCCGGCCCGCCGCGGCCCGCACGCGCCATCTTATTGCCCTCGAGCGCAGTGACGATCGAGGCGCTTTCGCCCGGCGTGTTCAGGAGGATCGAGGTGGTCGAGCCGCCGTACATGCCGCCGTAATAGATACCGGCAAACATGATGAGCGAGCCGCCCGGATCGAGCTTGTAAGTGGCGGGCAAGAGCAGCGCCACGGTCAGCGCTGGGCCGATGCCCGGCAGCACGCCGACGGCGGTACCCAGGGTCACGCCTATGAAGGCATAGAGCAGGTTGATCGGCTGCGCAGCAACCAGAATGCCCTGCCAGAGGAATTCGAATGTGCTCATGGTTTTATCCCAAGCGGCGGCTCCTGAGGGGGCACAGGGCCGTCCGCGCAAAAAACGAGAGAACTGAAAGCGCCCGGCGCGAGGCGAGCGTTATCAGAAGAACAGATGTTCGAGCGGCCCGGCTGGCAACGTGAGCTGCAGGAGCTGCGAGAAGATCGCCCAGACGATGAAGCTCATGATGATGCCGATGGGCAGCGAGAACCAGATCTGGCGCTTGCCGAAACCGCGTGCAGTCAGCGCAAAGAGCACGCCGGTCGCAATCGAGAAACCGGCGATGCGCAGGAGCAGCATCTGCCCGGCAAGACCTGCGACGATCCAGATGACGGGTGCCACTTCCTGATGCTCGCGTTCCGGAAAATCGCCGCGCCAGGCTTCGATCGCCGTCCAGACGCCAAGACAGAAGAGGCCGAGAGCGACGACTTTCGGCACCGTCGACGGGCCGATGCGGTCATATTGCGCGATCGTCTTCAGATGTGAGGCATCCCAGAAGACCACGACAGCAACGGCGATGAGGAAGACGGCAATGACCAGCGCCGCCCAATCGGGGCGGCGCTTCGTTGCCGATGAGCTATCGGCTTCGCTCATTGAACGAGACCGATGTCTTTGAGAATGCCTTCGGTCGCCGAAACATCCTTTTCGAGCTGCGCCTTGAACTCGTCACCGGCGAGGTAGGTGTCGGCCCAGCCCTTGGTCTTCAGGGTTTCCTGCCAGGCGGCAGACTTGTGCAGCTTGTCGAAGTCGGCTGCGATCGAGGCGACTTCTTCATCGGTCAAACCCGGAGCGGCAGCGACCATGCGCCAGTTCTGGATGGAAACGTCGGTACCGGCTTCCTTGAAGGTCGGGGCATCGACGCCGGCGATGCGGGCATCGCTGGAAACGCCGAGCAGGCGCAGCGTGCCGGCCTTGACCTGCGATTCGAACTCGCTGTAGCTCGAAATGCCGGCCGTCACCTGGCCGCCAAGGATAGCGGCAAGCGCTTCGCCACCGCCCGAGAAGGCGACATAGTTGATCTTCGTCGGATCGACGCCGGAAGCCTTGGCGATCAGGCCGACGGCGATATGGTCGGTGCCGCCGGCAGAACCGCCACCCCAGGAAACGGCGCCGGGATCGGCCTTCAGCTTGCCGACGAGATCGGCAAGCGTCTTGATGTCGGACGCGGCCGGAACGACGATGGCTTCATATTCGCCGGTCAAACGGGCGATTGGGGTGACGTCCTTCAGCGTGACGACCGACTTGTTGGTCAAGAGTGCGCCGACCATGACGTAGCCGCCGACGATGAGAGCGTTCGGATTGCCGGCACTCTGGCTGCTGAACTGGGCAAGACCGATAGAGCCGCCGGCACCCGGTACGTTCTGAACCTGAACGCTCTTGGAAATGCCTTCCTGCTGCAGCACAGTCTGCAGCGAGCGGGCCGTCTGGTCCCAGCCGCCGCCGGGCGCTGCCGGAGCGATGATGGTGTAATCGGCCGCATAGGCCGGCAGGGCGATGGCCGCTGCCAAAAGGGTTGCGATGAAAGTATGCTTCACGATGTGTCCTCCGTGCTGCGGCTGAGCAGACCGCCAGTGCTATTTTTGAAAATCAGGAGAGATCACCGATCGGTGGACGTAATTGTCCTGATAGCGAGCGGAAGTCCCCCCGGAAATTCTTCAACTCTCCGCCTCCACGGAGAGGAAGTAGCCCAAGCCATCATATGAAGCTGTCATTTAGCTGACATCGGCGGGACATCCAGTGCGGCAAGACACTTTTTTGCCGTAATTTGGCGACCTGCCTGCACAAGGCGGCCGAACCGGTCCGTCGATTGCTACATTGCCTGTACTGAACACATTCTGGAACTACGCACCTGGTGTCCTTACTGCATAGGATGCATGGGATGCATAGGATTTGTCCCTCCCTACGTGAGAGATGTCAGCCACATATACGACAACTAATGAATCTGACATTTTCTAGAGGGCGTGGGAAAATGCCTATGCATCCCATGCATCCTATGCACGCCCCGCATCGGCTGGATGCGAGCTTTCAGGAGGTTGTGCAGCCTGGGCAGCGGATCTTTTACTGCGTGCGCAGCACCTCATTCCAGTGCGCAATCAGCCGCGCCCGCTTCACCTGGTCGAGATAGACCATCAGGCCGGGGCTGACCGGTACAGGGCGCAACTGTGCGCCGAGAAGTTCCTGCAACGTATTGGCGGTATTCTCGCCCGCCACTTCCGGGCTGACAGCCGGGATCTGCAGCTCACGGGCCATGATCGTCTGGCCTTCCTTCGACATGAAGAAGGCGAGGTAGCGACGACCGAGTTCCGGCTCGGCGGCAGCTTGCGGCACCAGGCCGATCCGCGACATCACGACAGTGTAGTCCTTCGGCAACACGATGCCGACCTCGGGGTGACGCGAGGCCCAGTCGGCTGCATAGGAGCCGAGGATATTATAGCCGAGCACGAAGCGCCCATCGGCCACGCGCTCGAGGATCGCCGAGCTGGTGGAGTATAGTTTTACGCCCGCCGCCCCCATCGCGCCGATCACCGACCAGATATCGCCGAACTGTTCCTGGTCTCGCGCCATAAACAAAAAGCCCACGCCGGAACGTTCGATGTCATAGGTCCCGATCCGCCCATGGACCTCATTGCCCTTGCGCTTCAGATAATCGACGAATTCCGCCCGTGAGCTCGGCACCGATTCATGGACAAAGCTCGGCTTGTGATAAACGAAAACGGCCGGCTCGAAGGTCAGTGCATAGGCCGTATTGCGCCAGTTCGCCCATTTAGGCCACTGGCCGCTCATCGGCAGATTGCTCACCTGCGCATAGCCGTCGTTCGAAAGCTTGACCTGCAGGTCCATAGCAGAGGAGAAGGCGAAGTCCGCCGTTTTGTGACCGGCATCCGTCTCCTTGACGATCCGGTCATAGATGTCCCCCGTCAGCATGTCCTCGTATTTGACTGCCACATCCGGATTGGCTTCCTGGAAGCCACGGATCATCGGCTGCGCCAAGGGCTCGTCGAGCGAGGAATAGACTGTCAGCACCGGCGCATCGGCATTGCCTGATTTCGCCTGGTAGAAAACCTGATCTGCGGCCGCGAGGCCAGGCGTCAGGCACAGGAACAGAATGAAAAGGCTCCTCATCGCGCAAGAATGCCTGAGCTGCGCGGGCCAAACAAGGGTCGGCTTCCAACAGTCGCTGCCGGCAGACCTCAAAGCTCGCGCTCGAAGAACATCAGGATCGGCTTCAGACCATCAGGGATCTCGTAATAGGCGTCTCGCTCGCGAAAACCCAGACGGCGATATAGCTTCTGCGCGGCGATCTGCCGGTGTCCAGTATCGAGCCGCATCGTTCGGTAGCCATCCTTCTTGGCCTGTGCAAGGGAAGCTTCGCAGAGCGCCAGCGCCGCGCCGCTGCCGCGTGCTGCCTCGGAAACGAAGAGCCGCTTCATCTCCGAAATGCCCGGCGCAATCTCGTGCTGCATCACGCAGCCGACGATCTCTCCGTCAAGCCGTGCCAGGAATATTGCACCCTGAGGCCTTGCATGGATATCAGGCAGATCGGCAAGCAGCGCCTCGAACCATGCAGGATTGTAGTAGAGATCGATCACTGGCCGCTCGGCCGGATAATTGTCGTAAAGCCATTGCCGGAACATGCGGCTAAGCTGGCGCGCGGCATCAATGTCCTCGGGGCTTTCCGCGAGCGCAATGGACATATTTGTCATTTTCAGGCCCCCCGGCTTTGCCGCGACCTTATCACGGCGGCATATACGCCGCCACCGGAACGATACATAGGGCCGCGAGCGAATAACCCCTTGCCGTCCTCCGTTCACCAAGTCCCAGAATCGCTGTGACATCTGGATGCCATCACTGATAAACTCCCCGAAAAAATCGAGGGAAACATCCGTTGCGCATCCTGCTCACCGAAGACAATATCGCACTGGCCGACGGCCTGTCGGCGATCTTGCGCGGCACGGGCCATGCGGTGGATGTTGTCCACGACGGCGCCTCGG
>Ga0209758_1001671_pt1 | contig 25058 bp, 22 predicted proteins | sample AraplaMF_Col_mMF_FD_184258 | JGI IMG/M metagenome (GOLD analysis project Ga0209758, IMG submission 184258) | Arabidopsis root microbial communities from the University of North Carolina, USA - plate scrape MF_Col_mMF (SPAdes) (version 2) | ecosystem: Host-associated > Plants > Roots > Endosphere...
GCAGCGCCATCTGCAGGATCTCGGCGCGCTTCTTTTCGCCGCCGGAGAAGCCGACGTTCAGCGGGCGCTTCAGCATCTCGGTATTGATCTGCAGTTTGGCGGCAGCGTCCTTGACGCGGCGCATGAAGTCCGGCGTCGTCAGCTCGTCTTCGCCACGCGCCTTGCGCTGCTCGTTCATCGCTACCTTCAGGAACTGCATGGTGGCGACACCCGGGATTTCGACCGGATATTGGAAAGCGAGGAAGATGCCCTTGGCGGCACGCTCGGCCGGATCGAGATCGAGAACGCTCTCGCCATTATAAAGGATGTCGCCCTCGGTCACTTCATAGTCTTCACGACCGGACAGCACATAGGAAAGCGTCGACTTGCCGGAACCGTTCGGCCCCATAATGGCGGCAACTTCGCCGGCTTTCACCGTCAGGTTCAAACCACGGATGATCTCGGTGCCGTCTTCGGCGATGCGGGCATGAAGGTTCTTGATTTCAAGCATTTCGTTTTTCCTGTCCATAAGCGGGTTCAAGTGCCGCCTGATTGACCGTTCGCACCGGTCTCGATCGTCATCCTCGGGCTTGTCCCGAGGATCTAAGCCTTCAATTGTAATCGCGCCACTCCCGCGTATTCGGATGCGGTCGATAGATATTCTCGTAGCGCCGATGCAGATCACGCCTCGTGGTTTGTCGGACATCATGCAGACGAAACCACTCATCCTTGCCTTTGGCCGCAGCAGATCCTCGGGGCAAGCCCGAGGATGACGGAGACCGTGTTTAGCCGACCGAGCCTTCCAGCGAGATGCTGATCAGCTTCTGCGCCTCAACAGCGAATTCCATCGGCAGTTCCTGCAGGACTTCCTTGACGAAGCCGTTGACGATCAGTGCGATCGCCGCCTCGGTCGGGATGCCGCGCTGCAGGCAGTAGAACAGCTGATCTTCGGAGATCTTCGAGGTGGTCGCCTCGTGTTCGAACTGCGCCGTCGAATTCTTCGCCTCGATGTAGGGCACTGTATGGGCGCCGCACTTGTCGCCGATCAAGAGCGAGTCGCACTGCGTGAAGTTGCGGGCATTCGAGGCCTTGCGGTGGGCCGAAACCTGACCGCGATAGGTGTTCTGCGAAACGCCGGCAGCAATACCCTTGGAGACGATACGGCTCGACGTGTTCTTGCCGAGATGGATCATCTTGGTGCCGCTGTCGATCTGCTGATGGCCGTTGGAAACGGCGATCGAGTAAAACTCGCCGCGGCTGTCATCGCCGCGCAGAATGCAGGACGGGTACTTCCAGGTGATGGCGGAACCGGTCTCGACCTGCGTCCAGGAGATCTTCGAACGGTCGCCGCGGCAATCGCCGCGCTTGGTGACGAAATTGTAGATGCCGCCCTTGCCGTCCTTGTCGCCCGGATACCAGTTCTGGACCGTCGAATACTTGATTTCGGCGTCGTCGAGCGCGATCAGCTCGACCACGGCCGCGTGCAGCTGGTTTTCATCGCGCTGCGGCGCGGTGCAGCCCTCGAGATAGGAGACGTAAGCACCTTCCTCGGCGATGATCAGCGTGCGCTCGAACTGGCCGGTATTCTTCTCGTTGATGCGGAAATAGGTGGAAAGCTCCATCGGGCAACGCACGCCCTTCGGCACGAAGACGAAGGAGCCGTCGGTGAAGACAGCCGAGTTCAGCGTCGCATAATAGTTGTCGGTCGTCGGAACGACGGAGCCGAGATACTTGCGCACCAGTTCAGGATGCTCGCGGATGGCTTCCGAGATCGACATGAAGATCACGCCGGCCTTCTTCAGCTCTTCCTTGAAGGTCGTCACGACGGAAACCGAATCGAACACCGCATCGACGGCGATCCTTGGCTTCTCGACGCCGGCCAGTATTTCCTGTTCCTTCAGCGGAATGCCGAGCTTCTCATAGACCTTGAGGATTTCAGGATCGACTTCGTCAAGCGATTTCGGACCCGGCGTGCTCTTCGGCGCCGCGTAATAGTGGATCGCGTTGAAATCGATCTTCGGGTAGTCGACGCGCGCCCATGTGGGCTCGTCCATCGTCAGCCAGCGCTTGTAGGCTTCCAGGCGCCATTCGAGCATCCATTCCGGCTCCTGCTTCTTGGCAGAGATCAGGCGGATGATGTCTTCGGAAAGGCCCTTGGGTGCCTTGTCCATTTCGATGACGGTTTCAAAACCGTATTTATACTGGTCCACGTCGATCTGACGGACGCGATCGACTGTTTCCTGGACTGCAGCCATGTCGTTCTCCAATCTTGCCGGAGAAAAGGTCCGGCAGCTTGTCGTGCGGGCAATTTTCTTTTGCCCCTGATATAAGTGGCCAAAAGGGACTTTTCAGCCCTGATGGCAAGTGGAAATTTGCGTTTTCGCAAGTTTGTGAGGCGTTCAGGCCGCCTCGCCCGCCAGCTTTCGCCGGGCGGCAATTTTCGTAAAGGCGGCAATCGCCCGATCCACGTCTTCTTCCGTCGTCGAAAAGCCGAGCGACATGCGTAGCGCCCCGAGCTTCGGATCGCGGCCCATCGCCGTCAGTACATGGCTTTCGCCGACCCTGCCGGAGGAGCAGGCCGAACCCGCCGAAAGGGCCACGCCTTCGAGATCGAAGGCGATCTGCCCGGTCTCCGCCTTCAGGCAGGGAAGCGTGAAGAAGATAGTGTTGGCGACGCGCGGGCCGCCGGCGCCGTGGATGATGACATCGGGCGCTGCAGCGCGCATGCCGGCTTCCAGCCGGTCGCGGAGTGCTGCAATCGCAGCGTTGCGTTCTTCAAGGTTCTGCAGCACGACTTCCGCGGCCGCTCCGAAGCCGATCAGCGCCAGTGAATTCTGTGTCCCTGAGCGGTGACCCTTCTCCTGCCCGCCGCCGCGGATCAGCGCCTTCGGCATCAGCGCTTCGCCGCGGGCGACGAGTGCGCCGGCGCCCTTCGGGCCGCCGATCTTATGGGAGGAAATGATCATGAAATCCGCGCCGATCTGCCCGATTTCGATCGGCAGCCGGCCGGCCGCCTGCACCGCATCGACGACGAAGAGCCCGCCATGCGCACGCACGATCCTGCCTGCCTCTTCGACCGGCTGGACGATGCCCGTCTCGTTGTTGACGAACATGACCGCCACCATGGGTAGACCCGTTGTCTTGTCGTGAGCATCGAGCAGGTCGGAAAGCGCTTTCAGATCGACGACGCCGGCATCCGTCACCGGGATCTCGGTCGTCCTGTCCTTCGGGAAACGGCCGCCCTCGCGGACCGCCAGATGCTCGACGGCGGAATGATAGAGCCGGCCAAGCTTCAGCGGCGTGCGGCCCATGCTGAATTCCGGCGTCAGCACCATGTTGGCCGCTTCCGTAGCGCCACTGGTGAAGATCACATTGGCAGGGTCGGCCCCCGTCAGCAGCGCGACCTTGCGGCGCGCGCTCTCGATGGCAGCGCGCGCGGCACGGCCCTCACCGTGCACGGAATTGGGATTGCCGAACACGTCCACGGCGCGCATGATCGCTTCACGCGCTGCAGGGTGCATCGGCGATGTTGCGTTCCAATCGAGATAAAGGCGTGGCGGCGCCATTGTCTTCGGTCCTGCGCTTGACGAGCTTGCTTCGGGCGTGGCGGCGCATTTTTCTTGAAATTTCCGCCGGGCTTGCCTTATGACACGTTCCACGCTGCGTGGATCGCCATGCAAGTTTCGAATTGTTCTAAACTGCGTTTTAGAAAAGCTGACAACTGTCGTCAAGTCATGTTGTCGCCAAACGTGGCGTGAACGCGAAATAAAACCCGGAGTACCGATGCCCGAAGTTATTTTCAACGGCCCAGCCGGCCGTCTCGAAGGCCGCTACCAGCCCTCCAAGGAAAAAAGCGCACCGATCGCCGTCATTCTGCACCCGCATCCGCAGTTTGGTGGCACGATGAATAACCAGATCGTCTACCAGCTCTTCTACATGTTCCAGAAGCGCGGTTTTACGACACTGCGCTTCAATTTCCGGGGCATCGGCCGCAGCCAGGGCGAATTCGACCATGGTGCGGGCGAGCTTTCGGATGCCGCCTCCGCGCTCGACTGGGTGCAGAGCCTGCATCCCGATTCGAAGACCTGCTGGGTCGCCGGCTACTCCTTCGGCTCCTGGATCGGCATGCAGCTCCTGATGCGCCGCCCGGAAATCGAAGGCTTCATGTCGATTGCCCCGCAGCCGAACACCTATGACTTCTCGTTCCTGGCGCCCTGCCCCTCCTCCGGCCTGATCATCAATGGCGAAGCGGACAAGGTAGCACCGGAAAAGGACGTCAACGGCCTCGTCGAGAAGCTGAAGACCCAGAAGGGCATTCTCATCACCCATCGCACGGTGCCGGGCGCCAACCACTTCTTCAACGGTCAGGTCGACACGCTGATGGCCGAGTGCGAGGATTACCTCGACCGCCGCCTCAATGGCGAACTCGTGCCGGAACCGGCAGCCAAGCGGATCAGGTAACGGCCTGCCGCATGGCGGCCGTCATCTCGAATTCTACGCCCCGAACACCTTCGATAAAGATCGGCCCGCGTTCCCGCATGCCGATCTTTTTCAATATGTGCTGCGAAGCAAGGTTGTCCGGGTGCGTGAAGGCGATGAAATGCGGCGCAATACCCCTGACAAAGAACCAGTCTGCAAGGCTTGCAGCGATCTCCGTCGCATATCCATTGCCCCATTCCCGGGCATGGAAGGCATAGCCCATCTCATATTCGCCGGTATGAAAGAGCGAGATCCCGGCGCGCCCGATGAAGCGGCCATCCTCTCGGTCGAGGATCTTGTATTTCGTCGTGCCGTCGCGCGTCTGCTCGGCAAGATATGTTCGCAGCCGCTCCTCGCATTTTTCGCGTGACCAGGGCGCTCCCCCAGACATGTAGCGTGTCGTCTCGATCGTCGAATGCAGGTCGCAGATCAGGTCGGCTTCACCATCCTCCCACATCCGGGCGACAAGGCGCTGCGTTTCGAAAATGACTTCTCCGCTCATCCGGCCGGCTCCGCCAGCACACCACCGCTTACCGGCTGGTTGACGCCCGTCGTGCCGGGATAGGTGAGCGGCAAGCCTTCCAGCGAACGCACGGCCAGATAGGCCCAGGCTTCCGCCTCCATCGCATCACCATCGAAGCCCGCCTGTTCGGCGCTCATGACGGTGGAGCCTTTCGCGCCAGCCATATCGACGAATTCCGACATGATCGTGCCGTTCAGCCGCCCGCCGCCGCAGATGATATAAACTGACGGGTTGTCCGGCAGGTAGGAGGCGGATTTGACGATCGAAGCCGCCGCGACATGGGCGAGTGTCCTCGCGCCATCCTCAAGGCTCGCCTCGCCCTCAGAGAGCGGCTTGAAATCGCCGCGATCGAGCGAGCGGCGGATATTGCCGCGGAAGAAGGGACTCCCGAGATAACGGGCGGCAATATCGGGTACCACCTGCCCGCGCTCGGCGATCTCGCCGCCGGGATCATAGGTCTTGCCGGTCTGCATCTCCACCCACTGGTCGATCAGCGCATTGCCGGGGCCGCTGTCGAAGGCGGCGATGCGGCCCTCCGCGCCGATATAGGTGAGGTTGGAAATGCCGCCGATATTGACGAAGCAGACACTCTGCCCGTCCGTCTTGAACCGGCCGGCAAGGGCAGCATGGTATGCAGGTACCAACGGCGCGCCCTGCCCGCCATGCACCATGTCGTTGGCGCGCATATCGTAGACGACGGGAATGCCTGTGCGTTCGGCCAGAAGCTGCCCGTCACCGATCTGGATCGTCAGCGCATCGTCCGGCCGGTGCAGCACGGTCTGGCCGTGAAAGCCGAGCACGTCGATTTCGTCCTTACTCAGGCCGAATTTGTCGAGAAATGCCGTAACGGCATCTGCATGACGTCCAGTGAGTTCAATCTCGATGTCGCGCAATTCGTCCGGTCGTACATTGCGATCGGTCAGCGGCCGGGCCAGATCGAGCGCCCGCTTCAGCCGCTCGCGGAAACCGCCGTCATAGGCAACGCCCAGAAACGGTCCGCGCTCGATGAAGCCTCGCCCGTCTGTCCTGAGCAGCGCCACATCGATGCCATCCATCGACGTGCCGCTCATCAAGCCGATCGCAGTCCTGACGATATCCATTGCGCCGCGCGCCTTTCATGCGATTCCCGGATGCACTTTTGGAAAAACAGTGCTAAACGCGCCGCGACGGTTCAACAAGCGTCAATCCCAATTCACGTTCGACGTTCAAGAGACGAAGCCCATGCCTGAGTTCAAGTCCGATTTCCTCCGCACCCTGCAAGAGCGCGGCTTCATTCATCAGATTTCCGATGAAAGCGGCCTCGACGATCTCTTCGCCAAGGAAACCGTGACGGCCTATATCGGCTTCGATCCGACCGCACCCAGCCTGCACGCCGGATCGCTCATCCAGATCATGATGCTGCACTGGATGCAGAAGACCGGTCATCGCGCCATCTCGCTGATGGGCGGCGGCACCGGCATGGTCGGCGACCCCTCCTTCAAGGAGGAGGCCCGCCAGCTGATGACCGTCGATACGATCGAAGGCAACATTGCCTCGATCAAGCGCGTCTTCTCGAACTACCTGAATTACGGCGACGGCCCCAAGGACGCGCTGATGATCAACAACGCCGAATGGCTGCGCTCGCTGAACTATCTCGAGTTCCTGCGCGACGTCGGCAAGCATTTCTCGGTCAACCGCATGCTGTCCTTCGACAGCGTCAAGACGCGCCTCGACCGTGAGCAGTCGCTGTCCTTCCTGGAATTCAACTACATGATCCTCCAGGCTTACGACTTCGTCGAGCTTGCCAAGCGCTACGACTGCCGCCTGCAGATGGGCGGCTCGGACCAGTGGGGCAACATCGTCAACGGCATCGACCTCGGTCACCGCATGGGGACGAAGCAGCTCTACGCGCTGACCTCGCCGCTGCTGACCACATCTTCCGGCGCCAAGATGGGCAAGTCGGCGACCGGCGCCGTCTGGCTGAACGCCGACATGCTCTCGGCCTATGATTTCTGGCAGTACTGGCGCAACACGGAGGATGCCGACGTTTCTCGCTTCCTGAAGCTCTACACCACCTTGCCGATGGACGAGATTGCCCGCCTTTCGGCACTTGCCGGTTCCGAGATCAACGAGGTCAAGAAGATCCTGGCGACCGAGGTCACTGCGATCCTGCACGGCCGCGAGGCCGCAGAACAGGCAGCCGAGACGGCCCGCAAGACTTTCGAGGAAGGCGGCCTCTCCGACAACCTGCCGTCGGTCGAGGTTCCCGCATCCGAACTCGACGCAGGCATTGGCCTCCTGTCGCTGATCGTCCGCGCCGGTCTCGCTGCGTCTAACGGCGAAGCCCGCCGTCATGTCCAGGGTGGCGCCGTGCGCATCAACGACCAGGCTGTCAGCGACGAGCGTAGGATGATCGGCAGCGGCGAGATCACCGCTGATGGCGTCATCAAGCTGTCGCTCGGCAAGAAGAAGCACATCCTGATCCGCCGCGCAGCGTAAGCAGCGCCGCAGATAACCAAAACAAAAGCCGGCCCTTGCGCCGGCTTTTGTTTGTCTGCGGTAAAGTGAAGCTCAGGATCGAAGCCAGTAGCGCTTCGGATCTGGCGATCACTGGAATTCGAAGATCTGGCGGAACACGCCGGGCGCGATCACCGATAGCGGATTGATCTGCAGGTTCGGCTGGTCGAACTTTCCTGTCAGCTTGAAGGTAATGCCGATCAAACCGCGGTCCGAACCATTGCCGAGGATGACGCCGATCAGCGGCAACTCGGCAAACAGCCGGTTGAGGCCATAGGCCGGCATGAAGGTGCCGGTCATGTCCATGTTGCCCTTCGCATTGCGCACTACGCCCTGGAAGGTGGCGCCGATCTGGTCGCCGCGCAGCACGCCGTTTTCGATGGAGATTGCCCCGCCGCGCGAAACGACACGGGCAAAGCCGCGCTGGAAGCGCTGCGAGGAGGTATCGATATCGCGTTTGACGGCTTCGTTCAGCGTGCGCTGGTCCGAACCGACAGGTGTGGAAACGATCGAGCGCAGGCGCTGCTCGTTGACGATCGAGAAGCGACGCACGTCGAGTGAGCCATCCCAGCCGCCGCCCGCATTGAGACGGATCGACAGGTTGAGAAGCCCGCCCTGAATATGCTGGTAGAGATCGGCAAAGCGTGAGACGGAGCCGGCATCGCCGCTGGTGATATTGATGACGCCGCCGCCCTGCATCTGGCTGACGACCGCCTCGCCGCTATCCGTGATGCCGGAGAAATTCAGCGATTGCAGCCGGCTGCCGCTCATGGCGATCTGCGCCTGGAAATTACCGATCTTCTCGTCATTGAAGCCGATGATGTTCTGCAGCTTCGCTCGCACGGTCACGCTGCTGCCGTCGCTGCCGTCGCCATCGCTGTCCGAATCCGATTTCAGCCGGGCGATGATCGGCCGGGCATCGGCGCTGGCGCCGGACACGGAAATATCGAATCCGCCCTTGCTGCGCTTGAGCGATAGCGCGAAGTCATCGAGGGAGGAGAGCTTTACGCTGTCGAAATCCGCCGATATCAGGCCGCTTTTGCCGATGGTGAGCGCCCCGGTCGCGCCGAAGCCATCCCCCTTCAGACGGAAATTCTTGACCTGCGTATTGTCTGGCGGTCCGGAAACCTCGAATTCGGCATTGGCGGGAATACCGCCGCCCTTCGACCAGCCGATCCAGGGCAGATCGAGCGATGCCTTGCCGAGATCGAGCTGCACGTCCTGCCGGTCCTCGTCGAGGCGCGTCAGTACCAGCTTGACGCTGCCGCCGAGGATGCCGGAAAGGCCAGGCAGCAACCTGTCACGCTGGTCGCCGTTCAGTGTTGCCGTGATCACGCGCTGCGGCTCGATGCCGGAAGATTTGTCGACAGGCTCCAGCATATCGATATCGGCGGATACGCCGTCGACGTCGGCCTTGCCCTTGACCTTCACCTGCTGCGGATCGGCATCGAGCATGCCGTCGAGATTGGTGATGACGCGCCCCGAGAACGGCTTGGCAAGCGCAACATCGGTAAGCTTCATCTGCGCCTCCCATTCGGGTGGCGGCGGGTTCTGCGAGGACAGAAGTCCGAAATGCGCCTGCACATGCGCGTCGATAGTGCCCTTGAGGTCGTCTGGCACAAAGCCTGCGCGCTGCAGCACCTTGATCGGCTTGTAGGTCAGAAGCTCGCCCACCGCATCGGCTGCGCCCGAAACGGAAATGTCGGCATCGGCCATCAGCGGCTTGTCATAAACTGCCGGCATCACGAAGGTGCCCGGCTGCACCGCCACTGAACGCCCGGATGGGAAATAGGAGGTGCCGCTCTTGAGCGAGATCGTCGCCTTTCCGCCCGTCAGGTCGAAATGCGCCGCGGTATCGCGCACAGGCGGGATCTCGCCGGCGACATTCAGGCGCGTACCGGCGATGTCGAAGGCGATGCGGAGCTGGTTCTCATCGAGCCGCAGGCCGCGTCCTCCCGCCGCCTGGTCCAGCCGGCCTGCCGGAATGAAGACGGAAATGGAAGCATCGGTCAGCACGCCGCCGAACAGGTTCGCGAGCACCCAGACCCGTGCCTTGGACGCCATCCAGAAGGGCCAAAGCTGCTTGACCGCCGTCGTCTGCATCTGCTGCGACTGGCCGGCAAAACTGATCTCCGGTGATTTCTCGTTCAATCGGATGTGAAGAGCCCCGTAGAGCGAGCCGAGCGGCGAGGAAGCCACCATATTGGTGAACTGGAATTCGCGGCCGGCGACGAGATAGCGCCCGGTCGCCTGCAGATCGAAGGACAGCGGCTGCTCACCGGAATTGGGTGCGGCCGTGCCGCCGCTGATCAGCGCGTCGATGCCGAACCCCTTGCCCGCATTCGGATCGAGCTTGTCGAGGTCAATCAGCGCGCCGCTGATCGGCAGCACGGTCGAACCGAAATGCAGCTGCGACTTGGCGATCTCCATCGTCTGCTTGTCGAAGTCATAGGCAAGATTGAACTGCCCGTCCGTCAGCTCCTGCGAATCGCCGTCGACATAGATCATGCCGGGGTCGAGATTGAGCGCTGCATTGAGCGCCGGCTTGACGCCATCTGCAGCCCGGACGGCGGACAGGGTCAGGTTGCCGAATGTGTTGAGGCCCTGGCGGATTTCCCCTTGTTCGTTGCGCTTCAGCGCAAAGGGCGTCAGGTCGGCATGCGTCAGCGTGGCGACGAGCCGCGATGCGTGGTCGCCCGCCTCCTCGGTGATGACATTGAGATCGGCGACCTCGCCATTGATCGAGATCTGGCCGCTCAGCTGCAACGAGGTCGGCCCGGCATGTTCGAAGACGAGATTATCGACTGTAAGCGACACCGGTCCGTTTGCCGTGTCCGCAAGCTTGATGTCGATGCCTGAAATGCGCACCGAATCGGTACCGCCGCGCTCGACGAAGGTCTGGAAAATGTCGAGATGCGAAAAGATCGTCTCCATCGCCGCCGGAATCGCATCGACACGCAGATTGTCGAGTTTTACGGGATCGCCGGAGGGAAGCAGCGAAGTGTCGAGCGCAATATCCTCGGCCTCCACCGACGTCACGGCAATGCGGCCGCGGAAGAGCTGCAGCGGATCGAGCGCCATGCGCATCGAGGATGTGGTGGAGAGATGCTGGCCGCTTTGCTGGTCGATCATGTTGACGTCGCGCGCTTCGAGCGCCAGCCGCAGGCCGGAGGTGAAACGGATGACGGTGGAGCCGACTTCGGCTCGGTAGCGTGGTCCGAGTGCACCGTTCAGTGCCGACTGCGCCTGCTGCGACAGCGGTGCGTCGATAATCCCGCTTTCGATGGTGAAGACGATCGCCGCCAGGATGAACAGGATGACCGCGCAGAAGCCGCCGGTGGCTTTTGCGGTGCCGCGCATGCGCGAGCGCGGCGGCGGGCAATGCACAATGAGGGGATCTTCCACTTGCGCGGAAGGCAGGTTGTGCAAGGCGACGATATCCTTCTTGCGAAACGTGACTTTTTCGCCGCGGATGGCTGACATGCGCCTTGCGAAACTCCTGAATCTGATTTGAATCACTCTGGGCGGGAAGCCATTTCGTCCATTATATAACCCGCCTGATATAGTATCTCTCCTAAACCCGGCAAAAGAAAGTTTTGAGAATGACTGCTCCCGGTATTGGCTCTGCCGCTCCCGATTTCAGCCTCCCGCGCGATGGCGGCGGGCGCATTTCACTCTCGGACTATCACGGCAAGCCGGTGGTGCTGTTCTTCTACCCCAAGGACGATACGACAGGCTGCACGACCGAATCGCTGGATTTCACCGCGCTTGCCGATGAGTTCGCAGCCGCCGGGGCCGCCGTCGTCGGCATGTCGCCCGATTCGGCGGCCTGCCATGATCGTTTCATCAAGAAGCACAAGCTGACGGTGGCGCTTGCCTCCGACGAGGAGAAGACGGTGCTGCAGGCCTATGGGGTGTGGAAGGAAAAGAAGATGTACGGCCGCACCTTCATGGGCGTCGAGCGCACCACCTTCCTGATCCGCCAGGACGGTACCATTGCCACCATCTGGCAGAAGGTAAAGGTCGCAGGCCATGCCGAAACGGTACTGGCAGCCGTCAGGAACCTTGCTGCGTGACGACCATCACCTCGCTGCGCGGCGGCGCGATCGATGCGATCCGTTCCGCCGATCTCGACCGCAAGACGGAACTCGCGCAGGAAAGTGCCACGAGATGGTTTGCGCGGCGCATCTCGCTGCGCTCGCCGCTGGACGCGACCCTGCCGGAGCGTCCCGGCCGGCCGGAAAAGCCGCTGCTGGTGCCGCCGACCCAGGTTGAGAAGCGCTCGCTGCATACCGTGCATGGCCGCATCGCCCTGTTGCATGCTATTGCCCATATCGAACTCAATGCCGTCGATCTGGCGCTCGACATCGTGGCGCGATTCGCTTCCGCCCATGTGCCGAACTCCTTCTTCGATGGCTGGATGCAGGTGGCCTACGAAGAGGCCAAGCACTTCCGCATGGTGCGCAAGCGACTCAACGATCTCGGCGCCGACTATGGTGATCTGCCTGCCCATGACGGCCTCTGGCAGGCGGCGCACTCGACCCGCAACGACCTGACGGCCCGGCTTGCCGTCGTACCCCTGATTCTCGAAGCGCGCGGCCTCGATGTCACCCCTGCGCTGCAGGCCAAGATGCGCGAGACCGGCGATCTCGAAAGTGCTGCGGTTCTCGACGTCATCTATAACGACGAGAAAGGTCACGTCGCCGTCGGCGCAAAATGGTTCCGCTTCCTCTGCGCCCGCGAAAGGCGCGATCCGGCAAGGACGTTCCAGGAGCTGGTGAGGGCCAATTTTCGCGGTCCGCTGAAGGCGCCGTTCAACGACGTGGCCCGCGCCGAAGCCGGCCTGACCCCCTCATTCTATCGCGCTCTCACTTCGACCAGCCAGAGCTGAACCGCGAGGTCCGACAAGGCTGCGTAAACCGACTGTTAACCATAACTGTATGTAATCACTTTCCAATGAGGCGGGCGCTGAGACGGCGCATCTTTGGGAGGCCCTCCGTGACGAGCGGACATCACAGTCGGGTATTCGGCAAGAGGGCGCAAGAACACATCCTCATTCTCGCGAGCGGCGACCGGGTGCGTCACATGACGGTAAGGCCGTGGATGGCCGCCGTCGCCTTCTGCTTCGTCGGCGTCTTTTCCATCGGCTATCTGCTCGCCACCTCCTACCTCGTGCTGCGCGATGATCTGATCGGCGCGACCATGGCCCGCCAGGCCCGTATGCAGCATGATTATGAAGATCGCATCGCCGCGCTGCGCGCCCAGGTCGACCGCATCACCTCCCGCCAGCTTCTCGATCAGCAGGTGGTCGAAGACAAGGTCGACAAGCTGATGGAGCAGCAAATGGCGTTGACCTCGCGCCACGGCAAGCTCGATAACCTGCTCGACCGCGCCGAAAGCTCCGGCCTGACGGGCAAGGATGCGCCTGCCGCGAATGTTCCGGCGCAATCCTATGCGCCCGACATCAAGGACAAGCGCGCTTCGCTGACCGGCGGTGCGCAGGCGATTGAAAAAATGCTGGCAGGCGACAGCAAGCCCGCCGACGCAGAAACACCCGATAATTCGACCCTCGCCTATGTTCCATCAGAGGAAACCGTTGGTGACCGCGCCGACCGCATCTTTTCCAAGGTCACGCTCTCGCTGAAGAGCGTCGAGCAGGATCAGAAGAGCCGTATCGAGCTGCTGACCAGCGACGCCGGCAATGCTGCCGATACGATCCAAGGCGTACTCGACCGCTTCCATATTACGGTCCCGGCTGAGGCTATTGCCGCCAAGGAAGACGAGGACGACGCCGTCGGCGGTCCTTATGTGGAGCCTGAAAGCAACGGCGACTTCAACAATTCGCTCGTCCAGCTCGACGGCGCGCTGACGCGTCTGGAGGCCGTGCGCAGCACCGCCGAAGCCCTGCCCTTTCGCAATCCGGCCATCGGCAAGGAAGTCACCAGCCCCTTCGGCAACCGGCGCGATCCGTTCCTCGGCCGGCTTGCCCTTCATTCCGGCATCGATTTCCGCTTCTCGCCCGGCGAAAGGATCCGACCCACCGCGCCCGGCAAGGTGATCGCGGCCGGCTGGACCGGCGGTTACGGCAACATGGTTGAGGTCAATCACGGCAACGGAATTTCGACGCGCTACGGCCATATGTCGGAAGTTCTCGTCAAGGTCGGCGACACGGTCGACCGCAACGATGTCATCGGCCTGGCCGGCAGCACGGGCCGCTCTACCGGCACGCACCTGCATTATGAGGTGCGTCAGGATGGACATGCCGTCGATCCGATCTATTTCATGAATGCCGGCCTTAAACTTGCCACTTATATAAAATAGCCGGTCGTGGTAACGAACACTTCACGTCAACCCCGGGGTGAAGCCGCTATTCCTTGACTTGCCGGCCGTTTCGGACTATGTCGCGCAGCATTGCGGCATGCAATCCCGCCGACTCGCCAGAGACCGGCCGAACGGAACGGAAACAGTTTTCCCTTTGACGACATTTGCTGATCTTGGTTTGAGCCCCAAAGTGCTCTCCGCTGTGACCGATGCGGGCTACACGATTCCTACCCCGATCCAGGCAGGGGCAATCCCCTTCGCGCTTGAGCGCCGTGATATCTGCGGCATCGCGCAGACCGGCACCGGCAAGACGGCATCCTTCGTTCTTCCCATGCTGTCGCTTCTGGAAAAGGGCCGCGCCCGCGCCCGCATGCCGCGCACGCTGATCCTGGAGCCGACCCGTGAACTGGCCGCCCAGGTTGCCGAAAACTTCGAAAAATACGGCAAGAACCACCGTCTCAACGTCGCCCTCCTCATCGGCGGCGTTTCCTTTGAAGATCAGGATCGCAAGCTCGAGCGCGGCGCCGACGTGCTGATCTGCACGCCCGGCCGCCTTCTCGACCATTTCGAGCGCGGCAAGCTCCTGATGAGCGGCGTCGAAATCCTCGTCATCGACGAAGCCGACCGCATGCTCGACATGGGCTTCATCCCCGATATTGAGCGCATCGCCAAGCTGATCCCCTTCACCCGCCAGACGCTGTTCTTCTCGGCCACCATGCCGCCGGAAATCCAGAAGCTCGCGGATCGCTTCCTGCAGAACCCCGAGCGGATCGAAGTCTCCAAGCCGGCCTCGGCGTCGGTGACCATCACGCAGCGTTTCGTCGCCTCTCACGACAAGGATTACGAGAAGCGCGCCACATTGCGTGACCTCATCCGTTCTCAGACCGATCTGAAGAACGCGATCATCTTCTGCAACCGCAAGAAGGATGTCGCCGATCTCTTCCGTTCGCTGGAGCGTCACGGCTTCTCGGTCGGCGCCCTGCACGGCGACATGGACCAGCGCTCGCGCATGGCCATGCTTGCCAACTTCAAGGACGGCAACATCCAGCTGCTCGTCGCCTCCGACGTCGCTGCCCGCGGCCTCGATATTCCCGATGTCAGCCATGTCTTCAATTTCGACGTGCCGATCCATGCGGAAGACTATGTTCACCGCATCGGCCGCACCGGCCGCGCCGGTCGCTCCGGCGCTTCTTTCACCATCGTCACCCGCCGCGACCAGAAACATGCCGACGCGATCGAAAAGCTGATCGGCGAGAAGGTCGAATGGCTGAACGGCGACCTCTCCGCCCTGCCGCCGGCAGAAGAAAGCCGCGACAGCGAGCGTTCTCCCCGTCGCGGAAAGGGTCGTGAGAGGGATAGGGATCGTGGCCGCGACCGCCGGCCTTCGAGTCATAAATCTGATATCAACGCCGAAGATAATGGCAGCGAAGTCGTGGAAGCAGCACCAGCAAGGGCCGAACGCGTGAAGAACGAGCGCAAAGCAGAACAGAAGCCACAGAACAACGCGCGCGGCGGTCGGCAGTATCCGGCAAACGATGACAATCGTGATCGTCGCCGCCATCGCGACCATGACGACGGCCCGACGCCGGTTGGATTCGGTGATGACATCCCTGCCTTCATGCTGATCGCGGGCAACGCCAAAGCCTGAGCGGTTCCATGGGTAGGCCCGGCATCGATTTCCCCGGCCTCGGCGTAGGCCTGGTGATTTTGCGTGACGGCAAAATCCTTCTCTACAAGCGCATGCGTCCACCTGAAGCCGGCTACTGGAATATCGTCGGCGGCAAGGTCGATCATATGGAACCGGCTGAGGAAGCCGCGCGCCGCGAGGCTGAAGAAGAAACAGGACTGACCATCGGCCGCATCGAGCGGATCGGCTTGACCGAACAGATCATCGAGGCCGACCGCCAGCACTGGATTTCCCTTCTCTATATCGCCCGTGAAGTGACGGGCGAGCCGCAGCTCACGGAACCGGACAAGCTCTCGGATTTCGGCTGGTTCGGCCTTGCCGACCTGCCCGAGCCGCTGTCGGCTTTCACCAGGGCCGCGATATCAGCTCTTCCGGCCGGGCAATTGCGCTGATCACTCCGCGCGCAGTGCGGCTTCGTAGGCAAGCCGTATCCAGCGCGCCATGATATCGGGGTCGTCATAGGCCTCTTCGGGGATGCTCCAGTAAGGCATCTTCACTGGAGCGCCCTTCTTGCCCTCATAGAACCATTGGCTGGCGCCTGCCGCGGCAAATTCCGGTGCGCTTTCTTCATCGGCTTTCAGCAGAATTTCGTCGCGCACTTCGAGTGCCAGGATACGGCCGAGATGATAGATGCCCTTGCCGCCGAACATGCGTTTGATGGTGACAGGTCCAAGCGACTGAAACATTTCTTCGATGCCGGCATTGTCCATGACCCGTCCCCTTTCCTGTGCAGCCGAGCCTATATCGCGTGATAACCACGGTTCAAATAGAGAAGCGCCGGATGGATCTCGGTGAAACGAACGGCAGCGACTTCGCCGAAGATGACGTTATGGGTCGGCATTTCCTTGATGTCGGTCACCCGGCAGTCGAAGACAGCAAGCGCATCGGCGAGCACCGGCGCCCCCGTTGCCAGCGTTTCGAAGCGGGCGCTCAAGAAACGATCCCCGTTTTCCAGATTCGTACGGCCTGAAAAAGCATCAGCAACACCCTGATGGTGAGCGCCGAGCGAGTTCAGCGCGAAGATGCCGCTGCGCCAGAAGATCTCGTTCTTCTCATTGGTATTGTTGAGGCAGACGAGGACGGAAGCCGGATTGTCGGATACCGAGCAGGCAGCCGTGATAGTGACGCCACGGCGGGCTTCACCGAGCGCCGTCGTCACGAGCTGCACATGGCCGGCATAGCGGCTCATGGCATCGCGATAGAGGCCGGGATCGATATGCTGCCTGTTCAACACATGCTTCTCCACAATCCGTGTCTTGTTCTTGTTATTTCACCAATATGGCGGGCATCGGTTACCTTTTCTACAATGGCACCCGCTAAAAGCTGCAGAACCTGCTTGTTTTTCTTTGACGATTGCCGCCGTGCGGATAAAAGGGCATGGACAAGACGAGAGACCTGCACCTTTCATGATGATCCTGCGTGTCATAGCCGCCCTTCTGTCGCTTCTGGCGTTGACGGCCGAAAGCCGCGCGGCCGGCGTGACGATCGGCGTGGTAGCGCCGCAGGATGGCACTTTTGCCTCGCTCGGCGCGCAGATCTTTGCCGGCGCGAATTTTCAGATCCAGCAGGCGGGCGACACAGTCGTTCCTATCAATGAGACCTGCCAGGACAATAGCGGCCAGGCGGTCGCCGATGCGCTGATCGCTGCCAAGGTCCAGATCGCCATCGGCTTCCTGTGCAGCGAGACGCTCGAAGGCGCCCTGCCGAAGCTGAAGGACGCGAATATCCCTGTCATCACCGTGTCCGTGCGGTCGCGCATCCTGATGGAAGATTCGCTGAAGAACGGCTGGCCCCTCTTCCGCCTCGGTCCACAGGACAGTGATGAAGCCGCCAGGATCATCCAGATCATCCTGCAGCAATGGGCGGCTTCTCCGATCGCTCTCATCGAGGACGGCACGATCCACGGCCGCGAACTGACGGAAGCCGTGCGCAATGCGCTGGAAGAAAACGGTCTGAAGCCCGTCTTCACAGACACCTACCGGCCGGGACAGGAACAACAGATCGGCCTCGTACGCCGCCTGAAGCGGGCCGGCGCCACCAAGGTCTTCATCGGCGGCGACAGGAACGATGTCGCCACCATCGCCCGTGATGCGAAGGCCGAAAATATCCCGCTCGACATTCTGAGCGGTGACGCGATGCGCGCTGCAAACCAGCCGCTGGCGCTGGCCGATGGCGTCCGCGCCGTTGCCATTCCCGAATATGCGCGTCTGCCGGATGCGGCGGCGATCGTCGAGGCCCTGCGCGCAGCCGGAACCGAGCCGGAAGGTTATGTCCTGCCGGCAGCGGCGGCCGCGCTGATCGCCGGTCAGGCCGTGCAGGCAGCGGTGGCCGAAGGCAGGCCGGTTGCCGAAAAACTGATCGGCACGGAATTCCGCACACCGATCGGCCCGGTCACCTTCACGCCGGCCCATGAGCTTTCGCAAAATCCCTATCGTCTCCTCGAATGGCGCGGCGATGCTCTCGTCCCGCCAGCCGATGGGACGGACTGACCTGTTGACTATGCCGTAAGGCGGCCCGCCCGCTTCCGGTTGAGATGGAGACCGAGAACCATGACGACACTGCCCATCCGCATCGCGCCGTCGATCCTGGCGGCAGATTTTGCAAAGCTTGGCGAGGAAGTGCGCAACGTCACCGCGGCCGGCGCCGACTGGATCCATCTTGACGTCATGGACGGGCATTTCGTGCCGAACATTTCCTTCGGTCCCGATGTCATCAAGTCGCTGCGCTCCTATACGGATGCGACCTTCGACTGCCATCTGATGATCTCGCCGGCCGATCCCTATCTGGAGGCCTTCGCCAAGGCCGGCTGCGACCGCATCACCGTGCATGCGGAGGCCGGACCCCACCTGCACCGCTCGCTGCAGACGATCCGTCATCTCGGCAAGAAAGTCGGCGTCACGCTCAATCCGGCAACGCCGCTCTCGGTGGTCGAGAACGTGCTTGACGATGTCGATCTCATTCTCATTATGTCCGTCAACCCCGGTTTCGGCGGCCAGAAATTCATTCCGGCAATGGCAGACAAGATCATAGCGGCGAAGTCACTCATCGGTGACCGCCCGATCGAGCTTGAAGTGGACGGCGGCGTGACGGTTGATACCGCGCCCGTCGTAGCGAAGGCCGGCGGCAACGTGCTCGTCGCCGGATCGGCAATTTTCAAGGGCGGCTCGGTCGAGGCCTATCGCCAGGCGATATCAGCCCTTCGCAACGCGGCTGAGGGAGCTCGCTGATGACCAAGCGCATGTTCATGGGCGGATTTTTCGTCGCCCTGCTGACCGGCATGGCCGCCACGGCCTATGCCGGCGATATCGCCAATATGCAGCCTGTCGGCTTTTCCGCCGACGGCAAGGTCTTCGCCTTTCAGGAATTCGGTATGAAGGATGGCAAGGTCCCTTATTCGAACACCTATTTCATCGATACCGGTACCGGTGAGAATCTCGAAGGTACGCCCTTCCATCTGGAACTGACGGACAAGGACGCCAACCTTTCCAATGCTCGCCGCCAGAATCTGACGGCCGCCCGCAAGCAGATGGACAAGTATGACCTTCTGACCAACCCCGGCCTGATCGCCGCTTTCAACCCGCCGACCGAACTCGGTTCGCCGATGAAGACGATCCGCTATACGACGCTTGCAACCGACGGCCCGCCGCGCGGTGCCTATACGCTGTTGCTCGGCGATGCGAAGGTCGAAACACCCGACGCCTGCAATAATATCAGCGGTCATGTCACCGGCTTCACGCTGCAGCTCATCGAAAAGGACGGCGCACCGAACCGCCAGCTCGTCCATGAGGATAAGGCAATCCCTGATGACCGCGGCTGCCCGGTGGAATATCGTATGGGCGGCGCCCTCGTCTATCAGCCGGAATCGGGCAAGCCTGTCCATATCGCCCTTATCCTGGCGCTGAGCGCTGCCCCTGACGGCCGCAACGGCCGCTGGATCGCCGTTCCGGTTCACCCCTGAGAATGAACCGTTTGCGGGCGGCATGGCCGTCCTTTTCAGAACTTTTCATTGGCGCCCCGCTCTGGGGCGTCCAGATGCTGATCTCGGCGATGGCCGGGCTCTATCTGCGCAATGGCATGGAGACGAGCCATGTGCTCGATCTCGCCCTCCTCTATTTTGGCGGCGGGATGCTTTCCTGGCCCTTCAACCTGCTTGCCGGGCGATACCTTGCGCTCGGCCATCGGGTCGAGACGCGTTTCGCCGGCTTCTTCCTGGCGCTGACGGCGGGCACGGTTCTGATGACGGCCTTTCTCTTCGCCATGGATTATCGGATTTTCTATTCCCGCTGGCACGCGCCGTTCGGGTCGGTCATCTGGATGTTCCAGTTCGTCTTTACCGGCGCCAGCGCCGTTTATCAGTTCCTCGTTATCGGTCTGGGGCTGTTTTTGCCCATCGGACTCGTCTGTCTGCTCGCCACCAGCCTGGCTCTTGCCAAACGCATGCGTTGAGATTGCCGGCCGTCTTTGCTACAGGGGCGGCAGCTACTGTCACGAAATGAAGGCGCTCGCCCATGATCCCTCGTTATTCCCGACCCGATATGGTCGCCATCTGGTCTCCCGAAACCAAGTTCCGCATCTGGTTCGAGATTGAGGCCCATGCCTGTGACGCACTCGCAGACCTCGGCGTGATCCCGAAGTCGGCCGCCGCCACCATCTGGGAAAAAGGCGGCAAGGCGACCTTCGACGTTGCCCGCATCGATGAGATTGAGGCCGTCACCAAGCATGACGTCATCGCCTTCCTGACGCATCTCGCAGAAATCGTCGGTCCCGATGCCCGCTTCGTCCATCAGGGCATGACCTCCTCCGACGTGCTCGACACCACGTTCAACATCCAGCTCGTGCGTGCCGCCGATATCCTGCTTGCCGACATGGACCGCGTTCTCGCAGCGCTGAAGACGCGCGCCTTCGAGCACAAGGATACGATCCGCATCGGCCGCAGCCACGGCATCCATGCCGAGCCGACGACGATGGGCCTGACCTTCGCCCGTTTCTATGCGGAGATGAGCCGCAACCGCGCCCGCCTCGTGGCCGCCCGCGCCGAAATTGCGACCGGCGCCATTTCCGGCGCCGTCGGCACTTTCGCCAATATCGATCCCGTTGTCGAAGAGCACGTCTGCGCCGCCCTCGGCCTCGTGCCGGAGCCCGTCTCCACGCAGGTCATCCCGCGCGACCGTCACGCCATGTTCTTCGCCACGCTCGGTGTCATCGGCTCGTCGATCGAAAACGTCGCGATCGAAATCCGCCACATGCAGCGCACCGAAGTGCTGGAGGCGGAAGAATTCTTCTCGCCGGGCCAGAAGGGCTCCTCGGCCATGCCGCACAAGCGCAACCCGGTCCTGACTGAAAACCTGACCGGCCTTGCGCGTCTCGTGCGCATGTCGGTCGTACCCGCGATGGAAAATGTGGCGCTCTGGCATGAGCGCGACATCAGTCATTCGAGCGTCGAGCGCGCCATCGGCCCGGATACGACGATTACCCTCGATTTCGCGCTGAACCGCCTGGCCGGCGTCATCGAAAAGCTCGTGGTCTATCCCGAGAACATGATGAAGAACCTCGACAAGTTCCGCGGCCTCGTGCATTCGCAGCGCGTTCTCCTGGCGCTCACCCAGGCCGGCACGTCGCGCGAGGATGCCTATCGCCTCGTGCAGCGCAATGCCATGAAGGTCTGGGAACAGGGCAAGGACTTCCTTGAGGAACTGCTGGCCGACGCCGAAGTGCGCGCCGCGCTCTCCGAGGCGGATCTTCGCGAGAAGTTCGATCTCGGTTATCATACGAAACATGTGGATACGATCTTCCGCCGCGTCTTCGGCGAAGCTTGATCGGCACTAGAGCGCTGTGCGTCCATCCGGACGCACAGCGCTCTAACTCTTTGAATTTACGCATCAGGCTTTCCGAAAATCGATTCCGATTTTCGGGCCGATGCTGTGGCCATGTCAAGAAACGGCGCCTGCGAGGCGCCGTTTTCATTTTCGCTTCCGGGACGTCGTCATCGCCGCAGCGCGCTTCTTTTTCTCCTGCTTGCCGATCGATGTGCCGTCTGGCTCCTCCGATATCTCGCAAGCCTCTGTCGCACCCCGGCCCTTGGCCGCCTTGGCCACCAGCCGGTCGAGATGCTTGAGATCCTCTTCGTCCAGATTTTCGATGCCGATGAAGCGGTTTTCGGCATGGCTCGTCAGGATGATCTCATTGAGCTTGGCCTGAATGGCCCGTGTATCGCGCGTCTGTGCGTTCTGGAGCAGGAAAACCATCAGGAAGGTGATGATCGTCGTGCCGGTGTTGATCACGAGCTGCCAGGTTTCCGAGTAGTCGAAGACGGGACCGAGAGCAGCCCAGATGACGATGCCGACAAGCGCCAGGATGAAGGTCACCGGCTTGCCCGTCCACTCCGATATCCTGGCCGCGAAGCGGGCAAATACGTGGCGTACGGTCACCTTGAAATCCTCCTCAGAAGTCGGCGCAAGACAAACTCCAAGGAAGGTTCCGAGGTTCCCGAGTACCGTGAAATTCCAGGGCATCGTGCAATTCGCGACACCCCGGGAATGTTGCGTCACGTGGCTTCGCGGGCAATCAGCTTCCGGTAGAGGTGCCAGGTCGCATGGCCGAGGATCGGGATGACGAGTGCGAGGCCGGCAAAGAGCGGGATCGTGCCGATGACCAGCAGCGCGGCAACGATCAGGCCCCAGAGCAGCACCGGTACCGGATTGGCGAAGGTTGCCCGGATCGAGGCGACCATCGCGGCCACCGCTCCGCAGTCCCTGTCGAGCAGCATCGGAAAGGTCACGACCGTGATCGCCAGAACGACGAACGCAAAGCCGAGGCCGACCAGATTGCCCCACAGGATGAGCTGCAGGCCTTCGGGCGTGCCGAATACCTGCTGCAGGAAGAGCGACATGGAGCGCGGGAAAACTTCGCCGAGAAGGTTCGTATAGATGGTCTGCGCCGTGACCAGCCAGACGGTGAAGATCCCAAACAGCAAGAGGCCGACGGCGATGATCGACGGCAAAGCCGGCGAATGGCGTACATCGAGTGCATGCGTCCAGGAGGAATCGAGTCCGGCCTCGCGTCGGCGGCTGATTTCGTAGAGGCCGATCGCGGCTATCGGGCCGATCAACACAAAGCCTGACATCAGCGGAAAGGCCATCGGCGCGAGATTGGCGCCCGAGGTCAGCATCGTCAGGAAGATGCCGGCGATCGGATACATGAGACACAGGAAAACGTAATGCGAAGGCTTCTCGCGGAAATCCTCGAAACCGAGCCTGAGCGCGTCGAAGACGTCGGCTATGCTGATCTTGTTGACCACGGGCCGTGCGAAGCTTTCGCCAGCACCCGTCATGACATGAAATGTCGTCACGGCTTTCTCCTCCTCAGCCAAGATGAGCCGGAGGCGAAGTGTCGGCAACAAGGGGCCGACACGAGAACGCAACCGGCATAAAGCCACCTTAGCAAATTTTTTGAGCTAAGTCGCTCTTTCCCTTGACATCACGGTTAAGCTTTCTCACATCGGCGGCACCATGAAAGCGTCAGAAGCAGATATCCTCATCGTCCCCGGCTACACCAATTCCGGCCCCGACCATTGGCAGAGCCGCTGGGAAGCAAAGCTCAGCACCGCGCGGCGCGTCGAGCAGGCGGAATGGTCCAAGCCCGTGCGCGAGGACTGGATCGCCCGCATCGCCGAAGAGGTGAATGCCTCGACACGCCCCATCGTACTCGTCGCCCATTCCCTCGGGGTGCCCTCGGTCATCCATGCGATCCCGCTGTTTCAGAAGCGGGTTGCCGGCGCCTTCTTCGTGGCACCTCCTGACGTCGCCAATCCGGATATCCGCCCGAAGCATCTGATGACCTTCGGTCCCTATCCGCGCGATCCGCTGCCCTTCCCGTCGATTACGGTCGCCAGCCGCAACGATCCCTTCGGCACCTATGAGCACGCCGACGATATCGCCAACAGCTGGGGTTCCTTCCTGGTGGACGCCGGCGAGTCCGGCCACATCAATGCCGAATCCGGCCACGGCCCCTGGCCCGAGGGCACGATGGTCTTTGCTCAGTTTCTAAGCCGCCTGCCCGGCTGAGAAACCGGAAGATCCGGCATTTCCAGAGAATTAAGCAATCGCTTTCTAAGTATTTCTTAATGGAAAGACCGCAGACTGCGCTCACGCCAGAAAAGCGAGAGCGCGCCCGTGAAGCAATGCTATCCGCCAAAAGCCGCCGCCGATATCAGTCGCGACGAACCGGCGGCCGATGGCTTTGCAAGCTACACCGACGATTCCGACATTGCTGAGCGCGAAAGCCGCTGGAACTACGCGCTCGTCGGCTCCGGCCTTGGGGTGTGGGACCACAATTACCGCTTCGACAAGAAATACTATTCGCAGACCTGGAAGGCCATCCGTGGCATGGCCCCCGATGAGGAGGCCGACGGCGACTATGAGGCCTGGCTGCAGCTCGTTCATCCCGACGATCGCGATTTCGTCGTCAACGCCATCGAATGCCAGAATGCCGGCGACCCTGACTATCATGTCTTCCAGTATCGCGAGCGCCACAAGGATGGCCACTGGGTATGGATCGAATGCCGCGGCGCGCCCGTTGAGTGGGATGAAAATGGCGCGGCCCAGCGCGTCGTCGGCACGGACACCGACATCACCGCGCGCAAGGAAACCGAGGAGATGCTGGCGCAGCTCTCCCGCCGCCTCGACCTTGCCTTGCAGATCAGTGACATCGGCGTTTTCGAAGCCGATATCGATCATGGAACCGTCGAATGGGACGATCGCCTCATCGCCATATACGGACTGGAGGATGCCGAGCGTTTCTCCGCAGCCAATGCCTGGCTCAGCATTGTTCATCCTGATGATCGCGAGCGCGTCAACGAAACTGTCGAAAGCAACGTCAATAACGAGACCAGCTTTCATCAGGAATTCCGCATCATCAGGGGCGATGGCGCTGAGCGCATTATTCGTGCCCGCTCGGCCTTCTTCGTCGACGGCAATGGCTGTCGCAAGCTGATCGGCGCCAATTGGGACGTGACGGAGGAAGTGGCGCTGCGCAACGAGTTAAGGCGCGCCAAGGATCTCGCCGAAGCCCGCAACCGCGAACTCGAAGCCGCCAAGGAAAACATCGAGCATCTGGCATTCCATGATTATCTGACCGGCCTGCCGAACCGCCGCTATCTCGACAAGACGCTGGAGGAGCGCTCCGCCCATTGCCGTGAGGAAGGCCTGGCGCTCGCGATCCTTCATATCGACCTCGACCGCTTCAAGCAGATCAATGATACACTCGGCCACCGCGCCGGCGACCACATGCTGAAACATGCTGCCCGGGTGTTGCGCGACTCCATTCGCGGTACTGATTTCGTCGCGCGCATCGGCGGCGATGAATTCGTCGTCCTCTGCATCGTCGACACGGCCTCGAAGAAGATCGCCACCGTCGCCGAGCGCATCATCCGCGAACTGAGGAAGCCCATCAAATATGAGGGGCACGACTGCCGCTTCGGCGCCAGCATCGGCATCGCCATCGACAGCGGTCCGAAGCTCGATGAAAAGCAGCTTCTCCTTAACGCCGATATCGCGCTCTACCGTGCCAAGGGCT
>Ga0209758_1001675_pt1 | contig 25005 bp, 30 predicted proteins | sample AraplaMF_Col_mMF_FD_184258 | JGI IMG/M metagenome (GOLD analysis project Ga0209758, IMG submission 184258) | Arabidopsis root microbial communities from the University of North Carolina, USA - plate scrape MF_Col_mMF (SPAdes) (version 2) | ecosystem: Host-associated > Plants > Roots > Endosphere...
ACCAAAACCTTCCGGCCCGTTGGCGCCGCGCACCATCCATGGCGCGACGCCGAAGTCGGAGGCCACCACCATTGGCTTGTCGGAGGGGTGATCGGCCTCTTGGGCCAGAGTAGCTGCGGACATGCCGGTGGATAGCGCTAGCGCGATGACCATGCGCGCGGATAGGCGTCTCATGTGGTTCTCCTGAATTCGCGATAAGGGGACATGGTGGTTCAAAACGTCGGTGGGTGATTGGAATGCCAGTGTCGGGCGATGTCGGCGCGCCGGCAGACCCAGACCTGTGAGTGCTTGGCGACGTGGTCGAGGAAGCGCGCCAGGCCCGCGGCGCGGGCCGGATGGCCGGTGAGACGGGTGTGAAGCCCGACCGACATCATCTTCGGTGCGGTGGCGCCTTCGGCGTAGAGCAGGTCGAAGGCGTCGCGCAGCACCTCGAACAGGTCACTAGCGGTCGCCATCGCGCCGCGAACGTATTTGGCGTCGTTGTTGGTCAGGCCATAAGGCACGATCAGATGCGGCCGGCCGAGCACCGTGCGCCAGTACGGCAGTTCGTCATTATAGGCATCGGAGTCGTAGAGAAAGCCGCCTTCCTCGACAATCAGCCGGCGCGTGTTGACGCTCGGTCCATAGCGGCAATACCAGCCGAGCGGCCGCTCGCCGGTGGTGCGTTGCAGGCTCTCGACCGTCTTGCGAATGCGCGCGCGCTCGTCGGCTTCGCCGAGCAACTGATGCCGTTCCCAGCGCCAGCCATGGGCGCAGACATCATAGCCGAGATCCCTGATCGCGGCGCAGGCCTCGTCGTTGCGCTCCAGCGCCAGCGCGCATCCCATCACGGTGGCGGTCATGTTGCGCTCGGTGAGCATTTTCTGGATGCGCCAGAAGCCGACGCGGCTGCCGTATTCGAACATCGATTCCGCGGCGAGGTCGCGGCCCTCGAAGCCGCCGGCGCCGCCTTCGGTCAGCGCGGCTTCGCTGAAAGCGTCGCCGTCGGGGAAAGACGGCTCGGAGCCTTCCTCGTAATTGATGCAGATGTTGAGCGCGATGCGGGCGCCATCAGGCCATTTCGGATCGGGCGGGTTGCGGCCGTAGCCGACAAAGTCGCGGCTGAGATGGTCCTCGGACGCTGTCATGGCTGCGATCCTTCCCCCGGCGCGGGCGGCAATATGATGGTGATCGCGGCGTCGAGGTCAACAAACACGTCATCGTCTCCGCGGCCGGTCATGGCCATGGCCACAGCAAACTCCATGCCGGGTTCGAGCACCATCATGGAATGGTGCCAGACGTTGCGGGCATAGGTCACGCTCTGGCGGCCATCGGCGAGAAACGCGTGAAGGGTATTGAGGTCGGGCTGGCCTGTCGCTCCGGCGGCGCAGACGATTGCCAGGTAGCGTCCGGGATCAAGCGGCACGAAGGTCTGCGCCGAGTAGGGATGCCGTTCGAGCGCGGTGATCCGCAGCGGCAGGGTTGCGGTCGCGGCGGCGCTGCTGATCCACAGCGAACTGGCCCCGGCCTCGTTGGCGGCATCCAGCGCGGTCGGCAAATAGCGGCGGCGCATGCCGGTCGGCCGCGCCGCAACGTCGCCGAACGGCGCAAAGGCCTCGGGCGACAGCGGCTCAAGCTGAACCGTGGAGAAGCGAAGGTCGGTTACTGACATTGCGGTTGCCGTCTTGTCGGCGCGCCGGATGTGGCGTCGGCCGTCGATATTCCAATGGTATACCAGTGGAGCGCGCAAAGGCCTCCGCGTCAAGGGTCTGTCCTGGATGGAACTGCGTTAAATTTGGACGGCCGGCGCGCGTATTTCAGGCACCGGCGTCGCCGCCGAAGCCCGGCGCCGACTATCCCTGGCCCTCGGGAAGGAAAATCCCGAACCCCTCCAAAATGCCCTGGCGCACATTGGTCAGGTGCTGGATCATCGCGTGGCGGCTGGCGGCGACGTCGCGGCGGCTGATGGCCTCGACGATGGCGAGGTGTTCGCGGCTGGCGGGAAGCAGGCGCTCGGGGCGGCGCTCCACGTTGCACATGCGGATTTTCTGCCGGGTCTCGCCGATCAGTTTTTCCAGCGAGCGGTTGCCGCAATGCGCGGCAATCTGGTCATGGATCTCATCGTCGAGCGTCCAGTGCAGCGTCTTGCTGACCTGCGCGGTGGCCATGATCTGTTCGAGCCGCGCCTTGATCGGGCGCAGCACCTCGAGGTTGATCCGGGTGGCGGCGATCGCGGCGGCCTCGCTTTCGAGAATTAGGCGGAGATGGATCAGTTCAAGCAATTCGGCCATGCCGATATTGCGCACCACCACCGAGCCGTTCGACAGCTGTTCGAGCCGGCCTTCGCCGAGCAACCGGCTGATGCCAGCGCGCAGCGGGGTCCGCGAGACTTTCAGGCGCAGCGCCAGGCGGCGCTCCTCGATGACTTCGCCGGGTGGAAGCTGCCGGGACTCGATCAGGTCATGCAGCCGCCGGTAGGTGGTTTCGGTGACATTGCCGTCCGCGCGCATGCGGGAGGCAGGAGCAGCCCTGTCGCCGCGCAGGGCAACCTTCTTCCGGACGGAGGCCACATCTATTCCTTCACGCGGGGGCCGAAACGATCGGCGTCGCAAAACAGCATCCGCTCGCAGATAGGGGATGGCCGGCCGTCACGTCAAGACGGGGCTATCCAAGAAGGGCGATCCGAGAGGCCGCGATCAATATCCCGCGACGCAAGGGTGGCCAAATTAGCCCCGGAAGCGGCTCGGCCGGTGGTCTCGATCAACAGAACGGTGCCGGCCTAAACCGCAAAAATCCACACCGCCAGTATCGTGCCGAGCGTCGCCAAGCCGCTGATGGTCCAGCCGGCCATGTAGCCCGCCTCGTGTTCGCCGCTGCCGCCCATCAGGTGGGCACGCGGCAGGTCTGCTCGCAGTTGCGACATGATCGCCTCCCGATTTGGTTATCGGAATAATGGCGGCACGGGCTGCGGGTTCCACCGTTCCGGTCGAAATCGTCGGACCGGGCGATGTCAGAGCGGTGGCGGCGTTTCGTGGCGGGGCACGTCGATGCCCTCGGCGGCATATTCGGTGATCCTGTTGCGCAGGGTCCGTATCGACACACCGAGCAGCCGCGCGGTCTCGGTGCGATTCCCGGATGTATTGGCCAGGGTTTCCAGAACCAGATCCCGTTCGACCTCCCTGATCGGGGAGCCGACCAGCCAGCGCGCCAGTCGTCGGCGCGATGCGCGGGTAATCGGGGCGTGATGCGACATGCGTCCCATTTCGCTACTCCACTTCACAACGCCCGCCATGCCCGCCGTCAGGGGACAGCAAGAAGGTTAACGGTTCCTTAACGCCGAGCGGTCGCGCGGTCGCAGGCCGATTAGGGTTGACGCGAAAGCTTAACCCCCGCCTTGCTTTGATCGGCGCGCCGGAGCTGCGTATGCCAGGCCAGCCGAAGCCTGACCCCAGAGCCTCGCTTCGGTCAGGCCCGGCGCGCTGTGTTTGAGGTACGCGCCGGGCCGCCCCGCGATGCCGCGACGGCGATCACGGATACTCCCGGTCGATGCCGGCGGCACCCCGAGTCTGGATGAATCCGTGGCCGTGGCGGAGCTCGCGGACATCCTCCTCGAGATGCAGGATCCGGCGGTTCTGGTCGGCCTGCGCGATCAGGATGTCGCTGATCTTCTTGATCTCGAGCTGGATGCCGCCGACCTCGGTCTTCATGTTGGCGACGTCGCCGCGCAGCGTGATCAGCACCATCAGGCCACCGCCGATGATGGAAGCGATCTCGATCAGGTTGCCGATCGTGATGGAGTAGTCGATGACCATGGCGGCATTCCTCAGGGCTGGCGCTTGATGATGGATGATCATCGCTTGATGATGCGCGCAACGTTCTCAAGGCCGCGCTTGACGAAATAAAAACTCACCACGAGGTTCGCGGTGGTCGACGCAAAGCCTTGCAGCCCGTCGGTGGCGCCGAGCCCCAGCACCTTGTCCCAGATCAGGAGCTTGCCGAAATAGATCGCGACGAAATATCCCATCAGCTTGTCGGGCTCGAACGGATGCCCGATCTCCGCGATGCGATAGCGCGTGATAGCCTGGGTCTCGGCGCTCTGCGCCGCGATCTCATTGGCGGCGAGGTCGGCGGCGATCTTCTCCGAGGTGTTGCCTGCCTTGAGTTTCGCCTGGTAGGCGTCGATCAACCCCTTGATGACGGGGCCACCAATGAATGAGAGGATGGTCATCCACATTATCAGTCGCCCGCCTTGGCGTCGGGTGCCGGCTGTGCATCGCCCTTGTGGCCGACCGGGCCGGTGGTGAGAATGCGCAGCACGACGCCCAGGATCGCCATCGCGGCGACGGCCGCGGCGGCATATTGCGCGGGAATCAATGGCGTGACGTCGACGCCCTGAAACTGCTCCCAGATGAACAGCAGCGACGCCGGCAGGCCGACGATGGCGTTGACGGCGAGGGTCTTCCAGCCTTTCAGCTTCAGGCGGATTCTTGCGAGCATGTTGTCCTCATGACATGAACAGGAAAATGGGCGCGCAGAACCAGAGCCAGTCCGGATCGTCCATGGCCCACGCCATGAACAGGCCGAAGGGAACACAGGTGATCAGCGCAACGGTGAGGGCGGCAGGCCAGAACCTGGCCCACCGTTGTTTGAGGTGCGCCGGCATCACAGGCCACCAAGCCTGGCCTTGAGCGCGGCGGCCTTGGCCTCCAGGGCGGCGATGACAGCCTCGCCGCCGATCGCCAGCGCCTGGATATTCTCCTTGGCAAACCAGGTCAGCGCGCCGCCGGCGGCGAACGAAATCAGGGCAACGAATGTGGTCATGTCAGCTTCCTCATCTGAAAAGCGATTTGATCCAGGCGCCGATCGAGCCTCTGGATGGGTGGGTGAGGGATGGAGTGGTGCCGGCTGGCGTGGTCTTCGGCGCATCGGGCGGGAGCGGCGTGCGCATCGGCGGCAGGATCGCGGCGCCGAGCGCCGGCGACAGCGCCTTCCATTTGGCGAGCCATTGTTCGCGCGCGACGAGCCCGACAGTGCCGCCGTTCAACCGCCGGGTGACGTTCAACAGGTCGTCGGCCTTGGCGAACGGCAGGCAGCCGCAGTTGACGAAATCCGTCACGCCGCAGAGCAGGAAATGGCGCGGGTCGTTGACCAGATCGGGATGGTTGAGCACGTCGAGGCCGGTCGCCCGGGCCAGCCGTGCATAGCCCTGGCGTCCGGTGGTCTGCGACGCGCCGCGGCCGCGGAAATTCCAGCCGTCGTCGGAGCCCAAGGCATTGCCCATCCGGCCGTTGTAGACCTTGTTGGCGAGCGCCCGCGGATTGCGGGCATACGGCTGGGCGCTGGCGACGGTCGGGAACCGGCTTGGCCAGACCTGGGTCATCCGCAGCGCCGAATAGCTGAGGTTTTCGATCACCTCGTGCCCGGCGCCGCATTCGTGGCTGATCTGCGCCATGACGTGCGCGATCAGCAGCGGCGATGTGATGCCGTATCTGGCGAAGGCTGCCGGCGCGCTGGCGGCCATGCCGGCGCGCAGGCCTGGAATTTTCTCGTCGCCGTTGGGCCATAGCCTGCGCAGCGCGGTGTCGAAGTCGGTCATCGGCTTCATCCATAGAAAAACCCGCCGTCAAGGCGGGTTATGGGACGCGAAGTGAGGGAGAGAGTCGGGCTTTACGCCGTGAAGTTGAGGAGGTATTAGGTTCCGAAAAGGCGCATGATCATCTTGATCACCAGCACCGTTACCCCCGGCTGGAATGCGAGCCTGGCCGTGTCGAAAGATTCAGAATCCGTGAAAAAGTGCGCTTTGCCTGTCGTCGCGGTCGGCTTTTTCACGATCGTCCCATCCCCGACCATGTCCTTCGTAAACGGCGGTTCGCCGCCGTAAGACGCGGTCAGTGGCCGGGAAAGCAGCCCGTTGAAGTTTCCAAAAATAGATGATGCATTGAGTGTTCTCGGTGCCCTTGCGATGATCGGAATGTTCGCTCTGGGCATGATCTACGGCAAAAATAACGAGTGTTACTTGAGGCCCGTTCTGACGACGTTCACCTGCAAATGAATCGAGCTGTTCTCTGATTGCTCGTGTCGCTACCCGTGACGCGAGGAAGGGGCGATCAAGAAATCCCATGCTGTGGATCAAGCTGGCCAGCGTTGCTGCTTTCGCCTGGGGCTGGGCGAGTTCGAAACGGCGGCTGCAGGCGACCAGCGTCTCCGACGCGTTCTGCCTGGCGTTTCTGGTGATCTTTCTGCCCTACTTCTTCATCAACCCGGGCGCGCTGTCATCGTGGCACGATCTGACGTTTCCGGACGCCGTGATCGCGCGCGGCCAATACGCCATCATCCTGACACTGGTGCTCGGCGGCGCGATCTTCTTCATCCGCGGCAGGGTTGGCCGCGGCGCGCCCCGGCCCAGGCTCGCCGTCGAGGGGCGCGTCGTGCTCGGACTGGCGATCGGCTCCGCCGTCATCGCGGTCGCGATCCTGCTCGCGATCCTCTTGATGCCCGATCTCTTCAAGTTCCGCTGGGCGACCTGGCGGTGGATTGCCGGCGACGTCAACGGCAACGAGAACGCGCCGCTGCGGCGGATGTTTTCCGGCGGCCTCTATGACGAGGTGCTGGCGCGCCTGCGCTTCACGGTGATGCCGGTCCTGCTGCTGTTCATCATTGCGCCGCTGCTCCGCCGGCGATACTGGATCGCGGCGGCGCTGGCCGCCATCGTGTTCTTTGTCTCGCTGCCGCTGTCGATGTCCAAGCTGCCGTTCGTGGTTTTCGCGGCCTATCTGCTGCTGTTCGGCGGCCTCCATGTCATCCATGAAATGTCGATCGGGCGCATCGCGCTGTTCGCTATCGTGGCCGTCGCCGGCCTGGTGATCGCCCTCGCTTCGCTCTATATGCTGCAATACTTTCACTCGCCTGGTTACACGACCTTCGCAAGACCGTTGCAGCTTGCGGCGGAGCGGATCTGGGGCGAAGGCTACTCCATTATGCTTCGCTATCTGGCGGTCTATCCGGACCGGTTGCCCTTTGCCGGCTGGAGCGGGATCGCGACCGTCGCAAAACTGGTGGGCCTGGCGCCGCGGTTTCCCGACATCGAGGTGGCGAACACGCTCATCGGCGACGGTACCGGCAGCAATCCCGGCGTCTTCTTTCTCGGCGGCTACGCGGCATTCGGCGAGGCCGGCCTCGTCGCCTTCATCGTCCTCGGCTGGCTGATGCTGTGGGCGGTTGACGAAATCGGCGCCGCCCTGAAGACAGAGCTGGTGTACAAGGTCTACGTCGCCGTCATGGCGGTGAATTGCCTGTTCTTGCTGCAGATCGCGCTGCAGACCGCGTTGGTCAGCTACGGCGTCGCCGTCGTGCCCGCCCTGCTGTTCGTCATTGACCGCCTGCTGGCGCGTGGCAGATCGCCGGCATGACGGTCGTCCCGGTTTCCGCGCGGCACGGCTGTTCGCCGTGGTTCCGAGGATTACCGGTTGACCCGCCAAGCCGCCGTTGCGCATAGTCATTTGCAGATTGTGCTGCGATTGAAAGAGGCGTGCGTGTTCTACAGAGACTCCCTGGCGGAAATGTTGGCCGCCCGCGATTTCGAGCGCGATGACCGGGTCCTGGTGGTCTGTGGCGGCGAGCTCGACAAGGTCACCCTGGCCGAACTCGGTTTTACCAGCGTCGTCATCTCCAACCTCGATGAGCGTGAGGGCCCCGCCATCGCACCGTTCGCCTGGGCGCGGCAGGACGCCGAGAATCTGAGCTATGCCGACGGCGAGTTCGACGTCGTCATGGTCCACGCCGGCCTGCATCACTGCCACTCGCCGCACCGCGCGCTGCTGGAGATGGTCCGCGTCGCCCGCAAATGCGTCGTGGTGTTCGAAGCCCGTGACAGCCTGATGATGCGCCTTGCCGTCCGCTTCGGCTTCACCTTCGATTACGAGCTCGAGGCGGTCACCGACGACAATTTCGAGCACGGCGGCGTCGCCAACGGCCCGGTGCCGAATTTCGTCTATCGCTGGACCGAACGCGAGATCGAGAAGACCGTAGCGAGCTTCGATCCCGGCCGCGAACACGTCTTCCGCTATTTCTATGGCTTGCGGGTCCCGATCGAGCGTCTGGTAAACACCAGGCAGACCGCGTTCCGCCTGATCGCCTCCGTCCTCACGCCGGCGCTCCGGCTGTTCACCAGGCTGGTCCCCACCCAGTGCAACGAATTTGCGTTCTCGATCGGAAAGACCGGAAAGCTGAAGCCGTGGATGGAAAGTGAGGAGAGGGTATCGAAGGAGTATGCGGTGCGGGAGGGGCGGATGTATGTTGCGCAGAAGGAAGTGGGGGATAGGGATTCTTCGTCATAATGTTCCTTGCTCTTTGCGGTTGAGTCGGTATTTTCCGGTGGATGAATTTACGATCTGTCATTCGTCCCTTAGTGCCGCCGATACTTTACGGGACCGCGCTCCGAGTTGCGGCGAGATGGCTGCCCCTGCAGACATCTGCTACACCGTTCTCCTACTTACCGAGGCGATCCTTCGCGGAGGCCGCGGTTGAGGCCGGCGCCGGCTATGAAAACGAACGTCTACTTTCCAAGTTCGTCGACGCGCGAGCTCCGTTGAATGCGATGACCGATTTTAGTGGCGCGTTTCTGGCCAGCGTTGCAAAAGCGTCAACACGGACAGAAGGCCGAAAGGTGCGTGTCTTGGATTTTGGCGGTGCGTCGGGCTATTTCCGCAATTACGTCGACACGTTTTTCGACGGTAAAATCAGAACAGACTGGCTGATCGTGGAGACCGAACAGCAAGTTTCCCACAACGCCAATCTTGGCTTAAGTGACGTTCGCTATTCGACGACGATCGGCGACCAGGCTTTCGATATCGCCCTCTTTAGTGGCAGCCTTCACTACATTGAAAAGTGGATGTTGCCACTCCGGCAAACCAATGCCGAATTGATATTCATCGCGCGGACGCCGTTAGGATCATCGAACCAGCCCTTTCTGCAGCGCGTCATGCACGAGGGCCGTACCTTAGCCTATCCCGGCCAAGTCATTGTCGAAGACGCGCTGTTCGCCGAACTGCGACGCACCCATCAAATGATTGCCCGCTGGGATTTCCGATCGAACCTTCTCGAAATGGGTTGGTACGACGCGCCAGCCACGCTATGGGAGCGTGGCGCTAAATTATCCGCATGATCTTGTTGCAGACCATTGTCGGCTGCACGGTTCGCAGCGGAGTGCTCGTCCCGCCTTGAGCACTTCCGTTCAACGAGCCGGTAGAGGTTATTTGCTGGTTGAGCACCGCGCCGACGTTGAATGCAGCAAACGCGCCGCCAGTGCCGTTCGCCCAATTGGTCGGATTGCCCCGCAGTACGTCGGAATTGCTCGAATTCACCGAGACCGAACCGGAAGGTGCGTAGGGCGGGAGATTTGCAGTTACCAGCGTGAAACTTTCCCCGCCGCCGGTTGCTCCCATAACGGTCGAAAATCCCCCGAAATAGCTTGTCGTCAGCCGTGTAGCCGATATCTCCGCCATGGCCATCACACGCCCTGACAGGTCCGGCACATTGAACGTTGTCGAGCCATCGCCAGCACCGAAGCCGGTTCCAAGCCGCGCAAACGCTGTTGCATAGATGGTCCGGGACAGCGCCTGCCCGCGCGGGAAGATAAAAGAGCTGTTAGGCGCGATCGTGTCAAAAAAGTCGATGCATCCGAATAACGGCACGTTGTACGGGTTGCCGAAAATCCCGTGCATGATCCACTCGCCGGCGCTGTTGTTGTACGTCGCCGCATAAATCGAGCTTTGGATCACCACCGCGGCGGCTAGCTCGACGCCTGATGCCGAGCGCAACGGCTTCGCCCCGAGACCATCCACATTCAGCGTCACATTCGCCCCGTTGGTCGCGTGCGGCGCGAACGCAATCAGCGCCCCGTCCATATGCGCCAGAGTATCGAATCCCTGATAAGACGTGAGCGTGTAGGCGGTCGAAGACCCGCCCGTGACGATCGCGCCCGATCGATCGTCGCGATATTTCGCCAGCGCCGCCATGGCGCCGCGCACGCCGTCGTTCACCGCGCTCGGCGCCATGCCCTCGGGAAAAGGACAGGTTGAGTCCGCGGTGGCATTGACCGATGCGGTGCGACTCCATTTCCAGAATGTCATGTTTCGTCTCTCGTTTGGGTGGCGTGATGAATGGCGTTGGCAAGTGAGCAGCATAGGTAACAAAAGCAATGAGCGTTCGGAGCCGAATAGTTGGCGTGCGTCGGCATTCCCCGGAGCGGGCGCACATCAGGTCACTGTTGGAGGTTGTCCTCGGGGTCCTCGCCTCCTTTGAGCAGAAGGCTGCCGGCTATGCCGAACATCGGTATTTCTGCGCGGACCAAGCCACGGCGAACGATTTCTTCTCTAGGCATGCCGGTGACACGATGAGTGCGCTCAATAGATGCATTTATTTCAGCCATCACAGGGTCCGTCGGATGTTTCCTTGCGCCTGCCCAAACCATGTCCTTAAAAAACGATAGGTCCACGCCATGCTCTGCAGCCAATTTTGCGAGAACCGACTCGAAGTTCCCATATGTTCCCGGAGGTGGCGCCGTCATTTTTGGATCAAACAAGCGTGATACGTGCCGATCGATTACACCTCCGTTGCCACCAAGAATGTCGTTCGAGTAGTTGTATATCTTTGGGTTGGCGGGAGTGATGCCGGTGCCTTCGATTAGCAGCTTCCGGTATTGCTTCAGATTGGAGGTGCCAAACTTGGTTGCGGCGGGATAAGGCACTTGGTAGCCCCGGGTCGGAAATGACGCACCTCTCGTTTCCAAGTAGTTGGCATATTGCGCCAGCAGGAAGTTTGCCCGGGAATTCGTCCCAGCGGAAGTCACAGCAATCCCGTCGGCTATTCGCTTTTTGAAGAGCCGTCGGCCTTCTTCAGGCCCATATTCCTCGATGAATTTCTCTTCGACCTGCCCCAACGCAGAGGCGTTGGCAGCGTTCTCCTTTTGCTTCAGTCCTTCTTGGAAGGCCTGTCTGATACGTTGGATCGATTCGGGATTGTTTGCGCGGTCTTCGGCTCTGGCCTGCGTACTCGCTCTGGCAGGTCGAATGTTCCGCGTATCGGTAGCGGGCGGAAAATCGGCCGGATTGCTCCGGTACCTTTCGGATAATGGGAAAAACTCGTCAAAATGCTTGGCGTCAATGTCCTTTTGCGCGGCTTTAATCACAGCTTCAAGTTCACGCTCCTCCGCGCTGTATTGCTTGAGCAAATATAGCTTTTGCCGTGCTTCGTCGAACTCCAGTGATGGGGACCCGGTCTCCGGGTATCGGGAGGCGAGTTGCGGCATAGGTCCGGTCAGACGGTTCGCGTCCGCGTCTGAAAGTGAGGCGACGCCATCGGCGCTTGCTTTTGGCGTTGCAAGTGTGGGCGCCTCGGCTTCGGTAGAAAAATCTCGCGCTTCTGCTTGGCTCGCCGATCGCCGAGCCCAGCGAGCCTCCATGTCGTCGGCGAGAGCTGGCGCTCGCCTTACAGCCGGACGCCCTGTCGGCCTCAGACCAATAGCTGGCGTAAGCGACTGCGCAGCCAATTCGCTATATTCCCGCGGGAGCCCTGTGATGTCCTCAACGGGCTGCCCGATCAATGATCGATAGGCTGCGCTGACCGGAGATGCGATGTAACCGACGCCTCCCGAGGCGACATTTCCAATACCTCTGGCCGCATCAAGTTGGCCGTGCACTTCTTGGCCGAGCCACGCGTCGCGCGGGTCCGTATAGTCACCCTCGTGACGATCAGGCACGGCCGGTGCTGGCGGATGCATAAGCTGATCGATCCCGGTCGAAAACTGGTCGCGCGCCTCGCGGTTCATTCGCGAATACGTCTCCGGGTAACTCGTGATCGGATTGATTGCTTTCTGCAGCGGAGAAAGTCTTTGGCGCTCCGCAAGACCGTGGTCGGGAGCCTCCGGTATCGTCGATCGCGCGTCAGCCGCGGTTGCTCTTGCGGCGAGGTCCCCGAAGCTCTGGCGAATCGCCTGCCCGATGGGTGAAGGGTTGGCCTGCCATGGTTCAATTGGCTCGCCGTAAGGCCCTGGCATCGGAGGAATTAGAAAAGGAGCAACTCCTCCTTGCCGTGGGAACGAACCTGTCGGTGTGTTTAGCAGGCCTGGCCACCCGCCAGGCAGTAAGTCATCCAGCAGTCCCATGTGAACCTCTCAGGTGTGATGTTGAAGGGGCGGCTCGGCCACTGCATCGATCGCGATCGTGGTGCCTGAGTTTCGGAGTTAAGGGTGTGAAGTTTCGAGTTCTGGCAAATGCAGCCAAGTGCCGAGAAAGGAATCTGAAGTACGAACTAATAAACACGTGCACCAAAATTCTGACCCGGACGGCACGCTGCGCGAACGGGTGCTCGCGCTCAGTTTGCGGCAGTCGCAGCGATGCGGAAAGCGCGCGGCTTGACCACGCGTCTTTGCCGTGGCGTGTTCACGGTGAGACTTTGTGCTGGCGATGGCCATTGTATCCGGGCCAGCGACTCGTTCGGAGAACGTCCCGGCGCGCGAAATAGAAGTCTCAAGTCGGGGCTGAGCGGCGGTATTAGAACGTGCGACAGCCTTGTCTGCATGAATCCGAACTATTTGTCGCCAGCAGCACTCTAGGCGGATAGAACGCAGCTAGCCGCCAGGATTTATGCGCCTGCCAGGCCGCCGGCGCTCCGCGAGATCTTCAGGAACTGGACGGCGCCCCTTTTGCGTGCGCCGGCTCGCCGAACTTCGTGACGCGCGGCGTGGCACTTGGTAGTATGCGGCTACGGCCGACGGCAGGTCTTTGCGATATTGCGGATGGACCAGGACATTGAAGGATCGTCTATATCGCTTTCTGCGAATGCCCGACGCAATGCAACGAGTTCGCGTTTGCCATCCGCAAGTCCGGAATACGCCAGCCGTGGATGGAGAGCGAAACGCGGGTGTCGCGGGACTATGCGGTCCGGAACGGACGGATGCATCAATCGCAGACGGCCGCCAAAGGCTGATGGCTGGCGCAGCTTGATTGGCTTGCAGTCGCCGACCTGCTAGATCATCCGCCTGGCTGAGTGGGCCGAGGCAGAGGTGCGATGCCGTTCAACATCAAGCGTGCGGATATTCCAGAGTCGATCAGGCCGGTGGTTTCGGCGGTGTATGATGTGCTGATGCGGCGGACCAGGCGAAGGTTCGATTTCGCCATGAGCTATCTGAGACCGCAGATCGATCACGCCCGCGCCTGGTCGCGGAGCCGAAGCGAGGAGAGCAACTTCCTCTACGATCTCACGCCGGCAAGTCGGCTCAACCTGGCGCACATGATCGCGGTCATCTTCAAGGTCGCACCCGCTGGCGTCGAAACGCTGTTTGCCGAAATTGAAGGCGACGCCGGCTTTCAACGTCATGTGCAGGACGGCATGAAGCGGCATCTCCCCGGGGTCGGCCATGTCGGAATTGGCCGGCGTCTCGGCTGGTACGCCGCCACCCGCATTCTCAAGCCGAAGATCGTCGTCGAAACCGGCGTGGACTATGGGCTCGGCGCATGCGTGTTGTGCGCCGCTTTGCTCCGCAACGCGGCCGATGGATTTCCCGGCCGCTACATCGGTCTCGAAATCCGCAGGGAGGCCGGCCAACTATTCACCGGGCCGCTGGCCGAATTCGGCCGCATCGACTATGGGGATTCCATGGAGACGCTGGCCGCCCTGGATGATGTCATCGACCTTTTCATCAGCGATAGCGATCACTCGCTAGATTTCGAGGAGCGGGAATACCAGGTCCTCACGCCAAAGCTTTCCGCAGGCGCCGTGATCCTGAGCGACAACAGCCATTTCTCGCCCATGCTGGCGAAATATTCCGAACGCGAGCAGCGGAAATTTCTCTTTTTCAGAGAGGAGCCGCTCCGGCATTGGTATCCCGGTGCCGGGATCGGGTTTTCCTATCGGGATTGATGAAATGCCGTGTCGATCGACCAGAGCGTTTTCGACCGAAGCGGATACCGGTTCGCGTGAAGAAAACGCGTCAAACAAGAATCTAGAGCGTCGGTTCTGATTCAATCAGAACCGATAATGCTCTGGCTGCCGGGGTCGCGATTGATTCGGAACGGCTCTCGACGCCGTTAAGTCCGTGGGCACCTCATCCGCGAAGGCCCGTAAGGCAATGTGCGCTGCGCCCATGGGCCTCGTGACGCACACCGCGCCGTCGTCGCGGTCGCCGCAGGGGTCTTGCACACGTCCGGTTTTGTCCCCATCCCGAGTTGGCGTGCAAAAGCGATCGGCAGGGCGGATTTGCGACCGGGCAAGGCAATCTGCCGGACGCCGCAGAGCTGGTGAACCGATGAGCGCCAGGAGTTTCCGCGTCTACCAGATCGAAATGGCGGCCTGCCAGATCGTCATCTTTGTTGCCGCGGTTGCGGTCGACGCCGATGTCTTTGCCGGATTCCTCGGGGCGGTGATGTTTACGACCGCCATCATCATCCTGCGAGACCTGCCGCCGGGCATCATCCAGGGCGGCGTGGCTGCGCTCTACGTCGTGGTTTTCGCCGCGCCGTTCTGTTTCACGTCGGTCTCGGACGTCGATCTGTCGTCCCCCGACTCGATTGCCTTCTGCCTTTCCATGGGACTGTTCGGCTGCATCATCATTGCCTTCGCGGTGGTCACCGTGAAGGGGTTGGTTCGGCTCGTGCTGTGGATCTATTCCACCGGCCGGCTCTGGCCTGCTGCCAGGAGCGGCGTGACCACGCAAATGGTGCCGCCCGAACCGAAGCCGGAAGGCCCCAAGGTTCGCGAGCCGATATTCGGACCTGGCTGGCCGAGGGCGATCCTCGAAGTGATCGCGGTGCTGCTGCGGCATTGAATCATCCGGTGGCGGTCGTACCGGCGGCTCATTGCGGGTACATGCGCGCCTTGAGACCGTTGATGATGGGCGAAGCCGCGGCTTTCAGCCGTGGCCTTCCATGGCGCCGGCGACTCCGTTTCGCGCTCCGCTGCCGATGGCGGAGGCGATCGCGCGCGACGCCAGACCGGCCTTCGGGGCGAGGAAGCGCGCTGCCGTGATGCCCGCGTTTCCCAAAAGCGCGTCGCCGGTGACGATCGCGCTCGACTTGTCGTCACGATACTTCACCTGGGCTGCCATCGCGCCGCGCACGCCGTCATTCACGGCGCTTGCCGGAGCTCGGGTTGCGGAGGTGCGGCCGACGCGCTGCCCGACTATAAATACTCTCTGACAACGGGGAGCTGCGGCAGATCCGGGACGATTGGTTTGCTTGCGCTCTCCCGGCCAACGACATCACGAGTCGGTGAAATCAGTATCGCTGCGCGCAAAAGTCGCGGCACCTTATATGACCAGCCTCCCGGCTTCTGATAGCATTCTTCCGGCTTGTTTTTCGGTATACAGTGCGACTGCGAGATGGACTTGAGGACGCCATGACACGTCTTCTGAATATGCCGCATCTTATGAAGGCTTCTTGGAAGTTCTTCGTCGCCGTTCTTACGATCGTTCTCTACGTCCCATATCCCGATCATTTCAGCACGTGGGCTCTGGCGGCGGTGCTGGTCGCGTGCCATGTGGTTTTGCAAGGCCAGCCGCTTCGCTTTCGATGGGGTGTGCCTGCGTTATGCGCCGTGCTGTTTGTGGCGATCCGCCAGGAGGCATGGCGGCATGCTTCGTTGCCCGGCGGGTCTTCGCTGTTAGCCGCGTTCGGCGTTTTTTTGCTCATCGTTGGCAGCATGCTGGTCGCGAGTGGCGTCATGGCCAGGGGTTTGCCGCTGCAGCCCTCGGCAATATATCGGCAGAATGCGCATGAGGCCGTGGATGCCCCCAACGCAGACGGATATGATGAACGGTGGAGCGCGCTGAATCCTGAAGTCAGGAACCGGTCGACATGCGGGCCTGTATCGCCCGATGTGCTGATGTATTTGCTCCTCGCGACAGCGGCATTGCTCGTCAACGGTTCGTTCGATCAGTCAGGGCGGTTCTGAAAGGCTGTCTTGACCTCAGCTGCCGCCCGGGGACCGACCGCGCACCAAGCTGTCGATTGCGGACGTGACAGCACCGCCAACTGGATGAATCCAAGCCGGCTTTAGCCCACGCGCGATGCCGCCGAGAATTTCCGCACCGGTGCCGAGGCCACCTGTGTTTCTTCTTGCTTCATCGAGAAGCTGATCCTCGCGCGCCTTCGCATAGCGGTAGCCTTCCAGCACGCCGGTACCGTGCCTGTACGCCTCAATCGGCGCGGTTAAGGCGCTGGCCAGCCGGCTTCCGGAGTCGAGGGGCAGGAAATATCCGTGCGTCAGCATGCGCGTATATCCGTCCTCCAGGGGAACACCGGCACGTCTCAGCCTTGCGATTTCGTCGAAGGCCGCCTGCTGATACTTGTCCCGTGGTGGCGTCGATGCTCGGCCCGGACGATTGGCCGCGGTGCCGGGAACGTCCTGACCTAACAGCTGCTCCAGGCGCTCGGGATGATCCATTGCCTCCGCGATCTCCGCGTCGGGCACGTTCCTCCTTCGCAAAGCCTCTGCTATCACGCTCTCTCGTGTGATCGCCGGAACGCCGCGCACGGCACCTTGATAGGCCACGAACGGATTGCCGGTCGGTCGCCGCGCCCAGCCCGGCAGGCCGGCCGGGAGCCGATCGCTCTTGCCGTGAGCCTGAAGCTGATCCGGCGCGTCACCGTCGGTTTGCGGCGGCAGCACCAGCGGCGCAGCCGGCGTCCGGCCTGACCATAGATCCTCTGCAGCGGCGGGCGCGGCGGCCGACTCGGGACGATAGGTTTGTTGGAGCAGCCGTTGCATCCATTGTGGATTGTCGATCGCTGCCGCGATGTAGGCCTCGGGTACGCCCCTTTGCCGCAGCGTATCCACGGTCAGATTCGACGCCGCTGGCCCCGGCGGCCGCGCCCAGTTGGGCAGATCCGCCGATTGTCGGCCTTGCGGCATCGGCGCCAACGGAATGGCCGGCTTGGTCGGCCACGGCGCATCCATGCGTGCGGGCGCCTCGGCCGGACGGGAGCGCGGCAGGGGCACCGCGGCGCGTGCTTGATCGGGAGAGGCGGCAGCATCCGCCGTGAAACCTGGACCCGCCAGGCTCAGCGGGGCCTGTTGCCAGCGGGCCTGTTGAACCGACCGCGGAGAAGCAAAGTCCGCGTCGTCGGCACCGCTGCCTCCAATCAAATGTCCGTTTCGCATCGCATTTCGGAATAGTTCAACCAGGTCGTCCGGCGAGGGATCGAGCAGTCCCATGTGCGTTCTCCTGATCAGGTGGGTGGTGGCGGTGTATGATGTCCTGATGCGGCTCGGAACGATGGTACTCCGGCGCCGTTAAGTCCGTGGGCACCTCGTCCGCGAAAGTCTGCAAGGCATTGTGCGCTGCGCCAATGGACCTCGTGACGTACGTCGCACCGTCGTCGCGGTCTCCGCAGGGGTCTTGCACACGCCCGGTTTTGTCCCCATCCTGGTGCCAAAGCGGTCGGCAGGGCGGTTTTGCGCCCGGGCAAGGCAATCTGTCGGACGTCGCAGAGCTGGTGAACTGATGAGGGCGGCGTGGCTGCGCTCTACGTCGTGGTGTTCGCCGCGCCGTTCTGTTTCACGTCGGTCTCGGACGTCGATCTGTCGTCCCCCGACTCGATTGCCTTCGGCTTTTTCATGGGGCTGTTCGGCTGCATCGTCATTGCCTTCGCGGTCGTCACCGTGAAGGGGTTGGTTCGGCTGGTGCTGTGGATCTATTCCACCGGCCGGCTCTGGCCTGCTGCCAGGAGCGGCGTGACCACGCAAATGGTGCCGCCCGAACCGAAGCCGGAAGGCCCAAGGTTCGCGAGCCGATATTCGGACCTGGCTGGCCGAGGGCGATCCTCGAAGTGATCGCGGTGCTGTTGCGGCATTGAATCATCCGGTGGCGGTCGTCCCCGCGGCTCATTGCGGGTACATGCGCGACTTTAGTCCGTTGATGGTTGGCGCAGCTGCGGCTTTGAGCCTGGTCCAACATATATTATCCTAAGGATGCCAATGAATCTCACATATTTCGCCGTCCCAGTCTGGGCCTATGGTTCAGCGGACGAACCCCTTCAGCCCGGCCCAGCCGAACGGCAGATAGCTGTCTGCCGCTGTGGTTTCCTGGCGTGGCTGATAGGATGAGGTGTCCTGGCTGATCCCGCTTTCGAGCTTCCAGCTGCCGCTGTCGCTCGCGACCATGGGATCGGGGCCATAATGCCGAATGATGAGTTCGTTCATCTTCTGCGGATCGTTCATGGCCCCCGAGATATCCGCCACGGACGCGCCCTTCATCCGCAATGCCTGCGCGGTCAAATTCTCCGGCGGCAAGGCCGGTTGCTGGATGGCGCCCTGGCGTGCCGGCGGCTGATGGACTGGCATGCTGCCCGCGCGGTCGGGAAACGTCGCCAGCGGATTGCCGCTCGGCGCTTCCATCCAGCTTGGCATGCCTTGCATCGGCCAGCCGCCACGATCGCGCCAGTTCGGATAGGCCGGCTCCAGCGGCGCGGTTTGCGGCATCCGTGATGTCGGTGCAAAAGGCGCGCGTGGCCACACCGGCGCGCCGGGTCGGGCATGAGCGAAACCGCCAAGCGGATCCTGGCTCTGCCCCCGCGTCTGCGCCCAGCCTGGCAAGCCTTCGGGCGTCCAGAGATCCTTGTCGTGCCAGTCCGGATGCGTCGGCTCCCTGGGTTCGGCCGGCGGCATGTACTGCATTGGCGAGGCCGAGCCGCTCGGCCACGCCGCGCGCGGTGTGGCTGGCGGCACGCGCGTCCTTGGTGCCGTGCCGCCGCTCGCCATCTTGTGGTCCGCCCATGCCTGCATGTCGGCGGCTGTCTTTCCGATGAGACTCGGATTTGCTTTCATGACGTCCGGGCCGAGGATCGCCTCGACCGGTGTGTTGGGATCTGCCTTCAGGATGCGGCGCGCGCCCCCGAGCCCCGCGAAATGCGCCAGATAGATGTTGCCGGGAGTGGTCGGCAGCCCGGCCCTTCTCAATTCGGCGGCATTGTCCGCCGCATACGCGTCGGTCATCGCTCTGGAGAGATCGGGGTCCGTTCGTAACGCCAGGATGTCCTCCCGCGATCGGCCCGCTAGCAGATCGGGCCGGTGTTTCCGGATCACGTCCAGCCAGGTCCCGGCGAGAAACTGTCCGAGCCCGGTCGCCGATGAACGCGGGTTCTTTGCATGCGGATTGCCGCCGCTTTCGTTCTGGATAATTCCTGAAGTCTCGCCGGGAGCCGGCAGCGTCTGATTTTGCGGACGAGAGGGAGGCATATCGAAATCCTTCATGATTGATTGGCGTTCTGACCTGCCGTCGGAGGCAGTTGAGGCAACCGGATGTCCGGCGTCCTGTCACCTCTTCGGAACCGAGGTCCACGGATTGAACGCATTCTGCCCGCCCGGATTGATCGCCCCTGCCAGGCTGCCCACGCCCTGCGCGATCTTCATGAACTGATCGGCCCCCGACATCGTCTGCGAACCCGTGGTCGTGCCGTTCTGCGTGCCGAACGCCTGCGCCACCGGCGAGACGCTGCCAAGCAGCGTCGTCAGGTTCTGGATCGGAATGCCCTGGCGTTGCGCTTCGGCGGCGAGGATGCTGTTGGCGCCCCAGTTCTGCGCGTCGAGCGCCTGCGATCCGACGCCGACCCCGGCCTGTGCGTTCTGGTTCGCTGCGGCCTGATTCTGGTTCAGCAGGCCGTAGGTCGAATTGCCGGCGCCGTAGAGGCTGTTCGCGGCGGCAAGCTGGTTGGCGACATCCTGGTTGTACTGGCTGGCGATCACGGGCGCCGTGCCCTGCGCAATGCCGCGCCCCAGCGTCTGCAGGTTGGCGCCGGAGCCGTCGCGGCCGGCGGCGGCGAACTGCGCGTTCACCTGGTTGGTAATGTCGCTGCCGATGGTCGATAGCTGGTCTTGCAGCGCCTTGTTCTGGCCGATCATCGCGCCGTTGGCATAAGGCGAGAGCTGGCCTTGATAGTTGCTCAGATTGGCCTTGATCGCAGCATCGTTGGTCTGGGCGCCGCCGCCGTTCAGCAGTCCCGTTGCGAGATTGCCGATCTGGCTGGCGTAGGGATTGCCCGCGCTCCCATTGGCCTCGATGCTGTTCAGCGCGCCGGCTTGCGCCCTGGTGAGGCTGCTCGCACCCGGCACCAGCGCATTGATGCCGCCGAGAATGCCGGTGAGGGCAGGTGTCGCCGCGGCGTAAGGATCCGTCTGCGAGGTCTGCTTTTGCGTGCTGGTGCTCGTTCCGCCCATCAAAGTGCCTTTCCAAGAATGACGTGGTCGATCCGGTAGCCGTCGAGAACGCGCGCCCAGCCCTTGCGGCCGTAAATGCGGACGCAGGCGCAGCCTTCGGCTTTTGCGTAAGCTTCGATTTTCGCTAGCAGCGGCAGCCACAGCGCAATGTCGCTGCCGCCGCAGGCGGTCAGCACGCAGACGAGGTCGCTGTCGGTCCTGATCAGCGACGTGGTCGCCGCCGCCTTGACGGCCCGGCCGTCCCAGGCGATCCACAGCAGGCCGTCGCCGCGCAGGATGTCGTTGTCGATATCCCGCGTATGGCTGAGGTTGGTGCGTTTGACTGCGCGGTGGATCAGGTCGGAGACGTGCGGCCAGATCTCGTGGACCCGCTTCGGGTCGACGCAGACCAGCTCAACCGAGGCAGGCAAAGCCGAAAGTCCGGTCGGCCTGCGCATTGCTGGCGTGGGTCACGGTAAACGATCCATTGCCCACCGCGCTGACATAGGTGGTGGCCAGCGCCGCGGCGGCATTCGCCGTCCTGGCGCTCAGCAGCACCTGGCTGCGGGCGCCGCAGTTCGGCGCCGTCACCGTGGTCGTGGTGTTGGCGGTGCGCAGCGTAAAACTGCCGCCCGCATTCAGCCGGCCTTGCTCGAGCTGCTGGATGGCGCGGTTGATCTTTGTCGGATCGGTTTCGTTGGTGGAGACGGTCACCGCTTCCCCTCCGTCATGAAATCCGGCTCGATTCCGGCAATGAAACTCCACGCCGTGCCCGCCGGAATCCGGCAGCGTGCCCGCGCGTAACGGGTCGACTTCAGCAGGTTGACCCGGCCGGTCCGCGCATCGATCCGGCTTTCCGCCGTGAACGCCGGCGTGGCCTGCTGGGTGTCGCGGAACGACGCCGCGCCATACAGCACCGCCGCATCGGTCACCGGGCGGAATCCCTTCACCTTGATCCTTGTGCCGTCGGTGCCTTGCTCGGCGCTGTCGAGCGTCGCCTCGAGGTTGGCGCCGCGAAAGAAATTCAGCGTGTGCGCCGGATCGAACGCGGCGATCTCCGGCGTGGTCGAGGTCGAGAAATCATCGAGCGAGGTGGTCAGCGCGTCCAGCGACGCCGAGATGCTGTCGAGGTTTTCCAGCGTCAGGCCGGGCTGCGACAGCTGCAGCAGGTATTCGCCGCTGATCCGGATCGGCGTGAAGCGGTCCAGCACCCAGTCGTAGCACAGGATCTTGTCGAACTGGTTGGCGGTGCCGTTGGCTGATTTGTAGGCCCACAGGATCCGCGAGTTGCGCGGATCGGCGGCGCCGACGAACAGCTGCAGGTTGGCCTTGTCGAGATCGGCGAAAAAGCTGCGGTCGACCCGCTCGCGGCCGATCGGGGTCGGAAAGCCGCCGGGATCGATGCGGTGAAAGCCCTGCGCCGAGTAGAAGAAGATCCGCTCGCCGGCGCGCACCAGCGAGTAGGGGCCGAACAGCCCCTTGTCCTGGGCGATCCGCTCGATCTGGAAGATCACCGGCGAGCCCGGCACGTAGCTCATGCGCCGGATCGCCGAATCCTGCAGGATCACCCCGGTCTCGCCGCCGGCGACGCCGCGCACGATGCCGCCGTCGGGCAGGTCCTGATAGTCCGACGAGTTGAGACCCGGCGTCCAGCTGGTCGCGCCGTTGACGTCGTTGAGGCCGCTCCATTGCACCCGCTGCGGCGTCGACAACAGCCCTGACAGCACGACGAAGCGGCCGACGATGTCGATGTAGCGCGCCTGCGGCGGCGAGCCTGCGAGATCCGCGAACGCGCTCGACGTCACGATGTCATAGACCTGCGGCGGCACGTTGGCCTGCACCGCGATCACCAGGTTGTTGAACTGCACGAACCGCCACTGCTCGCCGCTCGATACCGACGAATACGGCCCGCCGCCCTTCGACACCTTGCTCCAGAGGAACGTCGAATTGTCCATCACGAACAGGTCGGTCGCGGTGGCGGCGAAGATCGTCACCGAGCCGTCGGCCTTGGTGGCCACGAAGGCGCCGCGGCACTGCGCGGGAAGCGGGAATGACAGCGCGGTCAGGCTGGGGAACGGCCCATAGCCGTCGCCGCGCGGCACCACGTTCTGCACGGTCTGCGACGTCGTCGCCTCGTAGTCCGAGACGTCCGGACGCCATTCTCCGAAGGCGAGCAGCGGCATGGGATGATCCAGACTGTTTGTGGGGAGGGGGAAGCGAATGAGGCTTGTCGATGGGCCAAATCGATCGAGTGCGTCGTCGAGACGAGGCCAAGGTCGCGGATTGCCGGAATGAAAGAGATCTGCGCTAGGACCAATCGCGGGCTTGTGGCCAGGCGGCGGGCGATCAAGTTCGGCCGATCGTTCTCAACTGATGCATAGTGGCATCTTCCACCGCTTCAGCCATAGGGCCTTGGCCGCATAAATTTGCGCTGGCTATCTCTTGGCAGCAGGCCGTATCGCCAAAGTGAGAGCGTGCTACGATACGATCGGATCAGGAGCATCGCTCGGTGGATGCCCGATCTGCCCTGTTTCAAAAAGCCAGAGCCCCTGCTCCTGCCCTTTGCCAAGCAACTCGTGGACGTCGTCCAGATCCACCTCGGGGGGAACGTCAATGGCATAGAGTTTGCCGCCGTTGATGGTCGCCGACTCCCAACCGCAACCCATTGCTTTGAGCTGCTCAATAGCTCTAGACACTTCGATGCCTGGCTCCTCGGCAAAGAGGCGGCAGGTCGAATGACCGCTACGCTCGATGACCGACTCGAGCATCGGCACGCCGCTGTTGAAATCGACCAGGACTATGTCGCCGAAGCTCACCGCTCGTGAATAAAACGGGATATTTTCCACCTGCATAATGGCCTTAACGTCGCTTGGGTCGCCGAGGGGCTGCACCAGCCTTGCCCAAACACCTTCCGTCAGCGCTCCGTGCCAATCTTCGGGATCTAGTTGAAGCCTGATGCGTATTGACTTTCTCTTTTCCATGACTTTCAAATGACCCCATTTAGCATATCACCATACCACTGTGTGGGCGTCCTTGGGCCTTTGTGAAGATTGCAACTCGCGCAGGATGGCCCGAGATTTTCCAAAGAGCCATCACCTTCTTGCACCCTCGGAATGATATGGTCTCGGTGATAATTGCCGGGACCGGTTTCTTCACTGCAATATGTGCAAGGCGGATATTCCTCTGGTGATTTCGGCTTTGCCATCTCTCGGGGGAAGGGCATGCCGGCTCGCGGGCCGTTTGCAGATCCGGGAGGGAGCTTTTCTAGCGGAGTAAGATTGCGCGGAATATAGATTGGAGGACGAGCGAACAACGATATGGGTGGAAACAGCGCTTGAGCCAGATGGAACGGCGCTCCTCCGGACGGTAATTCGTTGTTCCTCGGTCGATTTGGTAGCCCAGGAATTTCGGACCGCGCTGGGTTTAGGATGTCGAAGCCAAAAGGGGCCGCCATGGAGTGATCGATCTGATCAATTCGGCCGCGTCGCTCATTCCCAACGGATGCATATCCGCCGTAACTGTTGTGTTCGATCGGATCGGAGTCTTTGGGTGAATTCGAAGCGTTTGCATAATGTTGCCAGGGAACGCCGTCGCCCAAGTCGTTTTCCGCCATGCCGAGATTTACCGCTAGGGTGTCGACCCCATCGGACGCGACACGCGGTGACCACTGCGGAGATCTGGTGCTATCCGCTGTCGTTGAAGCGAACAATGGAGTGAGCAATCCTCGTGGCGATGGCCCTCCTTGAGAGATCGGCGCGTTAAGTAACCCGCGCCATTCACCGGACAGATAGCCATCGAGCAAGCCCATGGATGCGTTACCGCAATGTTGCGCCCGCTAAGGAGGGCGGATGAAAAGTTTTGGTGATTGGGGGGCAGCACGTTCCTTGGTGGGAAGGGCTGTGGGAGACGTGATCTGAACTCACGGATAAAGCAGCGCTTACCGCCTCTAAAACTCCATCCTCCGCCCCGTCGCCATCCGCGCCGATGTCTCGCTGCGAAGCCCGTCGATGCGCAGGGAGATCTTCGTCGCCATGCGCCGGCGTTCTGCTCATTTTCCGGTACGTCTATTTTGAGCAGCATCTTGGCGTGGGAGCGGACCAGTTGCTCGGCGTCTTCAGTCCAGGTTGTGGCTACGGCTATGGCTATGGGGCGACCGAGCGTCGGCTTCAGTTTCGGCACCCGCGGCTGATAACACTACCTGCTAATCGAAGGCTGCTCTTCGGAGCGGACGTTTTTGCGAGACGGTCTATTCGTGCTACGAGAGTCCTTAGTACGGGTCTTCGAATGATTGAGCTTCTTCAAAAGCGCGGTGTCATCCTTGGATGGACATTTGCATACGGCGCTGCGCGGTCCATCGTTCCTCAATTTTTCGAGCGGGATGTTGCCGGCGCACTCGCTCCCAATCGTTTGGTAACCGCTGGATTGATTGCAGGCTGCATCATCGGAATGGTGTGGTCCGCGGGCGTTCGATTGAACACGTGGGAAGTAGCCGAAGGCGGCGTTGGCCACCAGATCGATGACTGGCACGAACCGCCACTGCTCGCCGCTCGAGACCGATGAGTACAGCCCGCTGCCCTTCGACACCTTGCTTCAGAGGAACGTCGAATTGTCCATCACGAACAGGTCGAGCGCGGTGGCGGCGAAGATCGTCACCGAGCCGTCGGACTTATAGGCCACGAAGGCGCCGCGGCACTGCGCGGGAAGCGGGAACGACAGCGCGGTCAGGCTGGGGAACGGCCCATAGCCGTCGCCGCGCGGCACCACGTTCTGTACGGCCTGCGACGTCGTCGCCTCGTAGTCAGAGACGTCCGGACGCCATTCTCCGAAGGCGAGCAG
>Ga0209758_1001680_pt1 | contig 24948 bp, 21 predicted proteins | sample AraplaMF_Col_mMF_FD_184258 | JGI IMG/M metagenome (GOLD analysis project Ga0209758, IMG submission 184258) | Arabidopsis root microbial communities from the University of North Carolina, USA - plate scrape MF_Col_mMF (SPAdes) (version 2) | ecosystem: Host-associated > Plants > Roots > Endosphere...
TTGTCGCTGCGCACGGCCCAGCCGGTGACGCGTCCCTCGATCAGCGAGAACACGACATAGAGCCCGACGCCGAGTGCGGCGAGAATGAACAGGCCGGCGAACACCAGCGGCACGTCGAAGCTCGAGCTCGCGATCATCATCAGGTTGCCGATGCCGCGGTTACTGGCGACGGTTTCGGAAATCACCGTGCCGACGAACGCCAGCGTCGCCGCCACCTTCAGCGAGGCGAAGAAATACGGCATGGTGCGCGGCAGCCCGATGTTCCACAGGATCTCGAACTTGGTCGCCCGCAGCGTCTTCATGACGTCCTGCAGTTCGGGTTCGGTGGCGGCCAAACCAGTCGCGACGTTGACCACGACCGGGAAGATGCACATCACCATGGCGGTAAGCACCGCCGGCACGGTGCCGGCGCCGAACCACAGGACGAAGATCGGCACCACGGCCACTTTCGGGATCGACGAGAACCCGACCAGCAGCGGGTAGGCGACGTCGTAGGCGAGCTTCGACGATCCGATCAGCATGCCGAGCATGATGCCGATCAGGATGCCGAACCCGAAGCCGACCAGCGTGGTGTACAGGGTCTGCAGCGCATGCGGCCAGATGCCGGGAAAGCGGGTCCACAGCGTCACCAGCACCTGGCTCGGCCGCGGCAGGATGATGTCGGAGACGTGGAACATCAGGCACAGCAGTTCCCACGCAACGAAGAAGCCGACGATGCACACCGCCGACATGACCTGACGTCGGGCGGCGCTCATGACGCGGCCTCCAGCGCGACCGCGCGCGCGGCGACGATCCGCTGGCGCAGCCGCTGGGTCAGGGTGACGAACTCCGGCTCGAACGAGACGTCGATGGTGCGGGGCCGCGCGAACGGCACCACGCTGTCCTCGATGATGCGGCCCGGCCGCGCCTGCATCACGCAGATTCGCGACGCCAGATAGGCGGCTTCCTTGAGGTCGTGGGTCACCAGCAGCACCGTCGGGCGCTTTTCGATCCACAGGTTCTGCATGATCTCCCACAGCTCCTCGCGGGTGAACTGGTCGAGCGCGCCGAACGGCTCGTCGAGCAGCAGCAGCGTCGGATCGTGGATCAGCGCGCGGCACAGCGAAGCGCGCTGCTGCATGCCGCCGGACAATTGCCAGGGAAACTTGTCGCCGAAACCGCCGAGGCCGACCTGGGCGAGCGAGGCCTCGACGCGGTCGCGGTATTCGCCTTTGCGTTTGGCGCCGAAGGTTTCCTTGAACGGCGGCACGATCTTCAGCGGCAGCATGACGTTGTCGCGGACATTCAGCCACGGCAGCAGCGTCGGGTTCTGGAACGCCATGCCGATCCGCGCCTGATTGGCGCCGACCTCGCGGCCGGCGACGAAGACATGGCCTTGCGTCGCATCGAGGGTGCCCGCCACCAGCTTGAGGATGGTCGATTTGCCGCAGCCCGACGGCCCGACCAGGGCGACGAATTCGCCATTGTCGATGCGCAGCGAGGTTTCCGCCAGCGCCACCACCTGGTTCTTGCCCGCGCCGAACGATACCCCGACCTTTTCCAGATCGATCACATTGTCTGTTCGGGAGATCGGCTTGGGGACGGGTCCGTGCATCTGAGGATCTTTCCTATGCGCTGGTGATCGCGGCCATGGTGGTATCGGCATTGCGGGGCTCGGCCGGCGGCATTTGCTGGATCGCATGCACCGAGCGGCCCCAGCCCCGGGTCTGCTCCTGCAAGATTCGGTCCCTCATCACGAAGCGGCCGCGAACGATGGTATGGATCGGCAGCGCGGTAGCCTCGCGGCCCTGCCAGGGCGAGATTTTCGACCGCGACTGGATCTTGGCGTCGTCGATGGTCCATTTCCGGTTGAGGTCGACGATGGCGATGTCGGCATCCGAGCCCACCGTCAGGGTTCCCTTGCGTGGATAAAGGCCCCAGACTTTCGCCGGCATGTCCGCGCTCCAGCGCACGTAATCCTGGATCGTGGCGCGGCCGCGGTTCACTTCGGTCAGCATCAGCGGCATCTGGGTTTCGACGCCGGGAAAGCCGCAATCCACCGTCCAGATGTCCGGACGGGTCTTTTCATCCGGAGCGTGCGGGGCGTGGTCGGTGGCGATCATGTCGATGGTGCCGTCCATCAGCGCGTCCCACAGCGGCTGCCGGTTGTGCGCCTCGCGCACCGGCGGATTGACCCGGATCACGCCGCCGAACCTGGCGTAGTCCGCCTCCGACAGCAGCAGGTAATGCGGGCAGGTCTCGCCGGTGATGTCGACGCCGCGTGCCTTGGCCTCGGCCAGCGGCTGCAGCTCCGCTGCCGATGAAATGTGCAGGATGTGAATCCGCGCGCCGGTCCATTCCGCCAGGATCGCCGCCCGCGCCACCGCCTCGACCGCGACCACCGCGGGCCGCGACTTGAGATGATCGAGTGGCGCGGTGTGGCCGGCGGCGCGCAGCCGTGTCTCGCGCCGCTCCATGATCGAATTGGTCTCGGCATGCAGCGACACCCGCTTGCCGGTCGGCGCCACCGCCTCGAACGCCTCCAGCATCGCGCCGGTGGAAGGCGAGGGGATGCGCCCGAAAGTGTTGCCCATGTAGAGCTTGAAGCCGATGATGCCGCCGTCGATCAGCGCCGGGACGTGTTCGATCGAGTCCTCACCGAGCACCGCATAGAGTCCGTAATCGACATGGGCTTTTTCCGAGGCGATGCGGTGCTTGTCGGCCAGCGCCTGCGGGTTGCCGATGGTCGGCAGCGTATTCGGCATGTCGAACACACAGGTGACGCCGCCGAACGCCGCCGCCGCGGTGCCGCTGGCAAAGTCTTCCTTCTGCGGATAGCCGGGATCGCGGAAATGCACATGGACGTCGATCGCGCCGGGCAGGATGTGCAGTCCGGTGGCGTCGAGCGTGTCCTTTGCCCGTGGCATCGCCTCCGGCGCGCCGATCGCCAGGATCACACCGTCCTTGATGGCGATGCTGGCGCGATATTCCTGGTCGGGCGACACCACGGTGCCACCGGTGATGACGAGGTCGGCTTGCTCGGTCATGGCGTCGCTCACAGCATCGCCCAGCCGCCGTCGACCGGCAGGTCGACGCCGGTGATCTGGCGCGATACGTCGCTCGACAGGAACAGGCAGGCATTGGCGACGTCGGCGTCATTGGTGACGCGGCGCAGTGCATAGTCGGCGGCGTGGCGCTCGGCGGCTTCGGCTTCGGAGATGCCGAGCTTCTGCGCCATGTCGCGGCAGACTTTTTCGCGGAAGCGCGGGCCATCGACCATGCCCGGCGCAACGCAATTGACGTTGATGTTGTGCGGCCCGACCTCCAGGGCAAAGCTCTTGGTCAGCCCGCGCAGCCCCCATTTCGATGTGGAGTAGGCGACACGCCCGGCCCGCCCGCGCATCCCGAAAGTGCCGCCGACATTGACCACCTTGCCGTAGCGCTGGTCGATCATGGTCGGCAGCACCGCGCGCATCGAGTGGAAGCAGCCGTTGACGTTGAGGGTGACGATGTCGTCGAATTCCTCCGGCGTGGTCTGCACGCCGGATTTGCCGATCGGCCCGGAGCCGCCGGCCACATTGACCAGGATGTCGATGCGGCCGAACGTCTCCTTGGTGGCCCGGGCCGCGACGTCGCATTGCGCCGCGTCGGTGAGATCGCAGGGGATCACGATCGCCTCGCGGCCCGCGCGGGTCACCTCGTCGGCCACCGGCGCGATCGCCGCCGTATCCCGCCCCAGCAGTGCCAGCTTGCAGCCCTCGGCGGCAAAGGCGTGGGTGATGGCGGCTCCCATCCCCTTGGCGGGCCCGGTGATCATGACGACTTTGTTTTCGAGAGAGAGCTTCATTTATTTCGTCCGTTTGAGTGAGTAATCGCGGGATCTCTTCTCCCCTCCCCCCGCTCTTGCGGTGGGGAGGGGCCGGGGGTGGGGGGCTCTTGCGACGAGCACTGAGTCTCTGCTCGCAACACCCCCCACCCCGGCCCTCCCCACCTCCGATCGAGCTTCGCTCGATCGCGGGGGGAGGGAGCGCGCCGCCTGCGATGAGATGCCTAAGACGAACTCTTCACCGCGGTCGGCCGCTCCGCCGCGGGCGGCAAAAAGCTGCGGTCGAACACTTCGCCGACGCCGGGCGCGCGCGGCAATTCCTTGGCCTTGACCAAAATCTCGATCGCCTTGGCCATCCGCTCGTCGCTGATGTCGCCGAGGCCGATTTTGGCGATCTCCGGATGGCTCATCTCGTCGGTCATGGTGGCGTCGAGCTTGGCGCGTTCGATCTCGGGCTTGATCAGCGGTTCGCGCGCGGCCACCGCGTCGACGGCGGCCTTGGGATCGGCGATCGCGTCCTTGATGCTGCGGTTGAGTGCCTTCAAAAATCCCTTCACCGCCTCGGGATGCTCCTTGATGAATTTCTTCGAGACGATGACGCCGTTGGAATAGAGGTCCATGCCGTAGGCGTCGTACTTGATGAAGCGCAGCTGCTTGTCGGGATCGATCCCCGACAGCTTGGCGCTGAAGCGCACGGTGTTGACGTAGCCGAAGGCGGCGTCGATCTGGCCCTGCATCAGCATCTGCTCGCGCAGGTTCGGCTGCATGTTGGTGATCTCGACCTTGGTGCAGTCGATCTTGGCGGTGGCGCACAGCGCCGGGAACAGTTTCAGCGCTCCGTCATTGGCCGGGCCGCCGATCTTCTTGCCGGGAAAGTCCGCTGCGGTCTTGATCGGGCTGTCGGCCTTCACCACCACCGTGAACGGCGGGCGGTTGTAGAGCATGTAGACGCCGACCGGCGCCTCGTCGGGCTTCTTGGCGGCGAGTTCGATCAGCGCGTTGATGTCGCCGAACCCCATGTCGTAGGTGCCGTTGGCGACCAGCGGCACCGCGGCGCCGGAGCCGTTGCCCTGGTCGAACGACACGTCGAGCCCCTCCTGCTTGAAGTAGCCGCGGTCCTGCGCCAGGAAGAACATCCCCTGCGGGCCCTCGTATTTCCAGTTCAGCACCATCTTGATCTTGGTCTGGGCGTGCGCCGCCACGGCCGAGCCGGCGGTCACGGCCAGCGCCAGCGCAAGCGCCTGCATTCCACGAAACGCATGGTGTCCGATCATCGCTATTTTCCTGTCGAGGGTTGCTGGCGGCTTCCCGGGCGCCATTGGCAAAAACTTAGCGCTTTGGAGTGAGCTTATCTGCTGCTATCTTTTTCCATGAGCGGTGCAAAAAAAGCCTCACTCGAATTCCCGGTTTTGGAGCGGCGATGCGACACCTCAGGCTCTTGAATCACGTCGTCGAAGTGGCGCGCACCGGCTCGATCCGGAAAGCCGCGGAGCTGCTCAACCTGACGCCCTCGGCGATGAACCGCCGCATCCAGGATCTCGAAACGGAGGTCGGCACCCCGCTGTTCGAGCGCCGGCCGCGCGGCGTCAAATTGACCACCGCTGGCGAGATGTTCGTCCGCTACGCCCGCAGCCAGATCGCCGAGGCCGACCGGATGAAATCCCAGGTCGAGGACCTGCGCGGGCTGCGCCGCGGCCCGGTGCTGATCGCCTGCAGCCAGGCCCTGGCCCACGACTTCTTGGCCTCGCGCGTCGCCGAGTTCGGCAAGCGCCATCCCAAGGTGGTGTTCGACCTCAAGGTCATGGATCACGACCGCGCGCTGGCGGCGCTTGCCGCCTACGATGTCGATCTGGCGCTGGTGCACCGGCCGCAGATGTGGCCGACGCTGCGCGTCATCGCCAGCATTCCGCAGCGCCTCGTCGCCATCGTCCGCTCCGACCATCCGTTGGCGGCGAAGAAAATGGTGCGGCTGTCCGACTGCGTCCACTATCCGATGGCGCTGCCCGATCGCACCCTCAGCGGACGCCAACTGCTCGACGAGGTCACCACCCGCCGCGACTTGCGCTTCAACACGTTGGCCGAATCCAACTCCTTCGAGATGCTGCGCGGCCTGGTGTTCCGCTGCAACATGGTCTCGTTCCAGATCGAAATCGGTGCGCCGTCGGGCCACCTCGGCAAGGGCCTGGTCGGTCGTCCCGTGGATACCCGGGACGTGCCGACCGCCGATCTCGTGCTATGCCAGTTGCGCGGCCGCAGCCTGCCGGTGGCGGCGGCGACGTTCGCCGAGCTGCTGGCGAAGAGCTTGAACGAGATGAAGGCAGGGGGTTAGATGCTTTTGACCAGCAGGAGCCCGGCATGAACAGACGTGAATTCGGCCTGATGGCCGCGGGTATGGCGTTGGCTGGTCCGCAGGCGGCATCGGGCCAGACATCCGGCAGGGTCTATCACCTCGCCACGCTCGGTCCGGGGTTGCCGCGCGACGAGAAGAGCCCGGAAGGCCTCACCCTGCTCAGGGTGCTGGGGGAGCGTGGCTACATCCTCGGCAAGAACCTGACGTTCGACGCCCGCGGCGCCAAAGGCGATACCGCCAAACTCCCGGCGATGCTGGATGACATGAAGGCCGCCAAGGTCGACGTCGTCATCACCATGGGCTACCCCGCCGCGGTGGCCGCCAAGGCCTCCGGACTCCCGGTGGTGATCGCTTTCGGCAGCGGCGATCCGGTCGCCACCGGGTTGATCGGCAGCCTGGCGCGGCCGGGCGGCAGCGTTACCGGCATTTCCGACGACGCGGCGATGATCTCCACCAAGCGGTTGTCGCTGCTCAAGCAGTTGCTGCCCAATATGCGCCGGGTCGCCATGCTGTGGAATCGCGACGATCTCGGCATGTCGCTGCGCTATGGCGCCTCGTCGAAGGCCGCCCAGGCGCTCGATGTCGATGTCCAGGCGCTCGGCGTCCGCGAGCCGGACGACTTCAACGGCGTGTTCGAGGCGATGGAGCGCGAGCGGCCGGACGCCATCCTGATGGTGTCCGACGTGCTCACGATTCTCAACCGCAAGCGTATCATCGACTACGCAGCCGCAAATCGCATCCCGGCGATCTACGAGGAGCCGCTGTTCGTCCGCGACGGCGGGCTGATGTCCTACGGCGCCGATCCGAAGGAATCGTTCGAGCGGGCGGCGGATTGCGTCGCCCGGATCCTGAGCGGCACCCGGCCGGCGGAAATCCCTTTCGAGCAGCCGACCCGCTATCCGTTCGTCGTCAACCTCAAGACCGCCAGGGCGATCGGCCTCGAGGTGCCGGCCAACCTGGTGGCGCTGGCCGATGAAGTGATTGAATGAGGCTGCTCGCTTCCCGTTGCACGGGGCGGGTGTCCGAGCAAAGAGGGATCCCCCAGAAAAGAGGGATTGCGTCCCCCAGATACGTCTCCCGTATCCGCTAGCCTGTTCGGTTCACTCGTGGCTCATCTGTGCCCTGAACAGGCTCGGCGTGGTGCCGACGGCCTTGCGAAAGGCGCGATTGAAATTGGCCTGGGACGAGAAGCCCACCGCGTAGGCGATATCGACCAGCGCCCGGTCGCCGGTCACCAGCAGCCGCTTGGCGAGATCGAGGCGCTGGCGGCTGACATATTCGTGCGGCGCGTTTCCAGTCGCCGCCTTGAAGCTTCGGGAGAAATGTGCCGGGCTCATGCACGCCACCGAGGCGAGATCGCCGACGGTGAAGTCACGATCGACATGCGCGGTGATGAAATCCGTCACCCGGGTCAGGCGTTTCGGGTCGAGCGGCTTGTGATCGCCGCCGGCGTATTTTGACGCGGCGCTGGCAGCCGAATAGGTATGAACCAGGTAGGCGGACAGCGCGCTTCCCAGCGCCTCGATCAAAAGCCGGCCGGTGGACGTCTCGGACGCCAGTTCCTTGAGAATCTGCTCCGCGACATTTTCGATGAACGGGTCGCTGTCGACGGTCTCGTAACGGATCGCGATCCTGGACGGATCAATATCGAGATCCTGCAGCAGCACGTCGTTGAAGGGCTTGTCCGGGAGAAAAATGTGCAGGCATTGCTGGATCGGCGTGGCGATGTTGATGTAGTCCTCGCTGATCCCGGCCGGACAAAGCCACACCGTCCCCTTTCTGGCGTGGGTCCGCTGCCGCAGCCCGGCGCCCTCGCGATCGACGCGCGAGCGGCCGCGCAGCATGACCGCGATTTCGGTGTCGCGCGGCACCAGCGAAGGCAATTCCCCCGCCTCGTGGCTCCACGTCTCCGCGAGAAGATGCGACCAGCGCCGGTCATTTGAAGTGTCGAGCATCCTGCCGGTAACATATTTATCGACAGAATTGCCAAGCACACCCATCGTGTATCTCCGCCGAGTTAGCGCGATGCGTAGGCAAAGGTGGCATTAGACTAAGCAACTAGTATGCCAAATCAGCCGACGCGGGTCCATCGGCGGGAGATCCCGCCGTCTCAAGCCCGGCCTTTGCTTTTGAGCCGGAATTCGTTCCGGGCCGCCGTTTTGCGCTGCAACCGGCCCCGCGCCGGTCTCGGTTCCGACGCCGAAGCGCACAAGGAAACGGCACGGCAAGCCCTGCTCGTGTCGCCTCGAAAGCGGCCCTCCGCAGTCCAGGAAAACAACTGCGCAGATTTGGCCAAGCCAAACCGCGCCGACTGCTGCAGTCTCTGCCGGGCGTTGGAAGACAATGGCGGAGAAACCCATGGCCCGGACCACGGTAGTTGGCGCATGTCCACATGATTGCCCGGACACCTGCTCGATCCTGACGACGGTCGAGGATGGCAAGGCGATTGCCGTGCGGGGCAATCCCGATCATCCCTTCACCCGCGGCCGGCTGTGCGTGAAGGTCAATAATTACGAGGAGCGGGTCTACAGCGACAAGCGCGTGCTGTATCCGCAGAAGCGCGTCGGTCCCAAGGGCACCGGACAGTTTCAGCGGATTTCCTGGGACGAAGCGTTGGAAACCATCGCCGCGCGCTGGAAGTCGACCATCGCCGAACATGGCGCCCAAGCCATCCTGCCTTACAGCTATCTCGGAACCCAGGGCATCATCAACGGGCTCAACGTCGGCGACCCGCTGTTCAACAAGCTTGGCGCCACCGTGCTGGAACGCACCTTCTGCGATTCGGGGTCCTGCACCGCCTACATGATGACCATCGGGCATACCCCCGGGGTCGATCCGGAAAGTTTCGTCCACTCGAAATATATCATCCTGTGGGCCTGCAACACGCTGAGCACCAATTCGCATCACTGGCCGTTCATCGAGCAGGCCAGAAAGGCCGGCGCCAAACTGGTCGTCATCGATCCGGTGCGCACCCGCACCGCCCGGCTGGCCGACTGGCATATTCCGATCCGCCCCGGGACCGACGCGGCGCTGGCGCTCGCCATGATGCATGTCATCATCAAGGAGAATCTGGTCGATCGCGACTACATCGACAAATACACCGTCGGCTACGAGGAACTGGCGGAACGGGTATCGGCCTACACGCCGGAATTCGCGTCGCAGGAGACCGGTATTCCGGTCGACGATATCCTGCAACTGGCCAGAGAATACGCCACCACGCCGCCGGCGGTGGTGCGCATCGGTGTTGCCGTGGAGCGCCACGCCGGCGGCGGCCAGACCGTGCGGGCGATCGCCTGTCTTCCCGGCCTGATCGGCGCCTGGAAGCATGTCGGCGGCGGCCTGCTCCAGCTGCCGATCTGGGCGTTCCCGGTCAGATGGGATGTGCTGATGCGCCCCGATCTGCAACCGGAAAAGATGCGGGTGCTGAACGCGTGGCGCCTCGGTGCGGCACTCACCGGTGAACTCGGCTTCGATCCGCCGATCAAGGCGCTGTTCGTCTACAACGCCAATCCGATGGCCATGGTCACGGAACAGGCCAAGCTCGAAGCCGGACTCGGGCGGAAGGATTTGTTCACGGTGGTCAGCGAGCATTTCCTGACCGACACGGCGAGATATGCCGATATCGTTCTTCCCGCGACCACCCAGCTGGAGCAGAAGGACCTGATGTTCTCGTGGGGACATCTCTATTTGTCCTACAACAACCAGGCGATCGATCCGCTGGGCGAAGCGGTTTCGAACACCGAACTGTTCCGCCGCCTCGCCGGGGCGATGGGCATCGAGGATCCCTCGTTCTTCCGGTCCGATGACGAGATCATCGAAGCGTCGATGGACTGGACCAATCCAGTCCTGCAGGGCATCACCCTCGACGACGTCAAGGCGAAGGGCTATGCCCGACTCACGATGCAGGCGCCGGACCAGTGGGCGCCGCATCGCGAGGGCAACTTCCCGACCGCCTCGGGAAAATGCGAATTCAAGTCGACGATCACGGGCGGCGGCAACTTCGTCGTGCCGCTGTTCCGGCAGGGTTACAACGGCGACCAGGATGGCGCGCCTGTAGACCCGCTGCCGCACTACATCCCGCCGAACGAAACGTCGCGGACCGCGCCGGCCCTTGCGGCGCGCTATCCGCTCAGCCTGATTTCGCCGAAGAGTCACGCATTTCTGAATTCGAACTACGGCAATCTGCCGGCGCAAACCGCGCAGGCCGGGGAGGAGCAGGCCGTGATCCTTCACCCCAACGACGCCGAGCAACGCGGCATCGCCGCCGGCGCGCCGATCCGCGTCTTCAACGATCGCGGCTCGTTCGAGGCTTTCGCCACCGTTTCATCCGACGTCATGCCCGGCGTGGTGGTGGCGCCGTCGGGATACTGGCAGCGCTCCAACCGCAAGGGTGGAACGGTTCACGTGCTGACGCCGCCTGCCTTCGCCGACCTCGGCCGCGCGCCGACGTTCTCGGACATCCTGGTCCAGGTCGGGAAAGCCTGAGCCGCCGGCGGCGCGCACCGAACCGATGTATGTGCTTATTTGGCCGATTTAGCCGGAATGGACCGCCATGACCTATGTGGTCACAGATAACTGCCGGGGTTGCCGGTACACGGAATGTGTCACGGTGTGCCCGGTCGAATGTTTTCACGTCGATGACGCCATGACCTATATCGATCCGGAGAACTGCATCGATTGCGGCGGTTGCGTTCCGGTGTGCCCGGTCGGCGCCATCGAGCCGGACTATCGGCTGGCCGCCGACAAGAAATTCTGGATCGACGTCAACCGCAAGCGGGCGAAGGAAACACCCGTCATCAGCGCCCGTCAGCCGCCGCTGCCCGGCGCGGAGGCGCGCCGGAAAGCGCTCGGACGATGACCGAATCGGACTTCGGCGCTGTCGACCGCGGTGCCTTCAATGTCGCGGTGATCGGCAGCGGGCCGAGTGGCTTCTATACCGCCGAGGCGCTGCTGCGCGCCGGTCTAGCCGTTGCCGTCGACATGTTCGAGCAATTGCCCGTGCCCTATGGACTGGTCCGGTTCGGCGTCGCCCCCGATCATCCGAAGCTCAAGCAGGTCACGGCGGCCTTCGACCGCATCGCAAGCATGCCCGGATTCAGGTTCTTCGGCGGCGTCGCCGTCGGGCGCGACGTCGCGATCGACGAACTGCGCGACAGCTACCATGCAGTGGTCCTGGCCACCGGCGCCGAACTCAGCCGATCGCTCGGCATTCCGGGCGAAGCGCTGCCAGGGTGCCATCACGCCGGCGATTTTGTCGGCTGGTACAATGGCCATCCGGATTTTCGCGATTGCAGGTTCGATCTGGCGCATGAGGCGGCAACCATTGTCGGCCATGGCAATGTCGCGCTCGACGTGGCACGCATTCTTTGCAAGACCGCGGACGAGCTTCGCCGCACCGATATTTGCGGCCACGCGCTCGAGGTTCTGGCGGAGAGCCGCGTCCGCGAGGTCCATGTCGTCGGTCGCGGCACGCCGTCGCAAGCTCGGTTCAGCGCCAAGGAACTGCGTGACTTTCTGGAGCTTGAAGACTGCGAGGCGTCGGTCGACCGCAAGGACGTGACGCCGGACGATTTCGTCGCGGCAAGTGCGCAGGACCTCGAAATGACCGAAAAGCTCGCGCTGCTCGACGAGTTTTCTCGCGGCCCTTCGGTGAGGCGCCGGCGCTGTGTATTCCGCTTCGGCCTTTCGCCTCGGGCCATCGAGGGCGCGGCTGGCGTGCAGGCGGTCGCGTTCGAGCGGCCCGCGTCGGACGGCATTGAAACCATCGCCTGCGGCCTGTGCTTTCGCAGCGTCGGCCGCCGCACCGCTCCGCTGGCGGGTGTGCCGTATGACGAGCTTCGCGGCGTGCACGCCAACATCGACGGACGCGTTGCCATTGCTCCATCCACGGTCGGCGGTCTCTATGCCAGCGGATGGAGCAAGCGCGGCTCCACCGGCACCATCGGCACCAATCGCGGCTGCGCCGTCGCTACCGCGGAGAGCGTTCTCGCCGATCTGGTGGCGCAGGCCGGGCAACGAATGGCGGACGTCGAGCCGCTGCTCGAGCGACTGCGCACGCGCGTCGGGCGCATCGTCAGCTACGCCGATTGGACCAGAATAGACGCCGCCGAACGGAGCCGCGGCGCGCGGCAAGGCAAACCGCGCGAAAAATTCGTCCGGATTTCGGAGATGCTGGCTGTGGTGGATGGCTGAGCGGCTTTTCTTCTCCCTGTAGATCGTGCCCGGCGCGAAGGCGTGGGCGAAAATTGCATTCGGCGAGCGGACATGGCAATCACGCTGCTGCCATCGATCGGGACCACGCGGGACACTGTTGCCATGAATTTCGATAGGATCCTGCGGAATGGCCGCATTGCCGGACGCGACCATGAGCTGGTCGACATCGCCGTGCAGGACGGCCGCTTCGCCGCCATCGGCCCGCCAGGCGTGATGGCCTGCGAGACCGCAGACGAGCTGCCGCTCGATGGCCGGCTCGTCGTGCCGGGCTTCATCGAGACCCATATCCATCTCGACAAGTCGTGCATCTCCGAGCGCTGCACCTGCCGCACCGGCACGCTGAAGGAAGCCATCGAAAGCGTGGCCGCGGCAAAACTTGCCTTCACCGAGGACGACATTTTCGCGCGCGGCCGCCGCACGCTGGAAAAGGCCATCGTGCAGGGCACCACCCGGCTGCGCGCCCATACCGAGATCGATCCGCGGATCGGCCTGAAGGGCTTTCGCGCCGTCAGCCGGCTGAAGCGCGACTACGCCTTCGCCGTCGACCTCGAGATCTGCGCCTTTCCGCAGGAAGGCCTGCTCAATGATCCCGGCTGCGACGAACTGCTGGTCGAGGCGCTGGAAGCCGGCGCCGGCGTGATCGGCGGCTGTCCCTATACCGACAGCGATCCCAACGGCCAGATCGCCCGCATCTTCGAGCTCGCGAAGCGCTACGACGTCGACATCGACTTCCATCTCGACTTCGACCTCGATCCGTCCTGGATGCATCTCGATGAGGTCTGCCGGCAGACCGAAGCGCATCGCTATGGCGGCCGCGTCGCCATCGGCCACGTCACCAAGTTGTCGGCGCTCGGCCCCGATGCGCTCGAAGCGGTGGCGCGCCGTCTTGCCAATGCCGGCGTCGCGCTCACCGTGCTGCCGTCCACCGATCTGTTCCTGATGGGCCGCGGCGCCGAACACTCCGTGCCGCGCGGCGTCGCCCCGGCACATCGCCTGCTCGATCACGGCGTCGTTTGTTCGCTGGCCACCAATAACGTGCTCAATCCATTCACGCCGTTCGGCGACTGCTCGCTGCTGCGCATCGCCAATCTCTACGCCAACGTCGCCCAGGCCGGTCGCCCCGACGAACTGCGCGCCTGCTTCGACATGGTGACGAGCCTGCCGGCGCGGCTGATGAATGTTTCGGACTACGGCGTCGCGGTCGGTAACCCCGCGGACATCGTCGTGCTCGACGCCGAGACCCGCGAAGCCGCGGTGGCGGAACTGGCGCAGCCGCTCATGGCGATGAAGCGGGGCAGGGTAAGCTTTTCGCGTCCGGCAGCGGCGATCAACTGGCCGGGGGCGAACGCGTAAGACTCGCAAGTCCTCTCCACGAGTCGTCCCGGCGAAGGCCGGGACCCATAACCCCTGGCTTCTCGGCTGTTACGCAGCGTTGGAACGGCTGTCTTCGATCACCGTAAACGTCGGTGGTTATAGGTCCCGGCCGGAGCCTGTCATCGGACGGCGCTTTGCGCCGATCCGTTGGCCGGGACGACGCGCGGAAAGTTATCCCGCAGACATTCACCCCGCCCTTACCTCACCAGCGCGTAATCGCCCTGCGGCAGGATCCGTTCGAACCACGACGCCGTCGTCGCCGACTTGTGCTCGCCCTCGCGATGCGGATTGCCGGTCGCCGTCGGGATCGACCACCGGTGCCGTCCCGATCGCACGTCGTCGTCGTCGGACAGGAAGCGGTCCAGCGCCAGCTGGATCTTGGCCTTGAGCTCTTCGGGGCCGCGGTCGCTCATGTCGGTGTGCGGCGCGCCGGTGCGGACGATCTCGATGCCTTCCTGCGCGGTGTCCTCGTCGTCGGGGACGACGCCGGTATCCGGCTTGAACACCGCATCCTGGGAGCGGAACGACAGCACCTTGAATTTTGCCGGGAACATCAGCGGCACGCGCAGATTGTCCAGCGTCACCACGCGCTTCACCAGATCGGGGAATTCCGCCGCGAAGTACATCGCGATGTCGCCGCCGTTGGAGTGGCCCACCATCAGCAGCGAATCGTAATCGGCGTAGGGAATTTTCTGCTTCATTTCCCTGGCGCAGAACATGATGTTTTGAACGCCGCGGACATAGACCGGCAGCCGCCCGACATAGGGTTCGCCGACCTTGGTGACCAGCGGCGCGTCGCCCGGCAGGTCGTGCTGGATGCTGAGCACCAGATAGCCGCGCAAGGCGAGCACGTTGGCGACGAAGGAATATTCGGTATGCCGGACGGTATTGCCATGGTTGAGCATGGCGACCGGCAGCCGGCGCAGTCCGGCCATCGCGCTCATTTCCGAATCGCGCCGCACCGTGACGTTGACCGGAACCGGACGCCCGCGCGACGCGTCGAACAATTCGATGGATTCGTGGCGCACCAGCCAGCGGCTGGCCGAAAAATAGCCCGCCGTCGCCACCACGGCGACCGCAATGGCGATGATCAATGAACGTTTCATGCCGGGTTCCGCGATGCGCGCAATGCACAGGTTTGCAAACGAAGGTTCGCGCAATCCTTGGCGGAAGACCGTAACCGTTGGATGACGGCCCGATGAAATGGTGTGCGTAACGGCCGGGCGCCCGATCCGGTTACCGGCGCTGCGAACCACCCTTCGGGCGCGGCGCGGGCGCGCCTTTCTTGGCTTCCGGCGGCGGCGCAGCGGCGGGGGCGGGCGGCTGATGCAGCCCGACGGCGATGATCTGCAGCCGGACATTGTTCGGCGCCGTCGGCCGCGTCGCGTCCAGCAATTGCTCTTCGCCGAGGCCGAGCGAATGCATGCGCTTGGACGAGATCTTGAACGTGGTCGACAGGATGTCGCGCACTGCGTCGGCCCGGCGCTGGGTCAGGGCAAGGTTGAAGTCGCGTCGGCCACCCGAATTGATGTGGTCGACCACCAGGAACGCGGTGGACTGCAGCGCCGGATGGCCCAGCGCATCGGCGATGCGCCCGAGCGTGGCATAGGATTCCGGCCGCACGATCGGCGAGTCCGGATCGAACCTGATCTCGAAACTGACCTGCGGCAGCTTCAGCAGCTGCGGGGCGACCGGTGCGCGCCGCAGCGGCTGCTGGTCCGCCTTGGATTTCAGCCGCTCGGGGAGTTGCGCGCGGATGGCAGCCGCGTCGATGTCCGCCGGTGCGGTCGAACCGGAGAGTTTTTCGACCAGGTTGTCCGCCGGTGCTGCCGTCTGAGCCAGGGATGGCGATACGCCGAGCACCGCGAGCGCGCCGGCCACCCGGCCGAATTGACCCAGCCGTTGCATTGTCGTCCACATCAGCGATACCCCGCCGCGCCGATCGCCCGGCTGCACAGGATGCTGACGCCGCGCGGTCCTGGCGGCGCGGACAGAAGACACGTGATCGACTTGCCGGGGTCGCCTTGCGCATCGGCACAGAATTTCTGGGCGTCGCGTTCGCACGCCTTGGTCACGGCGCCGCGCGCGGCGACGCGCTGCTGGATTGCGGTGAACGCCCGCGGATAGTCGGCCTTGCAGGTCGGGCTGACCACGTCCTGGTTGCGGGCAAGGCAGTCCTTCAGCCGGGTCGGATCGAGATTGACGCCGCGGCAATTGGTGTCGATGTCCTTGCCACAGCTGGCGGCGAGCAGCGTCGTGGACTCTTCGAACGGGATGGTCTGCGCCGGCGTCTGTGCGCTTGCCGGCCCGGGCAGGGCGAGCAGGGTGGCAAACGGGGTGGCGAGCACAAGGGCCAGCAATATCAGTCGGATCTGCTTCATCCGGCGATCACACACGATCCAGCCTTGGATGGTCAAGATGTCTCTTTCGCGCAGGTGTCGTTGTCCCGGCTTGTTGCGACGCAAAGACACCGCAAGGAGCCGGCCGCTCATGGGAGCCATGCGCCGCATCTGTCCGCCGGCGCGGCCGCTCTTGCGGCGGTGAAATGTGGCACCATCTGACACGCGAAGGAAAATCGCCATGTTGGATTTCACAAATGACACGTTCGACGAGAACCCCTCGTCGCCAAATCTGAAAGCTCCGGTCGACGATTCCGCGCTGCTCGACGCCTATTCCAACGCCGTGATCGGCATCACCGAGCGGGTCGGTCCCGCCGTGGTGCGCGTCGAAACCGGCCCCGGCACGCCCAATGGCCGCGAGCGCGGCGGGCTCGGTTCCGGCATCGTCATCTCGCCGGACGGCCTGGTGCTGACCAATAGCCATGTGGTCGGCGCATCCAGGCAGATCAGGCTGCGCGACAGCGAAGGCATGGTCAGCGAGGCGCGCGTGCTCGGCGTCGATCCCGACACGGACCTCGCGCTGCTGCGCGCCGACGGCGCGCGCGACCTGCATTACGCATCGCTGGGCGATTCGAAAACCCTGCGCCGCGGCCAGCTGGTGGTGGCGATCGGTAATCCGCTCGGCTTCGAATCCACCGTCACCGCCGGCGTGGTGTCGGCGCTCGGCCGCTCGATCCGCTCGGTCAGCGGCCGCACCATCGAGGACGTCATCCAGACCGATGCCGCGCTCAACCCCGGCAATTCCGGCGGCCCGCTGGTGTCGTCGGCCGCCGAGGTGATCGGCATCAACACCGCGATCATCTCGGGCGCGCAGGGCATTTGTTTCGCGGTCGCCAGCAACACCGCGCAGTTCGTGCTGTCGGAAATCATCCGCCATGGCTACGTGCGGCGCGCCTTCATCGGCGTGTCCGGACAGACCGCACCGGTCCCGCGCCGTCACGCGGTGGTCGCCGGCATCGACAACGCCATGGGCGCGCTGTTGGCACAGATCGAGTCCGATACGCCGGCGGCGAAAGCCGGGCTAAAGCCCGGCGACGTCGTCATCAAGCTCGACGGCATCGCCATCAACGGCGTCGACGACCTGATCCGCGCGCTGGACCGCGACCGCATCGACCGCAAGGTCGAGCTGGAGATCCTGCGCATGGGCCGGCTGCGGGTGATGGAAATTCACCCGATCGAGCGCAAGCAGGTGCCGCGCCTCGCAGCTGTGGCGGGGCGCTGAAGCAGTGGCGAGGCCTTCTTCTCCCTCCCCCCGCTCTTGCGGTGGGGAGGGCCGGGGTGGGGGGCCTTGCCACATCGGCGACGTAACGATTGATGCTTCGACGCAAATCGATAGACCACGGACGTAATCAGCATCGTCCCCCCACCCCCGCCCCCTCCCCACCGCAAGAGCGGGTGGGAGGGGAGAAGAAGGGCCGCCTGTCTATCTAAACCCGGAAGCTCCAGCTCACTCTTTCACCACCACCACCGCATCCCCAGCCTTCACGCCTTCTCCCGCCGGCAGCACGAACAGCGGATTGATCTCCGCCTCCTGCAGCCGCTCGCCGATCGCGCACGCCATCCCTGAAAACGCCAGCATTGCCTCCACCAGCGCTTCGAGGTCGGCAACCGGACGGCCGCGAAACCCCTTCAGCAGCGGCGCCGATTTCAGTTCGTCGATCATCTCGCGCGCATCGGCGCGCGACAGCGGCGCCAGCCGCAGCGACGTGTCGCGGTAGAGCTCGGCGGCGATGCCGCCCATGCCGAGCAGGATCGCGGGGCCGAGCTGGCTGTCGTGGTGAAAGCCGAGGATCAGTTCGACGCCGCCGTGCACCAGTTCCTGGACCAGAAACCCCTCGGCCGCGTGGCCGGTCGCTCCGGCAAACGCCGTGGCCATCCGCTGGCAGGTCGCCGCGACGTCGCCGGGTGCGACGTCGACCGCGACGCCGCCGGCTTCGGATTTATGCAGCACGTCGCGCGACAGGATTTTCAGCACGACGTTGCCGCCAAAGCCGCGTGCCGCGGCTTCGGCCGCAGCCGGGGTGTCGGCTGTGACCTCGCGGGTCGCGGTGATGCCGAATTGCGCGAACAGCGCCTTGCTTTCGTATTCGTTGAGTGGGCCGGGACGCAGCATGCCCTGCACCGCGGCCGGAACGGCCATGGCGTCGGCCGGCCTGTCGTCGGCGCGCGCCGCGGCGCGCTGGCTCTGCCACATCGCCGACAGCGCCACCGCGCAGGATTCCGGCGCCGCGAAAGTGGGGATGCCGTCGAGATTGAGACGCCGGACCACCTGCGGCATGTCGGGACTGGCAAAAGCGATGATCGGCTTGTCGGTGCGGGCAAAAGCCTCGCGCAACGGTTTTCCCACGGTCTCGGGCTGTGCGATCGCGGATGAGCCCAGGATCACCGCCACCGCATCGTAGCTCGGGCTGTCCAGCACGGCGTCCAGCACGCCGCGAAAGGTTTCGGATTTGATGCCCGCCAGCGTGACGTCGATCGGATTGCGATCGAGCACCGCGTCGGGAATGTTCTGCGCATTGAGCCGCGCCGCAGTGGCGGCATCCGGCGCCGGCGCTTCGAAACCCGCCATGCCGGCGGCGTCCGCGACCAGGCTGGCCGCGCCGCCGGTCGAGGTCACCACCGCCAGCCGGCGTCCTTTCAGGATGCGCCGCGACCCCAGCGCCAGCGGAATGTCGAGCAGGTCGGAAAACCGCTCGGCGCGGATGATGCCGCACTGCCTGAACAGCGCGGCATAGGCCACGTCCGATCCCGCCAGCGCGCCGGTGTGCGAGATCGCCGATTGTGCACCAGCCTCCGATCTTCCCACCTTGAAAGCGACGATGGGCTTGCCGGCCTGCGCGGCGCGTAATGCCGCGGCCTTGAACTGGCGCGGCTTGCGCAGGCCTTCGAGATAAAGCGCGATCACCCGCGTCGCCGGATCGTCGACCAGGTGGTCCAGGAGGTCGGAGACGTCGAGATCGGCCTCGTTGCCGGTGGCGACCAGTTTTGAAAAGCCGATACCCTGGGCGTGCGCCCGCGACAGCAGCGCGCCCAGAATGCCGCCGCTCTGCGCGATCAGCGCCACCGCGCCCGGCACCGGCTCGGCGGACAGCAGCGCTGGGGTCGCCGACAGCACGATGCGGTCGGTGACGTTGACGAGGCCGATGGTGTTGGGGCCGAGCAGCCGCATCGATCCCGCCGCGGTCTTCAGCGCCTGCTGCCGCGCCGCTCCGTCGGCGCCGCTTTCGGCAAAGCCGCCGGCCAGGATGATCGCGGCGCCGGTCCCGATCGCTGCGAGCTGCTTGACGGTCTCCTCGACGCGGCCGGAGCCGACCAGCACGATGGCGACATCGGGCGGATGCGGCAGCGACGCCGCGTCCGGATAACAGCGCCGCTCGCCGATCGTCTGGTAGCGCGGGTTCACCGGATAGATGTCATGGGGATAGCCGTCGCGTTCCAGATACGCCAGCGGCCGGCCGGTCAGCTTGCCGGCATCGCCCGAGGCGCCGATGATCGCGATGCTGCGCGGCCGGATCAAACGTTCGAGAGAGGACATCGCACTATCCTAACGCGCCGACTTGTCGAGGAACGCGGCAACCGCGTCCTGGTGTTCCGATGTCGTGTAGCAGATCGCCTGCGCCTCGCGGCCCAATGCGAACACCTGCTCTTCGGGGGTCTCGAAGCTGCGGTCGAGGATCGCCTTGGTCAGCGCGATCGCGGCGCTGGAGCCGCGGCTCAATTCGCGCGCCCAGTTCGCCGCGTCCTGCAGCAGCGTCGCCGCCGGGCTGATCCGGTCGGCGAGGCCGATCGCCAGCGCTTCCTGCGCGTCGACGGCGCGGCCCGAAAAAATCATCTCCTTGGCGCGCACCAGGCCGACCCGGCGCGGCAGGAAATACATCCCGCCGCCATCCGAGACCAGGCCGCGACGGACAAAACTCATGCTGAACGATGCCTGCTCCGATGCGACGATGAAATCGCAGGCCAGCGCCATGTCGCAGCCGAGGCCTGTGGCGGCGCCGTTGACCGCGGCGATGGTCGGCTTGCCGAGGCCGTGCAGCGCGGCGATGCCCTTGTGGGTCTGCTGCTGCCGCCGCCAGCCGTTGAACGCCACCTCGCCGGCCGGCGCCTTCAGCCGCTCGCGCATCCCGGCAATATCGCCGCCCGAACAAAAACCCTTGCCGTTGCCGGTCAGCACCACCGCGCGCACCGTCGCGTCGCCGGCGACGCGGTCGAGGATCGCGATCAGCTCGGCGCGCATCGCGTCGTTGATGGCGTTGCGGACCTCGGGCCGGTTCAGGCTGACGATGGCGATGGAATCCGCGATCAGCAACTCGACGAGTTCTGTCATGATCTGGTCTTTCACATGAGGGGAGGGGACCGCCAGCCGGCCCGGCTATTCGATCTTGATTTTCGCGTCCTCGATCAGCTTGCGCCAGCGCTCTTCCTCGCCGCGCACATAGCGGTCGAGCGCGTCGGGCTTCGAGGCGACCGTGATCAGCCCTTCATTGGTCTCGAGCCGCTTGAATTGTCCGCCCTGCACCGCCTTGACCACCGAAGTGTTGAGACGATCGATCACGTCGGACGGCGTCCTGGCCGGCGCGAACAGGCCGTACCAGCTCTCCGCGGCGTAGCCGGGCACGCCGGCCTCGGCCACCGTCGGCAGGTTGGGGAATGCCGGCGAGCGTTCCGCCGACGTCACCGCGAGCGCGCGCAACTGCCCGGATTCGATCAGCGCCGCCGCGCTGGCGACGGTGGTGAACATCACCTGGATCTGGCCGCCGATCAGGTCGGTGATGGCGGGCGCCGCGCCCTTGTAGGGCACCATCGTCAGCTTGACCCCGGCCATCGCCTTGAACAATTCGCCGGCGAGATGCGCCGAGGTGCCGATGCCGAAGGTGCCGTAGTTCAGCGCGTCCGGATGCGCCTTGGCCTCGGCGATCAGGTAGGCGATCGACTTGATCTTCGAGGCATTGTTGACCACCACCACGTTGAACGAGCGGGCGACCAGCGACACCGGCGCGAAATCCTTGTGGGTGTCGAACGGCAGCTTTGTGTTCAGGCTCGGGTTCACCGCATGGGCAAAAGTCGCCATGACGAGCGTATAGCCGTCGGGCGGGCTCACCGCCACCGCCTGGGTGCCGATCACAGTGCCGGCGCCCGGCCGGTTGTCGATGATCACGGTGCCGCTGAGGTCCTTGGCCATCTCCTGCGCCAGCGTGCGCGCAATGATGTCGGTGCCGCCGCCCGCCGCGAACGGCACCACGATCTTGATGGCATGATCCGGAAATTCCGCGCGCGCGGCGGTGCCGGCCAGCTGTGCGGCGGCGAGCAGTGCCGCCATCACGGCGGCGGCATGACCCAGTTTCGAGCGTTGATGAAGTGTTGCCGACCGGCCTGACATGCGCGCCTCCGTTGCTGGCTCGTCGATAGCACGGCCGGTGGTCCCGGCCTGCCCGCCATTTCCATCTGGTGGAATTGTCTGCCCAGGCTAGACTGCGGCGCAAAAGCCACGGAGCGATCGGTTATGAATGCCGCAAACCAGCGCTACGTCCCCCGGGCCGCGCCGCCGATCCGCGCGCTGGAGCGCGGCGTGGCGGTGCTGCGCGCGTTTCGGCCCGGATCGGAATTGCTCGGCAATGGTGAGCTGGCCGAGCGCACCGGATTGTCCCGCGCGACGGTCAGCCGGCTCAGCCAGACATTGTTGCGTGCGGGATATCTCGAATACGAGCCGGCGCAGCGCGCTTATCGGCTCGGCGCCGCCGTGCTCAGCCTCGGTCACGCGATGCGGACCGGCTCCTCCGTGCTGCGCGTCGCCACCCCGCTGATGCATGGCCTGGCCCGCAAGATGCGCATCAATGTCGGCCTCGCCGTGCGCGACGGCGACGAGATGGTCTACCTCGAATCCTTCCGCTTCAATGTCCGCACCGCGCAGCGCCTCATCGTATCGGGCCACCGGGTGCCGATCGAACTGACCTCGCTTGGCCGAGCCTGGTTCGCCGCCGCCGCCGAGCCGGACCGCGCCGCGCTGTTGGCGCGCCTGAAAGCGAGGGGCCGCAAACGCTGGCCGGCCATCGAGGCGGCCATTGCCGAAGCGGCGTCAAGCGTCGAGCGCCGCGGCTTCTGCTATGCCACCTGGCAGCCGCAAGTCGTCGCCCTGGCCGCGCCGATCGTCGTCGCGCCGCGGCCGATCCACGTGCTCAATGTCAGCGTGACGAGCGATGCAGCGGCCGCAACCGTGGTGCGGACGCTGGAAGCGCCGCTAAGAAAGCTCGCGGGTGAAATTCAGCAGGCGATTGCCGCGTTGGATGCGCAGGATCATGAATGACTGCATTCACTACCCGTCATGCCCGGGCATGACGAACTCAGTGCCTGAACCTCACACCGGCGGCCAGCTCCGCAGCGTGATCTCCGCGATCTTGCGCAACTGCGCCCGCGTGGCGCCGCCGGCGGCCTGCACGGCCATGCCTTGCAGCACCGCCGACAGATACCGCGCCAGATCGGCGGCGTTCGTGTCATCAGGCAGATCGCCCTCGGCCACGGCGCGCGCGAAACGCTCGCACAGGTCCCGTTCACCCGCGGCGCGCCGTGCCATCAATTCCTGCTTGATGCTCTCCGCCGCCTCGCCGCAGGTCAGCGCGCCCTGCACGGCAAGGCAGCCCGGCGGGTTGTTCGGATCGGTCACCGCGTCGGCAGCCTCATACAGCATGTGCTCGACCACCTCGCGCGCGGTCGGCTTGGCCAGCGCCACCTGAACATAGCCGCCGGGGCCGTCGACATAGCGGTCGAGTGCCTTGCGGAACAGTTCTTCCTTGTTGCCGAACGCGGCATAAAGGCTCGGCTTGGTGATCCCCATCGCCTCGGTGAGGTCGTTGATCGAAGCGCCCTCATAGCCACGGCGCCAGAACACATGGAGCGCGATGTCCAAGGCCTGGTCCGGATCAAATTCGCGTGGACGTCCCATCGCCATGACGGGGTCCTCCTGAGTTTCCTACCTCTCGTTAGATAAGTCTCTTGACAGCGCTTGTCGATCCCCCATCTATACCGGACGTTACGAATGTGTGCGACGCAGCGTAACGCTTGTCGTTTGGGGAATGATCATGAGAAATGCATACAAAAGCAATGGGTTAGTGGCGGCTTTCGCGCTGGTGGCGGTGGCCTCCACGGTGCTGACCGCACTCCATTTCAATCCGGCCAGCAGCGCCAAGGCCGCCGCGGCGGCAGCAGCGCCGGCCGCCGTGCCGGTCTCGGTGGCGACGGTCAGCCCGCGCGCAACCGCGCCGTGGGATGAATTTTCCGGCCGGCTCGAGGCGGTCGAGCGGGTCGAGATCCGTTCCCGCGTCGCCGGCGCCGTGCAGGAGATTCATTTTCGCGAGGGCGCCCTGGTCAAGAAGGACGATCTTCTGGTGCTGATCGATCCGGCGCTCTACGCGGCGGACGTCGCCCGCGCCGAAGCGCAGGTTGCCGCGGCGAAGGCCCGCGTGGTCCTGACCAAGAGCGATTTCGAACGCGGCCAGCAACTGTCAGGCTCGAATACCATTTCGCAGCGTGACGTCGACGGGCGGGTCAACGCCTATCGCGAATCGGAAGCCAATCTGAAGGCCGCCGAGGCCGCGCTGCAGACCGCGCAGCTCAATCTCGGCTACACCCAGGTGCGCGCGCCGGTGGCTGGCCGGGTCGGCAAGATCGAGATCACCGTCGGCAACCTCATCACGGCGGGACCGGGCGCGCCGGTGCTGACCACGCTGGTCTCGGTCGATCCGATCTACGCCAGCTTCAACGCCGACGAGCAGGTAGTGACCAAGGCGCTGCGCACGCTCGCCGAAGAGGGCGCGCCGGCCGATATCGGCCGCATCCCGGTGCAGATGGGCACCGGCGTCACCGACGGCACTCCCTACAAGGGCCGCATGCAGTTGATCGACAACCAGGTCGATACCCGGAGCGGCACCGTGCGGGTGCGCGCGATCTTCGACAATCACGACGGCCGCCTGATTCCCGGCCAGTTCGCGCGCCTGCAGATGGGCCAGCCGAAGGCCGAGCCGGCGCTCCTGATCAGCGAGCGCGCCGTCGGCACCGACCAGAACAAGAAGTTCGTCATGGTGGTCGACAAGGACAACAAGGCGGAATACCGCGAGGTTGCGCTCGGCGTGTCGGTCGACGGCATGCGCATCGTCACCAGCGGGCTTCAGGCCGGCGAGCGCATCGTCGTCAAGGGCCTGCAGCGGGTGAGGCCCGGCGCCGTGGTGGCGCCGGAAGCCGTGGCAATGGATTTTGCCAGTGCGACGAAAGCAACCGACGTGGCGCAACGCTGAGAGGCCGACCCCACACCAACAACCTCATGGTGAGGAGGCGCCTCTTGGCGCCGTCTCGAACCATGGCCACGCGGCCATCCTTCGAGACGCATCGTTTCGCGATGCTCCTCAGGATGAGGGCTGATTTCGGAGCGACACTGCCATGAACTTCTCCAAATTCTTCATCGACCGGCCGATCTTCGCCGGCGTGCTGTCGATGCTGATCTTTCTCGGCGGCCTGCTGTCGATCCCGGCGCTGCCGATCTCGGAATATCCCGAGGTCGCGCCGCCCACCGTCGTGGTCCGCGCGCAATATCCCGGCGCCAATCCGAAGGTGATCGCCGAAACCGTCGCCACCCCGATCGAGGAGCAGATCAACGGCGTCGAGGGCATGCTCTATATGAGTAGCCAGGCCACCACCGACGGCCTGATGACCCTCAACGTCACCTTCCGTCTCGGCACCGATCCCGACAAGGCGCAGCAGCTGGTGCAGAACCGCGTCGCGCAGGCCGAGCCGCGGCTGCCGCAGGAGGTCCGCAC
>Ga0209758_1001683_pt1 | contig 24919 bp, 20 predicted proteins | sample AraplaMF_Col_mMF_FD_184258 | JGI IMG/M metagenome (GOLD analysis project Ga0209758, IMG submission 184258) | Arabidopsis root microbial communities from the University of North Carolina, USA - plate scrape MF_Col_mMF (SPAdes) (version 2) | ecosystem: Host-associated > Plants > Roots > Endosphere...
CCCGCTCGATCACCCGGCGGATCAAGACGCCGACGCCGAACTCGTCGATGGCGCGCATGTCGGCGATGGAGATGCCGCGTTCGCGCACCAGTTCCTTTTCCAGTCTGTCGATCGAGCGCACGCCAAACAGATCCAGCTGGTGTGAGCTGATCGAAGCGCGCGGCTCGTCGCCGAGCAGCCGTTCGAGACCGGGCTCGCCGCACAGGAAAGCGCCGGACATGCCGTGCATGTTGCCGGTGATGGTGGTGGCCGGGGTGTTGTAGTCGGCGTGGGCATCGAGCCACAGCACGAACAGGTCGCGTCCCTGTTCGCGCCAGTGCCGCGCCATGCCGTTGACCGACCCCATCGACAGGCTGTGATCGCCGCCAAGAAACAGCGGGATCGCGCCTGATCGCGCCACGGCGTAGGCCCGCGCGCTCAGCGCGCGGATCCAGGCGCTGATCTCGCGGTAGTGCCTGGTGTTCGGCGGCGGCGGCTCGTCGGTCAAGGTCAGATCAGCCATCGACAGATCGCCGTGATCCTCGACGGCGAAGCCGAGGCTTTCCAGCAGCGGCGCCAGCCCGGCGGTGCGCAGCGCCGCCGGTCCCATCAAGGTGCCGCGCTGCGAAGCGCCGACTTCGACGGGCGCACCCAGCAAGGCGATGCGCTGGATGGGGGATGACTCAGGAGAGACATTCATTTGATTGGTGACCTCTACACGTCGTCCCGGCGCAGGCCGGGACCCAGACGCCGCAGTGTTCGTTTTTACAGGGCGGCCGTTTGTCTTACTTCATCACGAGCGCCAGGGGTTCTGGGTCCCGGCCGGAGCCTGTCATCGGGCGGCGCTTCGCTCCGACCCGTTGGCCGGGACGACGTGTGGAGATTGGCCTTTTCGGCCCGATAACCTCTTGCGCAATGCAACATGCGCGGCGCTCGGACACAACGGCCGGCCATTGCCGATGGTTGCGCATGGGAGCTGCTTCTTTGCCGGGCATTGAACTGTTTTCTGCGCCAGCCTAGCGTCGCCGCCGGTCATTCACCGTCAGGTCGCCATGCAGATCACTGCCATCGAAAGCCACGTCGTGTCGCTGCCGTTCGACATGGGCGGTCCGCACCCGCTGTTCGCCGGCCAGCCGTGGGATCATCTCGACATCCTGGTGGTGAAGGTGGAGACCGCCGACGGCCTGGTCGGCTGGGGCGAGGCGTTCGGCCATGCGGCCATACCGACCACCAAGGCGGCGCTCGATACCATCGTAGCGCCACTGCTGGTCGGGCGCGATGCCACCGACATCAACGGCCTGACCCGCGCTGCATTGCACGGCACCCATCTGCTCGGCCGCAACGGGCCGTTCGTCTATGCGTTCTCCGGGGTCGAGATCGCGCTGTGGGACCTGCTCGGCAAGCGCGCCGGCCTGCCGCTGTGGCAACTGCTCGGCGGCGGCCGCCGCGATGAACTGCCGGCCTATGCCAGCCTGCTCAACTACGGCGACGACGCGCTGGTGGCGAAGAACACCGCCGCCGCCTGCGCGCAGGGCTACCGCCACATCAAGCTGCACGAGGTGACGCGCCCGGCCGTGCTCGCCGCCAGGGCGGCACCCGGCGCGAAAAATGCCGCCATCATGCTGGACGTCAATTGCGCGTGGCTACCGCCGGTCGCCCGCGAGATGGCGATGTCGTTGCGGGACGACGACCTGTTGTGGCTCGAGGAGCCGGTGTGGCCGCCCGAGGATGTCGATGCGCTGGCCGACGTTCGCGACCTCGGCATTCCGATTGCCGCCGGCGAAAACACCGCCGGCCTGTTCGGCTTCAAGTCGCTGATCGAGGCGGGGGCCATCGACATCGCGCAGCCGAGCGTCACCAAGGTCGGCGGCATCGGCGAGATGCGCAAGGTGATCGACTTGTGCCAGGCGCACAATGTCGAGGTGATGCCGCACAGCCCGTATTTCGGCCCCGGCTTCGTCGCCACCGTGCACATCGCCGCGGCGCTGGTCGAAAAGCCGCTGATCGAAGTGCTGTGGCTCGAGATGGAAGCCAACCCGTTCGATCCGTGGGTACGCGCCAGGGACGGCAAGGTCCGGGTGCCGGATGCGCCGGGACTGGGCTGCGATCCGGATCTGGCGTTGATGAAGCGGTACGCGAAGGGGGAAGCGACGCGGACGGAGATGCGGGGTGGGCGAGAATGATTTTTGTGTCGCAATGCCTTTCCCCAAGTCGTCCCGGCGAAGGCCGGGACCCATACGCCGTGTCCTCGCTTTTTTGCAATGAGGTCGATGCCTCGCTTCAACAGCCACGCCAGGGGTTATGGGTCCCGGCCTTCGCCGGGACGACGTGTTGAAAGGAATCCCATGAAAGTCACCGCGGTCGAAACCCATCCGGTGCTGGTCAAGCTGGAGCCGCCGATCGGCAGCGCGCTCGGCCCGATCCACAGCTTTGGCTGCATCCTGGTCACGGTGCGCACCGATGCCGGGATCTTTGGCGAGAACCTGATCTTCACGCTCAACGGCAGGCGGACAAAGGTGCTGCGCCAGATGGTCGACGAACTCGCCGACCTGATCATCGGCCGCGACGCCGGGCATATCGCCGATTTCTGGGCGCGGGCGTGGAAGGACATCAACTTTCTCGGCCACAAGGGCGTGCCGGTCGCCGGCATTTCCGCGCTCGACGGCGCGCTGTGGGACGCGCTCGGCAAGGCGGCCAATTTGCCGCTGTACCGGCTGCTCGGCGGCGCCCGGACCACCGTGCCGGCCTATCAGAGCAGCGGGTTGTGGCTGTCCGCATCGATCGATGAGCTCACCGCCGAGGCCGGACGCTTCATCGCGCAGGGTTTTGGCGCGATGAAGATGCGGCTGGGCTCGCCCGATCCGCGCACCGACGTCGCACGCGTGCGGGCGGTGCGCGAGGCGATCGGTCCGACCATCAGGCTGATGGCCGACGCCAACCAGGGCCAGAGCGAGGTGCAGGCGATCCGGCTCGGGCGGATGCTGGAGGAATTCGACCTGACGTGGTTCGAGGAGCCGCTGCCGGCCTGGGACCTCGAAGGCCTGGCGCGGGTCGCCGCAGCGCTCGATACGCCGATCGCCAGCGGCGAGACCGAATACACCCGCTACGGCTTCCGCCGCATGCTGGAATTGCGCAGCGCCGATGTGCTGATGCCGGACCTGCAGCGCGTCGGCGGCGTCAGCGAATTCATGCGCGTCGGCCACATGGCGGAAAGCTTCGACGTGCCGGTGTCGAGCCACCTGTTTCCCGAGACCAGCATCCAGGTGCTCGGCGCGCTGTCGAATGCGATCTACCTCGAATACATGCCGTGGTTCTCGAAGCTTTACAGCGAACAACTCGAGGTCAGGGACGGTCACGCCATCGTGCCGGAGCGGCCCGGCTGGGGTTTTACGTTCAATTGGGATTATGTGAAGCGGCTAAGCGAATGATCGGAATGTCGCGATGACCCGCTCAACCGGTCGTCCCGGCGAAGGCCGGGACCCAGATCCCCTGGCCTGCGTGGCGTAGGCAAGGCCACTAACTCTGCGGACAAAAGATAACACACGGCGTCTGGGTCCCGGCCTTCGCCGGGACGACGGCGGAGAGGGTCTTCACAACCGAACTTTTTCCATCGCCGCTCTGGACAACCGGCCGCGTTCACGCTCAAATTTGTCTGACAAGTTTAAGGACCGGCATTAGACCGGGCCGTCAACACGGACGCCTGCAACGACGTCAGGCGCCGAACAGGGAGCGAACAGATGATGATTTCCCGCCGCAAGGTCCTGCTCGGCAGCGCAGGGGCGCTCGGCGCCGCCGCGTTTCCCCTTGCAAAGCCGGCCATCGCGCAATCCGAACCGATCAAGATCGGCTGGCTGGCGGCGATGACCGGACCGAGTTCGGCGCCGGCGATCGGTTTCAACCGCGGCGTGGTGTACGCGGCAGAGGCCATCAACGCCGCCGGCGGCGTCAAGGGCCGCAAGATCGAAATCATCACCCGCGACACCCAGGGCGATCCGACCAAGGCGGTCAACGCCACCCAGGACATGATCAGCCAGGCCAAGGTGCATGCCGTCTGGGGCCCGACCAATTCCGGCGAGTCGCTCGCCGTCACGCCGATCATGGCGCGGGCGAAAATGCCCAACATCCACCCTTGCGTGGTCGACAGCCTGATCGACACCACCAAGTTTCCGAACGCCTTCCGCATGGCGCCGTCGAACAGCCAGTGGGACGACGCGGTGCGCAATTACTGCCTCAAGGTGCTGAAGGTGAACAAGATCGCGGTGATCGGCGACACCACCGGCTACGGCGTCACCGCGGTGGGCGCCTCGGTGGCGGCGTTCAAGAAGGACGGCGCCGAGGTGGTCTACCAGGCCAACATCGACGCCACCCAGCCCGACATGACCCCGGACATGCTGCGCGCCAGGAATGCCGGCGCGCAGGTCATCGTGGTGTGGAGCGTCACCACCGGCATGGAAGCGCGGATGTTCAACACCCGCGCCACGATGAACTGGGACGTCTCGTTCGTCGGTCATCCGTCGATGGCCTCGGGCGAACTCGCCGGCCTGGTCGACAAGCCGGCGAACTGGGAAAAAGTCTACGCCATCGGCTACAAGAGCTGCAGCTATGACAGCGCCGGCAAGCTGCCGCCGAAGAGCCAGGACCTGGTCGATCGCCTGACCAAGGCCAAGGTCGAACTCAACGATACGCTGCTGTGGTGGGTCGCCGACGGCATCGACGCGGTGGAGCTGATCGCCAAGGCGGTTGCGGAAAGCGGCGGCACCGCCGGCGACGGCATCATCAAATACTGGAATACGCTGGAGAAATATCCCGGCTATTTCGGCACCTACAGCTTCTCGCCGACCCAGCACAACGGCTATCCGACCGACGAGATCGTGATGTCGGAGGCGCGCTCCGCCAAGAACGGCACTTTCGCGCTGGCGCCGGGGTATAGCTGAGAGAGGCGTGCCACAAAGGCACCTCATGGTGAGGAGCCGCGCGCTTGCGCGGCGTCTCGAACCATGGGCCACATGGCCATCCTTCGAGACGCGCGCTCAAGCGAGCGCGCTCCTCAGGATGAGGGCTTACTTCGCAGCAAGAGAAAAAATGATGTCTCACGCCCTCATCTCCTCCGGAGTCTAGCAGATGCTCGCCTCCATTCTCGCCTCGGGCCTTGCGGCGGGCGCGATCTATGCGCTGGTCGGGGTCACCTACAACACCATGTTCTCGACCTCGCGGGTGATGAGCTTCACCGCCGGACAGCTCGCCATGCTCGGCGGCGTGTTCGGATCGATGTTCACGCTCAAGATGGGCATGCCGATCCTGGTCGGCTTTCTGCTGACGCTGATCGCTTGCGCCGTCATCGGCGTGATCACCGAATTCGTCGCGGTGCGGCCGGTGCTGAAAAGCCTCGACCAGCATCTCTATGTGCTCTCGACGTTGGCGCTGGCGCTGATGATCCAGCAGGTGGCGGCGATCAAATGGGGCACCGAGCCGCAGCCGTTTCCGCGCCTGATCGGCTGGGGCAGCGGGGCGTTCGACGAAAAATTCTGGCTGCCGGTGGCGGCCTGCGCGCTGACCATCATCGGGCTGGAGTATCTCTATCGCCGTACCCTGGTCGGCCGCGCCTTCGTCGCGATCGCCGAGGATAATTTCGCGGCCCGCGCGCTCGGCCTGCCCGAGCGCAATCTGCGCGTGGCGAGCTACGCGCTGGCCGGCGTGATCGGCGGCATCGCCGGATTTTCCGGCGGCGAATTGCTGCTGGCGTTCTTCGCCAACGGCGCGCTGTTGAACTTCTACGGCTTCGTGCCGGTGGCGCTCGGCGGGCTCGGCAACAACCGCGGCGCCATCATCGGCGGGCTGGCGCTCGGGCTGTTCCAGCAGGCGGCGAATTTCCTGGTCGGCGGCATCTTCTCGTCGGTGGCGGTGTTCACGCTGTTCATCGTCGTGCTGCTGGCGGCGCCGCAGGGCCTGTTCGGCGCGGCGACGGCGCGGAGGGTGTGATGACCGCGATCCCCGCCGAACCAGCGCGCCGCGACGGCGGAGGCATCCGCGCCATGGCGTCGACGCTGGCGCCATTCCTCGGCCTGCTGGCGATCGCGATGATCCTGCCGTTCGTCAGCAACGATTACTGGGCGCTGATCGGCACCCGCGCGGCGATCTACTGGGTGCTGGTTTCCGGCCTCAACCTGGTGGTCGGCTTCGCCGGCCATCTCGCCATCGGCTATGTGTCGCTGCTGACGCTCGGCGCCTATACCACCAGCGTGCTGGTTGCCGGCAATGTGATGCCGCCGGTGCCGCTGGTCATTGCATTGGTCGCGGCCGGCTGCGTCGGCGCGCTGTTCGGGGTCGTGGTCGGGCTGCCGGCGCTGCGGCTGCGCACCTTCTATTTCGCGATGTCGACGCTGGGCTTCGCCACCATCGTGACGCAGATCGCGCTGGCCTGGCAGAGCGTCACCGGCGGCGGCATCGGCATCGCCGGACCGGAATTTCCCCCGCCGTTCGATACCGCCTGGGGATTCTATTACATCTGCCTGGTTTTCGCCGGCATCACCACCTGGATGAGCGCCAATGTCGGCCACAGCCGGTTCGGCCGCGCGCTGATCGCGATCCGCGACGCCGAGGTGGCCGCCGAGGCCACCGGCATCTCGAAGCCGCGGATGCTGATCGCGATCTTCCTGTTTGCCGGCGCGCTCGCCGCCTTCGCCGGCGGACTGTTCGCCACGCTGCAGACCTACATCACGCCGGACGCCTTTACATTCGACCTCTCGGTGCTGTTCTTCATCGCCATCCTGATCGGCGGCCGCGGCTCGATCCTCGGACCGATGCTCGGCACCATCATCCTCACCATCCTGCCGGAGATCGCCGCCCCCCTGGCGGCATGGTCGACCTTCCTCTACGCCGTGCTGCTGCTGGTGATCGTGCTGGCGATGCCCGGCGGCATCGCCGCGTTGCTGGACTTCAAGAACCGCCGGCCGCTGGCCAGCCACCGCGCCATCGTGCCGCGACCGGCCGGACTGGCCGAGGCGCTGCCCCAGCGCGACGGCGGCAAGACACTCAGCCTGCGCGGCGTCGTGCTGACCTTCGGCAATGTGCGGGCGATCGACGGTCTCGATCTCGACGTCCAGCCCGGAAGAATCCACGGGCTGATCGGGCCCAACGGCAGCGGCAAGACCACCACGCTCAACGTGATCTCCGGCTACTATGCCGCCAAGGCCGGCACCCTTTCGCTCGGCGCCGACGCGTTGCCGCCGGGCCAGCCGACGCTGCGCGCCAGGCGCGGCATCGCCCGCACCTTCCAGACCCCGCGCCTGATCGGCGAGGCCTCGGTGCTGGAAAACGTCATGATCGGCGGCACCATCGAGGGCCAGGCGACATTCGCCGAGGCGATGCTGTCGCTGCCGCGGCACCACCGCGACGAGCGGATGCTCGCCGCCAAGGGCCGCGCCCTGCTCGGCGTGGTCGGACTCGAATCGCTGGCCGAGGTCCGCGCCGACCGCCTGCAGCACAGCGAACTGCGCTTCATCGAGATCGCCCGCGCGCTGATGCTGCGGCCGGAATATTTGCTGCTCGACGAGCCCGCCGCCGGGTTGTCGGCCGACGAGATCGAACGGCTCGGCGCGCTGATCCAGGCGATCGCTGCGCGCGGCACCGGCGTGCTGCTGGTGGAGCACCATGCCGACCTGATCTTCGCGATCTGCGACCAGGTCACCGTGCTCAATCTCGGCAAGACCCTGGCGGCCGGCACGCCGGCCGAGATCCGCATCCACAAGGAGGTGGTCAGTGCCTATCTCGGAGGCTGAACCGCTGCTCGGCGTCAGCGCGCTACAGGCCGGCTACGGCAAGATCCGCGTGCTGCATGGCGTCGACCTCACCGTCGCGGCGGGCGAAGTCGTCACCCTGCTCGGTCCCAACGGCGCCGGCAAGAGCACGCTGCTGCGCGCGTTGTCCGGCCTGCTGCCGGTGACTGCGGGCCATGTCCGCTTCGACGGCCGCGACATCACAAAAACCACGCCGCGCGAAGCGGCGCGGGCCGGCCTGGTTCACGTCATCGAGGGGCACCGGGTGTTCACGCAGATTTCGGTCACCGACAATCTGCTGCTCGCCGGCTACGACCTGCCGCGTGGCGAGCGCGCGGCACGGGTCGACGAGGCGCTGGCGTTCTTCCCGGAGATCGCCGAAAAACGCCATGAGCGCGGCGGCGCGCTGAGTGGCGGCCAGCAGCAGATGCTGACCGTGGCGCAAGGCCTGGTGCGCCGGCCGCGGCTGTTGATGCTCGACGAACCGTCCGCCGGCCTGTCGCCGGTGCTGGTCGACCGCGTGCTCAGCGTCATCGGACAGTTGAAGACCCAGGGCACCGCGGTGCTGCTGGTCGAACAGCTGCTGGAAAAAGCGCTCGGTGCCGCCGACCGGGTCTACGCGCTGGTGCAGGGCCACATCGTGCTCGAGGCGCCGACCTCCGAGGCGAATCTGCCGGAGCGGATCGAGCGGGCCTATTTCGGGCATCAGGTGACGACCGCGGGCGCGGCCTAGGAAGGTTGCTCCGCGCAATTCTTCAACGTTCGTCATGCCCGGGCTCGTCCCGGCCATGACGAGTTGATGGGCTGCCGATGCAAGAGGCGTTCGTTTGATCGCACGACACCGGATCACCCCGCGGCCTGCTCCATTTCCCACTCCGCCTTCAGGCTCGCCAGATCACGGTAGATCGAGGCCACCGCCAGCACGCGCCCCTGGCGCTTGTACTGCAGCAGGCAGTCCCTGCCGGCGATGTCGCCGTCGACCGCAATCTCGTCCCAGGCCTCGGCGTGGCCGACATAATTGATCGGCACGTCATAGTGTTGGCTCCAGAAGAACGGCACCGCGCTGAACACCTCCTGCTGGCCCAGCATGTTGCGCGCGGCGGTCTGGCCCTGGCGTTCCGCCACCACCCAGTGCTCGACGCGGATGTTGTCGCCGCTGTGCGGGTCGGGCCAGCGCGCGATATCGCCCGCGGCATGGATGCCGGGAATGCTGGTCTCGAGAAAGGCATTGACCAGCACGCCGCGGTCGAGGGTGAGCCCGGCCTGCTCCGCCAGTTTCAGCCGCGGCCGCACGCCGACGCCGACCACCACGACGTCGGCGTCGATCGCCCCGCCGCTCTTCAGCGTCGCGCGCCTGCCGTCGATCGCGGTCACGGTGTCGCCGAGGTCGAAGATGACGCCGTGCTCCTCGTGCAGCGCGCGGACGAAATCGCCCATCTGCGGTCCCAGCACCTTTTCCATCGGCCGCTGCTCCAGCCCGACCACGTGCACCTCGATGTCGCGGGCGCGCAGCGACGCGGCGGCCTCGAGGCCGATGAAGCTGGCGCCGATCACGACGGCGCGCTTGGCGCCGTTGACCTTTGCGACGATGGCGCGGGAATCCGCCAGCGTGCGCAACACATGGACATGGGGCAGATCGGCGCCGGGGATCGGCAGCCGCACCGGCTCGGCGCCGGTCGCCAGCAGCAGCCGGTCATAAGGCACGGTGCCGCCGTCCGCGACGGCGACATGGCGGGCCTGGGTGTCGATCGCGGTGACCTCGGCGTTGAGCCGCAAATCGATCGCAGCCTTGGCATAGAAGTCGTCGGGACGCAGCGGCAGCCAGTCTTCCGGCGCGCTGCCGGCGAGATAATCCTTGGACAGGTTCGGCCGGTCGACCGGCGGTGCCGCGTCGTTGCTCAGCATGACGATGCTGCCGGAATAGTCCTGCCGCCGCAGCATCTCGGCGGCGGCGAAGCCCGCGGCGCCACCGCCGACGATGACGATCCTGCCCGGCGAAACCACCGGCCCCTTGACGCGCGGCTTCTGCGGCTCGCGCTTGTGCCGCACCATCAGCCGGTCGCCGTGCCGTTCGACCTGCCAGACCGCAAGCGGCGTCAGCGCCGGCGGACACGACGCTTCGCCGGTGTGCAGATCGAAGCAGGCGTGATGCCAGGGGCAGCGAATGATGTCGCCGACCACCAGACCTTCCGCCAACGGACCGCCGTAGTGGCTGCACTTCGCATCGATGGCGAAGATCGTGGTGTTGGAGCGCACCAGCAGGACTGCCTGGTCGCCGACATGGCCGAGCAGCATCGGTCCGGAAAACTCATCGAGGGTGACGCCAGCGGTCAGATCGGGACCGGCGGGTGGGGTTTGCGCTTCGGCCATACCTTGCTCCCTCGGATGCTGTTAATGTTCGAGCATGATCTTATCCGAAAACCGGTGACCACTTTTCGGGATTATGCTGTTAGACATCCGGATCAAATAGCCTAGCGCATTTCCGGTTCCGCCTGAATCGAATGCTGCGCCACACAGGAGGACTCCCATGCCGCATCCCGCCTTGTCCCGCGATCAGGTCGCGGTCATCACCGGCGGCGCCTCCGGCATCGGCCTTGCGGCCGCCACGCGTTTCGCCGGTCTCGGCATGCGGGTCTGCATCGCCGATCTCGGCGAAGACAGACTGGCGCAGGCGGCGGCAGCGGTGCGTGCGGGAACGCCGGGCGGACAGGCCGACGTCCTGACCGTGGCCACCGACGTCAGCAACATCGACGACGTCGCGCGGCTGGAATTCCGGGTACGGGAACATTTCGGTGGCACCGACGTGCTGATGAACAATGCCGGCATTTCCGGCAGCGCGATGTTCGGACCGCCGGAGAGCTGGCAGCGCATCCTCGGCGTCAATCTGTGGGGTGTCATCAACGGCTCGCAGGTGTTTGCGCCGGGCATGATCGCAAGCGGTCGCCGCGGGCTGATCATCAACACCGGCTCCAAGCAGGGCATCACCACGCCTCCCGGCGATCCGGCCTACAACGTCTCGAAGGCCGGCGTGAAGGCCTTTACGGAAGCGCTGCAACATGAACTGCGCAATGCCGCCGGCGGACGTCTCAGCGCACATCTGTTGATCCCGGGATTCGTGTACACCGCGCTGACCGCGAAGGGCCGCAGCGAAAAACCGGCAGGCGCCTGGACGCCGGAGCAGACCGTCGACTTCATGATCGAACGGCTCGACGCCGGGGATTTCTACATCCTCTGTCCGGACAACGACGTGCCGCGGCGTCTCGACGAGCGGCGCATCTTGTGGGCGGCGGGCGATATCGTCGAGAACCGCCCGGCTTTGTCGCGCTGGCATCCGGATTACGCCGACGCCTTTGCCAGATTCGTCGAGGGCAAATAGCCGACGGCCGTCATCCGGGCCTGCGTCACAGCGCATGCTTCTCGTATGCCGCGATTTCGGATTATAAGGACCCGCGCAGATGCCGGGTCCCCCAGATTGCACGACTTCCTTCAAATCGTCAGTGTTTCGCTCGCCGTCAGCCTGGCGGCGACCGCGCTCGCCGCGGCGGTCAGCCTGCCGCTCGGAACGGCGCTGGCGATCTTCGTCTTTCCCGGCCGGCGCGCCATCGTCGTCCTGATCAACGCATTCTTCGGCCTGCCGCCGGTCGTCGTCGGCCTGATCCTGTATCTGGCGCTGTCGCATTCCGGGCCGCTGGGCTTTCTGGAATTGCTGTTCACCCCGGCGGCGATGGTGGTGGCACAGACCGTGCTCGCGATACCGATCATCACCGCCATCGTTCACCGCGCCAGCGAACGGGCCTGGGCGCGCTATGGCGACGAACTGACCTGCGACGGCGCCACCAGAATCCAGGCCATTCCCCAGATCCTGGCGATCATTCGCGCCGATATTCTGACCGCGACCCTGGCCGGCTTCGGCCGCACCGTCTCGGAGGTCGGCGCGGTGATCCTGGTGGGCGGCAATATCCGCGGCCTGACCCGCACCATGACCACGGCCATTGCGCTGCAGACCAGCACGGGCGATCTTTCGCTGGCGCTGGCATTGGGCGCGGTGCTGATCGGCATCAGCATTTCAATCAGCGCCACGGTGTTCGCCCTGGCCGGACGAACGACAAGCATGGGGGAGTAACGTCATGGACACCACGAGTTTCGCCTGTCTGCGGTCCGCGCTCGCCGCGCTGGTTTTGACGGCATTCGCCGCCGCCCCCAGCCTTGCGGCCGAGCAATCGATCATTCTCGCCTCGACCACCTCGGTCGAAGCCTCCGGCCTGCTGGCCGATATCCTGCCGAAGTTCACCGCCAAGACCGGCATCACCGTCAACGTGGTGGCGCAGGGGACCGGCAAGGCGATCGACACCGCGCGACGCGGCGACGCCGACCTGCTGCTGGTTCACGATCCGGAGGCCGAGCAGCAGTTCATCGACGAGGGTCACGCCTCGCGGCGGCGGCAGGTGGCCTGGAACGACTTCGTCATCGTCGGACCTTCCGCCGATCCGGCCGGTGTGCGTGGCGGCAAGGACAGCGTCGCGGCGTTGAAGGCGATCGCCTCGGCGCAGGCGCCGTTCGTCTCGCGCGGCGACAAGAGCGGCACCAACGCCGCGGAGCTGCGGCTGTGGAAGTCCGCCGGCCAGACGCCCGATCTGCTCGCCAAGGAAAAATGGTACCGCGACATCGGCGGCGGCATGGGCCAGGCCCTCAATGCGGCGAGCGCGATGAGCGCCTACACGCTGTCCGACCGCGGCACCTGGCTCAGCTTCAACAACAAGGGCGCGCTGGTGATCGCCATCGAGGGCGACTCCCGGCTGCTCAACCGCTACGACGTGATCGAACTCGATCCGCAGAAGCACGCCAATACCAAACTCGACGCGGCCAAGACGTTCGCGGACTGGCTGGTGTCACCGGACGGCCAGCAGGCCATCGGCGCGTTTCAGGTCGGCGGCGAAACGCTGTTCAATCCCTCGGCGGCAGCGCCGAAGTGAACTAAGCAGCAGCGCAGCCGCCGTCATTGCGAGGAGCATTTGCGACGAAGCAATCCAGTTCTGCTCTGTGGCCCCTGGATTGCTTCGCGGAGCCTGTCATCGGGCCGGCCTTTGGCCGGACCCGTTGGCTCGCGATGACGTTCGCTAATGCAGCCGCGGCCCCTTCAGGAACTTGGCGCGGTCGCTCGATTTCACGGTGACATCAAACGTGTCGCCCTCGCGATACAGCGTCAGCGGCACGTCGACGCCGGCGGCGCCGAGCGCCCAGAGGTTTCGGTAGAGCTCCATCTGGCTCGAAATCTTCGCGCCGCGCACCGCCAGGATCAGGTCGCCCGCCTTGATTTCGGCGCGCGCCGCCGGGCCCTTAGGCGCGATGCCGGCGACCACGACCTTGTCGTCGATCTCGGCGGAATAGATCCCGAGCCACGGCCGGGCCGGCTTGTTGAGGCGACCGAACTTGCGCAGGTCCTCGAGCGCCGGCTTGAGCAGGTCGATCGGCACGATCATGTTGAGATGCTCGTTCTTGCCCTCGCGGCTGCGTTCGATCTGCAGCGAGCCGATGCCGATCAGTTCGCCACTGGCCGAGATCAGCCCGGCGCCGCCCCAGTTGGGATGCGCGGGATAGGTGAAGATCGCCTCGTCCAGCGCGTATTCCCAGTAGCCGGCGAACTCCTGCTTGGCCGCGATGTGGCCGGCGAGCGAGCGCGTGCGGCCGCCGACACCGCCCACCAGCACGCGATCATCGACCCGCGCCGCGCCCGACGAGCCGAGCGGCAACGGATCGAGATCGAGGTGGCCCAGCGCCTGAACCAGGCCGAAGCCGGTTTCCTGGTCGAAGCCAAGGGCGTGGCCCGGCACCACCCGGCCATCGCCGAGATGCAGCCACACCGTCTCGGCCTCGGTGATCAGGTAACCGATGGTCAGCACCAGCCCGTCGTCGATCACCACGCCGTTGCCGGCGCGCTCGACGCCGAGGGTGTCGGCGGTGAAGGCATCGCCCGGAATGATCGAATGCAGGCCGACCACGGAGGCGAGCACCCGCTCCAGATCGAAACCAAAATCCTCCGCGCGCGGCTGCACGGCCGACGGGACTTTCCATTCGGTCAATGACGGCATGCGGCTCTCCCGGTCCAGAAAGACAATTGCGAGGAATGGCATCGGCCAGCATTGCGCAACGCGATACAGGCCACGGCGGAATTATGGTGTTTGGAACTCCCTCAAGATAGTGGGAAATCATCGAATGGCAATTGCGGCGAACCGATCCCGTGCGGCGAATAACGCAGCAGAAGCCGAAATCGCGGATGCCTTTGTCGCGGTGATGAAGAGGGCGGAGGATTAAGTAGAATTACCGGCGTCGGATCACTGCTGATTGCAGCCCGTCTTCGCCCTGCGAAACCGAAGCGGGCATGGCCGTTGTGGCCGGCCCGTCGTCGCCCTGCGGGCTATGCCGGGCACGCTTCGCTCTTCGGGCTGGGCGTGGCTGCGCCACGCGTAGCCCGAAGGGCGAAGCGTGGTGGGCGCGACAGGGATCGAACCTGTGACCCCCTCGATGTCAACGAGGTGCTCTCCCGCTGAGCTACGCGCCCTGAAATCCAAGTCTTTGAAGTCCAGATCTTGACGGGTGGGGTCCGTATATCGGCTCTGCCGCGGGCAGGCAAGCCGATCCGGCGGCAAAAAGGCCGTTCGAAACGGCCGACTCAGGCCGCCAGCATCTTGTTCACTTCGCTGACCAATTCCCGCAGGTGAACCGGCTTGGACAGCACCTTGGCGTTTTTCGGCGCCTCGGAATCCGAATTGAGCGCCACCGCGGCGAAGCCGGTGATGAACATGATCTTGATGTCGGGGTCGAGTTCGGAGGCGCGGCGCGCCAGCTCGATCCCGTCCATCTCCGGCATCACGATGTCGGTTAGAAGCATTTCAAAGGGCTCCTCGCGCAGCCTCTGATAGGCTGACATCCCGTTGTCGTGCGGCGACACCTGAAAACCGGCGTTTTCCAGCGCCTTGACCAGGAAACGGCGCATGTCGTTGTCATCTTCGGCGAGGAGAATCTTGTGCATGGCGGCTGGACGTCAAACCCGGATAAGAGGACCAATCCGCTCACTAAGCCCGATGGCTGGTAAATTTCGGGTGAAGGCGAACCGGGTGCGCTGGTGGTGAACCGGGACGCAGTGTGCGTCGGAACGGGTTTCAAATCAATGAAGCTGCGGCATTTCACCGGACCACACGGTTCCGGCCGCACTGAAACTTTTTTTCGCTTGGCAGATTGGTTGTGATTACCGACAATGAAACCGGCCATAACAGCGGCGTTTCCGGCAGAATCACTCCGTCCGAAGAAGCGCGCTCAAGGGACGACGCCCGACAATGACCCAGTTTGGAAAATGACCCAATTTGATGGTGAGCTGTCGCCTCCCTTCGAGATTCTGGAGCCCGTGACCTGGCGGGCGCCGATCATCTTCAATTCGCCGCACTCCGGCTCGGTCTATCCGAACGAATTCCTCACCGCCTCGCGCATCGATCTGGCGGCGCTGCGCCGCTCAGAGGATTCGTTCATGGACGAGCTGATCGCCGGTCTGAGCGGCAAGGGCTTTCCGGTGGTGCGGGTGCACTTCCCGCGTTCCTATGTCGACGTCAATCGCGAGCCCTACGAACTCGATCCGCGGATGTTCGTCGGCCGCCTGCCGAGCTTCGCCAACACCCGCTCGATGCGCGTCGCCGGCGGTCTCGGCACGATTCCGCGGGTGGTCGGCGACGGCCAGGAGATCTACCGCGAGCGCATCGATGTCGATGACGCGCTCGGCCGCATCGAAGCGCTTTACAAGCCCTATCACCGCGCGCTGCGCCGGCTGATCAACAAGGCGCATCAGGCGTTCGGCACGGTGATCGTGGTGGACTGCCATTCGATGCCGTCGATCGGGGTCTCGCGCGACGAGCCGCGACGGCCGGACGTGGTGATCGGCGATCGCTACGGCACCAGCTGCACGCCGCGGCTGCCCGACGTGGTCGAGGACACCATGAGCGCGCTCGGCTATTCTGTCGGCCGCAACAAGCCCTATGCCGGCGGGTTCATCACCGAGCATTACGGCAATCCGGCCAGCGGCCTGCACACCGTGCAGATCGAACTCAACCGCGCCATCTACATGGACGAGCGCAAGCGCGAACGCTCGGAACGCTTTGCCCAGGTGACGGCTGATTTCGCGGTTCTTGCCGAGGCGCTGGCGGGTATTTCGCTGGCCGATCTGGGGCCGTTCCAGGCGGCAGCGGAGTAAAGTCCTCGCATCGCCGGCATTGCATCGGCAAGCACGGTTGCGTCCGGACAGAAAAAAGGGCCGCTTGCGTGCAAGCGGCCCAAGTCTAGGGAGGAAACGCCCAAGGAGGGCAGCGATAGCGCGAGGCGCTACCGCACCGCAACAATATGCGGCCGCGCTGCACAAAGCGCAAGAGTTTTTGACGAATTTCCCATGCAAATTTTGCATGTCAGGGGCGCTGAATCTGGACCCCGATCATGGTTTTTTCCGTTGTCGCTTCAAAGAGATGAGGTTTAGCTGAAGGATAGCGCGGCCGGACCAGCGACAAATTAGCGGTGAAAACTCGCCAATTCGTGATCGCCATCTTCTCCAAAAATTAGCAATCGCCAGCCGATTCGAAAGCGGGATATCGCCGCGGCGGCTGCCAATCGATCGTGCGGAAACCGCTCTCGCGCGGTATAGGAGGCGCAGACGCGAGGCCGTATCGTTCGACGATGAACGCCGGCTGTTCGGTCTGACAAGGGATCGCCGTGACCGTCATCGATTTCACCGCCTTCATCGGCCGCCTCGCGACCACCTCCGGCGAAACCATCCTGCCGTTCTTCCGCACCTCGCTCAGCATCGACAACAAGAGCACCCTCAAGGACTTCGATCCGGTCACCGAGGCCGATCGCGCGGCGGAAGCGGTGATGCGCCGCCTGATCAAGGCAAATTTCCCCCAGCACGGCATCGTCGGCGAGGAATTCGGCAGCGAACGCGAGGACGCCGAATATGTCTGGGTGCTGGACCCGATCGACGGCACCAAATCGTTCATTTCGGGATTTCCGATCTGGGGCACGCTGATCGCGCTCCTGCATCGCGGCACCCCGGTGTTCGGCATGATGCACCAGCCCTATATCGGCGAACGTTTCTCGGGCGACAGCGGTTCGGCGCACTATGCCGGCCCGACGGGGGGGCGAAAACTGGCGGTGCGGCGCTGCGCCTCGCTAGCCGAGGCCACCGCCTTCACCACCAGCCCGCTGCTGATGAACGTCGAGGATCGCGCCGCCTTCAACCGGGTCGAGGCCGCGGTGCGGCTGGCGCGCTATGGCGGCGATTGCTACTCTTATTGCATGCTGGCCGCCGGCCATCTCGATCTCGTCATCGAAACCGAACTCAAGCCGTATGACATCGCCGCGCTGATTCCGATCATCACCGGCGCCGGCGGCGTCGTCACCACCTGGGACGGCAAGCCCGCGCAAGGCGGCGGCCGCATCATTGCCGCCGGCGATCCGCGGGTGCATGAAGCCGCGATGGAGCTGCTCAACGGCTAAGCCCGGCACCTCTGCAACAATGGGATGACGCCGTTGGGTTACCTGTCATGAGCCGCTTCTGGAGTCCGGTGGTCCACGGCCTGTCGCCATACGTGCCCGGCGAGCAGCCGAAGCTGGATGGCATCCTCAAGCTCAATACCAACGAGAACCCTTATCAACCTTCGCCGCGAGTGCTGGCCGCGATCGCCTCGGCCACCGATCGCCTGCGCCTCTATCCCGATCCCCACGCCTCCAGCCTGCGCGAGACGATCGCGAACCGCTACCAGGTTGCGCCCGACGAGGTGTTCGTCGGCAACGGCTCGGACGAGGTTTTGGCGCACATCTTCCAGGCCCTCCTGAAGCATGACGCGCCGCTGCTGTTTCCCGACATCACCTACAGCTTCTATCCGGTCTACTGCGCCTTATACGGAATCCGTCACGAAGAGGTGCCGCTCGATGCCGCGATGAGGGTGCAGATTGCCGACTTCCGGCGGCCGTGCAGTGCCATCCTTCTGCCCAATCCGAACGCGCCTACCGGCATCGGACTTCCCCGCGCCTCGATCGAGGCACTGGTGAGCGAACATCCGGACCAGTTGGTGGTCATCGACGAGGCCTATGTCGACTTCGGTGCGGAGAGCGCCGTCCCGCTCGTCGCGCGCCACGACAATCTGCTGATCGTCCAGACGCTCTCCAAATCGCGGTCGCTGGCCGGGCTGAGAGTTGGCTTCGCCATCGGCCAACGACCGCTGATCGAGGCGTTGGAACGGGTGAAGGACAGCTTCAACTCCTACCCGCTCGATTGCCTGGCCATCGCCGGCGCGGTCGCAGCGATCAAGGACGAGGCGTGGTTTCAGGAGACGCGCGAACGCATCATCGCCAACCGCGAATCGCTGGTCCATGCCCTCGGCGAACTCGGCTTCGAGGTGCTGCCATCGGCGGCGAATTTCGTGTTCGCCCGCCATCGCAGCCGCGGCGGCGCTGATCTCGCCGCCCGCCTTCGCGAAGCCGGCGTTCTGGTACGACATTTCCGCAAACCCCGGATCGAAGATTTCCTGCGCATCACCGTGGGAACGCAGGATCAATGCAGCCGCCTGATCGCCGCGTTGCGTCCGCTGGCCTGAATTCCGTGGCCGGGACGTTCTGCTCGAAAGCGTTAAACCACACCACCATTCGCGGCCTCACGCCGAAGATGCTCGAACAGCTGCTGCGCCGGACGCGCCAAGGATTTCAGGTCGCGCGCACAGATCGCCAGTTGGCGGGTGGCCCAGGGATCGCTGAGCCGCACCGTCCTGATCTTCATCGCGCGGGCAAAGCGCTTGCCGGCAGCCTCGGGCACCACGGCGACGCCGATGCCCGCGGCGACCATCTGACAGACCGCGTCAAAATCCTTCAGCCGGGCCCGAAACGTCAGCCGCGCGCCAAGGCGCGCGGCCTGCGCGGCGAGATGCGCCTGCAACGCGGCGGCACTGGCCAGCCCGACGAAGTCCCGGCCCAGCACCTCGGAAAACCCCAGCTGGCGCCGGTTGGCCAATTCATCGTGCCGCGCCACCACCAGCACCAGCCGGTCTTCGCAAAACCGGAACCGCCGCATCGTCTCCGGCAGCGCCGCATCGATGGCAAGCCCGATGTCGGCGGCGCCGGCCGCGATCGCCTGGGCGATGTCGGCGCTTTCGCGTTCCTCGACCTCGACATTGATCTGCGGGTTGTCGCGCAGGAAGCCGGCGAGCGCCTTCGGCAGGTGTTCGGACAGTCCCGCGGTGTTGGCCAGCAGGTGCACGCTGGCCTTCAGCCCGCGGGCATAGCGCGCCAGATCGCCGCGCAACGCCTCGACGTCGTGCAGCACGATTCGGGCATGGCCGAGCAGGCTTTCGCCGGCCGCGGTCAGCGCAACACCGCGGCGGCCACGCTTGAGCAGCGCGACGCCGAGCGCGGATTCCAGGCCCTTGATCCGTGCGCTGGCCGACGCCAGCGCCAGACTGGCGCCGGCCGCACCGCGGGTGATGCTGCGCGCTTCGGCCACTGCGACGAACAGGCGAAGGTCAACCAGGTCGAACCGCATGGCTGTTTCCGAATCGGCCTGCTTTCGTCATGGCCGAAGGCAGACTCCGTAACCTCCAGATTGTGCCGGGGCGGCCGATCGGTCAATGTGCCGCCATGCCTGACACCCTGATTTTTCTCATCGCCGCGGTCTTCGCGCTTGCCGGTTTCGTCAAGGGCGTGATCGGGCTCGGACTGCCCACCGTGTCGATCGGGCTGCTCGCAGTCGCCATGCCGCCGTCGCAGGCCGTCGCCATCGTGATCATCCCCGCCATCGTCACCAACATCTGGCAGACCTTCGTCGGCCCGTACCTGCGCGACATCCTGCGGCGGCTGTGGCCGATGCTGGCGGGGACCGCGATCGGCATCTGGTCCGGCGCCGGGCTGATGACCGGCCCCTATGCGCGCTACGGCACCATCATTCTCGGCCTGCTGCTGGTGATCTACGCCGTGATCACCATGGTCAAGGTTCAGTTCACCGTCGCCCCCGGCAGCGAAAGGTCAATCGGCGGCATCGTCGGCCTGATCACCGGCGTGATCGCGGCCGCCACCGGCGTCCAGGTGATTCCGGCCATGCCGTTCATGCAGGCGATCGGCATGGAGAAGGACGAACTGGTCCAGGCGCTCGGCGTCTTCTTCACCACCGCCACGGTGGCGATGGCCTTCAACCTCACCAGCGCCGGGCTGCTCAATGCGTCGACCGCGGTGCCGGGCATCGTGGCGATGGTGGCGGCGTTCGCCGGCATGTTCATCGGCCAGGCGGTGCGCACGCGGCTCGAGCCGGTGGCTTTTCGCCGCTGGTTCCTGATCGCGATGCTGCTGCTCGGGCTTTACCTCACCGGCAGCGCGCTCGAGCAGGCCCTTGCATGAACGGCTATCGCGCTTGCAGCATCGCGACGCGAACGCCCAGATCGACGAACAGCCCGCCGAGCACGCGGTTGATCCAGAGCAGCGCGCCGCATGTTTTCCCTGCCGGCGTTTGGTGCGAACGCGGTCGCGCCTACTTGAACAGCGGCGTTCCCGGCACGAAGGCGTCGAACGCCGCCCAGAACTGCTCACGGTAGCGGTCCTGCTCCTGCAGGATCTCGTGCTTGGAGCCGGCGATCACCAGATGCGAGCCGGCGCGCAGGTGATAGGCGAACTCCTCGATCGCCGGGGTGGAGACCACGGAGTCGTTGCTGGCGGCCAGCATCAGGATCGGCTGGCGGATCTGCGACGGGTAGTTCGCGCCGCGAAACTCGACCATCGCGCGGAAGGCGGTGTCGGCCCAGGCCACCGTCGGCGATCCGATGCCGAGCGTCGGGTCTTCCTCGAGGATCGCGGCGTTGCGGGCGTAGCGCACGGGATCGCTGGTCAGGCGGTTGTTGATGAAGGAGACCGTTCCGGTCAGGGCGTCGTTGCCGCCGGGAACGTAACGGCCGCCCTGCCCAGCGAGCCGCAGCACACGAAGCAGCGCGCGCGCCGCCAACGACGTCGAGCGGCCGGGCAGATCGATCATCGGCGCCGACAGCACCATGCGGTCGAACCAGCGCTTGCCGGCGTGGGCGATGCGCAGCAGCACCGCGCCGCCCATCGAATGCGCCAGCGCGAAATAGGGCGGCGGACAGTCCGGCAGCATGACCTGCTGGACGAAGGTTTCGACGTCGATCTCGAAGTCGGCGAAATCGCGCACATAGCCCTTGCGCGGATCGCGCAGCCGCCGCGAGGAATGGCCCTGGCCGCGCCAGTCGATCATCGCCACCGCAAAGCCGCGGTCGCGCAGGTCGCGCACCGTCTCGAAATATTTCTCGATCTGCTCGCCGCGGCCGGCAAAGACGCAGACGGTACCCTTGCGGCCGGCCGGCGGAGCCCAGCGCGCGAAGCGCAGTTCGGCGCCGTCAGGCGTCTTGATGAAGCCGCTGACGACGTCCTCCGGAACGGGATTTGCGGGAATCGAGACGAGCGTCATGGCGGAACCGGAATAGGCGAAAGGTGCTGGAAATCAAGGGCTGGCGGGCGGCCTGGGGGAATCATTTCGGTCCTCTTGAAGGTCGCCAGCTCCCTCCCATATCACCTTCGTGCAGGCCGCTACCAGTGGCTCGGGTCCGAGCCGCCAGGCTGCACACAGACGAAAGCCCGGCCCGATGGCGGGCGGGTTACCTCATTCAGTCGCTCAATGGAGGACTAGCTATGCGTACCTACGATCTGACCCCGTTTTATCGCTCCACCGTCGGCTTCGACCGTCTCTTTAGCCTGCTCGACCAGGCCACCTCCGACGGCAGCCCCGGTTATCCGCCCTACAACATCGAACGCACCGGCGACAACAGCTACCGCATCAGCGTCGCGGTCTCCGGGTTCGCGCAGGCCGAGCTCTCCATCGTCGCCAAGGAAAACACCCTGACGATCCGGGGCGAGAAATCCGCCAACGAGAACGCCAGGGACAAGTCCGAGGTGCTGTATCGCGGCATCGCCGCGCGGACTTTCGAGCGCGCCTTCCAGCTCGCTGACTTCGTCCAGGTGAAGAACGCCTCGCTCGAGAACGGCCTGCTCCACGTCGATCTGGTCCGCGAGATTCCCGAGGCCAAGAAGCCCCGCAGCATTCCGATCTCGAGCGGCAATGCCGCGCCGCAGGTCATCGAGAATGCCGGCGAGAAAGCCGCCGCCTGACCCAGGCGGTACGGCCTCATCCTTGCAATGAATGCAAAGACGCCCCGGAGACATCCGGGGCGTTTTTATTTTGCGCAACGCAAGACGGAGCGCGACCGCATTCCTAATCCAGTCCCTGTACCTTCGGCATTTCCTGCGTCGGCTGAATCTGCACGGGCGGCTTCGCCTCGACGGCAGGCGGTGCGACGGGCGCGGGCGCGCCCGCTTGCGCCGCGGCGGCAGACTGTTGTGGCGGAGCCGCAGCAGGCGCGGCAGCCACCGGAGCCGGCGGCTTCGGCTCGGCAACGGCCTGCGGCGGGGTGGGTTTCGGCAGCGGCACCGAGCGGCTTGCGACATGTGGCACCGGGGCCGGCGGTCGCGGCACGCGACGCGTGTCACCGAACGGCGCGCCATAGGAGACGGCGTAGCTCGGCACGAAGCGGACGATCCGGCCATTGCGGGCGTCGATCAGGAGGCGGCCCTCCTCACCATGCCGGTCAACCGCGGCGATGCTGTAGAGGTTGCCACGCTGCCGCGGCGCGCCGAGCGGCGCATAGCCATAGTCGCGCAGCACGGTGTAGACCTCCTGCGGCGGCAGCAGCGACGGCGCATCCATCGGCCCCGGCGGCATCGCCGCAAAAGGCCCGCCGATATCGGAGACCGGCGCCACGCCGGCCTGATAGGGCCGTGAGCCTTCCGCCGCTCCCTGCGCCGTTGCGGCCGTGGCCGCACACATCACCGCCGCCGAAACAACCCATCCCACCAACAGCCTCATTGTGCCTTGCTCCTGTCACGCCCCCGCGCCGAAGCGATGTTTGGCCGGCATTTTACCTTCGCCAAATTCGCCTTTTGTCCGGCTGCACCGTCGCCGTTGAATCCGGCGGGCCTTGGGCCGGATCGCGGCGCATTTGACGCAAATCCGCGGCGCCGCCGTCTCCGTCATTTGCGCCGGGTGGCCATGCAACCGGGGACATGCGCGCGCTTGTGTGATAGAAAAAAATTTGGCAATGTCGGGGTTAGGACAGCACCACTGTCTCAATTTTGAGTGGCAAACCCGGCACGGGGATTGCATCGTCAGGCGCATGCGCTGCGTGTAGCGTGGGTGCCGAGACGCCAGGAAGGACAGGCAGGCCGCTTCTTCGGGGACGTCGAAGGCCAGAGCCTGAATTTAGGAAATTGCGGCTCGCGGTGGGCGAGCGGTGGCCCGAAGGGTGCCGCGACCGCCCAAGGTGCGCCGGTGACAGCGGCAGGGCCGATACCCTGGGTGAGAGGACGAACATGAGCGGGTCGAAGTTCGAGGGCGAAAACATCGTGATGGATGCGCTGTCGGCGGATTCGGCGAGCAAACCGTCTGACACCGTGCGCGAGCATACTTTACGGGAGCATACTTTACGCGAGCATACCTGGCGCCCGCCGGCCGAAGGGCTCTACGACCTCTCCCAGGAAAAGGACGCCTGCGGCGTCGGCTTCATCGCCAACATCAAGGGCAAGAAATCGCACCAGATCGTCGCGGACGCGATTTCGATCCTGTGCAATCTCGAACACCGCGGCGCGGTCGGCGCCGATCCGCGCGCCGGCGACGGCGCCGGGATCCTGGTGCAGATCCCGCATGATTTCTTCGCCCGCAAGACCAAGGCGCTGGGCTTTGCCCTGCCGGCCCCCGGCGAATATGCCGTCGGCGCGCTGTTCATGCCGCGCGAGACCGCGTGGCGCAAAGTCATCCAGAGCATCGTCGCCGACCAGATCAAGGAAGAGGGACTGACCCTGCTCGGCTGGCGCACGGTGCCGACCGACAATTCCTCGCTCGGCGAGACCGTCAAGCCGACCGAACCGTCCAACATGCAGGTGTTCATCGGCCGCGGCGACAAGATCAAGACCGCGGACGACTTCGAGCGCCGGCTCTACATCCTGCGCAAATCGATCTCGCAGGCGATCTACCAGCGCCGCGACCGCGGCCTCGCCGGCTATTATCCGGTGTCGCTGTCGTGCCGCACCGTGATCTACAAGGGCATGTTCCTCGCCGACCAGCTCGGCAGCTATTATCCCGATCTGCACGAGGCGGATTTCGAGAGCGCGCTGGCGCTGGTGCACCAGCGCTTCTCGACCAACACCTTCCCGACCTGGTCGCTGGCGCATCCCTATCGCATGGTGGCGCACAACGGCGAGATCAACACGCTGCGCGGCAACGTCAACTGGATGGCGGCGCGGCAGGCCTCGGTGCATTCGGAACTGTACGGCAAGGACATCTCCAGGCTGTGGCCGATCTCCTATGAGGGGCAGTCCGACACCGCCTGTTTCGACAACGGCCTCGAATTCCTGGTGCAGGGCGGCTATTCGCTGCCGCACGCGGTGATGATGATGATTCCGGAAGCCTGGGCCGGCAACCCGCTGATGGATGAAGAGCGCCGCGCGTTCTACGAATACCACGCCGCCATCATGGAGCCGTGGGACGGCCCGGCGGCGATCGCCTTCACCGACGGCCGCCAGATCGGCGCGACCCTCGACCGCAACGGCCTGCGCCCGGCGCGCTATCTCGTCACCCGCGACGACCGCATCGTGATGGCGTCGGAAATGGGCGTGCTGAAGATTCCGGAAGATCAGATCGTCACCAAGTGGCGGCTGCAACCCGGCAAGATGCTGCTGGTCGATCTCGAGCAGGGCCGCCTCATTCCCGACGACGAAATCAAGGCGTCGCTGGCCAAGAGCCATCCCTATCGCCAGTGGCTCGACCGCACCCAGATGCTGCTGGAGGAACTGCCGGACGCCCCGACCAAGGGGCTGCGCTCCAACCTGCCGCTGCTCGACCGCCAGCAGGCGTTCGGCTACACCCAGGAAGACGTCTCGATCCTGATGACGCCGATGGCGTCGACCGGCGAGGAAGCCAACGGCTCGATGGGCAACGACACGCCGATCTCGGCTCTGTCGGACAAGCCGAAGTCGCTGTTCACCTACTTCAAGCAAAACTTCGCCCAGGTCACCAACCCGCCGATCGA
>Ga0209758_1001684_pt1 | contig 24890 bp, 18 predicted proteins | sample AraplaMF_Col_mMF_FD_184258 | JGI IMG/M metagenome (GOLD analysis project Ga0209758, IMG submission 184258) | Arabidopsis root microbial communities from the University of North Carolina, USA - plate scrape MF_Col_mMF (SPAdes) (version 2) | ecosystem: Host-associated > Plants > Roots > Endosphere...
AGCGACGGCGGCGCTCCGGGCCGGACAGCACTTCTATCTTAGGTATGTGACTGGTCATAATGGGCACATTACTCCTAACACTTAACAAGTGGGAGATCGTGTCCGGGGATTTAGGGGGCCACTACACTCGCCGAGAACGACGTTCAAACTAAATGGAGATGGACGCCAAAGCAGCTTCGACGCTATACTGCGCATCTATTCTTTTGGGGATACGGCGGCAGCGTCGCCGTCATCTCCCACATCCTGCATCACTTCAACGTGGGTCAAAGCTCGGTTTATACGAAACTTGATTCCGGTGCCAGAAAGGGGTGGAAGCGGGTTGAGGAGGCTTTCAAGCGAAACATTGCCAAGCAAGCAATTGACGGAACACTAAGTGGTCACGGGGGTAAAGGTCTCGTCCGGGATGCCAAGAGGCTAAAGGAAGCGATCAAAAAGCGCTTTCAGGACATGCTCATAATAGACCCAGATTACCTTCTGCGAGAAATGGTCGAGGTCATGAGGCGAAAGTTATTGGTCTTCATACCGAAGGCTTGGGTAATCTGCTCGTGCCCGGAAACGGTGGGTGCCACCAGGCGCGCGATGTGCCGCAAGCAACCGGGCGACGGAACGCCACGTCAACTAGGGCCAGACTTCTCTAAAGCTGGTCCGTTGGTATGTCCCGGGTGTATTTGGGCAGTCGAGAACGATGTCACGCGTGCCTTCGCGGCCAACGAGCGTGACAAACTCCGGCTGAGCTGCGCTGGTTCGATGAGCGGGACGGTTCTCGGCGACCTCCAGGAAGCCAATCTGATAGCGGTTATGGAAACGGTAGGTTGACGGATGTGTTGGTTTCCGCGCAGAACTGAGCCGGTTTTTCCACCGAGAAGTGAGCCACCTCTAAGTATGGTTTTCTGATCAGGCTTTGGTCAAGGGATTGGCCTTTTCTCCTCTCTTCTGTGCTGCTGCGGCCGAGCTTGCCTTGAAGCGGAAGCTGTCGTTTCCCGTTTCCAGGATGTGGCAACGATGGGTCAGGCGGTCCAGCAAAGCGGTGGTCATCTTGGCGTCGCCGAAGACGGTAGCCCATTCGCTGAAGCTGAGGTTGGTGGTGATGACGACGCTGGTGCGCTCGTAAAGCTTGGTCAGCAAGTGGAAGAGCAGCGCTCCGCCCGAGGCACTGAACGGAAGGTATCCGAGCTCATCGAGGATCAGCAGATCGAGACGGACCAGCGTCTCGGCGATCTGGCCTGCCTTGCCCTTTGCCTTCTCCTGCTCGAGCGCATTGACCAATTCGATGGTCGAGAAGAAGCGGACCTTTCGGCGGTGATGCTCGATAGCCTGGACGCCGATAGCGGTCGCAACGTGTGTTTTGCCTGTGCCCGGCCCGCCGACGAGGACAATGTTCTGCGCTCCGTCCATGAACTCGCATCGATGCAGTTGGCGCACCGTCGCCTCGTTGATCTCGCTGGCAGCGAAGTCGTAGCCGGAGATGTCCTTGTAGGCAGGGAAGCGCGCAGCCTTCATATGATAGGCAATTGAGCGGACCTCGCGCTCAGCCATTTCGGCTTTAAGCAACTGGGACAGGATCGGCACGGCCGCATCGAAGGCTGGGGCTCCTTGCTCGATCAGGTCCGTGACCGCTTGGGCCATGCCATACATCTTCAGGCTACGCAGCATGATGACGACGGCGGCGCTGGCGGGATCATGACGCATGGCGGCCTCCCACGATCCGGACTCGCAAGCCATCATAGCGTTCTACATTGGCCTTGGGTTCGCGAGCCAAGGTCAGCGCCTGCGGCGTGTCGATGTCAGGACCGTCAGTCGTCTTCCCATCGATCAGACGATGCAGCAGGTTCAGTACATGCGTCTTGGTCGCGACGCCTTGATCCAGAGCCAGTTCCACAGCCCTGACGACAACCTGTTCGTCGTGATGAAGCACCAGAGCGAGGATGTCGGCCATCTCCCGATCACCGCCAAGGCGGCGAAGCATCTGGTCCTGCAGTTGTCGAAGGGCTAGTGGCAATTCCAGGAAAGGCGCACCATTGCGTAAAGCGCCGGGCTTGCGTTGGATGACGGTGAGGTAGTGCCGCCAGTCGTAAATCGTTCGTGGCGGTTTGTCGTGGCTGCGTTCTATGATCCGCGGATGTTCGCAGAGGATATTGCCCTCGGCTGCAACGACCAGCCGCTCTGGATAAATCCGCAGACTGACGGGCCGGTTCGCAAATGATGCTGGCACACTGTAACGGTTCCGCTCGAAAGTGATCAGGCATGTCGGCGAGACGCGCTTGCTCTGCTCGACGAAGCCGTCGAACATGGCGGGCAATGCCATTAAAGCAGGCTGTTCATCACCCCAAACATCCGCGATCGAACCGGGCAGGTTCCCATGCGCTGTCTCCTGCCACAGGTCCTGGCAATGTTGCTCCAGCCAGACGTTCAATGTTGCCAAATCCGAGAAGCCCGGCATCTGTTGCCATAGGCGGGGACGAGAATCCTGAACATTCTTCTCGACCTGTCCTTTCTCCCAGCCCGCAGCAGGATTGCAGAACTCAGGTGCAAAGACGTAGTGGTTCGTCATCGCAAGGAACCGGATGTTGACCTGTCGCTCCTTGCCGCGGCCAACGCGATCGACCGCTGTCTTCATGTTATCGTAGATGCCGCGAGCAGGGACGCCACCGAACACACGGAAGCCGTGCCAATGGGCGTCAAAAAGCATCTCGTGCGTTTGCAGTAGGTAGGCCCTGACCAGAAACGCGCGACTGTGCGATAGCTTGATATGCGCGACCTGCAGCTTCGTCCGCTCGCCGCCGATGACGGCATAGTCCTCACTCCAATCGAATTGGAATGCTTCACCTGGACGGAAAGACAGCGGAACGAATATGCCTCGGCCCGTCGTCTGCTGCTCCCGTTGTCGATCCGCCCGCCAATCACGGGCGAAGGCGGCAACCCGGCCATAGGAACCGGTAAAGCCGAGCGCCACCAGATCAGCATGGACTTGCTTCAGTGTTCGCCGCTGCTTGCGTGACTTACCGGCCTCTGTCTTCAGCCAGGCGGCCAGCTTGTCTGCAAAAGGATCAAGCTTGCTCGGTCGTTCCGGTACCGTGAACGTCGGCTCGATCGTACCAGCGTTCAAATACTTCGCGATCGTGTTCCGAGACAGCCCAGTGCGCCGGCTGATCTCGCGGATCGACTGCTTCTCGCGCAGCGCCATCCGACGGATGATATTTAAAAGTCCCATGTGGATCACTCCGTTGCCCCCGTCGCTCTCCGCGTTGGGGGAAGGTTCACATGGCTCAATTCTCAATGGAAATTATGCGCCTAACCGGCTCAGTTCTGCGTGGAAACCAACAAAAAAGAACCCCATGTCGCTGTACTGCCCTCCGGGTACGGGCCAATCGACGGCCTTGGTGCGCGACAGAAAGCGCGATGTACGTACGGATAGATGGCTTGCACTGAGGACGAGAGTTTTTCTGGTTTTCATACCGCTTTTGCTTCTTCGTGAATGGAAATTCCGCGCGTTTTGCGCTGTCGATTTGACAATGGTTGTCCGGAAACGATGGCCCGACAACCAAAAAATGGCGTAGGAAAAATCAGCCGTCGTTGTTGCGCGGCTTCCGACCGCGTGCTCCAGACCCAATCGCGCAGGCGGGACCGAAGCCCAAGCGAAAACGCGGCTGAACGAATGTTCAGTGGCTGCAGCACGCGACGCAATACCGGCACCGAGTTCATTAAATTTGTAACAGCTGGATGCTATTCGGACGTTCGAAGAACGTCATTCGTCGGTAGGTCCGCCTCTGGCAAGGTAATCCTGGGCTCGCATCTTTCGTCACTTCCGTGAGGTCGCTAGTCCCCTTGCGCACAAGCGTTCGGCCGTGTCGAGCCGGCGCAAACGCGAAGGCCGCGGTTCGATCTGAGTGCCGAATTACCGTTGGTCACTGTGCTCAAATCGCTGATGTACGGACGATGGTATCCGCTCGACAAGCCGGATCGGGGCGGCGCGTAGGTCGATCCGCCAAGCCCAGCCGCTGCCCCGCCCGCCATGGCTCCTACCAAACGACAATCGACAAACGTCAACTGGCGGATAGGATCCCCATGATTTTGATCACGTCGAGCGCTTCCCACGATTGCTTTACCACCCACAAACCTAATTGCGAAAGCCCGTCTCAGCGCAGCTGCGAAAAGGGAAGCCGCTGACTGGGGAACACCTCCCTTTGCGGTATATCGATTCCAGGCGGCATCTGCTTCTCGCCATTCAGGTTTGGTTCCTGCTGCATGGGAAGCTGCTGACTGGGGAACGGGAACACCTCCCCCTGCGGTCCATAGACTGCAGGCGGTTGCACTTGCTTCTCGCCATTCAGGTTTGGTTCCTGCTGCACGGGAAGCTGCTGACTGGGGAACACCTCCCCCTGCGGTCCATAGACTGCAGGCGGTTGCACTTGCTTCTCGCCATTCAGGTTTGGTTCCTGCTGCACGGGAAGCTGCTGACTGGGGAACACCTCCCCCTGCGGTATATCGATTCCGGGCGGTTGCACTTGCTTCTCGCCATTCAGGTTTCGTTCCTGCTGCATGGGAAGCTGCTGACTGGGGACCACCTCCCTCTGCGGTATATCGATTCCGGGCGGTTGCACTTGCTTCTCGCCATTCAGGTTTCGTTCCTGCTGCATGGGGAGCTGCTGACTGGGGACCACCTCCCTCTGCGGTATATTGACCCCAGACGGACTTGGCTGGACTTGGCGTTGAGGTATCTCTTTTTGCGTTTCCGTTGAATCTGATTGGAAGCTCGTCGGGGTTTGAGGACTGGCGTCCGAAGGCGTTACCAGGTCAATTTTTGTGCCATGAGCACGTTCGTCACGCGTGTAGCTCCACACTCCGCCGAGCACCAAACCAGCGCAAACAATTAGAAAGGTTCCTCCAGCAAGAGAAACACACAACCGCACAAAAGGGAGGGCAATTACATTCCGGAACGAAAGCGGACGAGCCGTGTATTTCATATCAGGGCTCCACTTCCAATAAACCTTCTCTCCTTTTAGGTCCATCACCGCACTCCTTCGAAACCTTGCGCGTCTTCCACGAAATTCCTGTGGGGAGGCTGAGTTCTGGGAGCTGCACTCACTTGTCCCGTTGCGGCCGCTATCACCTTTGCAGATTGGTAACCAAAAACGGCAAAGCCGATGAAGACGAGGGCATCCGGCGCATACATTTGCAGACTCAAGGGGCTGGGCCTGAACCCGATTTGCTGTATGACAAACATGGCAATCGCCGCTCCCGCGATCCCCGCGGCAATACCGGGTAACCAAAAGGACGCCGAAGTCGGTCGTGTCCAAAGTGACACGACCCCGAACATCCACGCCAAAAGTGGGATCGTGAACGGCCCCTTGAGATAAAGGATTACAAACGCCGGCGTGGAATACATGGTTGCCGAAAATGCCAGCGCTACACCACACAAAGCTGCACTCGCTCCCTGCACCACCATCGGGGCACGCGATGCCGAGCCGCTCCGCCAGCAGAAGGTCGCTACCGGCATCGCCAGAAATGCCATCCACATGTTGAGCAATTCATCCGAATTCAAGAGTCGCATAGCGATGTGCGTGTCGCCGAGACGCTGGTGCACTCCTACAACCATGAGCCCTAGCGAAACGGTCGTCACTAACAACATTGAAACCAGTATGGGCCACGATGCGACACCTGCAATGCCGAGCAAAACCAATAACATTAGTCGCATCGGCTCGGGATCGATTACAAAACCAGTACCTGAAATCGGATAGACCGAAAACGAAAGCAGAAGCAAAGTACCGGTGGCCACCGCGACCTTAGATATGCTTGAACGTTGATCTAAGAAGCTCCGCAGTCCTAAGACGACCTCACCGAGGCTCCCGCTCCGGGCGACCTCTTTAATCATAAAAGCTACTAAGACGATCCAGATGCCACCGAGCGTTACCCAAAAGCCAGATCTGACCGCAAAGAGAAACGGAAAGAGGCCGAAAAGGATCGGGCGATCCGCATTTCGTCCCCATCTGTTTCCGATGAAGACCGCTGCAGGCAACGTAAGGTACGCCAGCGCATCCAACTCCATATCAATCGCAACATAGTACTTTGGTGGCAGGACCCCCATCAGGAACAGCGCCGGAAACGCAAGCCACAGCCACCCCCTACCAGTTTCCGTTGCAAAGGTACCGTCTGCACGGAAAAGGAAAAGCGTAACCGATATGAACAAGAATTCGATCACCACCCTGAGCGAGATCAACCATGGCAACGTGTCAGCTAATCGGACCGTTAGTCTGAACAACGCGGCGAGGATGAAGCCGAAAATAAGAGCCTTTACAGCAATTTCGAGGTAGGCAAGTCCTCGCGAGCGCCCTGCAACCGTCCCGACATGGAAAAATTCCTCTACCGGGTCAAACGCCCTTATCGCCCTCACCGAGGGACCATCAGACAACATTCCGATCAGTGTGTGAGCAACCACATAAACAGCAACCGCACCAGGTACAATCGTGTTTCCGAGCGTACCAAGTAAGCTGGAGCCACCCTCCGATACTGCTAACATTGACGCCGCTATGTGGGCTATCGCAACGAATGAGAAGAACTTCAAATCGGAGTTTCGACTGTCGACGTTTGTACGGGACTTTGCTGCAAACCCCGCGAACGCCATCATAGCTGGAGCCGCCCACGTCAGGGTTGAAACCGACGGAAACGCCTGCTGCAGGAACGCTGCCCATGATAGAAACAGCAGGGCGTAGCTCGCCATGGCTGTCATTGCCCATAGGCCATCGCTATACCGGGAAAAGGCTAGAAGTAGGACAAACGATATGAGGAAAGCCATCTGAAAGCCCTCGTAGTATCCGACTAAAACCAGCGTTGCCGCCGCCGCGAACGCTGCAGCGAATTCCAGTCCGCTGGTATCGCCGTCGAACAAGCACGAAATCAGCGGCCTGCTCCCCGCCGGCGGCCACAACAATGGCAGCGCCAGAAGAACCAGAGTGAGCGCTGGCAGGATTGTTAGGGGAAAGATGCTCGGTACCGCGACATAAAAAGGATAGGCCGCTATCGCCAACGCCGCGCCGACGGCAACGACGGCCCTACCTGAAAGGGTTTCCGCTTTGAGAGGGGGGCCGAGCAAAATGAAAGTGGCCACCAAGCAATTCATTGCCAACAGTGCCAATCGCAAGCCACCCGAGAATACATCCTGATATCCTGCGCCGATAAATAGTCTCAATGCCCACGGCAGGAATATTGCCGCTACCGCAGCCACAACGCCGAATGTCGCCAGGCCAAGCAACATGGTACCGGTAGGACGGTCTGCAGAACGCAGCTCAACTGAAAGGAGATCGTCACCGACCACGGTTCCGCTTTCGACAAAAGTCAGAAAGAGGCGGTCCTCAATGAACGCGCGATCGGCAGGCGAAGTCTCCCTTAGGATAAGCTTCAAGTCATTCCACGCACTGTTTAGGACGGTCGATCTTCTATAAACCACCACGCTTTCCGCGTTGGCTGCACGATTGAGACAACCTGTCGCGAAAGCGGCGAGTTGGGCGCGAAGTTCGTGCCAGCGTTCCTCGCTTTGCTGCGTCTCGACAAGCCAGGTCTGAAACGACGAGGCGACGTCGGCCCTAAGCCAGTCTGGCACATGTCCGGACCGAAACCATGGCAAACGGCTAAGACGCGACAGCAGGGCAGCCCCTGGTTCGCAGCCAGTAATCGCGGCCCAAATCTGTGGCGTTAGATTGGGGCTGACCTTAGGAAACAGCAGCAGCCCGGTAAACGCAGCGCGCGCTTCTAGCTCGGCGTTAGCAGTCGTCATTTCGCCTGACCGCGCAGCTCCCGCCTCCATCACAGATAAGTGCTTGGTGGCATACGTGAGGACGCGGCTTGCCAGCTTTTTGCGATAGATTGGATCGCGGGGCGGAGTATCGCTCAGGAGTTCGACACGCTCCAGGTCGACCATCAACGGGTCCTCCGCAGGCGTTGCATATCGAGCAACCAGATTTAGAGATCTGGACGACTTTCTATCATGTATAATGGCCTCTACCGCGCTAAAGAGGCCGGACGTTGAACCCTCAACGTCTCCGAATGGGATTACAGTAAAGCCCATGTTGCTGAGTGTCTGTTCGCGTGGTCCCCATCGATCGGAAGGTGTTGGAGTAAGCAAAATTGGGCTGTCCCCAAAGGACGGCAAAACACGGGCGCGGCGGCGGTCAGGCTGCCCCGCAACCATACCAGCGTGGTCAGGCTCGCCAAAGAATGGTTTTTCCAATCTTGGCTTGAGTGAATTAAAAGGTTCGAAAAAGCCGCGACCTGTACTGACGACTATGACCCGCGAGCCTGGATGTCTGCGAGCGACTGCTTTCAATGAGAGTACAGCCTGCCCGCCGTAGCGTCTCCCGACCGCCTCCAGGACTTCGGGATAGGTACGGAAATCGTACCTCAGCAAATCCGCGCCGCCGTCTCTCAACCTCTTGGTCAGCGATGAAGCTAGAGCCGACAGATGATCGTCTCGACTTATTCTATCGACCAGTATCAAACAATCCGGGATGCGCGAGGCTATGCCCGGTATCAACCTGAAAAACCCTCCCGCCTCGATCGTAGCCCAAATTGTCCTAGATACATCAATCCCGCTTCCTCGAACCTTCACCGGACGCCTGAGGAGACGACCAGCCCTTCTCACAAGCGAAGTCGGGAAAAGCGTGATGTTGGTATCGACTGTGAGTAGTCCCGCAAGCGAACCCTCGCTCCTCGCGCGCGAGAGCCTCACCTGGCTGGCCTTTTTCGACTTCCACCAAAGAAGTGCGAAAATTGAAACGGCAAAAAATCCAAACAGCCTGTGGATCACTTCTCCGAAAAGAAGATTGAATAGCCACGCCCGGAAGCTTCCCTGCTCAGAGGTCACCTCGGACTGCGGCACGGGGACGGATTGAGCCACGTCCTCGATTGGATGTCGTAGCATCACCCAGGCAGCAACCATGACGATCAAAAGCAATATCGCCGAGATAAACGCAATCCTCAGACGCGCACTGACTAGGGGTGTCTTACTGGCAGTGGTGGCTGCCTCTGCAATTGACCCCTTTGGCGGTAGTGCCGGGGACCAGAATCCGTCGATTTCGGCTGTTGCGATGAGCTGTGCTTCGCCACTGGTAACCAAGAGCGGCAACAGAACGGCTGCCGCCTCTTGGCTGCGCGTGATCCTCATACCCCTGGCTGACAAAGCGCGCATTATGTCGGCAAGTCGCAAAAGGCGATCGGGGCTTAGCAGTATCCCCGAGGTGGCTTCGAGCCTTTTCAGAAGATCTGTAAGCTGCCCCACTCCGCCAATGGCCTCCCAATACGGCTGAAGTGGGAAATCGCTCTCCTGACCTTCGAGGGTTCTCATTTCAGTGCGCTCACAGGCAGCGCCTTCAGCGCATTGAGCAGATCGTCGGCTGTTTTGACCATTACGCCCAAAATTGCTTTGGCGACGTCCCGGTTAACCGGGACTCCTTCGATCAAGGCCTTTTGGATTGCATTCAAAGTCAACGGAGACGCGTGGACGGCGCGTGCCAGCGCAATGTATTCGGCAGTTCCCGGAACGCGCGATGAGCCTTTCACCCTTTCGGCAACTCGCCTTCCCAACGACACAGCGACTTCAGATGTACGCTCCGCCAAGGTTTTGTCCATCTCATCGATCGTCATGAGATGTTGAAACACGATCGAACGGACCGTTTCCTCGTCAGGCATGGCGATTTCGTGGAACACACATCGCCGCAAGAACGCGTCGGGCAGGTTGTTCTCGGCATTGGTAGTCGCGACGACGATCGGTCGCGCCCTTTTTCTCAGTCGAGGATCCGCGGCGTCATCGACCGCGCCGATCTTCAATCCCAACTCGTCGATGTTGAACCTCATTGCCTCGAAACTTTCGAGGAGATCATTCGGAGTGTCTCTGGGTGCCTTGTCGATTTCATCGATTAGGACGACCGTAGCCGCAGGGATTTCGGAGAGTTCATCAGCGCGCGATAGGAGATCACGCAGCCTTAGGGGGCCGTCGAAACCTCTCTCGTTACCCACGATCTCGGCGATGCGGTCAGGATTGGTAATGGGTTCATCTTTTGCGGAATCCAAAACCAGGGCGTTTGCCCCGCATGCCGTAACGATCGCCCGACCGAGTGCTTCGAAACGCAGAAATTGCCGCAGGGGCTTCTGGCTAAAGTGAAAGCGGCCAAGGGTATCGAACTTGTAGAGTAGGTCACGACCGGAGGTCTGGGTCGTCACTGTCAAGCGGATCGGTTCCTGGTCCTCTCCCAGAACTTTGGAGGCAAGATAGTATGCCGCGCCCGTCTTTCCGACGCCTGGCAGACCACTTAACAAGAGGGGTTGGCCAAGCAGCACCGCCAGAGACGCGGCTGTCTCAAGGCTTTCGTCGGCAGTGTAGGGTCTCTTCCTTCCGCCTGCAGCGCGCGCCACGAATGACGTTGTTTCCAACCGATTGTCCAACAAATGAGCATCGAGTTCCAAGCCCTTCATAGGTCCCCCCATTTCCTCTCGACTACGGCATCCAGGCCGAGTGAGATGAGATTGAAATTTCGCGTTCCGGAGTCGAACGGCGGGTTCATCTTCCGCCCAACCGCATCAGCGAATTCCTCCATTTGAACTTCGTCGCGACACCATTGTAGGAAATCCGCAAAGGCTATTTCGTCTAAAACGAAAGGATAAACCTCACATTTCACTTCGGAAGGAACCATGCTGGACTCGCTAAAGACTTCAGTCAGCTTTCCGATGACCTTCTCCGCCCGGGAACGGGCTTCGTCGAAATCTGGTGCGCTCGTCACGACGTTGAGAATGGCGACCAACGGATTGTCTCGCTCCAACGTCTCTCCTCCGGGCGGGATGACCGAGGGCACGGACCAATCCGCCACATGTTGTAGAAACAAGTGCAATGTTTCCCGGAAACCGTCCCGAGCCTCAAAGGTCACTCGATCGAAGATTCTAGAATCCAGCACATCGAACAGTAGAAGTCTTGATACCGCGCCGCTTGCGAGCCGCATGGCGATGGTCGGTTCTTTCTTTGGGCTACCGGGCCGCTCCGCAACAAGCGCGTCGGCGAGTTTATCTAGAATGCGTCCCAGATCGGCCCGCGATGTCATCCCGGGAATCGACAGTACGCTCACGCCGGGCTTAGGACAGATTAATCGATCGAAGATCGGGTTCTCCGGCCGCGCGCTTTCTTCCTGCAGCCTTCTCAGAAAGAACGGGGAACCATCCCATTGTGTCGAAACAAAAGCAAACAGATAGCCCTTAGGCCTTGTCAACTTGAAAGCGTCCAAATACGATTTCACAGGGTCAGCACGATCAAGTCGATGCATGACCTGTCGAGCTTTTGCTACTGGATATATTCCGCTCTCAGCGACTGAATTTTTCACACCGCATTCGAAAAGTTGCGCGGGAACCAACGCTTTGAATTCGGGGTGATCGGGCAAGGGGAGAACGAGAACGGCGTCCTTGGCGACATCGGTTGGAGGCGCACGTTGCAATATTCCAAACACTTCCAACAGATCCGTCTCCACAGCGTAGCGCCACACCGCAGCGCCTGACCCTCCTCCTAGAGGATTGGGCTGGCCGGCGACATTTCCGAGTAGCTTGTCCACTCCCATGAGATAGTGCCCGGTTATGAGCGCTTTGGTGTCCATCAATTGCCCCCTGCTTGGAATTGCGGCGACATCCTTCAGCCCCGCATTGCGCATCGCGCCCGCGAGGAGCTTTTGTGCTGTTCCCGTGTAGCCCCAAAAGGTCACTGTGAGTGTGTCGGCTCTCGGCGCGGAGAAGCGCAGCTTTTCGAGGCTGGCCGTTAGATTGTTGCGCTCGATGACGTCGTCGACTTCCAGCATGCTCTCGATCGTTATGAGCTTTTTTGAAGTTGGAACGAGCCCCTCATTGTCCAAGGCGATAAGCGCGACATCTAGCCTGTCGTCGGAGGCAGGTGTTCCGGATGCTGGCCATATGAGCCGCCCAGTAACAATCGATGGCGCTATGGCACGCTTTTCGGCAATCCTCGACTCGTCAGCGTCGGGATCTCGGGAAATTTCGAACTGCAACCTGATGTTCACCTCATCGTGCTTCGGCACCGCGAGATCAGGGCCGAAATCGCAAACCACATGTAGCGCTGTCAGGACTAGACGTCTGCTAATCAGCAAACCCGTTCCGATTTCCTCAGACCCGTCCGGGGCTATTCGGCGCACCAGGACTGTCAACGCCATGGCTGAATCGACCGTCAACCTCCGTCCTCCATTCGGTAACAACTTCAATGACCCAGTAGTTTCTCGACGAGCACCTCACGGTGCTTGGACGAGGCCAATGCCGACATCAGCTTGCGGCAAAGGGATTGATTTCACTGAGGATCTCACGGCGGTGGCGATGGCGTCGGCCGAAACGGGACCGTCTTCGGCCAACTTTTGCGCCCACAATGCGGCGACGCCAGCAACGTGGGGTGCGGCCATGCTTGTCCCACTACCGACGGAAAAACCGCCGCTCTTGTCGCATGAACATATTCCCACACCGGGAGCGCTCAGCGTTGCGCCCGTATTGGAAAATTTCGCCACTTCAAAATCCCCTGCGGGATTCCGCCCTACGGCTGATACCGAGAGGAATTTGTCTCCCGTCGCCGGCGGCGCAACGATGATCGTGTAGTCTGGTCGTTTGCTTTCATTCCCGGCCGATGCGACAACAACGCACCCTCGGACGAGCCCGTCATGTCCTACGGTAACGCGCGAGAGGTCGTCGAACAACTTGGTGTTCTGACGATACCCCGCGAGGGCGAGAGACGTCGCCTGGGCGGGATCCATGTCATATTGCTGTACGAGCGCTTTTTGGTAACCGGGGAAATCCATTCCCAGCGACATCGAGATGATCATCGCGCCTTCCGACATTGCCCATAGGACGGCTCGCACAATCTGTTCCGAGTTTCCTCCGTCTCCTGCGACCACCTTCCCGATGAGCAAATCGGTGATGCCTGGCGCGACGCCAATCTGACGGCCATCGACCTCCCGTCCAAGCAGGATGCCGGCACAATGGGTCCCATGACCATCGGTATCCGTGAAGTCGGTGTCGGCTTCGCCGTCCTTCACCGTAAAGTCGCGTCCCTTGATGTTGACCCCTTCGAGCGCGGGATGTTTCACGATCCCCGTGTCCAAAATGGCAACTTTCACGCCCTGTCCCCTGTAGCGGTTGCTGGCGGCCTTGATTGCTTCAAGGTTCCAAGCATTGACGTGACATGAATCCAGCCTTCCTTCGTCTACACCCTTGATCAAGGTCATCGGCATACGAGGAGCCACCGAAAGTACACTCTGGTCTGACAATGCCCTCGCGTGCTCGACTGCATCCATTTCGTCAATTTCAATGTCGTGGGGTTGAATGCCTCGATAGGCGTCAGCCTTCTTCGTTGCACCAATTAGCTCCGGATCCCTCTCGAACGCCGGGCTAGGGTTAAACGGCTTTCTGCCGGCCGTCCGCAAGACCACCATTTGAAGCTTTTTCATGGTTCCTCACACCCTCTCTCCCTTCGTATCCGGCGGAGGTCTTTTTATTCGGACAGCCGGATCTCCAAGAACGATGTAATTCCTCGCGTCGTCGCGCTGTACCCAGAGCCGCGCGAGTTCAGCGGTTCTTGTCTCGGCCGCATTCGGATCCCGCAACGCGTCCGAAAGCTGCACCGCTGCCGCGGCCCAGCGTAAATTGAACTGGTCGGTCGCCAGACCTATCCGCTCACCCTTCAGAAGACGCCTGAGAACGTCGCGGAGTCCCGCCGTTTGCGGGTTGTTGCTCGCCGTCCGGAAAGAGTAAGACCATGCGCGATCGATATGAGCGAGCACCGCCAAAGCGCCGCCGTTAGGATGGGAGAGGAGTGCCAACGGAAGTTTTGCGATACCTGGACGAGGTGCGATCTTTTTCGCGGTGTTGTCGGAGTTATCCCGGAAAGTGTCAAATTCGCTCCAGCCCCCACCGTAGCACGCGAACAAGACGTAGATCATTCCCCGAAGTCGGGCGTCGGAAGGTACATCGGCAGCGGAGAACCAGTGATCCTGGGATATCTGCCCATATCCCTCCCAATCCTGGCAGATCAGTGCCCCATTGGCGTCAGCGAGCCTGCTGTCGGATTGACTGAATGCCATCCCGTGAGTTCCGCTCAAAAGGACCGAGGGAGTTCCGCAGGGGCGGTTTCCTCGAAGGAGATCTCCGAAAGCGGCCTTGGTGGCTGATTTTCCTAAAATCGGATCGATCGATATATTCAAGTGTGAAACGAGATTGGAAGCTTCGGGAGTGCCGAAGCAAAATGGCTTTGCGACATCGCGCGTGAAGAGCGCGGTTGCCGCGTCGAAGGGATGCTCGGTTGCGAAGATCGCCGCCGTCTGCACAGCGGGAGAATCGGTCGTTTCCACGCCTACGACGCTTTGCGCGTAGCGCGCGTAGGGTTCAAGCTCGTCGAAATGTAGACGTCCTACTGCCCAGAACATATCGAGCAGGTACTGAAACTCCATACTCACTTCCGTCGGGTCTGCGACGATAAGCAGGTAGAACGGCACCTTATTGTCGGGATCCACAGCCTCCAGGGAGGGCCCCCGCCCCTGTCGCGACAACCAAGCAGCGACCGTCTCGCCCTGCCGGACACCGAGGTCTCCGTCGAAGACGAAATACCTGTCGCCGGCCTCGACCTTCCTTCGGTCCAGAAGAGGAGCCAGGGCCTGGCAGATTACCGCGGTATCCTTGTTAGCTGGAAAGACGATGCCCCAACCCACCGAACTGAGCTCGTCGGGTTCAAAATCCCCCACCACTGCTTTGGGCGCAACGCCGGGCATAGAACCCAGTGGCGGTGCTTTGCGTTTTGCCGGATCAATGTTTCCAACGAGGTCGCTCTTCGCAGCCGCGATAACCGCCTCTCGTGAAATGGCCGGCAGTGGGTGGCCAGTGTCGGCATCCACGCCATTGGCGACCACTTCGATGTCTGTGTAGCTCACGGGGGTATTGGACATACTAATCCTCAATCTGCCTTTGGAAGTGCCGCCTGCCAAATGGCGTGAGCGACCTCGGGCCCATTGATCTTGCTGTGAGCTCCAGACGCCCCTTGGCCTCCAGCAATGAATTCGCTTGCCTCGATGTTGAAAACTCCGCGCACTCCCTGGAACGCGTATTGTTCCCTCGCCGTTTTCATCGCCATATCCGTAGCTTCGCCGCCCAGTCCCTGGGCTCCAAACGTCCCGACGGCACCGTATGTAGGCAGATCGAGCGCGGCGAAGTCGACTTGCCGGGCAACACCAGCCGCAAGGGGATAGTAGATCCGCAACGCCGTGTCGTGTCTGCTTCGGGTCGTGATGATCGGGCCGTCCACGAGTCGATTGGAAAGGCACCGAAGAAAATAACCGGGCGAGCCCCGCTTCACGGGGATATCATGGCAATAGGACCAAAGTGACATGGCTCCCTGTACCAATGCCATCGATGCAATGGGGCGTGTCTGTTCCGCTTCGTTGCGTCCCGCCACCATAGAGCTTACGACGATGCACCCAAAGCTGTGACCCATCAAATGAAAGCGAACATCTTGGCCGTTCACCCTCGATTGGAGGGTCCGAAACATCTTGTTCATGCCGCCTGAACCGACAGTCATCGCCCGCTGCTTCATCTTCCAGAACGACAATTGCCTGAGCGGGGCCAGTATCCATTCAAGCGCCGAGCCGCTAAAAGATGGGGGCAACGCTCCCTTTGCCTGGTTGAATGTCTCCGCCGGATCAAAATCATCCCTGTCGGAATCGGGGGAAGCACCCTCTCCGCCCGTCCCGAGTTCACTTAGCAATTCGTTGATGTTGAGGTACGCCTCCTTCGCCTCTTCAGGTAGAACAAGGGCATCCGGTTGCGCGGCTGCCGCATCGAACACCACGCGAAGGTTCTCCCGCAAACCCGGCCTGTCCCCAACTCGCTCGACATAAGTCTCAAGGATGTCGTCCGCCAATCCGAACGACGGGGCTCCAAAGCCAAGTTCCTCGTCCCCCCACGGCAGGCTTGGCCAATGAACGCCGATCCGGTATTCTTTAAAGCCGGGCCGCGTCGCGACCATGGCGTCACGATCCGCACTCAAAGCTTCCGCAGCCGCGATCCAGCGTGAGTATTGTGCCTTCGCAGCATCAACATCGCCCATCCAGCCATGGCTCAGGATAAAGACATCGGTGTATTGTCCGGACGAGACGTCATCTACAATCGTTTTGGAAAATAGCCCACCACGGCCGTCTGGATCATCCGTTCGCTCCCGGCCTTCGCCGTCGAAGCAAAGCAGGGCGTAGCGCCCGTTCTTGGTGGCTTGGTAAGGCATCCACTCCTCCATGTTGCGCGAGAAGCGATCAACTAGGCATTCAACATTCCCGGATTCGATATCAATACAGGCTGGGCTCCTGCGCCGAACGCGAGCCCCGGACCGGGAGCAGCACCCGACATCCGCCATTTCCCATCAAACGCGATATTGAAAACCTTAAAGCCGAACACCACTGGAACGGTGCCGGAGAAAGTCACACCGCCTGAGCTCTCGCTGGCGCTCGAAACGCTAAGATTAGCGCCGATTGCTTGCTTGATGACCGGAATCTGCATGTCGATCCTGCCCGACTTTTTGTCCTTGGCCTCGACCGATATGGATGCCGATTCAAGGACCTCGGTGATGACGTAGGTCTGGGCTTCATCATTTTCGAAATAGCGCTCGAAGATCGGCCCGTCGCCCGACAGGTCGCCGTGCCCTAGATAGCTGCCGACGGCAAAGGGATCGACGCCGCGATAGGTAACATCGCCAAACGTAAATTGAATGCTTTCCGCATCGGCAAACACAAAGTCTAGTTTTGGTGCTGCTGATCCCAGTGACCCCAATATTCCATAGAGCAGTTTCAGTCCCACTGAGGTGCTCATTTCGTTAGTCTTTTGGCCGGTTACAGCCGAGGCGAACTCAGGCGGTCGTTCCTCCGGGACGGCTTCGGAGGACCTCCAAATCTGTGACAACTTGCCTAAACGTTCGAGACTCTTTCCGTCGCGACCGAGAACATCGAGAGGATTAATACCCCTGCGTGGTACACGCACCACGTTGTATCCAATTTCGTTCAAATAGGTGAGTGCATTGTCCGTGCATATGCCCATCGCCGGCCCTCCAGCGTGAATCTATTGCACTTCAATACAATCACGTCGCCCCTAAATTGTAAATGACAATATAGCAATCGTGTAGTAATAATGGCCCCGCAAGTACTCTTCAGCCAATGGAATAACCACGCCTTCTAAAACAAGGCGACGCTTTAGGCTTGTCAAATGTCCGAAAATGATACTCAGCCAGAAGAATTCTTCGGCAATACTTCGCTCGCGGCCGCTCTGGCGGATCGGGAGGCGAATGAAATCAACCAAGAGATGTTAGCTTCGCTTGGGATCGATTTCGCGCCCCCAAACGCGCGAGGCATTTCGCAACGACCCTACGACTTGATTGTGAATCACGAAACTGGAGGCCGTCGTTACTATGAAAGAGTCTACGGCGGCCGCCCGGTATGGCCTGGTGAAAACTCAGGTGTAACGATCGGCTTCGGTTATGATCTCGGCTACGTTGGTGCGAACGAATTTCAGTTCGACTGGAGGTCGCTGGGCACCGCGGCAGTCGGCGAATTGTCGCGATGCGTTGGAAAGCACGGGGGAAACACAGAAGATGCCTCCTTGAAAGCACTGACGAATGCCGTCAGGCACATCGTCATTGCTTGGGAACAAAGCGAAGTTGTTTTTAAAGCGGTAACCGTGCCCAAATTCTCGAGCCTCACCACCAAGAGCTTGTCCAACACCGACGACCTCACCGACGACTGCTATGGGTCGCTAGTGTCACTCACGTTTAATAGAGGCGCGTCGTATGGCATCGCGTGGAACAGGGACAAGGATCCCATCGATCGCTACAAAGAAATGCGGGCAATCAAAGCCGATATGGCAAATCGCGAGTTCGGCGCAATCCCCGTACATATCAGGGCAATGAAACGCATCTGGAAAGGCAAGACAATTGAAGCCGAAATGACAAAGCGGCGCGAAGAAGAAGCGGCACTTTTTGAAGCTGGTCTACGAAATGCTTGACGACGACCCATCTGGATAAGGGAGCAATACAGTGGACGATCTTGACCCGAATGCGAACAATGATCTTGATCCCGGGAAGTCGCCCGGTCCCAACCCATCGCGGGAAGATATTGTTGTCGCGAACTTTGGAATCGACGGAACAGGCGACCTTCCTCCCGGGGAAAGGGTTGACGACCTTCCAGAAGCGTTTGCGATCGCCACCACGGATTTTTCCATAGCTAAAGCCAAGGCGTTTTTAGAGGCGTGCCTGAATTCGAATCCGCGCGTCACCTATGGGCTGGGCAAGAAGATAACTCCGGGACAGCAGCCTGGCAGTGGCGGTTTCCTTCAAGTTGATTGCAGCGGCTTCGTGCGACAAACGATCCGTCTCGCCACCAATCTGGGAGGAACGTTCCCGGATGGCTCGGTAGTACAGCATGAATGGGTGCGGAAGAAGGGCTATGCGCCTGATAGCGTGGCCTCCGGCGCGGCAAGTGATAACAATATTCGGATCGCTTTCCTATCTCCGAGCTCGACAAGCAGCGGCATTGGGCACGTAGTCTTGCTTTACCGGGGCATGAGTTTCGAATCCCACGGCGGCGTTGGACCCGATTCACGGCCATGGACCGGAGCCGGATGGCAAGCGAAGACCAAAGTCTATGTTTTCGGTCGGGCAGTGTGATCCTGAGAGGGACACGAGCAAGTGGATGTCGACTTCGAGGTCGAGGCCGCCCTCGCCTTCCATGACGACGATGCCAAGGCTACATTGCGACACTGCTCGGTGACATCAAGCACCTTCGCCTGCAACTGGCATTTGCGACGGCGGCGATGGGTCACGGGATGACGCGGGGATCGAAGCCTACTTTCGACCCCGAAACCTAACGTGCTGGAAAGAACCAGCCGCACAGCAAAGCCCAGTTTCGAGACCGCCGTCCGGAAATGGTGGATCGCACAGGGACCAGACCTCGAGACCATGGTCGACGTCGCCCTCGCCAAGAAGCTGTTCCGCGCGGTGTACGCTTCGGGGCGCAGAGCGGACACCGACCGATAGATCTTCGCCGTCAGCCGTTTCCGCATAACCGTTTGGGCCGATGGGCGTTGCGCGGAAATGCTATCGCGGGGATTGGGCTGGCTTCGGATTCGTCAGGGCGAACGCGATGACTGGTGGTTTTGGAAGCACTATCCGTACAAAATATCCGCTGCCCTTGAAGCCCCGAGATCGCACGGTCCCTCGCTGCAAAAGTGGCACGACCGCTAGGAATACGAAACGTCTCGCACGCCCATCAGCACGCAAGCGTCCGTAAACAACTTCGCGTTTTCACCAGGGGCACCTTCGACTTCGAAACCGCCATCCCACGTCAGTCCCACGCGTGCGAGAACCCGTTGAATATCCAGGACAGGTGCTGGCGGCTCGTCCTCCGGCAGAAGAAATCGCTGCACACGAAGTCCATCGATGTGGACTTCGTGACAATGTCGCCCGAGTGCCTCTCGCGCCTCCAGAAGCCGAAGCATCGCCTTGGGGCTGCCTTGGACTTCACTAACCTGGAGGATACCCTCAAGGTTCTCCTCGATTTGATCGACCAATTGGAAGTACCAGGCCTTGAGATCGGATAGCCGCGAAAGCTCGATTTGGTCACCGCAGTTCTCGAGCACGTATCGCCAGTCCGTGCATTCGATAGCCTGCTGGATCTCCTCTACTGGTAGGCCCTCACTGAGATGGCGGTTTGCGGCTTCCGCAAGCGCTTTGTCGTCCTCTGCGCGTGCTTGGCAGCGCAAAGCCGCAACCCGGGAGAGATCAAAGGACTGCCGCATCGATGCCTGCCTTAGAGTTTTGAGCTAGCTGCTTTCTTGCTTCGAATTCCGCTTGTGCCGATCGAAGACGGGCTTCGTGCTCCTCGGACCAAATTTCATGGACGGTATCGCCACCGTTCCATTGGAAACCATGCTCCTTGAGGCAGTCGTCGATAGCCGTTTTTAGCGGCGGGGACAGTTCGCCAGCCCGCATATGTCGATTGATCCTAATGCCAGCCAACTGGGTATTTTCCGCGATGCGGGCAACGAGAGTGCGCACCCTCACCTGCTGAAACTCCGCGGTACGACCAGGATCGTCCATGTCCTGTACTCTGAGGCGTGAGGCCGCAGTTTTGAGGCCGCTAAGCGCTTGCGTCCACTCCGTTGAAAGGTCGTCCAGTTTTGCGATCGAGATGCCGCGGCCGGAATTGGTCAGGACAAACCGCCAGGCAGTGTTGGCCGTTGCTGCTCTTAGAGCTGAGATCGGGCATCCCTTTGCTATAAGTGATTGGATTTCCAGAATGTTTTTTTGCTCCAGCAGCTCCCTGAGGAGCTTCGTCCGATCTTCGTTCGCCATCTCATCTCCACTTCTGGCTAAAAGTGTTCCGGCAAACAGAGAGACCGTCAATACGAAAAATGGGGCTTGGTGCTTCATAGAAAGGAGGTGTGTCAAACCGGCCCCAAGATCCAAACGAACTTGCCTATTGGGCCCGCGATGCGTCAGACTTCTACAATGAGGCCGGGGGCAAATTGGGTTTGCTCTTTTGGATACCCTCGTGGGTTCGAGACAATTCTTGTGCTCCCGACGTAGTAATCATTGCGGTGATGAACGTGTCCATGGACCCAAAGGGCCGGTCGGGTTTCAAGTATGAGTTCTTGCAAATCCGAAGTGTAGCAAGCCGACAGCGGATCGTGCCGAAACCCCGTGGCCACCGAACGGGGCGACGGTGCGTGGTGGGTGACGACGACTGCTTTTTCGGTTGACCGCTTGCGAAGTTCCGTGGCTATGAACTCCCTCGTCTCGACATGCTTTTTGTAAGTGTCGATCGGTCTGAATTTGGAGTACGGATTCTTTGAAAGCCTGGTCTTTTTGTAGTCGTTCATGTCATGGAAGGCGTATGACATCGCGACTTGGGGATTTATGCCAAATAGTCGAAAATCGGACCACAATGTGCCGCCGATAAACGACACGCCGTCGATCTCGGCCACGGCGTTTTCGAGGAAGTAGACACCCGCATGGCTTTCGGCCACGGCCTCCTTCAAGCTCTCTTGGACTGCAGCGCCATAGAACTCGTGATTACCCGCCACGACGACTATCGGGATTTTTCCAGCAAGATACTTCGCCAGCCAGCGTAAGCTCGGAACGATCCCCTTCGTCAGAACGTCGCCGGCGCAGACGACGACGTCCGCATCAGCTGGAGGCTGAATATTGAAAGGTTCGCCGAATTCCAGATGGAGGTCGGACACTGGCCAGATTTTCATGGACCGATGCGCCGATTGGAAACCGGCGTTGGAAACGAGAATGACCTGCCGCCGCCAAAACGGCGTCGGCCGGCGTCGGCCCGTTCTTTGTAGCTCAGCATTCTTTTGACCTCGAGTCTCTTTGAAACAAAATAGGAAGGTCCGGAAGGTAACGGGCAGCAAACGCCACTCGCATATTTAGCGCAACTGGGTCGTACTTTTTCGTTAGACCGCGGCGAGCCTGTTCCTCGGAAAGCCACCCGTCACCATACCGCCAACGTTCGTGGAATAGGTCATCTAGCTCGAACGCGGTCCACAGTTGGAGGTTTTTCACGGCTTTCGCCCTTGCCTGTGGCGACGAGGAACCTCGCGCCATCATCGCCAACCATTCGACGATGTCCTGCTCGGTTATGGCAGTGATGCTCTCGATCTCGGCGGCGATATCCTCCGGAATGGTAGCCAGCGCGATGTCACGAGCCTCAAGAAAGCGCTTGTCTACCGTGAAATCGATGGCCCACTCCTGGGGGTCGTCGCGCCAGAGGATCGTCTCAGCTTCTCTTGTCCATCGTCCGTCCAAAATCAAACCAAGACTCTGGAAAGCCGGAAATGCCTCGGGCGCGAGAAACGCGGGTCCGCACCCGTTCGCGGCCCGGATGTTAGGTCGAATAAGACCGGACGGTTTGGGCGCGTCTCGCGCTCCCGGATGATGCCGGTACCCTAAAATATTGTTTTGAGCGGCCAGACTTACAACGATCGCAGCAAGGTCGTCCCACCGCGGCAAAACCGTTGGCAATGCGGGTTCTGGAACAGGCACCGCGCCCGACGTCGCAAAGGCCGCATAACCAAGCCCTATGAGCGCATTGCAGCCCGCTTCGTAACAACTTGTATATTGGTGCTCCCAATTCCCAGAGCGGTCGCGGGGGAGCTGCGTGGCGAGAAAGTCGATGACGGGTTCCACCCATTCCCGTCCATGTACTGAGCCAACGGGCTCGGCACCGGGGGCTATCGGTCGTTTGATCGGGATGAAACCGACAGCAACTGATTTACCCGAAACCAACTGTCCCTTTGGTGACCCGCTTCTCTGTACCATAGACCGCACGCTGTTGGTTTCCACGCAGAACTGAGCCGGTTAGGCGCATAATTTCCATTGAGAATTGAGCCATGTGAACCTTCCCCCAACGCGGAGAGCGACGGGGGCAACGGAGTGATCCACATGGGACTTTTAAATATCATCCGTCGGATGGCGCTGCGCGAGAAGCAGTCGATCCGCGAGATCAGCCGGCGCACTGGGCTGTCTCGGAACACGATCGCGAAGTATTTGAACGCTGGTACGATCGAGCCGACGTTCACGGTACCGGAACGACCGAGCAAGCTTGATCCTTTTGCAGACAAGCTGGCCGCCTGGCTGAAGACAGAGGCCGGTAAGTCACGCAAGCAGCGGCGAACACTGAAGCAAGTCCATGCTGATCTGGTGGCGCTCGGCTTTACCGGTTCCTATGGCCGGGTTGCCGCCTTCGCCCGTGATTGGCGGGCGGATCGACAACGGGAGCAGCAGACGACGGGCCGAGGCATATTCGTTCCGCTGTCTTTCCGTCCAGGTGAAGCATTCCAATTCGATTGGAGTGAGGACTATGCCGTCATCGGCGGCGAGCGGACGAAGCTGCAGGTCGCGCATATCAAGCTATCGCACAGTCGCGCGTTTCTGGTCAGGGCCTACCTACTGCAAACGCACGAGATGCTTTTTGACGCCCATTGGCACGGCTTCCGTGTGTTCGGTGGCGTCCCTGCTCGCGGCATCTACGATAACATGAAGACAGCGGTCGATCGCGTTGGCCGCGGCAAGGAGCGACAGGTCAACATCCGGTTCCTTGCGATGACGAACCACTACGTCTTTGCACCTGAGTTCTGCAATCCTGCTGCGGGCTGGGAGAAAGGACAGGTCGAGAAGAATGTTCAGGATTCTCGTCCCCGCCTATGGCAACAGATGCCGGGCTTCTCGGATTTGGCAACATTGAACGTCTGGCTGGAGCAACATTGCCAGGACCTGTGGCAGGAGACAGCGCATGGGAACCTGCCCGGTTCGATCGCGGATGTTTGGGGTGATGAACAGCCTGCTTTAATGGCATTGCCCGCCATGTTCGACGGCTTCGTCGAGCAGAGCAAGCGCGTCTCGCCGACATGCCTGATCACTTTCGAGCGGAACCGTTACAGTGTGCCAGCATCATTTGCGAACCGGCCCGTCAGTCTGCGGATTTATCCAGAGCGGCTGGTCGTTGCAGCCGAGGGCAATATCCTCTGCGAACATCCGCGGATCATAGAACGCAGCCACGACAAACCGCCACGAACGATTTACGACTGGCGGCACTACCTCACCGTCATCCAACGCAAGCCCGGCGCTTTACGCAATGGTGCGCCTTTCCTGGAATTGCCACTAGCCCTTCGACAACTGCAGGACCAGATGCTTCGCCGCCTTGGCGGTGATCGGGAGATGGCCGACATCCTCGCTCTGGTGCTTCATCACGACGAACAGGTTGTCGTCAGGGCTGTGGAACTGGCTCTGGATCAAGGCGTCGCGACCAAGACGCATGTACTGAACCTGCTGCATCGTCTGATCGATGGGAAGACGACTGACGGTCCTGACATCGACACGCCGCAGGCGCTGACCTTGGCTCGCGAACCCAAGGCCAATGTAGAACGCTATGATGGCTTGCGAGTCCGGATCGTGGGAGGCCGCCATGCGTCATGATCCCGCCAGCGCCGCCGTCGTCATCATGCTGCGTAGCCTGAAGATGTATGGCATGGCCCAAGCGGTCACGGACCTGATCGAGCAAGGAGCCCCAGCCTTCGATGCGGCCGTGCCGATCCTGTCCCAGTTGCTTAAAGCCGAAATGGCTGAGCGCGAGGTCCGCTCAATTGCCTATCATATGAAGGCTGCGCGCTTCCCTGCCTACAAGGACATCTCCGGCTACGACTTCGCTGCCAGCGAGATCAACGAGGCGACGGTGCGCCAACTGCATCGATGCGAGTTCATGGACGGAGCGCAGAACATTGTCCTCGTCGGCGGGCCGGGCACAGGCAAAACACACGTTGCGACCGCTATCGGCGTCCAGGCTATCGAGCATCACCGCCGAAAGGTCCGCTTCTTCTCGACCATCGAATTGGTCAATGCGCTCGAGCAGGAGAAGGCAAAGGGCAAGGCAGGCCAGATCGCCGAGACGCTGGTCCGTCTCGATCTGCTGATCCTCGATGAGCTCGGATACCTTCCGTTCAGTGCCTCGGGCGGAGCGCTGCTCTTCCACTTGCTGACCAAGCTTTACGAGCGCACCAGCGTCGTCATCACCACCAACCTCAGCTTCAGCGAATGGGCTACCGTCTTCGGCGACGCCAAGATGACCACCGCTTTGCTGGACCGCCTGACCCATCGTTGCCACATCCTGGAAACGGGAAACGACAGCTTCCGCTTCAAGGCAAGCTCGGCCGCAGCAGCACAGAAGAGAGGAGAAAAGGCCAATCCCTTGACCAAAGCCTGATCAGAAAACCATACTTAGAGGTGGCTCACTTCTCGGTGGAAAAACCGGCTCAGTTCTGCGCGGAAACCAACA
>Ga0209758_1001685_pt1 | contig 24890 bp, 22 predicted proteins | sample AraplaMF_Col_mMF_FD_184258 | JGI IMG/M metagenome (GOLD analysis project Ga0209758, IMG submission 184258) | Arabidopsis root microbial communities from the University of North Carolina, USA - plate scrape MF_Col_mMF (SPAdes) (version 2) | ecosystem: Host-associated > Plants > Roots > Endosphere...
CGGGCGAAGCCCCGGGCCAAGGTACGATCGTCTGCGACGAGGAAGAAATCATGGAAAAGCGCATCGTCTCGGGCGTCGCCTATAGCCGCGACGAAGCCAAGATCACCCTGCTGGGCCTGCCCGACCACCCGGGCGTGTCCTCGCAGATCTTCGGCCGGCTGGCCGAGGCCAACGTCAATGTCGACATGATCGTGCAGTCGCGCGCCCGCAGCGCCGACACCGCCAACATGGAGTTCACGGTCGGCAAGCGCGACGCCGTCCGCGCCGTCGAGATCGTCCGCGCCGCCCAGAAGGAGATCGGCTTCGAGGACGTCGCCGTCAACGAGGACGTCGCCAAGGTGTCGGTGATCGGCGTGGGCATGCGCTCGCACGCCGGCGTGGCCCAGTCGATGTTCCAGGCCCTGGCCGAGAAGAACATCAACATCCAGGTCATCTCGACCTCGGAGATCAAGATCTCGGTCCTGATCGACGCGGCCTACACCGAACTGGCCGTGCGGGCCCTGCACGCGGCCTACGGGCTGGACCAGCTGTAGGCTGAGTCGCCCTGCGTCCTTCGAGGCTCGGCTGCGCCGAGCACCTCAGGATGAGGACGTCAGCGCAACAAAGCTCCTCATCCTGAGGCGCCCGCGCAGCGGGCCTCGAAGGACGCAGGGCGCTTCGCCGTTAGCAAAACGTCGCCTTCTGACGTTATGACGTCGAAACGTCATCCTCCAGGAGCCTCCATGTCGGTCTTCCATTTCGATCCCGAGAAGAAGTCCGTCACCTTCGAGGGCGAGGCCGGGCTGGAGCTGCTGTACGACCTCTTGCTGCGCGCCAAGTTCGGCGACGGCTACGAGAAGCCGCTGCTGGTCAGCCCGTGGCTGGCCTCGCTGCTGCGCAAGCTGGACAAGGCCCTGCCCGATGACGGCCAGTGGTTCCCCGAACAGCCCGGCCGGCCGATCTTCGACGAGGACGACCTGCTGGCCATGGGCGACGCGGTGATCGAGGAAGGCCACACCGTCGGCTGGTGGACCATGACCGAGCCCGAGAAGCGCGCCTATCTGCGCGAGGTGATCGCCGCTCCCCATCCCCTGACGGACGCCGAGGTCGAGTTCATCGAGCGCGACATCGACGCGGCCGTCGAGCAGGCCAAGCAACTGGTCGAGGCGATCAGCGCGCCGCTGGCCCTGCCGGGGCATGGCTAGACCCGCGGACCCGTCTGGACGCCCTGTGAACTAGCGGTTCATATTTGAAATACTTTTCGCTGTTGAATTTCCTCCGCATCGCTTAGCGTGCCCGAAAAATCCGGGGGGAACTTCATGCTGGGTCGTCGCCATCTCTTGCTCGGGGCCGCTGCCGCCGCCGCCTTCGCGCCGTCCGCGCCGAGCGCCCAGACCCTGACCGACGAGCAACGGTCGGCGCTGAAGGCGTCGCGTTCCGATCCCACCCTGGCGCCGGACCTGCTGCTGTCCGAAAAGGCCATGGCGTGGTGGCGCGACGCCAAGTTCGGCGTCTTCGTCCACTGGGGCCTCTACGCCATTCCGGCCCGGGGCGAGTGGTACATGAACAATGAAAAGGTCTCGCCGGAGGCCTACGCCAGGCTCGCCGGGGAATTCCATCCTCACCACTACGATCCGGACAGCTGGGCCAGGTTGGCGAAGGCCGCCGGCGCCCGCTACATGGTGCTGACGGCGCGCCACCATGACGGCTTCGCCCTGTGGGACAGCCCCGCCAGCTATGGCCATTTCGACGCCATGCATTCGGCGGCGCATCGTGACCTGGTCGCCCCTTTCGTGACCGCCGTCCGCGGACAGGGGCTTCGCGTCGGGCTCTACTATTCGCCGCTCGACTGGCGCTTCCCGGCCTATTTCCACCCGAAGGAGCTGCCGGAGAACGCCGCGCTGCTGAAGCGCCAGACCTATGGCCAGGTCGAGGAGCTGATGCGCCGCTACGGCCACATCGACATCCTGTGGTGGGACGGCGGCTGGCTGGCGCACAAGGGCACGGACGCCGACGCCGCCTGGTTCTGGGAGCCGGACAAGCTGAACCGCATGGTGCGCCGATACCAGCCGGAGATCGTCATCAACCCGCGCTCGGGATGGCAGGGCGACTACGAGGAGGAGGAGGGCGGCGCGCCGATCAAGGGGCCGATCCGCGCCCGCCCCTGGGAAAAGGCGTTCAGCCTCAATGGCGCCTGGGGCTACACGCCTGAAAACCAGGTCATGAGCGCCGACCAGGTCGTGCGCCTGCTGGCCGACGCCATCGTGCGCAACGGCAACGTCATCGCCAATGTCGGTCCGGACCGCGAGGGCGTCATTCCGCCCAGGCAGACCGCAACGCTGAAGGACGTCGGGCTTTGGCTGAAGCGCCACGGCCGGGCCGTCTACGGCACGCGCCCGGGACCGCTGCAGCCCGTCGACGGCGTCTATGGGATGACGACCGCCGGCGACAGCGTCTTCGTCCATGTCGTCGGCTGGCCGGCGGACGACCTGCTGCTGCCGCCCCTGTCCAGGAAGGTCGTGGGCGCCCGCAACCTGTCGGGCGACGACGTGCGATGGACCGTGGACGCCCAGGGGCACGCCCTGTCCGTGCCGCCATCGTCGCGCGGATCGGCCGTCACCGTGATCGAACTGCGACTGGCGCCGGGCGCGGCATAGAGAAAATTTCCGGCCCGATGTCGAAATCGCGCCCCCTGGCGCGACTTCTCCTCGAAGGCCCCGCGGGGGCCTCGTGACGAGGAGTTGGATGATGATCACGATCAGTGCTTTCCGCTGGGTTCCGCCTTTCGCCCAAGGCATCGTGCGCGACCTTCGGGTGCGTTGGGCCCTGGAGGAGGCGGGGATCCCGTACCGGACGCGCCTGCTGGAACAGGGCGAACAGGGGACGGCGGCCTATCGCGCGATGCAGCCGTTCGGCCAGGTCCCCTACCTGCAGGACGGCGATTTCGTGATGTTCGAGAGCGGGGCGATCGTGCTGCACATCGCCGATCGCTCGCCCGCCCTGGCGCCGTCCGATCCGCAAGCACGGCTGCGGATGCACACCTGGCTGATCGCGGCGCTCAACTCGGTCGAGCCGGCCATCCAGAACCTGACCGCCATCGACCTCTTCCACGCCGACGAGGCCTGGGCCAAGGCGCGCCGGCCGGCGGCCGAGGCCTTCGCGATCTCGCGGCTGGAGGCCGTGGCCGCCTGGCTGGAGGGTCGGGAGTACCTGTCGGACGACCGCTTCACCGCCGCCGACCTGATGATGACCACCGTCCTGCGCTTCCCGCGCCAGACGGACCTGGTGACCTCGAACCCGGTGCTGGACGCCTATGTCCGCCGCTGCGAGGCGCGGCCGGCGTTCCAACGGGCGCTGGCGGCGCAGATGGCGTCCTTCCAGGAGGCGGAGGAGGCGGCCTGAGCCCCCGCCAAGACCTGTCATCCCGGACAAGCGCAAAGCGCGCCGAACCGGGACCGACGCCTGAGCTCGGCGCCTCGATCCGGTACCGGATCTTCGCTTCGCTACGTCCGGGATGACAGATTTTGTGGAATACAATCGCCGTGTTCTTCGAGGGCGCAATCGAGCGCCCATGCCAAACTTTTTGGGCGCTTTCACCGAGCTTCCCGGAGCGCGTTCTGCTAACTCCCGGGCATGGACCATAGACAGCGCCTCGCGATCGGACTTCTTTGCGGCCTCGTCGCGGGGGCGTTCTGGGGCGGGGTGTTCCTGGCGCCGAAGCTGCTCCACGCCTTCACGCCGCTGCAGATGACCGCCGGGCGCTATCTCTGCTACGGCCTGGCCTCGGCGGTGCTGCTGGCGCCCAGCGCGCGCGGCGTTCTGGCGCGTCTGACCGTGGCCGACTGGCGCGACCTGGCGGGGCTGAGCCTGCTGGGCAACATCGTCTACTATGTGTGCCTGGCGGTGTCGGTGCAGATCGCCGGGGTCGCCCCGGCCTCGCTGATCATCGGCCTGCTGCCGGTGACCATCACCCTGGTCGGGGCCCATGAAAACGGAAGGGGGCCGGGAGAGGGCGTGGCCCTGCGCCGGCTGGCCGCGCCGCTGCTGCTGGTCGCCGCGGGCGTGTTCTGCATCAACGTCGCCGCCTTCCAGACCGCCCGTGAGGTCGGCGTCGGGCGGCTGGTCCTGGGCCTGCTGGCGGCGGTTGGCGCGCTGGCGGTCTGGACCGCCTACGCCGTCTGGAACGCCCGCCGCCTGGCCGCCACGCCCCGCTTCAACAGCCACGAATGGTCGTTGCTGACCGGCGTGGTCACCGGCCTGCTGTCGCTGCTGCTGGTGATCCCCGCCTTCCTGGGCGGCGCGTCGCACGCGCCGGCGGGCTGGACCCTGTTCTGGGGCGTCAGCCTGGCTGTGGCGCTCGGGGCCTCGGTGATCGGCAACGGCCTGTGGAACGCCGCCAGCCGGCTCCTGCCGCTCAGCCTGTCGGGCCAGCTGATCGTCTTCGAGACCCTGTTCGCCCTGCTGTACGGCTTCCTGCACGAGGCCCGCTGGCCGCTGCCGCTGGAGGCGGCCGCCATCGTCCTGATGCTGTCCGGCGTGCTGTGGTCGGTGCATCTGCATCGGCCGGAGGCCGAAGCCCACCCGGCGGCGTAGGGGCGGCCGCAAACATGACTGTCAGCTGAACATCGCCGTTCAGATCGGGTTCAAGGCGAATTTGCGACAAGGATCCCAACAGCGCCGCACCGGACTTCTTCCGGCCTGACGCTCTCAAGGAGCAACGCCATGAAGACCTTTGGCCACTTCACCAAGATCGCCGTCGCCGCGGCCGTGACCGGCGCCCTGGTCCTGCCCGCCTCGGCCGCCTTCGCCGGCGACCGCAGCAACAAGACCGAGCGCGCCATCCTCGGCGCCGTGATCGGCGGCATCGCCGGCGCGGCCCTGTCGGACGGCGACAGGGGCGGCATCGCCATCGGCGCCGTCGCCGGCGCCGCCCTGGGCGCCTCGACCGGCCATAGCGACCGCTACGATCGTGGCCACCGCTATTCCGGCGGCTATCGCGACAGCCGCTACGGCTCCGGCTACGGCTCGAGCTACAACAGCGGCTATGGCCGCTCGGGCTACGACAACGGTTACGGCCGTTCCGGCTACGACGGTCGCGACCAGCGCGGCGACCGCTACAACACCGGCTACCGCTACGACGGTCGGGACAGCGGCGGTCGCTACGACGGCTATTACGGCCAGCGCCGCTAACGGCGTCCGCGTCCGGACGATCCGGCGCCGCCCGCTTCGGGGCGGCGCCTTTTTTCGTGCGCGAACCACGATTTGACCGCGAGCGAACGCTGTGCGGCGCGCGAAATCTGCTATAGCCCGGCTAGGGCGATGCGGCTTCTTAACCTTCGACGCGTTCTGTCGAGACCAGCCGTATCGGACCATTGGGGAGTGCGCGCGCAAACATGGCGGCGTCCGGAATCGCTGTTCGGGGACCACGCAGCCTGCTTCGGCAGATTCGCGAGGCCATGGCCGGGGGCGGACCCGCCCAGGCCAAGCTCGACATGGTGGTGCGCACCATCGCCATCTCGATGGTCGCCGAGGTCTGCTCGATCTACCTGCGCCGCGCCTCGGGCGACCTGGAGCTGTTCGCCACCGAGGGCCTGTCGCGCGACGCCGTCCACGTCACCCGCATGAAGCCCGGCGAGGGCCTGGTCGGCGAGACCATGCGCCTGGGCCGGCCGCTGAACCTGTCGGACGCCGCCAGCCACCCGGCCTTCTCCTATCGTCCGGAAACCGGCGAAGACCCGTACCACGCCTTCCTGGCCGTGCCGCTGCTGCGTGGCGGCCGGACCATCGGCGTCCTGGTCGTCCAGAACCGCACCGAGCGGGTCTATGACGAGGAGGAGGTCGAGGACCTGCAGATCATCGCCATGGTGCTGGCCGAGATGGTCAGCTCCAGCGAACTGCTGGGCCAGGGCGAGCTCAAGGACGTCGAGATCGCGCCGCACAAGCCCGAGCGGCTGAAGGGCGCGCGCTTCGCCGAGGGACTGGCCTATGGCGTCGCCGTCCTGCACGAGCAGCCGGTGGCCCCCGAGCAGCTGCTGTCCGACGACGCCCTGGCCGAGGAGGCCCGGCTGAAATGGGCCGTCGAGGCGCTGCAGACCCAGATCGACGAGATGCTGGAAGGCCAGCACGGCCTGGTCGGCGCCTCGTACGAGGTGCTCGAGACCTATCGCATGTTCGCCCACGACCGGGGTTGGAACCGGTCGCTGCAGGAAGCCGTGCGCTCGGGCCTGACCGCCGAGGCCGCGGTCGAGCGCGTCCGCTCCGAGCATCGCGCCCGGCTGGGCCAGGCTCGCGACCCCTATCTGCGCGAGCGGCTGCACGATCTGGAAGACCTGAACGACCGGCTGCTGCGCCACCTGTCGGGCGACGTCCACGCCGTGCGGGTGCTGCCCGAGAACGCCATCCTGATCGCCCGGAACCTGGGCCCGGCCGACCTGCTGGAATACGACCGCACCAAGCTCAAGGGCATCCTGCTGGAGGAGGGGTCGGCCGCCAGCCACGCCGGCATCGTCGCCCGGGCGCTGGACATCCCGTGCGTCGGCCGCCTGGCCGGCCTGCGCGACCGGGTCAGCGAGGGCGATCCCGTGGTGGTCGACGCCGAGACGGCCGAGGCCTGGCTGCGGCCGCGCGCCGACGTGATCAAGTCGCTGCAGGCCCGGATGGAGGTCCGCGCCCAGCGCAAGGCCGAGTTCGCCCGGATCCGCGACACGCCGGCCGTGACCAAGGACGGCGACAAGGTCACCCTCCTGATGAACGCCGGCCTGGCCGTCGACCTGGACATCCTGGGCGAGACCGGGGCCGAGGGCATCGGCCTGTTCCGCACCGAGTTCCAGTTCATGGTCGCCGAGGAGATGCCTCGGCTGGAGGCCCAGACGGCGCTCTACGAGAAGGTGCTGGAGGCCGCCGACGGCATGCCGGTGACCTTCCGCACCCTGGACCTGGGCGGCGACAAGCTGCTGCCGTACATGGAGCTGGAGCGCGAGGACAATCCGGCCCTGGGCTGGCGCGCCGTGCGCATGGGCCTGGACCGTCCGGCCCTGCTGCGCATGCAGATCCGCGCCCTGATCAAGGCCGCGCGGGGCCGCGAGCTGCGGATCATGTTCCCGCTGGTGGCCAATGTGGACGAGTTCCGCGCCGCCCGGGCCTTCGTCGACCAGGAGGTGGCCTGGGCCCTGAAGCGCGGCCGGCCCGAGCCGGCCCGCCTGGACGTCGGGGCGATGATCGAGGCGCCGTCGCTGCTGTGGCATCTGGACGCACTCCTGCCGATGACCGACTTCGTTTCGGTCGGCACCAACGACCTGATGCAGTATTTGTTCGCCGCCGATCGCGGTAATCCAAGGGTTTCGGATCGCTACGACCCTCTATCCCCGGCTGCGCTGCGGGCGCTGAAGACCATCCAGCAGGCCTGCGCGGACACGGGCACGCCGGTCTCGGTCTGCGGCGAGATGGCGGGACGTCCGCTGGAGGCTTTCGCCTTGCTGGCCTTGGGTTTCGATCGCCTGTCGATGCCGCCGGCGGGGATCGGGCCGGTCAAGCAGATGGTGCTGTCGTGCGATCGCGAGGCCGCCCGGCGCAATGTCGAGGCCCTGCTGAAGACTTCGGCCGGATCGCTCCGGGGCGAGATCGAAACCCTGGCGCGCAAGCTTTACGTCGCCGTCTAGACACGGTCCAGGTTAACCAAGCGGCGCTTTATAGTGCATTGAATCCGGCAACTTACTTTGATATCGACCATAAAGTATTAACAGATCCCGGCTAGAACGGGCTGGGCAGGTCGTCGGGTTCTTCTCCTGGGTGGAGTTGAATTCTCCGGCGACGCGAATTTGGGGTATCATGGCAGCCATGCCGCTGGATACGGGCAGGGTTTCGCACTTGCAGCTGGTCGCCGACGGCGAGCGCGAGGACGCGCCGATGGCCGCCCACCAACCTTCCGTCGATCACGGCGCCGACATCGGCTCGGCCCTGCGCGCCGCCCGCGAATTCCGGGGCCTGACGCTGCAGGACGTCGCCGACGCCACCCGCATCCGCCAGGGCTATATCGAGGCGCTGGAGGGCCTGCGCCTGGACGAGCTGCCCTCGCGCCCGTTCACCATCGGCTATGTCAAATCCTACGCCAAGGTCCTGGGCCTGGACGGCGATGCCGCCGTGGCTCGGTTCAAGCTGGACGCGCCCGATGACAGCGAGCCGCTGCGCGCCCCGGTCGGCGTGCGCCACGAGCGCGATCCGCGCCTGGGCCTGATCCTGGCGCTGGGCGTGCTGGTCGTGGCCGCCATCGTGCTGTGGAACGTCGCCCAGCGCGCCATCGCCAAGGACACCCCGCCGGCCCTGGTGGCCCCGGCCCAGGCGACCGCCGCCGTCGCCGCCCCGGCCGCTGTTCCCGTCGATCCCAACGCCGCGCCCGGGTCGGTGTCGCTGGGCGCGCCCCTGCCGGCCCCGGTCGAGTCGACCACGCCAGAGCCCTACAAGACGCCCGGCCTCGACGACGCCGCCGCCAACGGCGGCTCGGCCGACGCCGTCAGCGCCGCTTCCAAGGCCCGCGCGGTCGAGACGGCCAAGAACGGTGTCGATCCCAGCCTGGTCCTCAACGTCGGCGCCCCGTTCCGGGCCAAGGGCGCGGTCTATGGCGCGGCCCAGGCCGAGGCCTCGGGCCTGATCCTGCAGGCCCGCAAGCCCGCCTCGCTGACCGTGCACGACGCGTCCGGCGCGATCTACTTCACCCGCTGGATGGCGGCCGGCGAGGCGTTCCGCGCCCCACGCAACGGCGGCCTGATCGCCGAGGTCTCCGACCCGGCCGCCTTCGAGGTCTATAACGCCGGCGCCCTGACCAGCCGCATGCCGAGCGCCACCGCGGCCCTGGGCAAGCTGGCGGTCGCACCCGCCGCGCCGGTCGCGGCTCCGCAGCCGGCAAAGCCGCAGGGGTGATCCGCCGAGGCCGATGCGGCGACGCCGCTAGGCCCGCCAGGAACGTGACGCGGCGCTGACGTCGTCGGCGAGATAGGCCTGCAGGTAGGCCGCCAGGTCTCGATATCGAGACTCGCCGTTGGCGTCGTAGACCCACAGTTCCGGCTCGTCCTCGAAGTCCAGCCAGAGCAGGTAGATCTTCTCGTTGCTGTATTCGCTGCCGGCGAAGAACGACAACCGCTCGGGCCGGAACAGGACGGAAACCTCGTTGGGCCAGCCTTCCGCGCTGGCGACCCGCATCTGCTTGACGTCTTCGACGAACGGATCGGTTCCGTCATCCGACCACAGGGCTTGCATGTCGGAGGCGGAGAGCCAGTGCCCGTGGCTCGCCGTCGTCCATCGGCCAAAGAGCTTGAAACGCTCCTCCAGCATGGGGCTGCTCGGTCGGAAGACGCCTGGCTGGAGCGTTGGAATTCCGTCGGCGAAGGGTGTCGTTGGCCACATCGTCGGCCGGATTCCTTCAACGGGTTCGCCCCAAAGCTCCACTGTTGTCGCGAAAGCCGCTTCGATCAGGTCTTTGACCATAGTCAAACCTCAAACTACACGGCGTGTACCTGCCTGTGAACATCGTGCGGCAGAATGACCGTGCTGGCAGAGCCCGCTGGGCTGCCGTGATCTCACGCCGCGCGTTGAATATAGTCGAAGACCTGCTGGTACATGCGCCGTGCCCCCGGCGCCCCGAGGTGTTTTTCCATCAAGGCTTGTGCAAAATCCCGCCTGCCGCAGACGAGCGCGGCGGCGGCGACGACGCGGATGAGTTGGGGGCGGTCGCGCACCACGCGGCGATCACCGCGTTCTTCCGCCGCCACGATGTCCTCGGGCGTTGCATAGATATCGAGAAGCGGCATCGTCCACCGATCCAGGAACGCGCGCACCTCTTCGATGATGGTAGGAAGGTCGTTCAGTTGGCGCAGGCACCACCGACCCGGGTCGGCTTTCTCCGAGGTGAAGCCGATCGGTTGCTTCGACCTGGCGTCCGAATAACCCCGCAACGCCCCGGACGCGCCGCCCACCATGGCTTCCAGGGCGGCGTCGACGGCGGGGACCAGAACCTCCATCGTCGGATAGAGCGCTGCGACAGCGGTGGGCGTGTCCTGCGGGTGAACGTCGAAGACGAGATCGATGACCTGCGTCGAGTCGGCGATGTCCCGCTTGTAGATCAGACTGTTCTTTCCCCGGCGAAAGCCGTGGTCGGACATGTATGGGTCAAGGCCGGTTTCCACGGCGAGCAATAGGCCAGCTTTGACGTCTTTTCTCATGGTCATGGCGCCCTAATCAGCATGGGATCCGGACTCACTACCGCACGACGCCCGGGTCGTAGTAGCGGAAGCGGTTGTAGTGCAGGCCGGTCTCGGGGTCGGCGTACTGGCCCTGGAAGCGGATGGGGTTGTCGACCTGGGCCTCAGCCTGGCGGGCCACCGCGCCCCAGGCGGTGAAGTCGTCGCGCCAGGTGACGACGCCGTTGTCGTTGGTCAGCTCCTGCGGCGTCCCGGCCGCGTCCAGCTGGAAGAGGTGCAGCTCGGCGGCCTGGTCCGGCGTCGCCCGCCGCGCCCATTCGTGAGGGCGCAGCTCAGTCGTGACGGATACACCCAAGCCTTAGGGTCTGCGGGTGGGTCTGGCCCGCAGCCGGTCGCCCGTCAGGCTCGCGACTCGCCGCGGGCCAAGTCCCCTCCCATTCCTAAATTCACAAGGAGGACCCCGCCGTCTCTACAGAAAATATCGACTTGCCGCAGGATCGAGTCCGCAGCAAAATCAAGCGCTTTAGAGATATCAAAAAGAATAGCGCCAATAGTGGTTCAGATATCTCTATAATTCAATAAATGCATCTCGTTCATAATAGAATTTAAAAGCTTCAAAAAGTTCTTCCAGGGTTGCGGAGGGTTTTTGTGCTCGAGCGTTGGAAACAATGTCCTGTAAGGTTGCAACGGGAACGACCTGCATTAACTTGTTGTCTTTTGCGAATTGCGGAACTTCCGCATCGGGTTCGTCCTCCAACTCGGGAGGCACCTCTTCGCTTTCCAGTGCGATGGAATCTGAATCCAGACTCCAATTTCTCGTTTCTGGAAGGTAAATCCAAGCGTTCTCGGGCAGGTCGCCGACCGTTTCGAGCATGTTTCGAAATGTATCGATCTTATCGATAGCCATATATACCTCGTCTTACTACCTTCCTCCGCCCCAAATCTGCCGCCCGCCTTGCTGATTAGGGTGAAGTGAATTTTGAATCGGTCCGGGAGCTTGGTGCTGTTCACGTGGAACTAGCTGGAGATTTCCCGGTGTATGAGGGTCGTGATGCCACGATAGGCCCGGAGGCGCCGTACTTGCAACTCCTCCTCGAGGCCCAGGGGTAACGTGTGCAGTGATGCCAGGATACTGAGCCTCCATTTGCCTAGCATAGACGGGATCCGCTTGCATCTGGTTGTAAATGTGCCGGTTGCCTTGGCGGAAGTGGTTTGCATCCGAGGCTTTAAAGGTTCCCGGTTTAAGTTGAACTTCCCCCGCGACAGAATAATGGGGGCTATTGCTGGGACGAACGGCATTTGTTCCTGAACCGAAGGCGCAGGACAGCCCCAGCGGGTCCACCCACGCATTGGGATTGGGCACATAGGCGTTCGCGTTCAGCCCGCCCTCGAGCCCGATCGGATCCGGCGTGACATACCGCGCGACGCCCGGGTCGTAGTAGCGGAAGCGGTTGTAGTGCAGGCCGGTCTCGGGGTCGGCGTACTGGCCCTGGAAGCGGATGGGGTTGTCGACCTGGGCCTCGGCCTGGCGGGCCACCACGCCCCAGGCGGTGAAGTCGTCGCGCCAGGTGACGACGCCGTTGTCGTTGGTCAGCTCCTGCGGCGTCCCGGCCGCGTCCAGCTGGAAGTGGTGCAGCTCGGCGGTCTGGTCCGGCGTCGTCCGCCGCGCCAGGGCCAGCGGCCGGAAGGTGCCCGGCTCGTGCAGGTAGAGCGTGGCCAGGGGATCGGCCGTCGCGCCGCCGGCGTCGGCCGCCGTCTCGGCCAGCAGGACGTCGCCGTCCCAGTAGAAGACCGTCCGCGCGACCTTCAGCTCGGGCGGCGCGGCGCCGGGCGCGGCGTTGGCGGCCGCCGGGGGCGCATAGCCCGACTCCTTCCAGGCGCGGCGGCCCAGGGCGTCGTAGCCGAAGCGGGTCACGCGCAGGCCCTTGCGGGAGCGCTCGACCACCTCGGCCAGCATGCCGGCCCCGTCATAGGCGTAGAGCAGCTCGCGGCCGTCGCCGGCCCCGCGCAGCTCGCGGACCCGCCGGCCGTCGGCGTCGTACTCGAAGCGCCGGTCGCCCCAGACCCGCAGCCGGTCGCCGGTCGCCACGCCCTCGACGCCCAGCGGGCCGGCGGGCAGGACGTTGCCGGAGGGATCGACGACGAACGCTTCGGGCGTCGCGCCGTCCACCCCGACCAGGCGGTCGTTGACGTCGTAGCGGTAGCGCTTGGAGCCCCGCGCCAGGTCGTCCAGCGCCAGCAGCTGGCCGTAGGGGTCGTAGGTGTAGCGGCGCTCGATCACCGCCGCCGCGGTCCCGCCGCGCAGGCCGCGCTGGCGGACCAGGAAGCCCGCCGCGTCGTATTCGCTGCGCACGTTCAGCGCCCCGGCCTGGCGGGCCACTTCCCGGCCGGCCAGGTCGCGGGCCACCGCCGCCACCTGGCTGCCGTCCAGCGACACGGCGGTGAAGTCGTCGCCGGCGTCGTAGGCGACGGCGATGGTCCGGCCGTCGGGCAGCTGGGTGGAGACCCGCCGTCCCCGGCTGTCGTAGCGGTGGGCGAGCTCGACCTCGTCCTGCGTCTCGCCGACCAGCTGTCCGGCCGCGTCATAGGTCAGGCTCACCGCGCGGTCGGTCGTGGTCGCGCCGGTCATCCGTCCGGCGGCGTCCCAGGCGAAGCGGTGCAGCCGGCCGTCGGCGAGATTGGCCTGGATCACCCGGCCGGCCTCGTCGCGGCGGTAGCGGGCGGTCCCGGCGGCGTCGCGGCGCTCGACCAGCTGGTCGCCCGCGTCCCATCCATAGTGGATCTGGCGGCCGTCGAACCCGGTCTCGCGCACCACGCGGCCCGCCGGATCAATGTCGAAGCGGTGGACCTCGCCCTTGGGGTTGGTCAGGGCGACCAGCTGCAGCGTGCCGTTGTAGGCGTAGCGCAGCGTGTCGCCGGCGGCGTCGGTGCGGCTGACCGGGAAGGGCAGGCCGGCATAGTCCCAGGCCGTGGTCCGTCCGCGCGGGTCGACGTGGCGGACCACCTGGTCCTCGGCGTCGTAGTCGAGACGCACCTGGGCGCCGTCGCGGTCCCGGGTGATGGTCACGACATTGCCGTTGGCGTCGCGCTCGTAATGCGTCGTCTCGCCGTCGACGGTGGCGCTGCGGGGGCGGCCCAGGGCGTCGTAGCGGAGGTCGCGGCGGGCCTCGCGGCCGTCGCTCTCCCAGGCCAGCAGGCCCTGGGCGTCCCAGCCGTAGCGGCGGAAGACGCCCTCGCCGTCGCGGATCGCCAGCGGCAGGCCGCGTTCGTCGCGGAGGAACCAGGTCTCGCGGCCCAGCGGGTCGGTGGTCGAGACCAGCTGGCCGCGCGCGTCATAGGCGTAGTGGGTCACCCCGCCGGTCGGGTGGGTGGCGAACAGTGGCAGGCCAAGGCTCGGCGACGACAGCGACGCGACGTCGTCCAGCTCCGCGAAGCCCGCGCGGATCGAGGCGCCGTCCGGGGCGGTCTGCCGGACCAGCCGGTTCAGGTCGTCATAGGCGAAGCTGGACGTCCGGCCCTCTCCGTCCTTGTATTCCAGCAAGGCGCCGGCTTCCGACCAGACCCAGTGCTGTTCGTGGCCCAGCGGGTCGCGCTCCAGCGCCACCAGGCCGATCCGGTTGTAGACGTAGAGGGTCTCGGCCCCCTGGTCGTCCGTGACCACGGTGAGGTGATCGTCGGGCCGATAGTCGAACCGGCAATAGTAGAGGCGGTCGTCGCCCCAGGTCTCGATGCACCGGGCCCGGCGGCCCAGGCCAGGGTCGTCCCAGCGGAAGTAGAACCTGAACCCGCCGCGCCGCTGTTCCTCGACGATCAGGTGCGCGACGCAGCGATAGCGGGTGACGCCGCCGCGGGCGTCGGTGGCCTGCACCAGGTCGCCTTCGCCGCTGTAGGCGTAGGAAACCAGGCGCTGGCGCGTCCCCGCCTCGGTGGGGTGGGGGGCGTCGATCTCGACGATGCGCCCGGCCTCGTCGCTGACCACCTGGAGGCGTCGGCCGCCGACGTCGACCAGGGCCTGGAGGCGCCCCGCGGCGTCCCGCTCGACCTGGATGTGGTTGCCGGCCGCGTCCCGCACGCCGGCCAGGCGGTGAAGCCCGTCGGGATGGCGCCGGAACAGGTGGCTCAGGCCGTCGTAGCTGGCGATCCGGTAGCTGTCGCCCTCGGCATGCAGGATCAGGCGCTCCGGCAGGTTGATCATCGGCTCGCCGGGGCGGGCCAGCGGGAAGAACGCCAGGCGGCCGTCCTCCAGGCGCGCCTTGACCAGGCCCTCGCGCGGCAGGACCTCCAGCGCCATGTCGAAGGGGTGGGACCAGCCCGACCCGAGGTCGCCATCGACATTGGACGACGAGTTCCACCGCCGCGTCCAGGTCAGGGGCAGCGGACCGGGAAGCTCGAAGTCGGTGTGCTCGACGATCAGTTCACCGGTCGCGACGTCCACCGGGTGGCCGCGCAGGCTGCGGATCGCGTTGCGCGCCCCGGGAACGCCCGCCATCTCGCCAATCGTTTCGCCGGCGATGCGGCCCTTCTCGCCCCAGAAGGCCTCGCCGATCGCCCCGCCGATCATTTTGCCGGCCAGGCTGGAGACGATGCCGAACGCGACGTTTCCGACGAAGGCGCCGACCGCCGCCAGGCCGCCGAGCGCCGCGCCGAAGAGGCCGGCGCCCAGCGCCACGCCGCCGCCGATGATCATCATCCACTTGGCGGTGGAGCTCATCCACTCGGGGATCTCAGGGCTGATCGGCAGGAAGGTCCCCGGCTCCGCGCCGATGGTGACGTTCGGCGAACCCGCCGCGATCGTCCCGTCGCACTCGGTCTTGTCGCCCTTTCGGGCCGCCGGCAGGCCGTTCTTGATGCAGGCCACGATGTCCATGACGCCGCGCGCCGCCGGCCGTCCGTTGACGAAGACGTTCAGCGAGCCGGTGAGGATCGGCCCGCTTGGAACGCTCATCAGTCCGCCCAGGACGCCTCCCGCCATGGCGCCCGCGCCCACGCCGGCGACGATCCCTCCCAGCGCCGCCACCGCCGCGACCCCGGCGCAGAGCGACAGTCCGCCGGTGAACGGCGCGGCGACCACCGCGCCCAGCAGGGCCACCCCCACCGCCAGGCCGACGGCCGCACCGATCAGGAAGCCGAGCATCGCGTTGGAGTGCTCGATCTGGTCGCCCACGCGGGCGGCCGCCAGGGCGGCTTCCATCGTTCAGGCCTCCGTGCCTAAAGCCACTTGAACCCGCCGAGCATGTCCAGGAACAGCGGGTCGACCGCTTCGAAATCGCTGTCCAGGGCGGTGTTCACCAGGGTGATCAGTCGCCCGTCGTCGAGCGGCACATAGATCTGGCGCTGGCGCAGCAGGCCCGAACCGGCGTCCCAGCGGAACAGGATCTCCAGCCCCCGCCGGCCGTCGATGAGGACTTCCCGGCGGCCGATCAGGGTGAACTTCTTCGCCTGGCGAGCCAGGTCCGCCGCCTGGGCGTCGACGAACGCCTCGATGGTCTTGTCGGTGGGCAGGCGGTCATAGGTGGCGAGCATATTGGGAACCACCGCCTGGCCCGGCCGGGGCTGGGCGGACCATGCGATCATCCGTCGATCCTTCCAGTCGTCCGGGACCAGGAAAGAGAACTCGGCGGTTCGGCAATCTTGCGTCATGGCTTCTCCCGGACGAAACGCAGTGCAACGTTGAGTATGTCTTTTTCGCGGCCGAGGCGACACCGAAACCACGCCCCACGCGGGAAATCGGTCGCCGCCAAGCGATCCCGGATCGGGCGCGCCTGACCGGCCACAGGCCGAACGCGCGGCCCAGCTAAGCGTTGCATTGAAAGAGTTTTCGCCCGACCCGCGTCCGGTCGCGACCGAGCGCCAAGGCTCAGCCTCGCGCTCGCCCCGACTTCGCGAACAGCAGGTCCGACCAGTTCCACCGCCGCGAGCCCAGGGCCAGGCGCGGCGCGCCGGGACCGTCGCTGAGCGAGATCAGGACGAGGCCCCGCATCGGGTCGTCGCGGCAGGCTTTCGGCGCGAACGCCACTTCCAGCATGATCAGCTCGCGCACGCCGGCCAGGCCCTTGCCCTCCTGGCCGGGGCTCTGCACCCAGTCGCCGTTCCAGACCAGCACCGCCTTGCCCCGGGCCGCCGCCTCGGGGTGGACCTGGGAGAGGGCGGCGCGCACGCGCGGGTTCCTGCGTAGGGCGTCCTGCAGCAGCTGGACCATGTCGCATCCGCCGCCGCCCGGGCCGCCACCGTCGCCGCCCGCGCCCGAGCCGCTGCCCGCGGTCGCCGCGCCGATCAGGTCGGCCTCGCCCAGCTCGGCCACCACCTGGGGCGCCGGGGCGGGCTTGGCGGGCAGGGGTTCGACCTGCGGCGGCGGAACCAGGCGCGGCGGGCGGACGGGCAGTTTGGGCGGCGAGACCTTGGCCGGGGCCGGATCGCCGGCCGGTTCGGGCGCGAGCTTGGGCGACTCGGGCGGAGGCGGCGGCGGCGGCTCGTACAGGGCCACGGCGATCGGGTCGGGCTCGGGCGCCATCGGCGGCTGGACCCGCACGGCCAGCAGGGCCAGCAGCAGGGCGCCGTGGGCGGCGACGCTAAACAGGCCGGCGACCAGGCCGTCCACCTTCGCCCGCCGGCGCGGACGCGGCGTCGGGACCAGGGGATCGTACGGCTGCGGTCGCCCGCTCATCGAAACTCCGCTTTTTCGGCGCGTCGGGGTCGCCTGTGGGACAACCCAGAGACCACCGGCCCGCGTCAGGATCGTGGCGCCCGCGACATTTCCGCGATCCTCTTGGGTTCCTGGGCCAAACCCCTTAGATTGGCGGCATGGCCGCAGACCACACCCACATCCGTCCCTGGCGCCACATCGCGCGCCGCCAGTCGCGGAAGATCCGCGTCGGTTCCGTCGAGGTGGGCGGCGACGCCCCGATCTCGGTCCAGTCGATGACCAACACCCTGACCAGCGACGCGGCGGCGACGCTGGAGCAGATCCGCCAGCTGGAGGAGGCCGGCGCCGACATCGTCCGCGTCTCGTGCCCGGACACCGACTCGACGGCGGCCTTCAAGACCATCGCCCGTGAGGCCAGGGTCCCGCTCGTGGCCGACATCCACTTCCATTACAAGCGCGGCATCGAGGCGGCCCAGGCCGGCGCGGCCTGCCTGCGGATCAATCCGGGCAATATCGGTTCGCCCGACCGCGTGCGCGACGTGATCCAGGCGGCCCGCGACCACGGCTGCTCGATGCGGATCGGCGTCAACGCCGGCTCGCTGGAGCGCGACCTGCTGGAGAAGTACGGCGAGCCTTGCCCCGACGCCATGGTCGAGAGCGCCCTCAACCACGCCCGCATCCTGCAGGATCACGACTTCCACGAGTTCAAGATCAGCGTGAAGGCGTCCGATCCGTTCATGACCGTGGCGGCCTATTACCAGCTGGCCGAGCGGATCGACTGCCCGCTGCACTTGGGCGTCACCGAGGCCGGGGCCCTGCGCACCGGCACGGTCAAGTCGTCGATCGGCATCGGCTCGATGCTGTGGGCCGGCATCGGCGACACCATCCGGGTGTCCCTGGCCGCCGATCCGGTGGAGGAGATCAAGGTCGGCTTCGATATCCTGAAGTCGCTGGGCCTTCGGCACCGCGGCGTCAACATCATCGCCTGCCCATCCTGCGCCCGCCAGGGGTTCAACGTCATCAAGACGGTGGAGGCCCTGGAGCAGCGCCTGGCTCACATTTCGCAACCCATGTCGCTGTCGATCATCGGCTGCGTGGTCAACGGCCCGGGCGAGGCGCTGATGACCGACCTGGGCTTCACCGGCGGCGGGGCGGGGTCGGGCATGGTCTACATGGCCGGCAAGCCGGACCACAAGCAGTCCAACGACGGCATGATCGACCACATCGTCGAGCTGGTCGAACAGCGCGCGGCCCAGCTGAAGGCGGCGGCCGAGGCCGAGGCGATCGCGGCGGAGTAGGGTTTCACCGCAAGCTTGACTTTAGGTGGCATGATCGGAAATGTCCCGACAACGGCGATTATCGCCGTCGTGTTTTGGGGGCTTTCAAATGAGAATTCTGGCTATCGTCGCCTTGGCCGCGACCGTGACGGCTTGCGCCACGACCGAGGAGACGGTTCCGGTCGGCTACGTCCCAGCGCCGGCCAGCGCCCAGGCCGGGGCCGAGACGATCCAGGTCACCGTCACCGCCGTCGACGCCCGCACCACCAACCGCGCCCGCATCTCCACCAAGATGAACGGCTACGGCATGGAGATGGCGCCCATCCGCTCGAAGGAGGAGGTGGCCGACATCGTCCGCGACGCCCTGAGCGCCGAATTCAAGCAGCGCGGCTACAGGTTGGCGGCCGGCGGGCCCAAGGTCGAGGCCAAGGTCGCGACCTTCTACAGCCAGTACGGCGTCGGCATCCTGGCAGGCAAGGCGGTCGCCACGGTCGACCTGACGGTGACGGTGACCTCCCCGTCCGGCGCCGAGGTCTATAAGCGGGTGCTGAACGGCAAGTCTGAAAAGTCGGTGCAAATCTTCAACGGCAAGAACGCGGCCGCGGCGCTGAGCGCGGCCTTGGCCGACGACTTCAAGACCCTGTTCGCCGACGAGGTCTTCACCAAGGCGCTGTCGGCGCAATAGAAGCGGGTCGAACACAAAAAGGGCGCGGTGGACCTTCGCCCCCGCGCCCTTTTCCTCGTCTGTCACGGCCTAGAGCGCGACCCTTAGCGGGCGATGAAGGCGCGCTTGCAGATTTCGGCGCCGAAGCCCGACGACATCTGGCCCTCGGCGTCGGCCATGGCCGCCGCGGCGATCAGGCCGCCGCCGCCGGTCGAGCGATCGATCTCATAGTCGGCCACCACCTTGTCGGTGGCGGGATCGATCAGCTGGGCGACGCCCTTGATCTTGTTGGACGAGCCCACGAGGATCGTCATGCCGGCGTTGGCCTTCTTGAAATCGGTGATGTTGACCTTCAGCAGCAGGGGCTGCGTGCCCTTGGCGCAGGTCGCCAGCTTTTCGGAGACGTTCTTCTTGAACGTGGTCTCGAACTGCGGACCGGCGCCGGCGGGCGTGTTGACCGTGATGTCCTTGACGAAGGCGTTCTTCGAAATGTCCGAGGAGATCTGGGCGATGGTGTCGCCGCCCGAATTGGTGACGCAGCCAGCGGTCGCCGCGGCCATGGCGGTGACGAGGAAAATGCGACGCATAACAGCTCCAACAAGATAGACCGGCTGAAACTGCTTCAGCCCCCGGGGCGGAGCATAGCAAAGCTTAAGGTTGACGGAAGCGATGATTGCGCCCGGCCCCGACGCAACGTCCGCGATGGCTAGCCCAGTGAGGTCTGGATCGGCACGCCGCCCTTGATGGCCAGGGTCACGGGCGTGCGCTCGGCGATGTCGGCCAGCCGGGCGCGCTGGGTCTCGTCCAGCGGTCCCGTCGGGACCAGCACGCGCTCGATCCGGGGCGGGGTCTCGCCGCCGTGGTAGTGCAGGCGCACCTCCAGGGCTTCCAGCGGCCAGGCCTTGTGCTCGGCGTACATCTTCAGGGTCATGGCGGTGCAGGCGCCCAGCGCCGACAGCAGCAGGTCGAACGGCGCGGGCCCGGCGTCCGCGCCGCCGTTGCGCTCGGGCTCGTCGGCGGTCAGGGCGTGGCGGCCCGTGGTGATCGTGGTGGCGTAATGGGCGTCGCTGATGCGGGCGGTGGCGGTCGCCATGGCGGCTCCTCGTGAGTCTTGAAACGGATCCTGTGGCGGTGGTGTCGGGCGCCCTCGCGCCGACGGCTAGAACAAATCGGCGGAAACCTCAGATCACCGCCCGCGACCGCTCGTCCGCGCCCGCCAGCGCCGCGGCGACCACCCGCAGGCCCCGCTCCAGCTCGGTCCGGTCCCGCGCCGCCCCCAGGCAGAGCCGCACGCCGCTCTCCAGGCCCGGCTCGACGATCGGCGCGCCGGGCGGAGTGACCTCGACGCCGCCGCGCAGGGCGCGTCCGGCCAGGCGCTCGGCGTCCAGTTCGCCCATCGGCAGCCAGACGTGCGGGCTGAAGGCGGAGGCCGGGGTCTCGATGGCCGGGCCGAGGATGGCGCGGGCGAGGCCCAGGCGCTGGCCCATCTCGTCGCGGATCTCGCCGGCGATCGCCTCGGCCGCGCCGTCCTCGATCCATTGGCTGGCGATCAGGGCGCCGAAGTTGGGCGGGGCGTAGAACTGGGCGCGCACGGCGTGGACGACGCGCTCGAACAGGTCGCCGAGCGGGGCCAGCAGGAAGCCGACCCGCAGGCCGGGGGACAGGGACTTGGAAACGCCGGACACGTGGATCGTCCGCTCGGGCGCCAGTTCGACCAGCGCGGGCAGGGGGTCGCCGCCGAAGATCGAATAGATGCCGTCCTCGATGATCCACAGGTCGCGCCGGCGCGCCACCGCCACGATGTCGGCCCGGCGCGCGGCGCCCATGATCCGGCCGGTGGGGTTTTGCAGGGTGGGCAGCACGAACACCGCCTTGGCCCCGTTCGCCGCCGCGCGGTCCAGGGCCTCGGGCGCCAGGCCCTCGCCGTCCATGGCCACCCCCGTCAGCCGATAGCCGGCATGGCCGGCCAACACCCGCGCGCCGGGGAAGGTGGCGGCTTCGCACAGCACCTCGTCGCCGGGTCGGCACAGGGCGGCCAGGGCCAGGCTCAGGGCCTGCTGGGCCCCGGCGCAGCAGATCACCTGGCGCCAGTCGGCGCGCTCGACGCCGGCCGTGCGCGACAGCCAGGTCGCGAAGGCCCGGCGGTGCGTTTCCAGCCCGGTCGAGGGCGCGTAGGCCAGGTTGTCGAGCAGATCGGGTCGGCGCTGCAACCGGGCCAGGGTCTGGACGATCCGCGCGCCGCCGGGCCCGACGGGGGCGATGTTCTGGCTCAGATTGATCGGCCCGGGATCCTCGGCCGCCAGGCCCGGACCCTGGTCGAGCGGGCCGCGCACGAAGCTGCCGCGCCCGACATGGGCCTGGATCAGCCCGAGTTTCTCGGCCTCGACATAGGCCCGGGTGACCGTGCCCAGGCCCAGGCCCAGGCGGTGGGCCAGGTCGCGCTGCGGCGGCAGGCGGTCGCCGTCGCTCAGGGTCCCCGAGGCGATGTCCCCCCGCAAGGCGTCGAGCAGGCGCTCGTAGAGCGGCGCCTCGCCAGGGGGGAGGGTCGGGGTCCAGCCGGCCATCGGTGATCTCCAAAATTGTCACTGGCACAATATAGGCTTTGACTCACGATTCAATCGGCAAGATGACCGTGACATTCCCGCCTCCGGTTCCTGCGGCTTCGCCAGGGACCGCCGTCCTCGAGGAGTGTCCGCCATGACCGCCCAACTGCTGCTCGCCTTCGTCCTGTTCGCCTTCGCCACCGCCGGCACGCCGGGTCCCAACAACATGATGCTGCTGGCCTCGGGCGCGAACTTCGGCTTTCGCCGCACCGTGCTGCACATCCTGGGTATCAGCGCGGGCCTGGGCGTGATGGTGCTGGCCATGGGGCTGGGCCTGGGCGGCGTCTTCAAGGCTTGGCCGGTGCTGCACGACGTGCTGCGCTGGGTCGGCGGCGGCTACATGCTGTGGCTGGCCTGGAAGATCGCCACGACCAGGCAGGTCTCCGACAAGGGCGCCGGCGCCCGGCCCATGACCTTCCTGCAGGCCGCCGCCTTCCAGTGGGTCAATCCCAAGGCCTGGGCCATGGCCCTGACCGCCGCCACCACCTATACGCCCGAGGGCTCGACGATCGGGGTGTTCCTGGTGGCGGGGACCTTCATGCTGGTCGGCGCGCCGTGCAGCGCCGCCTGGGCGGGCTTCGGCCAGGGCATGCGCCGGTTCCTGGATCGGCCGCCGGTGCTGCGGGCCTTCAACCTGACCATGGCCGTCCTGCTGGTCGTGTCGCTCTACCCGCTGGTGGTCGAGACCCGCCCCGTCGGCGTCTCGAAGGAAGCGCCGCGCCTGCTGGCCGACCTGCCGGCGACGCCGCGCTGGTCGTCGCGGGGGTAGGGCCCCGCGCGGACGAGGTTTTCGCATCCGGAGTTGGTGAAGACCTAGACCGCATTACCGAACCTTAAGTGGTCCGGGGCAGGCGGTTGAGGTCTGGTGCGGCTGCTGAAATCCGGAGCCCTCCATGTCCCTCGCCGTCCGTTCCGCCCTGCTCGCGGGGCTTCTCCTGGCGGGAAGCGTCGTCGCCAATCAAGCCCAGGCCGCCGTCACCCCCGTGCCGGTCGGCCAGCCCCTGGCCCGCTTCGCCAACATCAAGCCCGGCGCGCACCGCTACCTGCGCTTCAAGCAGACCGGCGACACCGTGCGCGTCGCCGACGTCTGGACCCGCGAGGTGCGTTTCGAGGACCAGGACGGCCAGCGCCGTCTGCACATCGTCCAGCACTGGGACGGGGTCGGCGCCACGCCGTCGGACCGCCAGCTGGACAGCTGGTTCGAGATCGGGACCTTCCGCCCCCTGACCCACGTCCGCCGCACCCAGAAGGACGGCGTCGCCAAGGTCGAGGGCTACGCCTTCCAGCCCGACCGGATCGTCGGCCTCAAGGACCTGGCCGACAACGCCGCCAAGGACTTCGAGGTGGCTTCGCCGCAGCCCAGCTTCAACTTCGAGACCGACATGGAATTCGTCCAGGCCCTGCCCCTGGCGCCCGGCTACGAGGCCAGCATCGTCTTCACCCACCCGGGCGGCGGCCCGCCGGCGGCTTATCTGTTCAAGGTAGCGGGGTCCGAGGCGCTGGACCTGCCGGGCGGCGGCAAGGTCGACTGCTGGGTCGTGACCACCGACTACAACCACCCGGAGATGGGGGTGACCCGCTTCTGGTTCGCCAAGAAGGGCCAGGTGATGATCAAGCAGATCTCGCCCCTGCCGGATGGGTCGGGGGTGCTGGGCAAGACACTGCTGTATTGAGCCATTGATCCGCTCATCCCGGCGAATGCCGGGATGAGCGGAGGTGAGGGCTTGCTTGGCGCGTCGGTTCAGCCCCAGATCGGACGTCCATACGAGGTCTCTCCCATGCGCCCCGCGCTTCTTCTCGCCGCTGTCGCCGTCCTCGCCGCGACCCCCGTCCTGGCCCAGGACCTGAAGGTCACGGTCCAGGGCCGCGACAGCCTGGTGCTGACGCCCGCCGACCTGAAGGCCCTGCCGCGCGCCAAGGCGACCTTCACCGCCCATGGCAAGCCGATCACCTACGAGGGCGCGCTGCTGAACGCCGCCCTCAAGCAGGCCGGGGTCGTCTCGGGCGACCGGCTGATGGGCCGCTACCTGAACCAGGTGGTGATCGCCAAGGGTTCGGACGGCTTCACCAGCACCTATTCCCTGGGCGAGACCGATCCGATCTATCGCGCCAATCCGGTGATCATCGCCGACAGCAAGGACGGCCAGCCGCTGGACGCCAAGGAAGGACCTTACCGCCTGGTCGTCGACGGCGACCTGCGTCCGGGCCGCTCGCCGCGGATGCTGGTCTCGGTCGAGGTGAAGGCGGTTCCGTAGATCGGGAAGGGGACAGGCGCATGCGCCTGTCCCCAATCCAGACTAGCTTTGCACCGGCCCCAGATAGTCCAGCTTGCCGATCCGCACGCCCCTGTGGCGCAGGATGTCGTAGGCGGTGACCACGTGGAAGAAGAAGTTCGGCAGGGCGAAGCCGAACAGATAGTCCTCGCCGGTGAAGGTCAGGGCCCCGCCGGGCAGCTTCAGTTCGACCGTGCGGTCCTCGCTGCCCTCGAAGGCCTTGGGATCGACGCTCTGGATGTAGGCCAGGGTGTCGGCCACGCGCTTCTGGAGATCCGCGAAACTCACCTCTTCATCCGGCATGGCGGGAGCCTCGACGCCGGTCAGCCGCGACACCGCGCCCTTGGAGGCGTCCGAGGCGCGCTGGACCTGGCCGGCCAGCGGCAGCATGTCGTCTGTCAGGCGGGCGGCGACCAGGGTGTCGGGGTCCAGGTCCTGGGCCTTGGCGTGGGCCTCGCCCTTCTCGAGCAGGGTGGCCAGCACCTTGAGGGCGCGGACGAACACGGGAACCGAGGCGCGATGCATCGACAGGGGCATGGAGAGCTCCAGAAACGAGACGCGGCGCGGGGGATGTTTCGCCGCCCCCGCCAGATGGGGGCGCATGGTCAGGCTTTACAGGTCCGCCTGCCAAGGGGTGACGCGAGGCGTGCGGAGCGGTAGAGAGACCGCCCGTTCCTCCACAGCGTGACGTTTCCCCTTGCGACTGCCCCAGGCCCGCCTCGACCAAGTTCTCGACCGCTTCCGTGAAGTCGAAGCCCGCATGGGCGCGGCGACCGACGGCGCCGAGATCGTCAAGCTCTCCAAGGAGCATGCCGAGCTGCGCCCCGTGGCCGAGGCCGTCGAGGCCCTGGCCAAGCTGAGCGCCGAGCGCGCCGACCTGGAGGAGATGGCCGGCGACCCGGAAATGGCGGCGATGGTCGCCGACGAGATCCAGGCGCTGGACGAGAAGCTGCCGGTCATGGAGCGCGAACTGGCCCTGATGCTGGCCCCGCGCGACAAGGACGAGAACGCTTCGGCCATCCTCGAGGTGCGGGCTGGCACGGGGGGCGACGAGGCGGCCCTGTTCGCCGGCGACCTGTTCCGCATGTACCAGCGCTACGCCCAGCTGCAGGGCTGGCGGGTCGAGGTCGACAGCGTCTCCGAAGGCGAGATGGGCGGCTACAAGGAAATCATCGCCTCGGTCACCGGCGACGGCGTGTTCGGCCGCTGGAAGTTCGAGAGCGGCGTGCACCGCGTCCAGCGCGTGCCGGCCACCGAA
>Ga0209758_1001687_pt1 | contig 24867 bp, 24 predicted proteins | sample AraplaMF_Col_mMF_FD_184258 | JGI IMG/M metagenome (GOLD analysis project Ga0209758, IMG submission 184258) | Arabidopsis root microbial communities from the University of North Carolina, USA - plate scrape MF_Col_mMF (SPAdes) (version 2) | ecosystem: Host-associated > Plants > Roots > Endosphere...
TTTGCGTGGCATACCACGATCCGCGCAGCTGTGATAATTGGTTAATGCTGAGGACGGCCGCCGGTGGCGGCGAGGTGGCTAGGGTTGAAGGAACGGTCCCGGTCCAACGGCGCACCGGTCGACGTGAGACACAATGAAAAAACGTAATTTTTTGATTTGCACGGCCTTGGTGGGCGCGGTCGCGTTCGGAGCTTATGCGACGCGCGCGTCCTGGATCGCAAGCGTTCCATGGATGGCGAGCCTGCCTGGGATGGCCAGCGGCGCCACCACCCAAAGCGCGCCGCCTCGGCCGCGCGTGGTGTCGGTCGAACTCGCCAAGGCAGAGAAGAAGCCGGTGCCGGTCGATGTCGACGCGATCGGTATGGTGACGCCGATTTCGAGCGTCGCGCTGAAGTCGCGCGTTGAGACCACCATCGTCTCGGTCCATTTCGAAGACGGCGCCAGGGTCAATGAGGGTGACCTGCTGTTCACGCTGGATTCGCGCCAGATCGATGCCCAGATCGAACAGGCCGAAGGCACGCTGGCAAGAGACCGGGCGCAACTGGCGGGCGCCGAGCGCGATCTGAAACGCTTTGGCGAACTGATCGGCAAGGGCGCCACCACCCAGGTCAATGTCGACAACGCCCAGACCCAGGCCGACATTCTGTCCGGCACCATCAGGGCCGATCAGTCGGCGCTGGAAAATCTCAAGGTTCAAAAGAGCTACACCGTGATCCGCGCGCCGTTCACCGGCCGCATCAGCGCCGCCAACGTCAAGGTCGGCAACTTCGTTCGTCCGGCGGATACCGCGCCGCTGGCCACCATCAACCAGATGGCGCCGGTCTATGTGTCGTTTGCCATCCCGCAGCGCGTGCTGGTCGATCTGCGCGAGTCGATGACCAGCGGAGTGTCCAAGGTGATCGCCACCGTTCCGGGACACCAGCGCTCGGAGGAAGGCAAGATCGCGATGGTCGAGAACACCGTCGATCCGACCACCGGCATGATCACCGTGCGCGGCATCATGGCCAATGCCAAGGAAAACCTGTGGCCGGGAACCCTGGTGGCGACCAAGCTGATCGTGCGTACCGAAGACGTGGTGACCGTGCCGACGGTGGCGGTGCAGCGCAGCCAGACCGGCAACTATGTCTTCCTGGTGAAGGACGGCGCCGCCAAGGTTCAGCCGGTCAAGGTCGAGCGCACGTTCCAGGGCGTTTCGGTGATCACGGAAGGGTTGTCCGGCGGCGAGGATGTCGTCGTCGATGGCCAGTTGCTGCTGTCGAACGGTTCGAAGGTCGAACCGCGGGCGCGCAAGGCCGGAGCCTGACATGACGCTTTCCGAACTCTGTATCCGCCGGCCGGTGATGACCACGCTCATCACCGCCTCGATCATCGCGTTCGGCATTTTCGGTTTTCGGCTGCTGCCGGTCTCGGCACTTCCCAAGGTGGACTTCCCGACCATCTCGGTGACCGCGACCTTGCCCGGCGCCAGCGCCGACACCATGGCGGCCTCGGTCGCCGGCATCATCGAGCGCCAGCTGTCGACCATCGCCGGCATTTCCTCGATGTCGTCGTCGTCGGCGCAGGGCGCCACCCAGATCACCATCCAGTTCGATCTCAACCGCAACATCGACGCGGCGGCGCTCGACGTGCAGACCGCGCTGACCATCGCGCAGCGCCGGCTGCCGATCGAAATGACGACCCCGCCGAGCTTCCGCAAGGTCAATCCGGCGGAGTTTCCGGTGCTGTTCGTGGCGCTGAGTTCGGCCACGCTGCCGTTGTCGGCGGTCAATGAATACGGCGACATCACCATCGGCCAGTCGCTGTCCCAAATTCCTGGCGTGGCGCAGGTGCTGATCTACGGCACCCAGAAATTCGCCATCCGGGTCCAGGCCGATCCCGAGGCCGCGGCGGCGAGGGGACTGTCGCTCGAGGATATCCGGTCCGCGGTGTCGCGCGCCAATTCGTCGACGCCGGTCGGCACCTTGAACGGACCGAAGCAGGATATCTCGCTGCAGGCCTCCGGCCAGATGGACAAGGCGATCGACTACCGCAAGGTGGTGGTGGCCTGGCGCAACGGTTCGCCGGTCAAGCTCGACGAGGTGGCCCGGATCTACGACAGCGTCGAAAACGACAAGATCGCCACCTGGCTGAACGACGATCGCGCCATCGTGCTGGCGATCCAGAAGCAGCCCGACGCCAACACCATCGCGGTGGTCGACGGCGTCCGCGCCAAGCTGCCGGCGCTGCGCGCCCAGATCCCGCCCTCGGTCGACATCAGCGTCATGATGGACCGCTCGATTTCGGTGCGCCAGGCGGTGAGCGACGTCGAAGAGACGCTGCTGATCGCCATCGCGCTGGTGATCATGGTGATCTTCCTGTTCCTGCGCTCGGCCTCGGCGACCTTCATTCCGGCCCTGGCGGTGCCGATCTCGCTGCTCGGCACCTGCGGCGTCATGTATCTGATGGATTATTCCATCAACAACATGACCCTCTTGGCGTTGACGCTGTCGGTCGGCTTCGTCGTCGACGACGCCATCGTCATGCTCGAGAACATCGTGCGCCATATCGAGCACGGCATGCGGCCGTTCGAGGCGGCGCTGAAGGGCGCCCGCGAAATCGGCTTCACCATCATCTCGATCACGTTTTCGCTGATCGCGGTGTTCATCCCGGTATTGCTGATGGGCGGCATTGTCGGCCGCGTGTTCCGCGAATTCGCCGTCACCATTGCCGTCGCCATCATCGTTTCCGGCTTCGTGTCGCTGACCTTGACGCCGATGCTGTGCGCCCGCGTGCTCAAGGCACACGATCCGGCCAAAAAAGAAAACATCGTGCTGCGCGCCTTCGAGGCGATGTTCAGCGCCTGGCTGCGCGGCTACGAATGGGCGCTCGACAAGGTGCTGGCGCGCAAGGCGATCATGCTGCTGGTCACCTTCGCCACCCTCGGCGGCACCATCTACCTCTACATGATCGTGCCGAAGGGCTTCTTCCCGCAGGAGGACACCGGCTTCCTGATCGGCGTCACCGAGGCCGCCACCGATACCTCGTTCGAGGCGATGAGCACGCGGCAGCAGGCGCTGGTGAAGATCCTGCAGACCGATCCCGCGGTGGACTATATCAACTCGACGGTCGGCGCCGGCGGTCCAAATCCCACGGCGAACTTTGCCCGGCTGTTCATCGCGCTCAAGCCGCAGAAGGAACGTGACCAGGTCAGCACGGTCATCGCGCGCCTGCGCCAGAAGGCCGGCCAGATCCCCGGCATGCAGGCATTCTTCCAGAGCATCCAGAACCTCAACATCGGCGGCCGGGTGTCGAAGAGCCAGTACCAGTACGTGCTGCAGAGCGGCGACACCGAGGCGCTCTATCGTCTCGCCCCGGAGATGCGCGAGAAGATCGCCAAGCTGCCGGGCCTGCTCGACGTCACCACCGACCTCTACATCAAGAACCCGCAGATGACCGTCGACATCGACCGCGAAAAGGCCGCGGTCTACGGCGTCACCGTCGATCAGGTACGCAACCAGCTCTACAACGCCTATGGCGCGCGGCAGGTCGGCACCATTTACATGCCGGCCAACGACTACCAGATCATCCTCGAGGTGCAGCCCCAGTTCCGCATCGACCCGGCCGACATCTCGAAGCTCTACATGAAGACCGGCTCCGGCCAGACCATTCCGATGGACGCGGTGGCGCGGCTGGTGCCTACCGTCGGTCCGCTGCAGATCAACCACCAGGGCCAGCAACCCGCGGTGACGATCTCGTTCAACCTCGCGCCGGGCTATTCGCTGGGCTACGCGGTCGACCAGATCACCGCGCTGGAGGCGGCGTCCAATTTGCCCGTGACCATCGCCACCGGCTTCTCCGGCACCGCGCAGGTGTTCCAGGATTCGCTGCGCGGGCAGGGCGTGCTGATCCTGGCCGCCGTGTTCGCCGCGTTCGTCATCCTCGGCATTCTCTACGAGAGCTTCATCCACCCGATCACCATCATTTCCGGCCTGCCGTCGGCCGGCATCGGCGCGATCCTGACGCTGATGCTGTTCAACATGGAGCTGTCGGTGATCGCCATGATCGGCATCGTCATGCTGGTCGGCATCGTCAAGAAGAACGCCATCATGATGGTCGACTTCGCGCTGGAGCGCCGCCGCGTCGGCCTCTCCGCCGAGCACGCCATTCGCGAGGCCGCGCTGCTGCGCTTCCGCCCTATCATGATGACCACCTTCGCGGCGATCTTCGGCACCCTGCCCATTGCGCTGGGAGCCGGCGCCGGCGCCGAACTGCGCCAGCCGCTCGGCATCGCCGTGGTCGGCGGGCTGTGCGTGTCGCAGCTCCTGACCCTGTTCATCACCCCGGTGATCTACATCTACCTCGACCGCATCGACCGCCGCCTGAAGCGCCGTCTCGAGCCGCAATTCGAGGAAGCCGCCGAAGCCGAACGGCCGCACGTGGTGGCGGCGGAATAGCAGGGCGCACGCGATGCGGAACCGGCGTCGCTTGTCCTTCGCTGCACTGCTCGCCGCCGTTCTCGTCTCCATCGCCGGTGTCGCGCGTGCCGACGAACCGATCGATATCTTCGACGCCCACCTGCATTACAACTGGGAGCCGAAGCCGCACGTCCAGCTCGACGAGGTGCTGGCGCTGTTCAAGAAACACCGCGTCACCGGGATCCTCGCCACCAGCCGCCCCAACACCGGGACCCACGCGCTGATGGACGCCAGCAACGGTGGAAAGGCTCCGGGCTTGCAGGTGGTGCCGTTCATCCGGCCATACCGCGTTCGCGCCGACATCCAGACCTGGTTCGGCGATCCCGCCAGCTTCGATCTCATTCAGGACGAATTCAAACGCGGCTATTACCGCGGCATTGGCGAATTTCACCTGTCGGGCAAGGCGGCCGAAAACGCGTGGGTGAAGCAAATCGTCGACTTCGCAGTCGCCAACAACCTGTATCTGCACGCCCATGCCGACGACGAGGCCGTCGAAATCCTGATGCGGCACAATCCGCGCGCCCGGATCATCTGGGCGCATACCGGCTTCGGACTTTCGAGCGCGCGGGTTGCGGAGATGCTGGCGAAATATCCCGACCTGTGGGGTGAATTATCCTACCGCAGCGGCATCACCGATGGCGCGGGCAAGCTGACGCCGGAGTGGCGGACCTTGTTCGAACGATATCCCGGCCGCTTCCTGCTCGGCTCCGACACCTGGATCGCCGAACGCTGGGCGAGCTACGGCGACATCATGGAAGGCTATCGCGGCTGGCTGGCGCAGTTGCCACCGCAGACCGCCGCCAGGATCGCGCACGGCAATGCGAGAGCGCTGTTCGCAGAGAAATAGGGAATGTGAAGCCATCCGCCAGTTCCGTACGGTTTCACCGAGTGAGAGGCCGCCGGGGCCGAACTGAAGGCGCTTGGCGTGGCGCCGTGAGCTGGTTTGCGGTCGCGCACCACCGGCACCCTCCCGTTCGTCGTCGACGCGCGGCCGTAACGTGTGGCGGCACGCGTTCCACAACGGCGGCTGCCCACCCGAAATCGTGCGAATCGGCAAAATGGATGTCGTGCGGCAATACGAAAAAACCAGCGCAACGCATCATCTCGAATCTTGACGATGAAGGGCGGGATCAACTCGCTTCAACGAAAGCATTCGTTCGATGACGCAAGTTCCGCAGAAGCCGCTCGTTCCGGAAAATACGCTGATCACCAGGACACCCGAGGAAGGCAGGTCGCTGGCCATCATGCTGGCCCGCAACTCCATCCATGCCATGCAGGGTGAACTGGAGACCCTCAAGGCGGGACGTGCGCAATATGCCCACGACCCTCTTGGGCTGATTGCCGCGAGCCACGTCATCGCCGTCGAATTTGCGACGGTTGCCGCCGCCAACAATTATTGGCGGTAACACGCTTTGGCGTATGTCACGAACGTTCGGCATTGCCATGACGAACGCGACGACGAAGTCTTCACGGCGCCTTGAGATAGATGCGCATCAGCTCCAGCTGAAGCGATTGCGCCCGTTTGCGGTCACGGCCCGAGGCCAGGAACAGCACGATGCGTTTTTCCTCGATGCAGCGGACCGCGACCGTGTAGTCGTCGCGGGTGCCGAAACGCGAATATGTCGTCCGCTCGATGTCGCCGAATCCCAAGCGCCGGATCGACGCCTCGCCGCGCGCGAAACATTCGCTTTGCGGCACGGTCATCTCGTCCCAGTCGCTGGCAATCGCCGGACCGTCATCCAGCGCCAGGGCGGGTGCGGACGAGAGCCATGCCAAGACGATGGTGATGAGAGCCGGTCGGAAATGTGCCAAGTGGGAATTCCTGGTGGTTGCTGCGCGTTATCAAGGTGGGCGAACGGCATTGTGTCGCGGCCGCGGCACGAGAGGTTCAGCGAGGGGGCCTCGCGCGTCGTCAGGCTGTTCATCCTCGCCCTCGACAGGCGCCGGTCGCTGGCTTGACGGGCCGATGATCGTGGTTGTTAATCCCGCGACAACAAGGCGCAAACAAGCGAGCGGGCGGCCGGCTGGCGCCGGATCGACTGCGCGGACCGCCTGGGAGGAGCGTTGTGGTGCTGCAGGCGGGACTGAACCCGTACGGCCTTGCCTATCTGTTCGGCCGCCAGGGCCGCGGCACGCCGCGGGTCAATCCCGCGCCGCGCGGGCTCGATGACTTCATCGACCTCGCCGAAGAGCTTGGCGCGCGCACCGTCGAATTGGCGGATGACTGGGTGATGCCGCTCGACGAAGCAGGGCTGAGCGCACTGCGCGATCGGCTGGCCCGCGCCCGCATGGTCCCGGTGCTGTCCTCCGGCCTGCCGCGGGTGGATTTCGGCCGCTGCGTGGCGGTCGCCAACAGCCTCGGCGCGGGCATGCTCCGGCTCGCCTTGACGCCGGTGCTGTGTGGCGACCGGGCGGCGACGCCCGCCTGGAACGGCCTGGTGCAGGCGGCCTGGGACAGGTTGTCGGCGCTCGCGCCCCTGGCCGAGGCGGCGGGCCTGACCATCGTGATCGAGAACCACCAGGATTTTACCAGCCGCGAACTGGCGGCATTTTGCCAAAAGCTCGGGCCCGCCGTGCGGATCGTGCTCGACACCGGCAACACCTTTCCGGTCGCCGAGGCGCCGCTCGACTTCGTCGAGGTGGTCGCCCCCTTCGTCGCTTACGTGCATCTGAAGGATTATCGGGTGCAGCCGACGCAGGACGGCTTTCGCCTGGTCCGCTGCGCGATCGGCGACGGTGCCGTTCCTTTTGCCGAGATGGCGGCGGTGCTGGCCAAACACCACGCCGCGCTGCCCGCGGCGCTGGAGCCCGGCGCGCTGGATGCCAGGCACGTGCGGCTGCTGACCCCGGAATGGTGGCAAGGCTATCCGCCGCATCCGGCGTCGGGCCTGGCGGCCTGCCTGCGCGCCACCCAGCGTCACGCGCTGCCGCAGGACGCCGATTGCCGCACCCCGTGGGAGCGCGGCGAGGATGGCGCGCTGGTTGCCTACGAACTCGACATGATCAGGCGAAGCGCCGCCAACATGCGCGCCTTGGGAATGATGGGAGATGGGGAATGACGGGAGAGACGCCATGACCAGGGACCTGGAGGGCAAGGTCGCCTTTGTGACCGGATCGGGCCGCGGGCTCGGCTACGCCATCGCCCACCGGCTGGCGGAGCTTGGCGCGCATGTCGCGCTGCATGACCTGAGCTGGGACGCCCCGGCCAAATACAACGAGGCCGGCAACTTGGGCGAGGTGGCGAAAGCCATCGCGGCGCTCGGCGGGCGCACCACCACGACGCTCGGCAACATCGGCGACCAGGCTGCCGTGAAGAAGATGAAAAGCGATATCGAGGCGGATCTCGGCGAGGTCGAGATCCTGGTCAACTGCGCCGGCGGCGACATCGGCGCGGCCGGCGGCAAGCCGAACCCGAACAACGTGCTGGGCATTCCGCTCGAGGACATACAGGCCCTGACCACCAACAATCTGATCGGCACCATGCTGGTCTGCCAGGCCTTCGTGCCGGCCATGGTCCGCGCCGGGCGCGGCTCGGTGATCAACATCGGCTCGTCCGCCGCCCACAAGGGCGTGACCAATGGCGCCATCTACGCGACGCTGAAGGCGGCCGTGGTTCACTACACGCGCTGCCTCGCGGCGGAGGTGATGGCGGACGGCGTCCGCGTCAACGCGGTCAGCCCCGGCCCGACCAAGACGGCGCGCTTCGAGGCGACGCGGGTGGTCGATCCCGCCAAGATGGATTCGTCCCGCCGCTCGCTCGAGCGCTACGGCGAGCCGTCGGAGATCGCCGACGCGGTCGCCTTCCTCGCAGGATCCCAGGCGCGTTTCGTCAACGGCCAGGTGCTGCGCGTCGATGGCGGACATACGCTGTTTCCGGGGTAGACGCAGCGAGCCGGCTTCCGGCCTCCCGGCGCCTGCCACGACGCCGGTCGACGAACGTTTCTAACGATTGACCTTGAGGGATTTTCCGGAGCCCGGGCCGGACGTGATCGTGCACTGCATTTCCTGGACATCCCGGCAATTGTAGAGCTTTCCGTCCGACTTCGCCTCGCATTGGTGAACCTTGACCGTCTTGCAGGAGCAGGACGAACTGGGACAGCTCACCGGCGGGTCTTCGGCCCAGGCGGCTCCGCTCAGCAGCAGTGCGGCGGTCAGCGTGAGACGGGTCAGGATCGACGGGTTCATTGAAGTCCCTCCGTTAGCGACGCTAGCTTTAGTCGCGATGCCCGTCGAAAGGTTCAAAGCGCGGTTCGGCGAGGCCGCCGGTGCGTCATCGACGACTGATGCTGGTCGAGGCCGAGACTCACGGGTCGCGGCGCGCCGTAAGCCACTCTTCGCCGAGCGGTTCATCCTCGCTCGGCAATCCGCGGCTGCGGTTGCTGATCAGGTTCATCATTTCGGCGATCTCGTCGCTGCCGAACGACCGCCCGGCGTGGACGTCGGGCCGGTCGCCGAACCTCTTCGGCAGCATCTTTGCCAGCAGCCAGTTTCGTGTCTTGAGCCGCGCCAGCGCACGGCTGACGCGCAGGGGATCCAGCATGCGCGCGATGGTGCCGTCGTCCCGGCGCCATACGATCCAGTCGTTGCTGCGGTCGTCGACGATCTTGAACGTCTCGTCGGCGATCATGTGGAAGCCGATTTCCCGGGCCGCCCAGTAACGTGCGGTGAAGCCGTCGACGTTGTCGCGCAGCCACTTCAGCACCGTCGTCGTCGAGGGCATCTCGGGATCGGCGCAGATGTCGACCAGCGCCCGGCCGGTCATCAGTTCGTCGAGAACCTGGTCGGCGATGCCGGTCGTGTAGGTCACCTGGGCGCGGGTCAGGCGTCCGACCTGTCGGGCGCTGCGATAGCGCACGGCAAAGCCTTCATGGTCGGTCGCGACCCAGTGGTTGATCGTGGCATGGTGCGGCATGTCGGGATCGGTGCAGACGTCGACCAAGGTCCGGCCGCTCATCAGCCGGCCGAGAAAGCGGTCTGCGACCTCAGCGCTGTAGCCGACATACCCCGGGCTGCCATGGCCGCACTGGCGGGCCTCGCGGTAGCGCGCGGCAAACCCGTCGCGGTCGTGCTTGACCCAGTTGAGCACCGTGTCCTGGTGCGGCATGCCGTCGTCGCGGCAGATGTCATGCAGCGAGCGGCCGGCGCCGAGTTCGCCGAGGATGCGATCGGCGATGGCCGCCGTATAGAGCGTGATCATGCGGAATGCCTCCTGCCTGCCGGCCGCCGATGGCGGCGTCGACGCGGCGTGTGACGCGACACCCGCAACGGCGCCTCGTCCACGCAAGAAAATCTCAACACAAGACAATCGCAACGCAAAAACCCGCCGCGCATGTCTGCGGGCGGGTTTCGAGCGAAGCAATTGACTATGACGAAATTACCATGTCAGACCGGACCAGTCCAGCCGGATGCAAATTAGTTTTGCACAGATCGCGAACCCATCGGCCTCGCCATCAAGTCGTCTTCGCAATCAAGTCGTCTTCGCAAGCGCCTAACGCGGCGCCAGGCCTCGATAGTATGCATCGAAGAATTCATAGCGATTGCGATGCAATTCCTGGCCGACCGCGACCGCCTGTCCAAGCTGCATGACTTGCCCGCCGCCGCCCGGCTTGTAGGCGGGCCATTGCGGCATGCCGTTGCCGTTTGGCGTGCCGGTCTTGGCAAAATTGACCCAATACGACGTCATGGTGTCGGCGAGCTTGCGGTCATCGGCCTCCCATGGCCAGTCGCGGATCTGCAGGTTGTTGAAAACGTAATACAGTTCCGCGCTGTGATAGACCCCGGGGCCGGTCAGCGGATAGACCGAAAGTTCTGGTGCGCCCGGCGGCCTGCGGGAAAACAGGTAGCGATAGGTCGGGGTCGTTGCGGAGGCGCGCTCCGCCCACGCCCAGCCGCCGTAGGATATGATCTCGTCGCCGAGCAACGCCGCGAAGGTCGCCTTGTCGTCGTCCTGCGTCGCGCCCGCCGGATAGAGTTTCAGCACCGCGTCGGCCTGGTCCTTGAATTGCGTTCGAATGCGCTCGGCATAGGAGGGCGTATCCGGCCCCCATTTCACCGACCGGGCGGCAAACAGCGTACCCTCATCCTGATTCCAGCCCACCAGCAGCGGAACGGCGGTGAACCTGCCTTGCGCATAGGACTTGGCCGGATGCTCCGGCACGACGTAGCCGTCGACGACGCCGAACCCGAAATTGATCGGGCTCTTGATGGCCGCCTGCAGTACTTCCTGCGCCGGCTTGGCGCGCAGCTCGGCCAGCGAAGGTGCCGCCATCGCCTGGGCGAATTTGAGGCCATCGGCTTCGCCGATCTCGAGCGGCTTCGGCCCGAAGGCCGCAATCGGCGTCAGGGCGCCGCCGCTTTCCCCGATGACGCGCGCAAACAGGCCTTTCGCCAGCGGGGATGCCATCAGCAGGCTGACATTGAAGGCGCCCGCCGATTCTCCGAAGATGGTCACCTCCGCCGGATTGCCACCGAAGGCGGCGATGTTCTTCTGAACCCATGCGAGCGCGGCGATCTGGTCGAGCAGGCCGTAATTGCCGGATGCCTGCACGCCGGATTCCCTGGTCAATTCGGGATGGGCGAGGAATCCGAAGACATCCAGCCGGTAGTTGATCGTGACCACGATCACGCCTTTGGTGGCCAGGTTTTTGCCGTTGTAGTCGGGCTGTGAGCCGGCGCCGACATTGTTGCTGCCGCCGTGGATCCAGACCATGACCGGCAATCTGTCGGTGGCCGGCTTCGCCGGCGTCCAGACGTTGAGGTAGAGGCAGTCCTCCGTCATGCGCTTGTTGTCGGAATCGATATCGCCTAGGCGATTGCTCTGCATGCATCGGGGGCCCCAGTCCTGCGCCTGCCGGACGCCGTCCCATGGCTTGACCGGTTGAGGCTTTTGCCAGCGCAGCTCGCCGGTCGGCGGGGCGGCGAACGGAATTCCCTTGAACATCCGCACACCGGAGGCGTCCGCCGCGACATCGGCGATCGCACCGCTGTCGAGCGTGATCGTCTGGGCCATGCTTGGGCCGCTCGAAAAAACCGTCGCGACCAAAGCCGCAAGTCCAGCCGAAAAAATGCTCGCGCCCGAGCGGCGATGGAACGGCATGGTTCTCCTCCCGATGATGCTTCTGTGATGACGAGCTTTGGCGACGCCGCGGCCGGCGTCAATAGCAATGCGATCGGGGGCGGGGCGGGGCGAGGGGGCCCGGCCGCGCGGGGGCATCCATAGCCAGATGCGGTCCGGCTTGGTTTGCCGGATCCAGCATCAGGTGTCGGCAGCCGGGCGCCGGGGCGCGTGGTGCGTCATGCGCGGGCCTGACCGGCATCCTTCCGGGTGATCGAGATCAGCCGCTGCGTGGCGAGGGAGCGTCCCGTGGAGCGCGCCTCGTATTTGAGGGCGAGATCGAGCAGCCGCTTCCTGGTGAAATCGTCCGCGAGTTCGCCCAGCGCCCTGCAGCGTTCGGCCAGTTCGTTCAGATCTTCCTGTCGCATGCCGGCACCGGTTCCCTCGGCGAGCGTTGTCGGGGAGTTGGCGGACGGCGTCAATTTGCGGCTGCGTGTATGGTTAAGCGGGGCGCTCGCGTGCGGCCACGGCCGAAAAAAAGCCGCCGGCGATGTCGGCAGGCAGCGGTCGACAGCGTCCTTGGGACGTCAACCGGCCCGCCGGGCCTTTCAGTGCGAGAACCTGCAATGGCAAAGAACACGATCTGTCTGTGGTACGACAAGGACGCCGAGGCCGCCGCCCGGTTTTATGCCGAAACCTTTCCGGATAGCGCGGTGGGCGCCGTGCACCAGGCACCGGGTGACTACCCCTCGGGCAAGAAGGGCGACGTGCTGACCGTGGAATTCACCGTGGCCGGCGTCGCCTGCATCGGCATCAACGGCGGGTCTGCCTTCAAGCACAGCGAAGCCTTCTCGTTCCAGATCGCCACCGACGACCAGGCCGAGACCGACCGCTACTGGAACGCCATCGTCGGCAATGGCGGCAAGGCCAGCATGTGCGGCTGGTGCAAGGACAAATGGGGCATCTCGTGGCAGATCACGCCCCGCGTGCTGACCGAGGCCATCGCCGCCGGCGGCGCCGAAGCCAGCCGCGCCTTCGCCGCGATGATGGACATGACGAAGATCGACGTCGCCAGGATCGCCGCGGCGCGCCGCGGCTGAGGAGAGGCGGGCCGCGCTGCGAACATGGCAGGCAATCGCCCGCCACGACAGGCAACCATCGCTACAGCTGCGCGTTCTTCGCCGGCCCGCGGAGCGATCGTGTTCCGCGATGTCGGAGGTCGCCCGTGTCCAGCTCAGCCCAGGTCGTGTCGTCCAGCCTGTCGTCCAGCCTGCCGCCGCGTCTGTACCGGCGATGGCTTCATCCGCTCCATGGCATGCTGCTGGGGGCGGCCAACGCCTTCTTCATCAGCGCTTTGCTCTGCGACTGGGGCTACTTCGCCAGCCACGAGATCCAGTGGAAGAACTTTGCTTGCTGGCTGATCATCGGCGGCCTGCTGGTTTGCGGCTGCGCGCTGCTGTGGGCGCTGGTCGACCTGGTCCGCATCGATCTCGACCGCGGCCGGCGCGCCATCGCCTTTGTCCTGCTGCTGGCGGCCTTTGTCCTCGGCGTCATCGGCGAACTGGTTCATGCCAAGGACGCCTGGGCCAGCATGCCGGAGGCGCTGATCGTCTCCGCCATCGTCGCTGTGCTGGCGATCGCCGCGACCACGGTCGGCTTCTCCACCCCATGGCCGGGAGGGCGCTGATATGAAGACGGCCAAAGCCATTTCCGTGCTCGCCCTGCTGGTCGCCCCGGTGATCGCCGCCCTGGTCGTATGGGGCGCCGCGGCCCAGGATTCCGACGTCGCGCAATACGGACCCGACCCAAAACTGCCGCAGCCCTACCGCGGGCTGCTTCCCACCATGAAGATTGCCGACCCCGCCGCCTGGGGCGACCGGCGGCCGCAGGCGCCGGAAGGTTTTACGGTGACGGCGATCGCCACCGGCCTGAAGATTCCCCGGCAGACGCTCGTGCTGCCGAATGGCGATATCCTGGTGGCCGAGGGACGCGGCGGCGACGACCCGATGCTGATCCCGAAGGATTTCATTGCCGGCATCATCAAGGCCGCAGGCGTCACGCACGTCGCCGGCGGCAACCGCCTCACCCTGCTGCACGACAAGGACGGCGACGGCAGCTACAAGGAGCAGACCGTGTTCGCCGAACATCTCAACGCGCCGTATGGCCTGGCGCTGGTCGGCAACCAGCTTTACGTCGCCAACCAGGATGCCCTGGTCCGCTTCGACTACCGTGACGGACAGACCCGCGCCGAGGGCCCGCCGGTCAAGGTCACCGACCTGCCGTCCCACATGAACCATCACTGGACCAAGGCGCTGACCGCCAGCGCGGACGGCCGTTTCCTCTATGTCGGGATCGGCTCCAACAGCAACATCACCGAACGCGGCATGCTGGCCGAGGTCGACCGCGCGCAGATCTGGGAAGTCGATGCCAGGACCGGCGCGCACCGTCCCTATGCCACCGGCACCCGCAATCCCACCGCGCTGACGATCCAGCCCGGCACCGGCCGGCTGTGGGCCGTGGCCAACGAGCGCGATGAAATCGGCCCCGACCTCGTGCCGGACTATCTGACATCGGTGAAGGACGGCGGCTTCTATGGATGGCCCTACAGCTACTGGGGCCAGAACGTCGACACCAGGGTGCAGCCGCAGGATCCGAAGCTGGTCGCCTCCGCCATTCGTCCCGACTACAGCCTGGGATCGCACGTCGCGGCCCTCGGCGTCGCCTTCTCCGCGCCGGCGATGGGAGCGAAATTCGCCGATGGCGTCTTCGTCGGCGAGCACGGCAGCTGGAACCGGCAGACCCCGGCGGGCTACAAGGTCGTCTTCGTGCCGTTCAGCGGCGGCCGTCCGTCCGGCCCGCCGATGGATTTTCTGAGCGGGTTCATGGGCGAGGACGGCAAGACCCGCGGCCGTCCCGTCGGCGTCAGCCTCGATGGCCGCGGCGCGCTGATCGTCGCCGACGACCTGTCGAACACCGTCTGGCGCGTGGCGGCGGCACGGCCGTAGCGAGATCGCGCGCGGTCGCAATCGTTCATTAACACTCGCGCGGCGCTGATATTTCGCGTCCGATTCGTTCTTCGGGAACGGAATGGAGTCAGACCGGGAACGCCGGTGCGATCGCGGCAATTGGGCCGTCCGATCACCCGGGTCGGAAGCGGCTTACGTAGAATCCCGAGGTGCCCGGTTTTCCGCGGTCTCATTCAGGAGTGGTTCACCGGATCCGCTCTAAGCCCGGGCCAACAGGGACCGACAAACATGACTTTTGACGCGATGGCCGCCGCCGTCGATTGGCTTGATGCCTATCGCGCGGGAGACATTGAAACGCTCCTCGACATGTATCAGGACGACGCCGTCACCGAATGCAGTTGCGACCGCCTGACCATCGTCGGCCAGGACGGCCTTCGGGCCTATTGGGAACGCCGCCTGAGGCAACATCCGGCCTCCGATCTGGACGACCTGAAGCCATCCGATGACGGTGCCACGGTCTGTTACGTCACCCCCGAGGGCCTTGTGTCCGCCGTCCTGCAATTTGCTGCCGACGGCCGGATCGCCGCGGTGCGCTGCGGGTCTGCGCAGGCGTCATCGGCAGGTTCGCGCGCCTGAAGTCCGCGCGTCGGCGGCCGTTTCTGGTTGCGGCGACCGTTTGCGGGCGGCTCCGTGCGAAGCCGCCCGCAAGGGAGATGCCTAATGCTCGGTGCAGACCTTGGTGGTCTTGATGCCCGACTCGGCTTCGGTCTTGGTCTTGTAGACGGTGTCACCGACCACGGTGGTCGTGGTTGTGGTCGGCTTGCTCTCGACCACCGTGCATTTCTTCGTGGTGGCGTCGCGCACGACGTAGAACTCGGCGGCGGCAGCCGCCTGCGACCCGAGCACGAAAGCGGCGAGGGCGCTGCACATCAGAAACTTCTTCATGGTTCATTCCTCCATTGCTTTGAATAAGCGCCGGCTAACGGTTAAGCGAACCGAATTGTTCCACTTTTTCCCGGTACGTGACGAACGATTTTAATATCCGCGCCGATAGAGATTTATTCACAAGAGAGTGCATCAGCGAAACAATCGCCCGGTCGATTGCCGAACTATCCCGGACAGGAACGATGACGGCCTGTCGGCGTTTGCCCGGCGGCGCGGACACACCTTGCAACCAATGGACCATCATGCAGCCTCTCACCTCCGCGGAGTTCGGCTCGTTGCTGGAACTCGCCGCCGGCGAACCGCCGCCGGCCATTCCCGCGGCCGACGTCACCAGATTGATCGAGGCGGGCTATGTGGTGCGGACGCCGCAGGGCCTGGTCGTCACCGGGGACGGGCTGCTCAGGATCACCGAGAGCGAATGAGCGGGCCGCGGCCCGCGCGGGATTTCGTCGCAACCGGAAAGACTCGGGCGCTGCGGCGGAACGATGTCGGCCGCATTGTCTTTGCTCTGCATGCCGCGCTTTTACTTCGACGTCACGGAAGATGATCAGTTCGCCATCGACGACGACGGCGAGGATATGCCGCGCGCCGAGGTCGGCGCCGCTGCTGCAAGCACGCTCGCCGAAATCGCCAGCGACGCCATCCGGCGCTGCCCGCGCTCGGTCAGGCTCGCCATCGATGTCCGCGATGGCGACGGCCTCGTGCTGCGGGCACGGCTCGACTACCGGATGGACGAGCCGGGTTAGCCGGACGCGCGCTCAGTAGCCGCGTCCCCACCAGTAGCAGAAGCGCTCGACATTGGCGGGCAGGGCAGTCTCGTAGTTCGCCCACTTCTCGTATTTCGGCAGCTTGATCTCCTTCATCGCGGTGTCGAAGCACTTGCCGGCGTCGGCGGCCTTTTTCGTCTCCGCCGACAGCTCCTCCATGTAGGCGATGTCGTCGGCGATGTCCTTCTTGGTGCCATAGCGCCCGCCGGCATAGGGATGGCCGGTGATCATCCGGTCCCAGTCGAGCGCCATGAGCTTCTTCAGTGACTCGATATATTCCAGCGGCGAGGCGTTGTCCGGGATGTTGCGGAACTGGACCGCCTCGATCGGGGCGAAGTCGACCACGAACACCAGTTTTTCCTTCGGCAGCCGCATCACCAGCGAATTGTCCGAATGGTTGCGGCCGACATAATCGAGCTCCAGCGTGGTGCCGCCGAGCGTGATGGTCTTCTTGCCGTCGACCACCTGGTCGGGCATCACGACATCCGCCAGCAGCGCGTTCTGCTTCTTCAGTTCGAGGAAGCGCTCCTTGGCGCGGCGGTGCGCAACGAAGGTGGCGCCGAGGTCCTTGAACGGCTTGCCGCCGGCGATGTGGTCGTAGTGGTGGTGGCTGTAGACGACGTATTTGATCGGCTGGTCGGTCACCGCCTTGATGGCGTCGATGTAGGGTTTCGCCGGCCGCAGGTAGGAAATCGGATCGGTGGCGATGACGCCCTTGGGCGTCACGATGAACATCGACTGGTGGCCGCCATAGCGGAAGACATAGACGTTCTCGGTGCCCTCCACCTTCTTGGTCGACACCGGCGGCGTGGTCTGGGCAAAGGCTGCGCCGGCGCCGCTCAAGGTCGCGAGGACGGCGATGGCAGTCGAAAGTCTCATGTCTTGTCTCCGCAATGAACCGGTGCTGGTGCGGCGACAGGGTCGGTGAAAAGCCCGCGAAGCTCAACCGGATTCTTTCATCGCGCCGGCGGGAATAAACCGGAATGGGCGGACGGGTCAGGGGCGGGCGGTCCCGCGTGCGCCGCTCGCCTCGTCAGGCCGGGACGCCTTGAACCTGGCCGGCATCTCCGCTGACCAACACCAGGGTGTCCGAACCCGCTTAATGGGGAATGAACATGAAATTGTTTGCCGGGGCTTTTGCCTGCCTTTTGCTTCTGTCGATGCCGGCCGGCGCCAACGAGGCGGACACCTACGTTGCGATGGTCGCACTGGCCGACAAGGGAAACGCGGAGGCGCAATACCATGTCGGCATGATGCACAACAACGGCATCGGCACCCCGCAGGATCCGCGGCAGGCCTTCGCGTGGTTTCAAAAATCCACGGCTGCCAACGACCCCTTGGGGGCCTACAAGCTCGGTTGCTATTATGACGGGCAGGGCGCGGGCATCGTCGAATCCAATTCCGATGAAGCATTGAAATACAAGCTCATTGCCGCCAAGGCCGGTTACGCGCTGGCCCAGCACGACGTCGCCGGCCTGTATGAGCGGCAGGGCAACTCGGAAGAGGCGCTGAAGTGGTGGAGGATGGCCGGCGACCAGGGATACCCCCGGGCGCTCTATCGTGTGTCCATGGCGTATTCCGCGGGAAAAGGCGTGCCGAAGGATCTGTCGCTGTCGTATGCCTATTTCAAGCTCTCCAAGTTGGCGCCCGCGAAAAACGTCGATGAGTACGCGGCCAGGTTGTCCAGGCCGGAACGCGAGAAGGCGGAAAAGCTGGTGTCCGAATGGCGGCCGCAACCAACGGCGCTGACGCTCAAGGCGAGCCGCGGCGTCGCGGCGGCGGAAGCGCTTTTGAAAGCCGCCACGAACTAACGATCTCTTCGATCTTGCAATCATGGCGCGTGCGGGACGTGCACAAAACTATTGTTTGAGGGCGCGTCACAAATCTATTACTTGACGCAAATGAATTGATGCGTTCGCTTTGCGTCGCGCTGGTGCGGGCGATTTTTCGAAATGCGTTTTGAATGACAGCCGGGTCCGTTTTTGAATTTGTCGATGCCTGCGCCGGCGAAACTCCCATCGATGAACTGATCGAGCGCTTCAAGCGCGTCATCCTGGGCTACGGCTTCGACAGCTCCGCCTGCGGTTCGTGGCATGGCGTCGGCGAACAGCGATCGAACCGCTTCTTCTTCGTCGACTGGCCCGACAACGTCATTCAGCTTTACGCCGAGAAAAACCTTGAACGCCGCGATCCGCTGATCTTTGCCGCGCGGCGGCGGATCACGCCGTTTGTCTGGGACGAGGTCTATTCTGATCCGCATCTGCCTGCGGAGTCGAAGGAGCTCTATCAGTTCGCATACGACCACGGCTGGGTTGATGGCCTGTGTGTGCCGGTCCACGGTCCGGCCGGGTATCAGGGACTTGTCAGCATGCTGGCGCGCTCCAAACTCGCCCTGTCGCCGAGCGAGCGGGGACTGTTGGAGCTGACCGCCCGGTCGATCCACGAAGCCTGCCGCCACACCCTCGGGTTCGGTGTTTCGCCGGAGCCGGTACCCATCCTGACCGCGCGAGAGCTCGAATGCATGAAGTGGGTCGCGGCCGGCAAATCCGACTGGGAGATCGGCCAGGTGCTCCAGATCTCCGAGTCCACGGTTCACTTCCATGTCGAAAACGCCAAGAAGAAGCTGAAGAAATCGACGCGCACCGAAGCCGTGGCGACACTCGTGATGCACGGCTTGATGTGACCGAAGCCGTGGCCCGATTGACACGGCGCGGGCCTTTGCAGACCGCAAGATCCACACCCTGCCTGATCAGGTAGGTGCCGGCAGCGGCGCCGCACCGTTAGGTTTCCTTCGAATTGAGGGATTCTGGAGGGGGTATGGCGGGTCATCGGAAGCTGCGCCGGGACGGAGTCCGAACGCAGCCACGGGGATTGTTGGCGTGTCGGTTGCCCTGGCTGCTGACCAGCAGCTGTCTGGCGGGCACCTGTGTCGTCGTTTCGCCGGCCGTTGCCGCCGATTGGCTCGGCACGGTTTCGGCGGACTGGTTCACCGCGGGAAACTGGAATCCCGCCGCGGTCCCCGGGGCGGCCACCGCGGTGACGATCAACAACGCGGCGACGCCAAATCCCTCGACCATCAACGCCCCCGGCGCGCTCGCCGGCCGGGTCGATCTCGGCAGCGCCGGCGGCCAGAGCGGAACGCTGAACGTGGCGGGCGGGACGCTTGCGGCGACATCGCTGTTTGCCGGAATTCTCGGCACCGGCACCGTCAACATCACGGGCGGCGGCCTGCTGTCGACCACCGGCACCGCTACCGCCGCCGACAGCCCCAATTCGACGGGGACGATCACCGCCACCGGCACCAACTCCCGGTTCAATCCGGGCTCGCTGTTCGTCGCCGCCGACGCCAACACCAATGGTCAGGTCTTCATCACCAACGGCGCGTCGCTCACGACAGGCGGCACGACCCTCGGCTTCTTCACCTCCACCGCCAGCGGCAGCCTCACCGTCTCCAATGCCACCATGACCACCGGGGCGATGACCATAGGCGAACGGGGCAACGGGACGCTCAACCTCACCAATGGATCGACCGGCTCGAGCACCGGCTCGAGCGTCATCGGATCCAGCAATGCCACCGGTGTCGGTACGGCGAACATTGCCGGCGCCGGAACGGCCTGGACCACCGGGACGTTGAACATCGGCACGGTCGGCACCGGCACGCTGAACGTGTCCAGCGGCGCCAAAGTCACGTCGACCAGCAGCAACACCGTCATTCCCGCGGTATCTCTCGGCGGCAATGCCACGGTGGCTGGCGCGGGATCGCAATGGGAGATCGTTGGCAACTCCGCGGGCACGTCGCAGGGCGTGGTCGGCATCGGCAGCAAGACCAACAGCACCGGCACACTCACCGTCGCCAACGGCGGCAAAGTCACGGTCAGGGACGGTGCCGGCGTCACCAACGGTCAATTCATGCAGCTTCGCATGGGGATCGCGACGGGCTCGACCGGCGCGCTGGCGGTGACCGGCGCGAACTCATCGTTCATCACGCCTTACGACGTCTACGTTGCGTTCAATGCGGGCACGACCGGCAACATCACGGTCAGAAATGGCGGTGCGCTGACCACCGGCTATACCCAGCTCGGCGCCAGTGGCACCGGCACCGCGCTCGTGACCGGAGCAGGGTCGGTCTGGACAGTGATCGACGTCCCGTCTGTTCCGGGCAGTCAGCCGCAACGTCTCGCCATCGGAAATTCGGCCGGCAGCTCGGGCACGCTCACAATCGCCGATGGCGGCGTCGTCAATGTCAACGCGACCGGCAGCCTGCTCGTTCTCGGCGGCGCTGCCGGAAGCACCGGCACGCTGAACATCGGCGCTGCCGCCGCAAGCCCCGCGGCAGCAGCCGGCACGCTCAATGCGGCCAACGTCACCTTCGCGACGGGCGCGACCGCTGTGGTCAATTTCAACCATACATCCAACAACTATCTGTTCGCGGCAGGTATCGGGGGCGGTTCCGGCACCGTCAACTTTCTCTCCGGCACGACGATCCTGTCCGGCAACAATACCTATACCGGGACGACAAACATCTCGGCCGGGGCCACGGGGCAGTTCGGCAACGGCGGGAGCAACGGCCTCATCTCCGGCAACGTCACCAACGACGGCGCGATGGCCGTCAATCTCTCGTCGTCCGCGACCTATGCCGGCGTCATCTCCGGCAACGGAACGTTCGAAAAGCTCGGCGGCAACACCCTCAGTCTGTCCGGCGCCAACACCTACGCCGGCGCCACGACCATTTCCGCCGGCACCTTGCAGATCGGCGCGGGCGGCACCACCGGGTCGATCGCCGGCAATATCGTCAACAATGCGAGTCTGGTTTTCAACCGTTCCAACTCGTTCAGCTTCGGCAATGCGATTTCAGGCACCGGCAACGTCACCAAATTCGGCGCTGGAACCGTGACGCTGACTTCGGCAAACACCTACACGGGCGGCACGTCGGTTTCGCAAGGCACGCTGCAGATGGGCGGCAGCAATCGCCTGGACCCGACCGGGAGCCTGTTCATCTTCGGCGGCGCCACGTTCAATCTCGCCGGATTCAGCCAGACCGTCGGCGCGTTCGGCGGACCCGGCACGGCGGCCATCGGCGCGGGATCGCTGACCGTCGGCAACGATCTGGACCGCACGTTCCAGGGCAACCTGACCGGCAGCGGCGCGTTCATCAAGCAAGGCACGGGCTCGCTCGCCATGAGCGGCAACAGCTCGGCCTACACCGGCACGACGACCGTGAACAATGGCCTCCTCACGGTTAACGGCGATCTGTCGAACAGCGTCACGACGGTCAATTCCGGCGGCACGCTCGGCGGCACCGGCACGGTCGGGCGGACGACGATCGGCGGCACCATCGCGCCCGGCAATTCGATCGGCACGCTCAACGTCAACGGCCCGTATGTGCAGAATGCCGGCTCGTTCTACAACGTCGAGGTCAATGCGGCGGGGCAGTCCGACCTGATCCGGGTGAACGGCACGGCGACCATCAACGGCGGCACCGTTCGCGTGCTCGCCGGTCTTGGCGCCTACAACCCGACCACCGTCTACACCATCCTGAGTTCGACCGGGGCACGCACCGGCAGCTATGATGCGGTGACCTCGAACTTCGCGTTCCTCGCTCCCGAGCTGAGCTACGATCCCAACAACGTCTATCTGACGTTGACGCGCAACAGCCTCGACTATGCCGCGATCGGCAACACGCCGAACCAGCGCGCCGCCGGCGGCGGCATCGAGCTGCTCGGTCTGGCCAGTCCGCTGGTTCTCGCGACGCTGTTCCTGACGCCGGATCAGGCGCGCACCGCATTCGACCTGGCATCCGGCGAAATCCACCCGAGCCTGCGCACCGCGATGATCGAGGACAGCCGCTTGATCCGCGAAGCGGTGCTCGGCCGGCTCGCCCAGATCGCCTCGACGCCTTCGCTGCTGCCCTCGACGACCGCGGATCTGGTTGCGGAGCAGGCCGATGCAGCGCTCGGCTATGCCGGCAAAAGGCGGCGCAACGCCGACACCGGACCACGGTGGCCGGTCCGCTCCGGGCCGCCGCAGCCGGTCTACGCTGCGTGGGCCCAGGGTTACGGCAACTGGGCGCAGCGCGACGGCGACGGCAACGCGGCCGCGATGCGCTACAACACCGGCGGAGGTTTCGGCGGCGCCGATGTGACGTTGAACAACAGGTGGCGGTTCGGCTTCGCCGCGGGCGGCGGCAGCACGCGCACATCGGTTGCGGCGCGCGCCTCCGACGGCACCATCGAGACGGCTCACATGGCGGTCTATGGCGGCACGGAGGTCGGCGCCTTCGCCTTCAAGGGCGGTCTTGCTTACGCGCGGCACGACGTCACGACCACGCGCAGCATCGCGTTCGGGACGTTCGGCGATCTGGCGCGCGCAAGCTATCACGGGTCGACCGGTCAGGCGTTCGCTGAAGCCGCCTGGCGCGTGCCGGTGACGCCGCTGGCGCTCGAAACCTTCGTCAACGCCGCATACGTGCGCGCCGCGACCGGCTCGTTCGCCGAGGCCGGCGGCCCGGCTGCGCTGCGCGTTGCCGCGGCCTCCGACGCCGCCGCCTACACCACGCTCGGCGCCCGCGGCAGCAAGGTTCTTGCGGGCGCGCCGTGGCCGGTCGTCGCCGCGGCGTCGCTGGGCTGGCAACACGCATGGACAAATTCTGCCCCGCTGTCCGCCATGGCGTTTGCCGACAGCCCCGGCCCCTTCCTCATATCCGGCGTCGCCGCTGCCGCCGACGCGCTCGCCGCCGAAGCCAGCGCCGATGCGCTGATCGCGCCGAATGCCATGCTCGGCGTCAGCTATTCCGGCCGCGTGTCCGGAACGGCAAGCGCCCACGCCGCAAGGGCCCGTTTCGTCTACCAGTTCTGACGTCGGCACCCCGTCGGGCGCGCCGTCGGGGAGTTCGACGCGCCGCCGTCCTTGGCAGATGGTGCCTGACCGGCGCCCGGAAGAGCGCTGCCGGTGCTTCCCTTCATCAGCCGGGCGGACTCGGCAGCATGCCTCATCGGTTTCATCGGCAGGCCTTGAGTGCATTCAATGGGTTAGCAATCGGTCACCTCTTGCCCGTGATATCATAAAGTAATACATTGTGAGATGAGAGGTGCGCCATGGCGACGAGCTACACGGTCGGCAAACACTACGAGAACTTCATCAAGGAGCTCGTCGACAGCGGTCGTTACGCCACCGCAAGCGAGGTCATGCGTGAAGGGCTCCGGCTGATCGAAGAACGTGAGGAGCGCCGCAGGGCCAAGCTCGAAGCCTTGCGTGGGGCCGTTCAAGCGGGGCTGGATAGTGGCCCGGCCGATCCCTTCGAGCCCGGCGAACTGATTGAACGGGTCAAGGCCCGCGGACGTGATCGGTTGAAAGCCGGCTAGCATGGCGGGTAATCTGGCCAGGCGCCCTCAGGCCGAAGCCGACCTCGAGGAGATCTGGCTTTTCATCGCATCGGACAATATCGGCGCGGCAGATCGCCTGCTCGACCGAATCGGCGACGTCTTCCGGATGCTCGCCGAGAATCCGCAGGCCGGACGCCAACGCCCCGAACTTGGTATGAACATCCGGAGCTTTGCGGTCGGCAATTGCGTCGCGTTCTACGAAGCGTTCCCGAACGGCGTTGAAATCGTCCGCGTGCTGCATGGCGCACGCGATATCGCACCCGGTGATCTCGACTGAGAAAAAATCAGGTAACTTCAGTGCACTTAATTCATCCCGACGGCGCTGCCCGCGTAACGCCCGCGCGTCACGACCCGGCGCAATCAGTCCCCGCCGCCTGAGACGACCCCATGCCCACGGATCCATCGTGGCCCCTGGTCCGGCGCGCCAGCTTCGCCGCCAGATTCAAGCCGACGCCCGGCCGGCTCCACGGGCACGCGGCAATGCATATCGCGCATCCGTGGGTCTGATTGAAGAACGGCAGGCACCTGTCGAAGTCCACGTACCATTTTTCGACGCCGCGCACGATCTGCTTGCGCGGGCTGATCGCCTCGGGCGGACATGCGTTCTCGCAGACCCTGCAATTCGCGCAGAACGAGTCGACCTCGAACGTGCGCGGCGGCGTCGGCAGCAACGGGGCGTCGGTCAGCACCGCCGAAAGCCGGAATGACGAGCCGAACTCCGGATTGATCAGCGAGCCATGCTTGCCGAGTTCGCCGAAGCCGCAGGCGATCGCCGGCGGGATCATCGTCACCTTCGACGTCATCGGCCCCGTCAACGGTTCGGCGTCCCAGCCTTGCCCGCGAAGCCAGCCGCACACCGCCTTCGCCGCCGCGGCCGCCCGCCCGTATTGCCGGACCACCTCGGCTCCGGCGGTGGCTTCCGGCGCCGTCGCGATCTGCGCGTAATCATGGCCGAAGCCGAGCATGACGATGGTGTGCTGCGGGACGTCATGCCCGTCATAGACCCATGACGGATCCATCCTGGCCACGCCCCACATGTCGAACCGGCCGCCCTCCGCGAGCCCGGCCAGCGCCGCATTCCATTGCTCCGGCGTCCGCTCGACGGGTTCGCCCGACACCTCGGGCAGCGGAGCAGCGAGTTGCTTCGCCCGTCCCTCGCGCGCCCGCGCCAGATCGGCATTGTGCGGATCGACCTGGTAGAACCAGCGCTGCATCGCGCCGTGGGCGATGGTGTCGGGATCCTGCGCCCAATAGACGATGCGCGGCCGGCGCGCCGTCGTCTCGCCAAGGCCATTGATG